>Ga0065721_10049599_pt1 | contig 30532 bp, 35 predicted proteins | sample Mesricmetagenome_FD_59108 | JGI IMG/M metagenome (GOLD analysis project Ga0065721, IMG submission 59108) | Mesophilic microbial community from rice straw/compost enrichment Sample: eDNA_1 v2 (version 2) | ecosystem: Engineered > Solid waste > Grass > Composting > Bioreactor | place: USA: Davis...
GCAATTCGTTCTTCCCATTTCTTCTGTACATCTTCTCTGGCCATAAAATATCCTCCCCCGAATTGATTCTGAGGAGGATTATCTCATGGTTGCTGCAAAGAACGAAGGTGGGTAGGGTTTGACGCTTACAAAAAAAGCGGCGTCATCCAGCCAGTCCGACTGACCGATAACGCCGCCCTAGAAGGCAAATTATTATTCCGCATGAAGCGCGTCGAGAATGCGCTGAGCCAGCGCTTCGCCGATCGATACGGCGCGAAAATCCGCGACGGACGCTTCCTTGATCGCTTTGAGCGAGCCAAAATGGCTCAGCAGCTGCTTCCTTCTTTTCTCTCCGATGCCCGGTATCGCGTCGAGACGGGAAGCGACCATCGACTTGGCCCGCTTCTCGCGGTGGAACGTAATCGCGAACCGGTGCACCTCGTCCTGAATACGTTGCAGCAAGTAGAACTCCTGACTGTCGCGGGGCAACGGCACGACTTCGGGCGGATCGCCCACGAGCAGCTGCGAGGTACGGTGCTTCGCGTCCTTCGCCAAGCCGCATACGGGTACGTCGAGCCCCAGCTCGTTAACGAGCACGTCCAGCGCGGCGGCGATATGCCCTTTGCCGCCGTCGACGACGATCAGATCGGGCAGGCGCTGCCCTTCCTTCAATACGCGCTCGTAACGGCGCCGAACGACTTCGCGCATCGACTCGTAATCGTCCGGTCCCTGCACCGTCTTGACGTTGTACTTGCGATACTCCTTCTTGTCGGGTTTGCCGTCCGTAAACACGACCATCGCCGACACCGCGGAGGTGCCCTGAATGTTCGAGTTATCGAACGCTTCGATCCGCGACGCGCTCGGAATGCGCAGCCAATTGGCCAGTCCCTCCGCCGCCTTGGCAGTGCGCGATTCGTCCCGCTCAATCAAGCGGAACTTCTCCTCCAGCGCGACGCGTGAGTTGTCGCAAGCCATCGAGACGAGCTGCCGCTTCGAACCCCGGCGGGGAATCGCGACCTTGATCTTCAGCCAGCGGCGCAGCGACTCTCCTACCTCGGCAGCTTCGCCTTCTTCCGCGGCCTCGTGCGCCTCCGCCGCTTCGCCATAGCTTTCCTTCGTCTCGGCGACCATGGCGGTCCGGTCCGCTTCGACGGCCACGCCCGGCTGGGCGGATTTCTCGGCAGCCTCCTCGACCGATTCTTCCCCCGGCGGCGAAGGCAGCAGCACCTCGCGGGGCAATGCCGGATTATCGCTGTAATATTGCGTCACATAGCTGAGGAAGTCGTCGTACGCCTCTCCGTAGAACGGAAACACGGACATGTGCCGCTGGTTCATTTTCCCCTGCCGCATATACAAGATCTGCACGCACATCCAGCCCTTGTCGACCGAATAGCCGAACACGTCGCGGTCCATCGCATCCGCCATGTTGATCGTCTGCTTCTCCATCAACGCTTCGATCGCGACGATCTGGTCACGGTATTCTTTTGCCCGCTCGAATTGCAGCTCTTCGGCGGCCTGCTCCATCTTGCGCTTCAGCTCTTTTTTGATTTCCGTGTGCCCGCCGTTCAGAAACTTGGCGATTTCCCCGACCATATCGTCGTAAACGGACGGCTCCACCGGATATTCACAAGGCGCCACGCACTGGCCCAGATGATAGTACAGACACACTTTGTCCGGCAGCGAATTGCATTTGCGCAGCGGGTACATCCTATCGAGAAGCTTCTTCGTCTCCTGGGCGGCAAAGGCGTTCGGATAGGGGCCGAAATACTTCGCCTTGTCCTTGACGACTCGCCTTGTCACCTCAAGCTTCGGATGCTTTTCGTTCGTGATTTTCAGGTAGGGGAACGACTTGTCGTCCTTCAGCAGCACGTTGTATCGGGGAAAATGCTCCTTGATCAAATTGCACTCAAGGATCAGCGATTCCGTATTGCTGGCCGTCACGATGTACTCGAAATCGCGGATTTCCGAGACGAGCCTTTGCGTCTTGCCGTCGTGGCTTCCGGTAAAGTAGGAGCGCACGCGGTTTTTCAGCACTTTGGCCTTGCCGACGTATATGATTTTTCCTTCTTCGTTTTTCATCAAATAACAGCCGGGCTGGTCGGGAAGCAGCGCCAGCTTGTTGCGAATGTTCTCCATCGCTTTGTCCCGACTCGCGGTAGAATTCAGGATATCCAAGAAACGTACCTCCTTCTGGCTTGATCTCTCTATGTCCGGCCGGATAGAACACCCGTTCCTCCCATTGTAGCACATTCGGGCGATGCGCCGCCTCATCGGTTTTTCCGTTGTCGCAAACTTGTCACCTATCGTTCGGGGGAATACTTTACAACAAAAAGCGATGTTGGGTATACTGTAGTTATCGAATGCGTGTCAGGAGGCTTACCAATGGCAAATGTTACCGATCCGCGCCAGCACGTCAACGAAGAGCCGCGCGACGATTTGTTCGACGTAGCGACGGGCTTTGGAGTGATGTTCGGCTTCATGTTCATCGTGTTCACGGTCGCGGTTGTCGTTAAATTCATCATTTCTTGATCTGAGAAAAAGAGCAAGGGGCTGTCCCGAAACGGGGCGGCCCCTTTGTATTACGATCCGATAAAAACGAAAATGGAAGAGGCCCGCTCTCTCATAGAGCGGAGTTGCCTCTTCCATTCCCGTACGCGCCCAGCGACAGGCGGTCGAACAAGTGACGCGGCGTCCTACGATGATTGCGAATTAATCGATTCGCGCTCTTTCTTCGCGCTTCTGGCCGCATCGTCATAGCGTCTTCTTTCCTTGCGCTCGATCTGCACGATTCGGCCGTCATGAACGACAATGTTGACCTCGCCGTACTCCAGTCCGTTGACCTGTTCGGCGATGCGTCCCAACCAACGTTCGTCTACTTCTACCGGTTTAGCCATTCTGTTCTCCTCCGTTTCGTATTGTGCGACGTTTATTAACGGCTTTCTTCGCTCATGCGGCCTTCAAGCACGGACTTGATGATGAGTGTGACGACGGCCAGTACCATCAGCAGCGAAGCTACGGCGAACGCGGCACTGAATTGATATTCGTTGTACAAAATTTCGATATGCAGCGGCAGCGTGTTCGTCTCGCCCCGAATATGGCCGGACACGACCGACACCGCTCCGAATTCGCCCATCGCTCTCGCGTTGCACAGAATCATGCCGTACAGCAAGCCCCACTTGATGTTCGGCAGCGTCACCTTGAAGAATACCCGCCAGCCCTTCGCACCGAGGCTGACCGCCGCTTCCTCGTCCGTGACTCCCTGCGTCTCCATGAGCGGAATCAGCTCTCTCGCCACAAACGGGAACGTAACGAACATTGTGGCAATGACGATCCCCGGCGTAGCGAAAATAATATCGATATCGTGCTTGTCGAGCCACGGCCCGAGCAAGCCTTGCGCGCCGAACAGCAATACGTAGATCAAACCGCTCACGACCGGCGATACCGCGAAAGGCAAGTCGATCAGCGTGACGAGCAGATTTTTCCCGCGAAACTTGAACTTCGTAATCGCCCAAGCCGCCGCCAACCCGAAAATCGTATTCAACGGGACGGCGATCAGCGCCGTAATCAGCGTCAATCTCAAAGCCGACATCGCGTCCGGGTGAGTTAAGGCGCTCAGATAAGCCTCCCAGCCTTTGCGAAACCCTTCGACCAATACCGCCGCCATCGGAAGCAGCACAATCAGAGAGAGGAACAGCAGCGCAATGCCGATCAGTACGTACTTCACAATTCCGGGCTCCGACAGATGCGGCTTCACCGCATGTTTTTTCGAAGTCCGCGGATTTGTAACGATTCCCGCCATGTCCGATCAGGCCCCCTTCACGGTGCGAAGGCGGCGATTGCTCCACCTTTGCAAAATGTTGATGACCAACAGCAGCGCGAAGGAGATCAGCAGAAGCACGACGGCGACCGCCGCGGCTTGCGCGTATTGGTACTGCTCGAGCTTCGTAATGATCAGCAGCGGCGCGATCTCCGTCTTCATCGGCATGTTGCCGGAGATGAACACGACCGAGCCGTATTCCCCGATGCCGCGGGCGAACGCCAGCGCGAAGCCCGTCAGCAGCGGAGGAATCAAATCGGGCAAAATGATTTTGAAGAAAATGCGCAGCCGGTACGAACCGAGCATGACCGCCGCTTCCTCCATATCGGATTCCAGATCCTGCAGCACCGGCTGCACCGTTCGCACGACGAACGGAATGCCGATGAAGATCAGCGCGATCGTGATTCCGATCGGAGTGTACGCCACCTTGATGCCCAAAGGCTCGAGCAGGGAGCCTACCCAGCCCTTGGGCGCATAGATGGTCGTAAGAGCGATGCCCGCGACCGCCGTCGGCAGCGCGAACGGCAAATCGATGAGACCGTCGATGATCCGCTTGCCGGGAAACTCGTAGCGCACGAGCACCCAGGCAAGCAGCAATCCGAAGACGAAGTTGACCGCCGCCGCGACGAATGCGGTCGTTAAGCTTAACCTGTAGGAGGCCACGACGCGCGGATCGGACACGGTCTTCCACCACTGGGCGGCCGACAGGTCCGCCGATTTGATGGCCAGCGCCGCCAGCGGAATCAATACGATCAGGCTGAGATAGAGGATCGTAAAGCCCAGCGTGATGGAAAATCCGGGCAATATCCGTTCTTTTTTTCGAAAACGTGTCATGATGCCGCGTTAACCTCCTCCCGGCCCTTGGTTAGGATCCCGGGGTATAAATTTGGTCGAACGTGCCTCCGTCGGAGAAGTGCTTCGATTGCGCTTCGTTCCAACCGCCGAAGTCCTGGTCGATCGTCAGCAGGTTGAGTTCGCCGAATTGGTCTTTGTATTTGTCGGCAACCGATTGAAGGCGAGGACGGTAGAAGTTTTTCGCCGCGATCTCTTGGCCTTGCTCGGTGTACAAGTATTGCAGGTATTCCGTTGCCGCTTCCCGCGTGCCTCTCTTGTCGACGTTTTTGTCAACGAGGGCGACCGGCGGTTCAGCCAGAATGCTCAGGGAAGGCGTTACGATCTCGTAATTGTCGCCGAACTCCTTCAGAGCGAGATACGCTTCGTTCTCCCACGCCAGCAGCACGTCGCCGATTCCTTTTTCCACGAACGTCGTCGTCGATCCGCGGGCTCCCGTGTCGAGCACCGGCACGTTCTTGAACAGCTTCTTCAGGAAATCGAGCGTCTGCGCTTCGTCGTAGCCGAGCGTTTTCGTCGCGAAGCCCCAAGCGGCCAGATAGTTCCAACGCGCTCCTCCCGACGTTTTCGGGTTCGGGGTAATGACCTGGATGCCGTCCTTGATCAGATCGTCCCAGTCCTTGATTGCTTTCGGATTGCCTTTGCGCACGAGGAAAACGATCGTGGACGTGTACGGCGTGCTGTTCTGTTCGAACGTCGTCTGCCAGTCGGGCTTGAGCAGTCCCGGCTCCACTAACGCGTCGATATCGAAGCCAAGCGCCAAGGTGACGACATCCGCGTCCAATCCGTCGATGACCGAGCGGGCTTGCTTGCCCGAGCCGCCGTGGGATTGCTTGATCGTGACGTTGCCTCCGGTTTTTTCTTTCCAGTATTCAGCGAAGCTTTTGTTGAACTCTTCATACAGCTCGCGAGTAGGGTCGTAGGATACGTTAAGCAGTTCGATGTCTTTCGGAACTTCTTTGCTCGGTTCCGCCGAAGCGCTAGGCGATTCGCTTGCGGAAGCCGACGCGCTGGGCAACGCTGCATTGGACTTGGACGGTTCGCTGCTATTGTTTTTGGAACCGCATGCCGCAAGTACGGTAACGATCAGTGCCGCTATAAGTACCAAGCTAAAAGTTTTAAATGATTTCATGTTCATCCACCCCAACCATTTCAATGTGTTTTTGCGTTTCCGTCGCTCCGGATGGCCATTCCGGTAGCTCGAGAACCGATTTCTCGTTCGCGTGCCCGCCAACTGTGTGCTGTTCGCGAAACCCGCTTTCATCAACAATACCCATATACCATGTAAATCATATAAACTTACTTGGTATTGGTGAAATCTTAACAGGGTGGAAAGTCGATTGTCAATAAGTGTCTATAAAAAAAACTGATAAATCCATTTTGAAAAAAAGTGGCCTCCCTCCGATGTGCTTTCACATCGAGAGGAAGGCCCTCATGTCCCGTAAAATAGTTCGAGATTATTTCCCGGAGCCGCGATGGTTGCGCCCCCGGACGTGGATGACGTCGACGAACGAACGGATGCGGTCCATCAACCGCTGCCCCTTGTGCATTTCTTCGCCTTCCTTGTGCGTGAAGCTGAAGTGCTTCTCCAGATCCTCCAGATCGTGATTGGACGTGTAGAAGGTCGGCTTGCGGTTCATCCGATGGTTCAGAATCGCGCCCAGCACGTGGTCGCGCACCCAAGGCGTCAAATTTTCCGCGCCGATATCGTCGAAGACGAGCAGATCGGCTTCCTTCATCATAGTAATCGTCTCTTTCAGCTTCTGCGGCTCGAACATGAGCGCTTTGGCGTCCTCGACGAATTCGGGCATGTACACGATGACGCCGGAGTAGCCTTTTCTCGCGAGCCTATGCAGCAAGTAACCGGCGAGATACGTCTTGCCGGTGCCGAAATTGCCCTGAAGATACAATCCGCGCGTCGGCAGGCCCGACTCTTCCGCCCGGTCGGCGTATTCCTGAAGCTGGTCCACGGCCATTGCCCGGTTCGCATCCAGGCGGATCATCTCTTCTTCATCGTAAAACTGCCCGAGCGTGGAATTGTCCAAGTACAGGCTCGTCACCCTGCGGCGGATTCTCTCCTGACCTTCGAATGCGATCCACTTGGAGCAGGGGGTTTTATAGTCGTTGATCTGCCAACGGCCGTTTAAGCTTTCGCACGAAATGCCGGTGGAATGGCCCTGCATGTCGTTCGGACAAGCCTCAAGCCCAGGACAGGCCTGGCAGTTGCGATGTTCCTTGGTCATCTGGTAGAGGCGATTCAAGTTCAGGCGCAGCGCCTGATCGTCCAGCTCGGGATAGCGTTCGCGCAGGTCGACCACGAGCGGATCGGCCAACACCTGCGCGGCGATGTCTCGCCCTCGTCCCGACTGCGGACCGAACGGCAGACGGCGCAAAGCTTCCTGTAACGATTCCATTCTCCGTGCCTCCTCTCGAGCCGCTTAACTTAACCGGCATTATTTTTTGCTCTTTCGTTCTCTCGCCCGGGCCAGCATCCGTTCCAGCTCTTCCGGAGTGACCTCCGCCGCCGGTCCTGTATCCTTGACGACGGACATCGCGGGCTTGCGGCGCCCGCCCCCGCGCGATCCGGCCGCTGCAGCCGCGCCGGAGGGCTCGTCCCCGCGGTTTTTGCGGTCGAGCGCTTCGTTCAGCTTCTCCTGCTCGCGAATATACCTGATCGCCTTCTCGATCGTGTCGATGCCTTTGGCCAGCATGTTCGAAGCGATCGCGTCGACGAACGACTTCGTCAGCCGCTGCGCTCTCCCGAGCGAGAACACGTAGTGGATCAGCACGTTGATGACCGGTTCGGGCAGCTTATAGCTTAAGTCGATACGCTCGAATACGCGCACGAAGTTGTCCGGCACTTCCCCAGGAAAATAGCGCGCCAGCATCCGCGTGTACGGCTCCCTGCGAAGCATCTCGTTGTAGCGCTCCACGGCGACTTTCTCTTGGAACCTCTCCGGGATGTCGAGCAGCAAGGACGGAGGAATCGCGACTGGCTCGTCCGCCGGCATCCCCCCGGGCCTTTCTTCCCCTCTCGCGAGAAACCGTTCCCGCTCTTCCGCACGCTTGCGATCCTGCCGATACATCAGGTTCGCCCGATGCTGCAGGTCGTCCCATTGCAGCGTGCCGTCGTGGCGGAACATGCCGTCTTCGTCGAGCAAACGGCAAATCTCCGGCACTTCCAAGTCATATTTGTACGCCAAATAATTGATCTGAGCCATCGCCTGCGGCGCGCGATTCAGCCTCTCCACGAACACCCGGTTCGCCGAACCTCGCGGAAATCGCAGGATCATCTCGCTATGGCGAATCCGTTCCGCCGGACGGAACGAAGGGGCTTCCTTCGCCACGGCGCTCTCGGACCAGCCCGCTTCGAGCTCCGGATCGACCTGCCCGGGGCTGATGCGGAAAATTTCCGAGAAGTGAACGGTCGCTTCCTCCCGATTGACGAACCGGGCGAGCTCCGACGGCGGCTCCGGAGCGAAAACGTCGCGCAGCTCCAGCAGCGCGCTCTTGCCGATCTTGTCCCGCAGCAGCAGCGTCAGATGCTCGCTCGCAAAAAACTCGCCCGGACTGAGCGGGGCGACAAGAACATATTCGTACAGCGTTTCCTCCGACAACGGATTATGATGGCGGTATACTTGCAGCAGGCCGACCGCTTCCAGCCGGGAAGCCGCGTCGACGACCGACTGCCGGCCGCCGGCGTTCAGCTCCATCCCCAGTCCGAGAAACAGCTTGCGCTGCGACTCCGGAGCCGATATTCCGGAAGCGTCTTCGGCGATCTGATGATAGAGCAGTTGGTAGAAAGCGGCCGAAACCGCGCCCGCCATCGGCTGGTACAGGCTGACCAGCGCTTTCCGGTCCAGGCCGCTGAGCGCAAAGTCCCTGCTGACGATGAACCGGTGATTTTCCGTAAACTCCATTAAATTCGACACGCGCATCGCGGGATCGACACTCTTTTCTTCAAAGTGATGATCCTTCTATTGTAGCATAGAATTCAAGATTCGCGCTCTTCGATTCGCTGCCGTTGTTTGCCTCCGAACACCCACAGACGATACCCCGCATAGTTCACCGCAAGGGAGACGAAGACCGAAACCGCCTTGGCCGCAGCCGCCTCCAGCCCCGCGTGTTCGAGTGCCAGCAGCACGGCCGTGGCCGCCGCGAACGACGCCGCGTTCACGAGGACGAAGCGGACCATTTCGGCCGCGCTCATCTTGTTTCGTACCCGGAACGTCCAGTAGCGGTTCAGCAAGTAGCTGTTCACCGTGCCCGCCAAATAGGATACGGCCTGCGCTCCCGCGGACGGGAAGCCCAATCCGTACACCAACGCACAAAAAACGGCGAAATCCACTCCCGTGTTCAATCCGCCCACGAGCGCGTACTTCGCCATTTTCAACCCTTCCGATAGCCGGAGCATTTCGACTCCTCCCGATTCCGCTCAGCCTCGCTCCGTTCGCGAGGTTCAGAACATTTTATACCCGCCGCGCCGCAGCGCGCGGATCGCCCAGCCGCTCAAATAAGCGCCGACGCCGCCGGCCACGATCAGAATCGTATCGGATACGAGCAGCGATTGTATATTTTCGGTAACGGTCAAATCATCCTGCCACAGCTGCCAAATGCCGAGCGGAATGACGACGATCACGAACAGCCAGAGCGGGAACCAGGTTGTCTTAATCAGCATGTTCAGAATAAAGCCGATGCCGAAAAACAGCACCAAGCAGAGCAGCGAGCCGATAATCCCGAACAAGATGCCACCTACGACTCCACCGATCATTGCGCAAACCCTCCAAAAGTCAGACTCTTTTCCAGTTTACAAGCTGGTCGGGCCCCAGTCAACGCGGAGGGTGTGAATGAGCTGTGAACAAAACGTCGAAAATGTCGTTTTCTCCCGTCAATGCGGCTGCGGACGTTTGCCCCTCGCTCGCCCGTTGGGCTACAATGGGAATAAACCGCTTGGACAAGGAGAGATGATAGATGAGCGAAGCCGCTCAAACATTGGATGGATGGTACGTGCTGCACGACCTGCGCACGATCGACTGGCAAGCTTGGAACGCCGCGACCCCCGCGGAAAAAGACGCCGCGCTGGACGAGCTGGCGAAGCTGCGCGCGGAATGGACGGCGAACGAAGAGCGCAAGGAAGGCAGCTACGCATTCTACTCGATCGTCGGCCAGAAAGCGGACTTCATCCTCATGCATCTGCGGGAGACGCTGGAGGAGCTGAACGAGCTCGAGAACGCGTTCAACCGTTCGAGCTTTGCCCGCTATACCGTTAAAGCTTACTCCTACGTCAGTGTAGTCGAGCTGAGCAACTATATGGGAGCTCCCGGCGTAGATCCGCTGCAAGTGCCGGAGATCGTCGCCCGCCTGAAGCCGACTTTGCCGAAGAGCAAGCATATTTGCTTCTACCCGATGAACAAGAAGCGCAACCTTGAGGACAACTGGTACATGCTGCCGATGGAAGAGCGCAAGACGCTGATGAGAAGCCACGGCATGATCGGCCGCGGCTACGCCGGCAAGGTGAAGCAGATCATCTCCGGCTCGGTCGGCTTCGACGACTGGGAATGGGGCGTGACGCTGTTCTCCGACGACGCCCTGCAGTTCAAGAAGCTCGTCTACGAGATGAGATTCGACGAAGTCAGCGCGCGTTACGGCGAGTTCGGATCGTTCTTCGTCGGCAATCTGCTGACCGAAGAAGCGTTCTCCCGCCTGCTGCCCGGCAGATCGCTTCCGCAGTAACGTTAGCCACAGGAAGGATCGCTGCAGCCCGACTCAGCCCGGTTGGAGCAGTAAACGGAGACTCAGCGAGGCTGTAACCCGACTCAGTCCGGTTGGAGCAGTAAACGGAGACTCAGCGAGGCTGCAGCCCGACTCAGCCCGGTTGGAGCAGTAAACGGAGACTCAGCGAGGCTGTAACCCGACTCAGTCGGGCTAGAGCAGTAAACGGAGACTCAGCAAGGCTGCAGCCCGACTCAGTCGGGCTAGAGAGCAGTATACGGAGACTCAGCGAGGCTGAAACCCGACTTAGTCGGGCTAGAGCAGTAAACGGAGACTCAGCGAGGCTGCAGCCCGACTCAGTCGGGCTAGAGCAGTAAACGGAGACTCAGCGAGGCTGCAGCCCGACTCAGTCCGGTTAGAACAGTAAACGGAGACTCAGCGAGGCTGTAACCCGACTCAGTCGGGTTAGAGCAGTAAACGGAGACTCAGCGAGGCTGTAACCCGACTCAGTCGGGTTAGAGCAGTAAACGGAGACTCAGCGAGGCTGTAACCCGACTCAGCCCGGTTGGAGCAGAAATACTCGGGCTGACAGAACTGTAAGCCGACCGGATCGGGCAATAGCAGTCACTCGACGAATAAGCAAGCTATACTTGAAAGTTCCAAGAACCGATTCCCGGCAGATAAACACCCTATTAGGAAGCCCGTTTTGCAGCATCGGGTTTCCTATTTTACTTCAAAATCGATTGGACCTACGCTTAAAGCGTACTGCGAATTTCTAGCAGAAAAAATCGATAAGTTAGCCGACACTTTATATTTCCCTTTCTCCAAATGGAGATCCTGAATTTCGTTGCTATATACATCACCTGTATTCATTGTTGCGTTTGCGGGATCGAATTCATATGTTCTATAGCTATCCGTTGCTGCATCGCCCTGCCTTGTAACCACAATCCACATAGAAGGCACTAAATCGAAATGGATCTCTCTTTTACCCCTATATTCGAGCGAACCCTTGAATCTAACTTCCTCCCCCTCCTGAAACACCCTCTTATTTACCCCCACCATTAAGTGAAAATCGCCCGCTTCTTCCACTTCCTGAATTGATTTATGGCCGCAACTAAAAAGAAATAAGCAGCACATTAAGAAAATACATGTCTTTTTCATAGTGGGCCTCCCCGAATAGCCGATTAGCTTGAGATAATCAATATTCAAATTACACTTGCGACGGCTCTATTGAACCACATTTTACTATTTTTGAAGTAATATATCCAATCTAATTAAGAAACCCTTCAGAAGACATAAAAAAACAAAGTCCGCGCCTTCTCCCTTTTTTCGGGATATAGCGCGGACTTATTTTCTTTCAGACTTGTTCCCTCAGCAAATGCTCTCCCGCGATTCCCGGAGTCGTCATCTGAATCGGGTCGAGAATCTCGTCCATTTCCTCCTGCGTCAGCAAGCCTTTTTCCAAAATCAGCTCTTTGATCGTCATTCCCGTCTTCATCGCTTCCTTCACGAGCTGCGCCGCCACGTCGTAGCCGAGATGCGGATTCAGCGCGGTCACGATGCCGAAGCTTCTGTCGACGTACGCCTGGCACCTCGCGCGGTTCGCTTCCATTCCCTCCAGCGCGAAGCGGTTGAAGACGTCCAGCGATCTCTGCAGCACCTGCAGCGATTGCAGCAGGTTAAAAGCGATGACCGGCCCCATGACGTTCAGCTCGAACTGCCCCGCCTCGGAAGCCATGCAGATCGTATGATCGTTGCCCATCACCTGGAACGCAACCTGGTTGACGACCTCGGCCATAACCGGGTTCACCTTGCCCGGCATAATCGAAGATCCCGGCTGTCTCGGCGGAAGCAAAATTTCATTAAGCCCGACAAGCGGCCCGGAGGCCATCAGGCGAATGTCGTTGCAGATTTTCGACAGATTGACGGCGCATACTTTCAGCGCGGCGGACAGCTCCGTATAAGCGTCCGTATTCTGCGTCGCATCGACGAGATCCGGGGCAGATACGACCGGGATTCCCAGATCGCCGGCCAGATGCTCCACGACGAGCCGAATGTATTCGGGCGTTGCGTTCAGCCCCGTGCCGACCGCCGTCGCGCCCATGTTAACCGCGAGCAGCCCTTCGGAGGCCCGCCGAATGCGTCCCATATCCCGCGCCAGCACCTTCGAATACGCGCCGAACTCCTGGCCCATGCGAATCGGAACCGCGTCCTGCAGATGGGTCCTGCCCATTTTGATCACGTCGTCGAACTCCGCTTCCTTGCGGACGAACCCTTGGCGAACCTCCTCCATCGTGTCCAGCAGCTGCCCGGTCAGACGATGAGCCGCTATGCGCAGCGCTGTCGGAATCGCATCGTTCGTCGATTGCGACATGTTGACGTGGTTGTTCGGATTGCAGTGAAAATAGTCCCCTTTGGCATGCCCCATCAGCTCCAGCGCCCGGTTGGCCAGCACCTCGTTCATGTTCATGTTGATCGAAGTGCCCGCGCCTCCTTGGATCGAGTCGACGATGAACTGGTCCGACAGACGTCCTTGCGCGATCTCGTCCGCAGCCTGCACGATCGCTTGTCCGATTTGCGCGGGCAGCCTCTTGAGCTGCATGTTCGCCTGGGCGGCCGCCTTCTTCACGCCGGCGAGCGCGATGACCAGCTCGGGATGAACGGGCACTCCCGTAATCGGAAAATTTTCCACCGCACGCAAAGTCTGAATTCCGTAATACACATCTTCAGGCACTTCCTTGCTTCCGATCGAATCTTTCTCTGTCCGTCCCGGCATCTCTCTTCTCCTCCCTAATCTGGCTGTCAGCCTTACCCCTTTATTGTACACGGAAACGCAAACAAGCATAGCTGAAGCGCGTAAAAAAAGCCGGTCCTCGCGCGCGCTCCTTGCAGGGAGAACGTTCGAGTCCGGCTTGTTCGATTATTCTTCGTCTTCCATCGCGCGCATCTGGGCTTCCCACTCGGCGCGACGCTTCTCTTCCAAATATTCCTGCGTCATCCGGTCGCGGGCCCGGCCCTTCTCCTTCAGCCGTTCGATGCCCGGCTGGATGAGCAGGTCCACTTCGGCCTGTACGATGGCGACGAGGTCGTAGCGCTTCTGCGTCTCCAGATAAGAGCCCACTTCCATCAGCGCGTTGTAACGGTCCAGTTCGTCTCGCGTCAACAGGCCCCGCACTTGCACGCTGCAGTGTCTCATTACAGGAATTTACCCTTGCGCAGCACGAGCGGAATACCGCCGATGATGAACAGATAACGAAGGTCGATCATCTTCTTCAGCCATGCAGCCGTACGGCCTTTGTACTTCTTGCCGAACGCCAGGCCGATCGCCTCGCCTTTGCCGAGCGAAGCCACGGCGCCTTTGTTGTGGAACACGAACGGCTTAAGCGGCTGGTTGCGGATCGAAGCGACCAGGTTGTGGGCGCAGTTGACGCCTTGCTGCATCGCGATCTGAGCCGTCGGCGGATAAGGACGTCCGCCGTCCGGGTTGAACACGAGCGAGTTGTCGCCCAGCACGTAGACGTTGTCGTGGCCCGGAGCGCGCAGGAACTCGTCGACTTTCACGCGGCCTCTCATCGTCTCGAAGCCGGCTTCCTCGATCAGACGGTTGCCGCGAACGCCGCCCGTCCAGATGACGGTCTGCGACTTAATTTCTTCGCCTTCGCCGACGATAACGCCGTCCGCCGTGCACTCCTTGACAGCCGTGCCTATGCGGAACGTAACGCCTTTCTTCTGAAGCACTTGCATCGCGTACTCGACCAGCTCCGGATCGAAGCCCGGAAGCGCGGTCGGAGCCGCTTCGATGTTGATGATCTTAACGAGCGATTGGTCGACGTCGAACTGTTTGCACAGCTCGGGAATGCGGTCGGCCAGCTCGCCGATGAATTCGATGCCCGTGAAGCCGGCTCCGCCAACGATAAACGTCAGGTAATCGGTACGGTGCGGCTCGCGCTTAAAGCGCGCGAATTGATATTCGATATGTTCGCGGATGAGGCGAACGGAGTTGATGCTGCGAATGTTGAACGCATGCTCGATCATTCCCGGAATGCCGAACGTTTCCGGCTCGCCGCCCAGACCGATGATCAGATAATCGTAAGAAAGCGTTCCGTCTTCCAGAATGACCTTGCGGTCTTGAGGACGGATTTGCACGACCGTCGACTTGACGAAGTCGATCTTGAATTCGTCGATCAGCTTGGAAATGTTGACGCGCGCGTTCTCCGGGTTGTCCGTTCCGGCCGCAGGCATGTGCAGATGAGTCGTGATGTAATGATAGTCATGCTTGTTGACCAGAGTGACGTCCGCTTCATTATAATTCAATTCCTTCTGCAGACGAAGCGAGGTCAATACACCGCCGTAGCCTGCGCCCAGAATGACGATCTTAGGTATACTGCTCATTGATGATCCCATCCAATCCCTTTGTGTGATTAGTTTGTGAAAAATTACACAATCCCCTTCGCTAAGCCACTTAGCGAAACTCTAGTGTTGATCATATCGGCTTTTCCAACAATTTTCAAGGTTCTTTTTCACGAATATATTTGGGCATCCGTACAAAAAGCTTTCTTCTCTTTGTCGACAAGTTTATAATGGAAACGTTTAGTAACGACTATCGGCATCATTACGCGGAGGTGTGGCATTTTGAATTCCAGCAATACGCCAGTCGTCGACGTCGCGATTATCGGAGGAGGACCGGCCGGGTTGTTCGCGGCTTTCTACGGCGGCATGAGGAAGATGTCCGTCAGCCTGATCGAAAGCATGCCTCAACTCGGAGGCCAACTGGCCGCTTTGTATCCCGAGAAATATATATATGATGTAGCGGGATTTCCCAAAGTGACCGCCCAAGAGCTCGTCGACAACCTGAAAACCCAATTGGAGCTTTTTAAGCCCAACGTTTATTTGGAAGAAAAAGTAGCGAAGCTGACCAAGCTCGAGGAACGCCTCTTTGAAATTGTTACCGATAAAGGGGTTCACCATGCACGCGCCGTCATTATTGCGGCGGGCGTCGGAGCGTTCGAGCCCCGCAAGCTGGAGCTGCCCGAAGCGGCGGCGTATGAGAAGGCGAACCTGCACTACTTCGTCAGCGATCTGGAGAAGTTCCGCGGGCAGAAGGTGCTGCTCAGCGGCGGCGGCGACTCGGCGCTCGATTGGGCGCTCATGCTCGAGCCGATCGCGGAGCAAGTAACGCTCGTCCATCGTCGGGACAAATTCCGCGCCCACGAGCACAGCGTCGAACTTCTCAAGCAATCCAGAGTCAACGTCGTCACCCCTACGGAAATTACCGCTTTGCACGGAGAAGGCGCGATTTCCCGCGTCAGCCTGACCGACGTGAAATCCGGTGAAGTCACCGAGCATGAAGTGGATGCGGTCATCGTCAACTTCGGCTTCGTCAGCTCGCTCGGCCCGATCGCGGAATGGGGCTTCGAGATCGACGGCGGCTCCATCGTCGTCGACTCCCGTATGGAAACGAGCATCCCCGGCATTTTCGCCGCAGGCGACATCACCACCTATCCGGGCAAGCTGAAGCTGATCGCCGTCGGATTCGGAGAAGCGCCGACCGCCATCAACAACGCCAAAGTGTATATCGATCCGGACGCGAAGCTGTCTCCCGGACACAGCAGTAATATGAAATTTTAACCGAAACGCGATCATGCGAAACAATAAGGGCATCCTATCTTAGGACTACCGGTAACGCCGGCCTAAGGAGGATGCCCTGTTTGATATGTCCGGTCTGCAACGCGTTAAGCCCCCTAGAGATTTCTTGTCCGAATTGCGGTTCCGCAACCGAAGACGAAGGTCGTGCGAGCGATTGGAGCGGTCCCTATTCTCCCTACGAACCCGAGCTCGTCTCCTTCGGGGAACCTCCCGCCGAAAGGTCGACTTGCCAGCATGTCGTCCGCTGCGTCGGCTGCCAACACGAATTTCCGGTGGAAATTGTCGCCTGGCATGTCTAGACGACCCTTTCTTCGGGGACCGAAAGCTCTCTTCGCCGGATTTCCGTCCGCAGCAAACGTACGAACTCCCTGTCCAACCGCATGCGCAGCGCGCTCCGATAAGCGTCCAACAACAGTTCATCGGTTAACAACGGCAACATGACCCCACACCCTCTCCTTAGGTTTGTGAAGGCATCATAGCATGCCCGGAGCAGGGTGGACAAGCCGACAATTATCCACAAGGGGATGTGCGTAAGTTGTGTGTATTTTGTTGAAATCTGCCTTAAAACCTTAATTCTTCGGTGTGCATATTGTGGATGAAGTTATGCACAGGTTTTTCGGCGATTTGCCTATAAAGAACTTTCATGACCGCAAAATATTCTATTACTGCTTTCTATAGAAAATATTGTCGATTCCTCTTGTTTACTGCGGTCGAGTATTGACTTCCAGCATCCAAATATGTCCCTTCCGGTCGATGCCATAGTCGTACCCCAGCTGTCCGATCCCTGGATAACGGCTCTCGAGCAGCGCCGTTGACGTTTTCGTCAAATGTCGCATTTCGCTCTTCTTTTTTTTGACAAGTCTCGGCGACAGCGAACGGCGAATGCCTTGCGCGGCCGTCATTTGCGTGCCTCCCCGGCACAGATTGGTGACGAACAATCCTCGTCTTGCCAACCTCCCGACCATCGACCGGTACGTCCATGCTCCGTTTTCCTTCACATACTTCACCCGATAATCGATCGGTCTTCCCCCGATCGTCGCAAGGCGGATGCCTTTTTGAATCAAATAGGATCTCTTGAGACGGCTCGCGTTCAACGCTCTCATCAAGCTCTGGAACGACGAAAAGGTTCTTTTCCTGGATTTATACGTAAGTCTGTAGGACGAGCCCAGCTTCTCGATTTTCATGACGCCGATTCCCCCGCCGCCCCTTACCGGCTTGACGACGACCATTCCGTAACGGGCGGTCATCTTGCGCAGGTTGGCTGCATTCAGCAGCCTTGAAGGCGGAATATGCCTGGCGACATAGGGATTTGAGCGCAAGGCGTTCGTCTTCACCCATTTGTTGGCCAATTGACGGCTGATCGTTACCTCCATCTAACGGCTCCTTTCCTGAGGGTATGATTATACATACTCAACTCGGGGGACAGGTTCTTGGATGGATGACGCCGGAGATTCGCCCCAATTTGCGACGATGCTTGGAAAAATGACGAGCCTTGCGGTCGAAAAAGCCGGAAAATCAACATGAAGGCCGATATTCGGGCATACGGTATAAGGGAGTTAGATTCGCCAGGGGAGTGAATTCGTATGAGCGGTACGAAGAGGAAGGGGCCGCTCTCGCCTTTGACGTCCGCGCTGCAAGCTCTGATGGGCCGTCTGAGGTCTTTCGCGTTCGATCGGGGAGAACAACGCAGATTTATCGCGGAAGCCGCTGAAAGCCCGCGAGATCCGCCGTCGGATGCGCTGGAGGAGGAAGACGCGGCCGTACCGGAAACGGATCACGGGTTCGACGGATTCGATGGGCTGTCGGACATTCCGATCCCCGAAGAAGCCGAAGGGTTACACGCGCTTGGCACGAGCACGCCCGACCGCTTCGGTTATTTGTGCACGTTCGGTCTGCTGAGGAACGCCGAAGAAGCCGGCGACTATTATCGACGGGCGTTTCGGCAGCGAAGCATGGAGTTCGCCGAGTATACGGACGGATCAACCGTCAACCTGATGGGCGGCAATGACTTGTGCAGCTTGCTCGTCGGAATTTTCCCCCGCGACAACTTGGAAGACGGAGTCACGGTCACCCTGACCTACGGCGTTAAAAAAGCAAGCAGTCCGTTGTCCGGCCGATAGACCGTTATACGTGCACGGACAAATTCGTGGCGCGCCGCGGGCGATACACGAACGTATAGCCGTTGCTGGCCGTTCTCGTGCGTTTGCGGCATTTTTCATAGCGGTTTAATTGCTCGTCGAGCAGCTGGGAAATTTCCAGCACCCGCGAATTGCGCATATCCGCCCCGTTTTTGACGTAAGCCAAAATCATCTCGTTGCGCAGGTTTTCGATATTGCGCTTGATGACCTTCAACTTCATTTCGCGAAATTCCACTTTCAGCTCCCTCTCCCGAATGGCGTTGCCATTTTCCATATCATGTTACAACTTATCATAAAACGAAAGTTTTTGGAAAGTTCCACAAGAAATATTAAGCAAATGTTAGGGTGTTCGTCAATACTAAATAGTCGATTTAACAAAATTAAACGAAGAACGCAAAAGGCGGCTTTCCCCGCGGCCTGCGGGCGTTATTTTATCGTCCCTTCACGCGTCGGAGGGATTTGGACGAATGCCGTCGAATCGTTGATTTTATAGGCAGAAAATTGAGTCGGAGGCCTTATTGCGGAGGATCATTTTCGGGCCGTGGTGAAGCTGGTGCTGTCCGCTGATGGAACTTTTCTTTTTTGCTAGTTGTGACGTTTGTATTGGAGGTTTCCGTGTGAGGGGTTTCCAGATATTTGTATTTTGTTAGCTGAAGTGGACTGGATAAAATACCCAAATTATGAACTGCGACATTGGAAACACGACGTCGGGACAATTCCTTGGACTGGGGGGAGTTGATGGCGTTGGTGGAGTTGTTTGCTTTGACCTAAGCAGAATCTTATTGTTCATCTGCCCGGTAAACGCAAAAAAGCGGCTCACTCTCGGATTTTCAACCCGTCTGGAGTTGATCCTTAAGTAAGCCGCTTCAACTATATTGGATACAGTACGGTTTGGACGCCGCAGTATCGTTGAGCATTCCTGTTAAGCTGTTCCTGCGTAGGACTCGGCCGTGATCGCCTCATACTGCTCCTCGTTGATCTTGCCCGCTGCAACAAACTTTCTGACGTCCGCTTCATCATACCGTCCGGCGTCGTAGTGCCGTTTTAATATTGCGTACCAGTCCATCTATAGCACCTCCTTTCTTATCGACGAGTTCGAGGAGTAAGGCGGCTTGCTCGGATTCAGACTGCGCCAACCTCCGCTCCAAGCCGTCGAGTCGGATTTGTTCGTTGACGAGTTCGATTGCTAGCATTGCGTTCTCGTTTTCGAGATCGGCAATCGATGCAGAGAACGCTCGTCTAGGTATCGGCGGCTCCTCCGCTGCTTCAGGATCAGGATACGAAAAAAGCAGCGACGGAGTCTCGCCGCTCACGTCTACTCGGTATCCGGTGCATGTCGCAAAATCTTCCGCGTACTCGCCATAGTCTAGCTGTAAGCAACCGACTGTAGATGGGATACGTTCAGCTAGGGCGGTGTAGGCAGCAAAGTCTTGTTCCATTGTTGTTTCGATCACGTTACCGGAGCGCTCGCCAGTGTCTATAACGACGTTGCCTGTTGTTAATTCGTAATAAATTCGTCTCCCGATTTGCATGCTGAACCCCCTTATTCAAAGAGATATATAGTACCACTTCCACTAACATAGAAAGAAGCGTTGCCGACTGAGATAGTAATATCACAAGCTGTACCATTAGCATTCAGTATATTTGCTTTTAGTGTTGTTGATGATGTTACATACTTTGTAATGTGATAGACGGAATTTATGGTTACTCCAGATTGACTGTTAGAAGTATTTCCAACAGTAAAATGCCCCGGAAAAACAACGAATGCTAGTGAAGGTACAAAATCAATTCCTGATATCGGGAATGTAGTAGCCCAAGCAGGTTTTGATACAATCGCACTCTTTTTACCACGCTTAAGCGTTCCTTGCAGTCCGTAAATACTAACGTCTTCCAAGATGTTTGCCGCAACAAAGTTAGGGTCATCAGCAAAGAACCCGGTATTACCTGCTCCCACCTGTGCGGCGTTCTCTTGAAGATATGCGCCAACAGGAGCTGCAAAATGTGCTCTTGCATTTCCCGAACCAACCGGAGCCAAGCTAAGTCTACGCCAACCTGAATATTCCTCGTTCCCGCGAACGGGCATCGTCCCCACAACTCTCGCACCGTTAACATACCCGGCACGTCCAGCAAGCATATGACCTGCTCCTACTGCTGATCCCGCCGCTTCCGTTGTATCTACTACTTGCGGCTTCCCGTTAACTCCGAAAACATTGACCCCTGCTTTGATATTTGCGGAAATAAAATCAGGATCAACTGCCCTTACTTCGGGCAGGCCCGGTCCGGATACACCCTTGCGATAAGCACCCAAATTCGGCAGACGGAAGACAAGCGTTCCAGTTGCGTCAGTTGATGTTGATGCTGCCATAACCTGAGCGGGGTTATCCGTCAAAATTCCTGTCAGCTTTGTCCCTGTCGCACCGTAAGCCGTCTTGGACACCACGATGTCAGCAGCAGTAGCCGTCGCATCACTCGTGTCTGGACCGACCGGAATCGCTTCGATATTGCCGGCCATCTCCGCAAAAGTATTGTTCGCGTCCGTAGGTACGCCCTTGTCAGTGATCGCGGACGCGATTAATGCTTTACCGTCACTGACATTTGTAAAAAGCTCCGCAATCGCACCCGCAGCATCCTTAGCCGTCGTTGGAACTCCCGCCAGATCACCCAATGCCGAATCAATCTTATCCATGTTTTCATTAATGACGGTTATGTCCGCATTTTCGCTCTCTAGCGGTTTCTTTAGGCCAGTATGCGGCGTCATTTCAGGCATCTGCTTCAACTCCTTATTACCGTCTGGATTGAGGTAAGACCTCTTAACCATTAGTGGCAATCGTACGACAAGCCATATACCCGGAGAAAACTAGAAGAGCGCAATCCACCTACATGAACATTTCACTCTCGCTCAACTCCCTTAAACAGAGAACGTTAGTCGAAAAAATCGGGTAACTCCTCTCGGAAAGCCACTTTCTGACTCAAGATACTCGACAAAATCGGTTAACTCCTCCCGAAAAGCCACTTTCTGACTCGAGTTACTCGACAAAATCGATTAATCCCTCCCGGAAATCGACTTTCTGACTCGAGATACTCGACAAAATCGGCTAACTCCTCTCGAAAAGCCTCTTTCTGGCTCGAGATACTCGACAAAATCGGTTAACTCCCCTCTCGAAAATCCACTTTCTGACTCGAGATACTCGACAAAATCGGTTAACTCCTTCCGGAAAGCCACTTTCTAGCCCGATCTCCTCTCAACCAACCTCAAGAGAACACAAAAAAGACCTCCATAACGATTAGTCGAGGACTAACATCGTCACAGAGGCCGTAATCTACAGCCCATTATTGGCGCATCTTACACCAGATCGACTCGGCGGAACCGGTGAACAATCACCTAACTAAGCGCGTAAGCGAACTGCCGTCACCAATCCCGTCGCCCAATCAGCAAGGCTCCGCAGCAGGATTGCCCGCTTCCGTAGCCGTTCTAAAGCTCGAGCCGCAGCCGCAAGTGGCGGTGGCGTTCGGATTGTGGATGGTGAAGCCGCCGCCCATGGCGGATTCCTTCCAGTCGATCTCCAGGCCGCGCAGGTACTTCATGCTGTCGCTGTCGACGACAACCTTCACGCCGCGAACTTCCAATTCGCTGTCGCCTTCATGAACTTCGTCGTCGAAGCCCATGCCATATGAGAAGCCGCTGCATCCGCCTTCCTGTACTCCAATGCGCAGAAACAAATTCGGAATTTCTTCCGCGGCAAGCATTTCCTGTATTTTCTCCGTAGCCGATTCGCTGATGTTCACCATTGTCGGTTCCCCTCCTTAAGTGCTACCGTTCTCCTCTACAGTATACTCCAGAGAACTCTAAGCCTCAAGAGAGGTATCGCCCGCCGTCTGCTGAGCGATCGCCTTCAGCTCGATGCGGCAGCGGAATTGCCCTTTCTCGTTCAGCAGAAAGTCGGCCAATCGGCGAAAGACGAGCGCAAGCTCCTGACCGCCGGATTCCGTGTCCAGCGTATAGCGGAACTGGTCGGCGGACAAGCCGCGAGCTCCGCCCTTCTCGGCCGAGAGCGCTCCCGTCGCCTGCATCCTCTTCCATTCCTTCGAAGGCTCGAACTTATCCGATTTGCGCACGATCTGCTCGTAAATGCGCTGTTTCTTGAGCCACATATAGTATTGAATCGGATTGTTCAAATTCCAGGCCTGGCTTAAATCCTTGATCGTGTAAGCCGCCCGGTACTGTTGCAGCGTTTGAATCTTCTCGGCTTCGTCCATCTTCTCCAGTTCGCTGAGTGGCAAAATGTCCGGTTTCAGTCTAATACACCGCCTCGTTCGATATTTTCATTTCTACATTAACCATAATTTTCTTATTATTCAAGTTGATTCCCTCTTTTGCCAGGGTTTATACGTTTTCTATTTCCAGTTGCCGTAAGGGGGGTTCAGGTTTATAATGTTTACAGGTTGTTCACATTTGGCTTTATTTGATTTTTTGGAAAGTTCTTTTTTTCACAAATAGTCGATTTTTCTGTCGCGCTATTTGGTATACCATTACGGCTGGAGGCGTATGCCATGACTCTCGTTACGACGCACCCTGACCGCCAAATGGCGGAAATCGCCGACAAAGTCCGGAACGGCGAACGCCTGTCTCTCGAAGACGGGGTTTTCCTCTATCGTTCCGACGATTTGCTGACGATCGGGCAATTGGCCAACGAGGTAAACTTAAGGAAAAACGGCAAAAAGGTTTATTTCATCGAGAACATGAGCCTTTATTTTACGAACGTATGCGAAGAGCGCTGCGCGTTCTGCAACTTCCGCAAAGACGAGGGACAGGAAGGCGCCTATACGCTTTCTCCTCAGGAAATGATCGATTACGTCGAGCAGCACATCCATCCCGGCGTTCGCGAGTTCCATATCGTCGGAGGCCACAATCGCAACGTTCCGTTCGAATATTATGTCGAATCCCTGCGGGCGCTCAAAGCGAAGTACCCTGACGTCACGCTTAAAGCCTACACCGCCGCGGAGATCGACTTCTTCTCCCGCCATTCCGGCCTTACTTACCGGGAAGTGCTCGAACGTTTGATAGAAGCCGGCCTGGAGACGCTGACCGGCGGCGGCGCGGAGATTTTATCGGACCACTACCGTAAAAAAATGCGCGTGCACAAAGCGAACATCGAGCAGTATTTGGAGGTTCACCGGACGGCTCACAACCTCGGTCTCCGCACGCATACGACGATGCTGTACGGCTCCGTGGAGACGCTGGAAGAACGCGTGCAGCACATGATTCATATTCGCGATCTGCAAGACGAGACGAACGGCTTCCAGGTGTTCATCCCCCTCTCCCTGCAGCCGATCAGCCCGAAAGCGAGCATTCGCCGCAGAAACTCGGCTTACGACGATCTCAAAGCGATCGCGATCAGCCGGCTGATGCTTGACAATATTCAACATATTAAAGCCTATTTCATCAATATCGGCACGCAGCTCACGCAGATCGCCCTCACGATGGGGGCATCCGACGCGCACGGCACGATCGTGAAAGAGAAGATCAGCCACGCGGCGGGCGCGCTGACTCCGGCCGGCATTACCCGGGAAGACCTGGTGTGGCTCATCAAGGGCGCCGGACGAATTCCGGTGGAACGCGATACGTTCTACAACGAAATGAAAATATACGAGTAATTCGGAGTTCCCCGTCGGGTAGACGGGGACTCTTCTGTGTCATACTAAGGCTAACCGACATCAAAGGAGATCAAGTATGAGCAAGGTCGTTATTTTAGGCGGCGGGTACGGAGGAATGACGGTCGTCCAGGAGCTTCTGGAGCATATTCCCGACGACAAGCAGCTCGTTCTCGTCGAACGCATGCCCTATCAAGGCTTGAAAACGGAGTATTACGCGCTCGCGGCAGGCACGGTGTCCGATCTGGAAATCCGCGTCAATTATCCCGTTCATCCGCAACTGCAAATGGTTTACGGCAATATTACCGATATCGATCTCGAAAATAAAATCGTGCGCGTCGCCAACCAGGAGCCGATCCCCTACGATTCGCTCGTCATCGCGCTCGGCTGCACGGACAATTACCACGGCATTCCGGGCGCGTCCGATTACACGTGCAGCATCCAGTCCTTGTCGGCGACCCGCCGCACGTTCCAGCAGATCAATGACATTCGGCCTTACGGCCAACTGACGATCGTGGGAGGCGGCCTCAGCGGCGTCGAAGTGGCGGCAGAATTGCGCGAGAGCCGTTCGGACATCAACATCCGCATTCTCGATCGCGGCAACAGCGTCATGTCCGCTTTCCCCGGCAAGCTGCAGGAATACGTAGCCTCCTGGTTCCGCCAGCACGACGTGGAGATGCGTTCACACATCAGCATCACGTCGCTTGAGCCAGGCATTATCCATAACGGCTCAGAATCGATTCTAACCGACGTTACCGTCTGGACCGCGGGCATTCAGCCGGTTCCGCTCGTCCAGCGCATGGAGCTGCCCAAAGATCCTCAAGGCCGTCTCGTCGTGAACGAGTACCATGAGCTGCCCGACTACACTCACGTCTACGTCATCGGCGACTGCTCCAGCCAGCCGTTCTCCCCAAGCGCGCAGCTTGCCGGAGCGCAGGGCAAACAAGTGGCCGAGGTGATCCGTACCCGCTGGCAGGGCAAAGACCCGAGACTGGGCCGCATCAAGCTGAAAGGCGTACTCGGCTCGCTCGGCAAGAAGGCCGGCTTCGGTCTGATGGGAGCGACGCCTCTGCTCGGCCGCATCCCGCGGATGCTGAAGAGCGGAGTGCTGTGGAAGAGCAAGCGCCACTTCGGCTGATCGCCCGCTCCGTCACAGATCGTCCAGCAGCTTGTCCAAGGCGTTCCGTTCTTCTTCTTGCTGACGGATCGCCTCCAGTACGAGCTCATACAGCTGCTCGGGCGTCTCGGCGACGACGCTCTCGCCGTTCACCAGCGCGTAAGGCGACAGGAAGCATTCTCCGCAATTGCCGAGGCAGCCGTATTCGATCACTTCGACCTCGACGTCCGGCAGCTGTTCGAGCTTTCTAAGCGCCTCGTCCGTTCCGTGGTGAGCGTTGCTCACGCAAAACTCCACGACGTTCATAAACGTTTCATTTCCTTTCTTTATGGCAAAAATGCTAAACATGGTCTGTTTGAAAATGATTCTTTTTGTACTATAATAGGACTATGAAAGGAGTGGATGATCATGAGTACAAATGCTCCAAGCATGTACGACGAAGTAAGCGACGTTCTTGACAAGCTGCGTCCGTTCTTGCAACGCGACGGAGGAGACGTCGAACTCGTCGACATCGAAGACGGCATCGTCAAGCTGCGTCTGATGGGCGCTTGCGGCAGCTGCCCAAGCTCCACGATCACGCTCAAAGCGGGGATCGAGCGCGCGTTGCTGGAAGAAGTAGAAGGCATTCAGGAAGTCGTTCAAGTGTTCTGATTTTCCTTCATTGGAAGCGTAGAAGGTCCTGCCGATCCGGCAGGACCTTTTGTCATCGCTTCAGCATCGTGCGAATCGGGTCCAGCCCGCCCGACACGTCGATCGTGTTGCCCGTGATGAAGTCCGATTCCGGCATGCACAGGAAAGCGATCATGCGCGCGACGTCCTCTCCGCTTCCCGGCCTTCCGCGGGGCGACTCCTCGTCCATCAGTCCGACGACGTCCGCGATGCTCTTCTCCTTGTTCTCGCCCCGGATATCCCCCGGGCAGATCATGTTCACCGTAATTCCGCTGGCCGCTTCTTCCACCGCAAGCGTTTTCGTGAACGACACGAGACCGACTTTGGCCGCCGCGTAGACGGCCCTGTGAGGCCAGGATCTCGCTTCCGAAGCGTGGCCGAAGCCGAAATGAATGATTCTCCCCCATTGCCGCGCCCGCATGCCCGGAAGAACGCGGTGATCCATCAGCATCGTGCCGACGAGATTGCCGTTCATCAAATAATGGATGTCGTCCGTCGAATAGTCCGCGAACAAGCGGCGCTCCCGGATGAAAGGGCCGGCGTTGTTGACGAGAATGTCGATTCCTCCAAACATCTTCTCCACTTCGGATACGAGCCGCTCCGAATCGCCCTCGACCGCGATATTCGCTTGAATCGCGTACGCTTTGCGGCCCAGAGCCCCGATCTCTTCGACGAGCCGCTCGGCCTCGTCACGGCTGTTCACGTAATTGATCGCCACATCGCATCCATGCGCGGCCAGCTCCAGGGCGGTGCGTCGTCCCAGTCCTTTGGCGCTGCCCGTGATCAGCGCGGTTTTGCCCAACAGCTTCAAGCGGTTCCCCTCCGTCTCGTCGTAGGCTTACTCGATGCGGCGCAGATAGGCGCACCCGTAACGAAAAGCGATATGCAGCGAGCCTTGAACCATGGCCCATCCTTGATCCAGATCCTCCATGTTGGAGCCGAGATTTTCGAGCGTTCTGCGCGCCCCGTTGTTCGCCAGGCTCTGGGACAGATCGTCCTTCAGCTCCGCGTTCATCTGGTGAATCTCGATGTTCCTCCGGCTGCGCAGGCGGCTCATCGCGCTTTGATGCCGCTCCTTGATCTCGTTCAGCGGCTTCGCCAGCTCCGAATGAAGTCCATTCTGTCTCATATTCCGCAGCATCGTAAAATAGGAATAGTGGGCCTTGATCCGCTCCGTCCGCAGACCGAGCAGTTGATTCAGCAGCGTTCCCAGCTTGTCCAGCAGGGCAAAAAAGCGGATATAGGCGTTTTTGTCGAAATACACGTGGCGCTCGTAGCTTGTTCTTTCTTCGGCCGTCAAGTCGTCGATCCGGAAGTGGCCGATCTGCTGCGCGTATTTCTTGGCTGCGTAACAGCTTTGTTCGAGCTCGTCCATCGAGCGCAGCAGCCCTTCCGCCCAGATCGCGAAAGTGCGGTATTTCTTCGCCTGTTCCGGTTGACGGTCCGCAAGCGCGGCGCAGCGCCGGGCGAACGCTTCGATGGATCGGACCGTCTCGAGCGATCTCCCCGTCCATTCGCGCGGCCATTCTCCGAACAGAACCCTAAGCAATGGCTCTCCCCCCAGCATCGGTTAACACGTCTTGTCCCATTGTAACGCAAAAGAGACGGCGCGCTCAACCGGACCCCGGTTCCGCGCCGTCTCTCGAACGATTTCGGCTATTGTCTCATCGTTGCTTCATTCGGATCGCCAGCAGCACCAGCATGCTGAACAGAGCCGATATGATCACCGTATGCAGCAGACCGGTAAATACGTAGGCGTCTTCGTTCGTAAACGTAAAGGACAGCAATCCCCCGCTCAAAATTTGCAGGATGACGAGGATCAGCGCCTTGTTGCCGATTGAAGCCAGCTCCGACGATGCGCCCGCGGTCTTGCGGACGTAGAACGCGACGATCGCGATCAGCACGAACAGCAGCAGCGCGGCCAGACGGTGCGCGAACGCGACTGCGGTCGATCCGGACAGCTCGGGTACGATCTCGCCGTTGCACAGCGGCCATCCTTCGCATGCCCCTCCGGAGCTCGTGTGGCGGATGAACGCGCCGAGGTAGACGACGCCGTAACAATAAACGATAACCGCGACAAGGCCTTTGTAGAGCCTCACAGGAACCGATACGGCGGAGGCTTGCTTGCCGCTCTGCGCCGCTGCCGGCGCTTGACCGCCCTGTTCCTCGGTTTGGCGTTTCACAAGCTTATAGAGCAGCCACGTACAGGTAAAGGCGAACAGCGAGATGCCGAAGTGAAGCGCCATGACGATCGAAGACTGCTCCCATTTGACCGCCATTGCGCCAAGAATGGCTTGCATGACGGTGAACAGCAGCGCTCCTCCGGCGTAGAGCAGATTTTCGCGACGGCGCGCCGGTTTCCAGAAGCGGGTAATCAAATAAGTCGCTCCGACGAGCAGGCCGACGATTCCGCTGATCATGCGGTGACTGTATTCCACCATCGATTCTACCGTATAAGCGGGAACGAATTTACCGTTGCACAGCGGCCAATCCGTGCCGCAGCCGCGGCCGGAGTCGGTATTCGTTACGAGAACGCCCGCGATCAGAACGAGAAACATGCCGATGCAGGTCAATAAGGCGAACAGGCGATATCTTTGGAAAGTCATGCGTATCCCCAATTTCATGTGAAAGTTGGCTCAAGGTGCCCGTACCCATTATACCGAACCTCCCACGCTAAAACCATGTTCATAATGTGAACATTGGCAACGCTGCGGTGAGACGCTCCTCTTCCGAAGCAACGGGAAAGGCCGCCCGTGGGGCGGCCTCCGTTCAACCCGCGATCGCGCCGGATACTTCGACGGCCCGGTCGAGGAACTGTTCGATTTCTTCGCGCGTCTTGCGCAGCTTGCTGACGAATCTGACCAATTCGCGGCCTTGGCGGAAAGCGATAAAACTCGGAATGCCCAAGATGTTCAACTCTCCGCACAGATCCGGCATATCGTCCCGGTCGATCTCGACCATCGTCAGCCGATCCGCGTACGCCGCTTCCACCTCTTCGATGAACGGGTCGATGAAATGGCAATCCTTGCACCAAGTCGTCTTGAACACCGCTATCGTCAGCCGGTCGCCCGCAATCCGTTCGCGGAACTCTTGCTCGTCCGTTATTTTCTGCATGGGGTCCACTCCTTCTGTCTGTCCTGATGCTATTATAACGCCTTACAGATCGCGCGCAACCTGCAGAACAAGCTCGCCGTATTCCAGCTCGACGACGTCGTATTCGGCGCCGAGCAGGCCGAACAGATCCTTCGCCGATACATACGTGATATTCGCTTCGTTCACGAGCGGATGAGCCAGCTTGACGGCTTCTCCGTTAACCGTCGCTTGGTCGGAATCTTTGCGCAGCACGATCGATTGGTCCGTCGGCCGATCGTAGAACCGAATCTCAAGCGGTCCGTTCGAGGACGTTTCGAGCTTCGGACGAATGTCGAGCTTCCGAAGCGTCTCGCGCAGCGGCACGAAAGCTTCGCCGTTCTCGTCCACGTAGAACGGAATGCCCCACTCGCTGCTCAGCTCGAAGCTCTGATCGTCGATTTTGAACTCGTTTTTCAGCAGATCGTACAGCACCGAATCGGTCTCGAACAGCCCGACGACCCGGTAAGCGTCGTAATCGTCCAGTTCTTCTACGGAAAGGGCGGTCAACGGCGCCTCCACCGCAGGCACCTCGACGTTCCCGTTTACGTTCCAGTTCTCGCTGGACGCGCGCACTTTAATGCTGCGAACAGGGCTATCCTCTTCCGCGAACGCCGCCGGAGCGATAATCGCCTCGAAGAACGACTTGCGAATGTGGAGCGAATCGTCCACGTACAGATCGGTTTTCAGCGTAATGCCTTTATCGAATATTTGCTTCCACTCGTCCTCTTCCTGGAACTCCTTGAGACTGGCCACCGCGTCTTCCAGCCCCGAGAACAGACTGTCCGCTGCGCCTTCCGCAATCGCATCGATGTCGACGCCTTCCGCGTCCAACGGAGGCACTCCGAACGCCGACTTCAACTCGGGAGGCAAGTCTCTCACCCATTCGAAGAGGCCGACGATGACTGCCTTGAAGCCTTCCTTGTCCCCGATCAGATTTTCCAAATAAACCGGGATCAATTCCCCCAGCTGCTCGCCGTTCAGCTCCGCATGCACCTTCGTCAGGCCTGTCTGCACGCCGCGGATCGGTTCGTTCACCCGGTCGACGGTGATGACAGGCGGATTAGGCAACCCTTTTACGAAATAAGGAGCGATGGTTTTGACCAGCCCCCGCACCGATTCCATAAGCGCCTGCTGAATGTCTCCGCTCTCCCCGGCTCCCCCGCCAAACGCGCCAAGCGCGCCAAGCGATTCTCCCAAATCCGGAAGCTCCAGGACAAGCGGTCTCTTCGCTCCGTCCACGTCGATTCTGATCGCCTTGTTGTCCGAATGGAGCGTAAACGGGATGCTGCCCTTGCTCGTGTCGAGCACGCCCGTCACCCACTGATTGCCCCGGTCGTCCACTTTGGCGTGAGTAATGTCCATTTTCATTTTCCGGAACAACTCGACGGCCTTGCGCGCCTCTTCGTCCTCCAGAGCAAGCAGCTCTTCGTTGACCTCGATCACCAGTTCAAGGGACAGCGATTGCTCCTGCTGCGCTACGTCCAGTTGCTTCAGCAGCATGTCGTTCAGATTAAGACCGCCCACCGATTGGCAGCCGACGATAATGGCTAACAATAATGCGCATACTACCCATCCAAGCCTTTTTGACGTTCTAATGTTCACGAATGATTTTCCCTCCCGTAAAATAGCTGGCCGGCGACGCTCAGAACAAGCTAACCAGCCTCATCTTACTTCGACGAACAGACTTGGGAATCCTGCCCATTTCATCGTCGTCGCCGAAAGGAGTGTGCTTTCTATCGCCATCGGCACGATCCGACAGCTTCTCGCCGCAATGGCGGGCAAAGCAAGCGGCCTCTGGCATTCCCGCCGCCTCGTTCG
>Ga0065721_10049600_pt1 | contig 30518 bp, 27 predicted proteins | sample Mesricmetagenome_FD_59108 | JGI IMG/M metagenome (GOLD analysis project Ga0065721, IMG submission 59108) | Mesophilic microbial community from rice straw/compost enrichment Sample: eDNA_1 v2 (version 2) | ecosystem: Engineered > Solid waste > Grass > Composting > Bioreactor | place: USA: Davis...
ATTAAACAGGAATTCCAGGCGCAACCACGAAAATCAGATACATAGCGATACCAACGCCGATCATGGGAACCGCGTCGAGCAGACCGGCCATGAGGAACATTTTTACTTGCAGAGCAGGACCTTGTTCCGGTTGGCGAGCAGAACCTTCAAGCAGTTTGCCACCCAGCGCGCCGAAACCCAAAGCGGTGCCCAGTGCGCCCAGACCGATCAAAAGAGCCGCAGCCAAATAAACCAATGCTTGTGCCATTGTTGTTCTCCAAGTTGAGTAAAAGAAAAAGTTAAGGTGAAAAATCAGTGTTGCTCATCAGGAACATCATGGGCCATTGCCATATACACAATGGTGAGGACCATGAATACGAACGCCTGAAGAGTGATGACCAGGATGTGGAATACGGCCCACGCCCACTGCAATACGCCGGCAAATACACCCAGCAGCAGACCAGCGCCAAACATCAACGCGATCAGGATAAAAATCATTTCGCCCGCATACATGTTGCCGAACAGTCGCATGCCGAGAGATATGGGTTTGGCAAGCAGTGAAACCACTTCAAGAACGAAGTTCACTGGAATCAACAGGATATTGACGTACCACTTGTCTGTATGGAAAGGGTGCAAGGTGTACTCTTTGATGAACCCCAAGAAGCCTTTTTCACGAATGCTGAAGATGATCATCAGCAAAAATACGGTAAAGGACATACCGAGTGTAATGTTGGGATCTGTGGTAGGTACAACCTTGAAGAAGGTGTGGTCATCGCCTGAAACCCAGGTTGCTGCCTTGGGCAGCCAATCGATGGGAAACAGGTCCATCAGGTTCATCAGAAACACCCAGGCAAAGATGGTCAATGCCATAGGAGCGATAAGGCGATTTTTATGATGAAAGATGTCTTTTACGGTGTTGTTGACGAAATCCACCACCAGCTCGACAAAACTTTGGAAACCTTTAGGGGTGGATACGGTGGCGCGACGGGCTGCGCGGTAAAAGAAGAACGATAACAGCAAGCCCAGAAAAACGCTCCAACCGAGGGAATCTATATGAAACGCCCAGAAGCCCATATCGGCGGCTTCCCTGGAACTGTGGGCAATGGTCCACGTATCCGCTGCCAGGACAGAACCGTCATAACGTTCATAGCCGGCGGGCAATTTACCGAGAACCAGGTTTTGGAGGTGGTGCTGAATATATTCGATTGAAGTTGGGGCTTCACTGGCCATTCGCAAACACTTCTCGTCTATAGAACATGAATTCAGATTTATCGGTCAGTCAGGCTCAAAGCTTCTCAGTCAAAGTCCTGGAAACCCTGGCCGACACCACCACGTGCACCAACATCAGCACGCCGTAAGCAATAAACAGGCTCGGTGCATGCAATGGCTCAACAAATTTGAACGCCAATGCGAATCCCACCGCAGCTAATATCAATTTTCCGGTTTGCCCCCTGATAAAAGCACCGAGAAACCATCGCGGCTCGCGATTGACAGCGAAAAGAAGGGCATAAAGGGTGAAGTAGGCACTGGGGATAATGAACACCAAGCTGCCCGCGACTATGGAGGATATCCTGTCCTGGTCAATGAGCCACACAGCAAGCACAAGCAGACCCATGGCCGCCAGTTCAACGGTCATTATCTGTACGATTGGCTTGATTGGCCTTTTCATCTGGCTCGGCAGCAACATTTCCGCCTCGGGCTGATTTGAAACCCTGTGTGACCGGGACGTACCCGCTCGCGGAACTGCTCCACAGAAACGCCTGCTTGATGTACCGACTGCCAGAGACTGGTTCGGTAGACTACCTTTGCTACACCCGCTTCGCCCGCTGTTTGTTTTTTATACCCCCGGGGGGGCAGGGCGACGCGAATTATAGGTTCAACCGGCGTAGGGTTCAACCAGCAAATAGTAGTTAGAAGAGGGGATTATTTTGTGAAACCGGTCTCACCATGAGACTGGTCAAAATTTGACCAAATCAAAACAAAACTTTGGTATGAGATTTTGAGCAGCAAACCCTAATCAAATCTACATCACAAAATCCATCAAATGAGTTTAGTTTGGTTGATTTTGGCGCCAACAGCCTTCCTTTTTTTGAATCCTACCCACTTTTAGTTTTGGGACGCCTCCTATACTCACATCACCCTTGTTAATTAAGGTTTTCGGTTCTTAACAAGAATTTGCATAAAAAGAAGATCGGCGTGACTGACCCGAATCCCGAGCCCCCGGGGAGAATTTCGAGTCGAAATAAGCAGATGACTGGTTGTAATCCAATATTAAGTTGTAGTGACTTCTCAGGCTCTATAATCAATAAAGTTGGATTTAACTTATAAATATTAATACTTAAGCGTTAAGTTCAGATCCGCTTTTTCGTTCTGACGGCCTTAGGTTGAGATGTAACACATGAAGATTCAAGGGTAACTTCCAAATGACAGATGTAAACCACAAGATAAGGGCTCTGGCCGTCGCGGCTTTGGCGCTCACACTGCTGACAACGGGGTGTGGGAAGAGCACATCAAAATCCAGTAACCAAGCTCCGCCAAGCAATCCCAGCAACAGCCCGGTTGAAAACAATCTCGATCCTATCGAATTGAGCCACGACAATTACACTCAAGTCGCCAGTCAGTCGCTGAAATCAATCTTGTTGAATGATGCCGGAGCAAACGCTTTGGGTCAGGCTGTAAAAGTGACTTCCAATCAAACCGGCCAAGTTGTCGACATGGTAACCGGCGTGATTTTTACCCTCGCACCCTATCCATGTGCCCAGGGGGGAAATCTGACGGCGCGCGCTGTCGTGGTTAACACCAACAGCAATAATCTGCAGATCGATCTGAACAGACCGCTGAAATTGTCATTTGACGCCTCCTTCAACGAATGCCGGCAAAACGACAGCAGCCTGGACGGTGACGTGTCGCTGGTTCTCAATACGGATTTCAGTCAACTGATCAACAACCCCGCCTACAGCCTCAATTCCCAATTGGATGTCCGCGGGCTGGCAGTCGAACAACCGAGCATGCCCAGCTTTGTTTTCGACGGCACCTTCGGGTATTCCGTGATCAGCACTGATGGCATATCGGTCACTGTGGGCATAGAGTCTAACAACTCCTTTTACTTCGCCGATGAGTCTTACCAGATTTTCGAGTTCGAACTTGAAAAGACCGTCAACAACGCGAACCAGAATTACAGTTATTCCATCAGCAGCGAGTTCTCAGACTCCGCCAATCCCCAGGCCTATATCGCCTATAGGACTCTGGTTCCTTTGAGTGGCACAGGATTTACCCCACCGACCGATGGAAAACTTGAGGTTTACGGCAGCAACGGCACCATTCTTATTCAGGCGCTGCAAAACCAGCAACTTTTCCTGCAGTTGGACTTGGGCAGTGACGGCAGCATAGATGAGGAGTATTACACCACCTGGGAGGAACTGGTGATGAACTCCTTTGGTATAACGGCCAATTGATTTTTCCATCTGTCATTCATCAAGGTCCGTCTCCACGGACCTTTTTTATTTTACAGCCCCATTTTTCATAATGATCGATAAAGCTGTTTTCCGTTGGTCCATCTTAATTTGCCTGTTGGCTACGGCCAGCCAGGTCCACGCCAGGGATTTTGGTTTTCAGCGCAATATCAGCGCTTTCCTGCAATATGCAGACAGCCAGTTTGTCGAGCTCGATGACGAGGACAATCCCTACAACGAGGAGAAGGGCACTCTGTTGTATTCCGGTTTCGGAGGGTCCTGGCAATTCAATTCTGGAATATTCATCGAGGCTTATTATCGGACAGCGGGTGACGACCTCGATTATCGCGGATATTCACAATTCGGACAGTTTGTGGAGAGCCAGACTGAGTATTTTATTCGCGATACCCAGATAACCATGGGGCGGAATTTCGGATTAACGAGCGCTTATCTGGGATTGGGCAATAGATTTCGCGAGCGCAACGTATTGGCAACAGGTTCAGTCGCGGGACTGTATGAAGAAACGGATATCACTTATGCGCTATTTGGCTTGAAACTCAATTTGCTTGCCGGTAAACCTTTTCAGATCCGCTTTTCCGCCAGCCTTGCCACCGACATAAAATCCGACCTCTACGCGTCATCTGAAATTTTTGACGCCTTCACCATAGAGACCGGAAAGCACTTTATGGCGGCAGGAAACGTTGAATTTATTTTTCATCTGTTTTCCGGCCTAACGTTGAGTCTGATTCCGGAATACGAATACTTCCATATCAACCAGAGCGATTCCTATCGGGTGTACGTCGATGGTGAATACAAATATGACGGCGCCCATCCGGAAAGCGAGTATGAAGCCCTCTCGTTGAAAACCAAACTCAGCTGGAATTTCTAGGGTTGATAGCCGAGGTGTGAAAGGATTCCGTCTAATTCATCAAGACTGTTGTACTTCAAAACCAGTTTGCCTGCGCCTTTGCTACCGTGCTGAACCGTTACCGGCACTCCGATCTGCTCGGACAGCCGCTCTTGCAGCCGGGTGATGTCGGAACTGGGTTTGACTTCCTGTTTGGGTTTGGCCTCCAGCGTATGGCGCACCAGAGCCTCCGCCTGTCGCACCGACAATCCCTTGGCGACTATCTGCCGCGCCAGCAGACGTTGCTGATCCTCTCCCAGACTCAACAAACAGCGGGCGTGCCCCATTTCCAGGTCGCCGCGTTCGAGCATGGTGCGCACATCGGCACTCAGGTTCAGCAGCCGCAAAATATTGGAAACGGCAGTGCGGGACTTGCCTACGGCTTCCGCCACTTCTTGATGGGTTAGAGAAAATTCATCCTGCAGGCGTTTAAGTGCGACCGCTTCCTCAACAACGTTTAAATCTTCCCGCTGAATATTCTCGATCAACGCCATGGCCACGGCGGCTTCATCCGGAACATCGCGAATGATGGCCGGGATTTTTTCCAGTCCGGCCAGTTGGCAGGCGCGCCAGCGGCGTTCGCCGGCGATGATTTCATAGCGGTTGGTTCCCACCGGCCGAATGACGACCGGCTGCATCACTCCCTGAGCCTTGATGGACTCCGCCAGTTCCTGCAGAGATTCCTCGTGCATATCGCGTCTGGGCTGATATTTCCCGCGCTGTAGATATTCCACGGGAACTTCCATCATCTGGCCGTCGAGCGGACCCGCATTCGCCACCGGCATGGTGGCACTGTCTACCGGAGTCTCGGTAGTTGCCGCAGCGCCGCGATTGGCTCCCAGCAGCGCATCCAGACCTCTACCCAAACCTTTGCGTTTCATTTTTGTCATGGTGTCACTCATAGTGATCAGGCCAGATGGTCACCAGCCAAGGAAATCTCAGATAGGTCGTCGCCTTCCAACTGTTCGTTGCGCCGCAGTATTTCACCGGCCAGCGCCAGATAGGCGAGGGCGCCTTTGGACTGGCGATCATAATTCAATACGGGTTTGCCGAAACTGGGGGCTTCAGCCAAACGAATATTGCGGGGAATGCAGGTGCGGTAGACCCGGTCGCCGAAATGCTCGATCAACTGCGCCGAGACATCGCCGGTCAGGCTCATACGCGGATCGTACATGGTGCGCAGTATGCCTTCGATTTTGAGCCGGGGATTCAATGCGCTGCGAATGGTTTCTATGGTGTCCATCAGGGCCGACAGCCCCTCCAGCGCATAGTACTCACACTGCATGGGAATAATGACACCGTCGCAGGCGGCCAGGGCGTTGACCGTGAGCATGTTGAGCGAAGGCGGGCAATCGATAAGGATGTAATCGAACTGATCGGCGACGGTTTCCAGGGCGGCCAGCAGACGCTTTTCTTTTTCATCGGCGTCCAGCAGCTGAACCTCCGCCGCCGTCAGATCCGCATTTGCAGGTATCACCTGATAACCTGCATCCGCGGCGGGCGTCATGACATAGCTGACCGGAATCTGATCCACCAGCAGGTCATAGACCGTGAATTCCTGGCTATTTTTGTCCACACCGCTGCCCATGGTGGCGTTGCCCTGGGGATCCATATCCACCATCAGCACCCGGCGCTTGGTGGCAGCCAGGGATGCGGCCAGGTTGACCGATGTGGTGGTTTTACCGACACCGCCCTTTTGATTGGTAACCGCGTAAATCTTTGCCACAACTTTGCTCTCTTGGAGGGCGCCCATCAGGCGCCAGGTCTGATCACCAATAAACACCTTTGCGCCTCCATTCCCGGTACCTCCAGGCGGTGGCAGTGTTCCACTGTGTAGTGATCCTCAATCATTTTCAATTCCGCCAGGGGCACCTGGCCCTTCATGGCCCAGAAACGCCCGGATTCGTTCAGCAGATGGCCGCAGCTTTGTACCATATCCTGCAGCGAGGCAAATGCCCGACTGATCACACCATCGAAACCCCGGTCCGGGTGATAGTGCTCAACCCTCCGGTTCTCCACCACCACGTTATCCAGACCCAACTCCTGCTTCACCTGGAAGAGGAAGCGGGTTTTTTTGCCGGCACTGTCGAGCAGAGTAAAGGATTTTTGCGGAAACCGGATCGCCAGGGGAATACCCGGCAGGCCTCCGCCGGTACCTACGTCTATGAACCTTTCACCCTCCAGATAGGGGGCTATGCTGAGGCTGTCCAGCAAGTGAAGCTTGACCATGGCCGCCGGCTCGCGAATGGCGGACAGATTGAACGCGTGGTTCCACTTATCGAACAACTTCAGATAAGCCATCAGCTGATCCAGCTGTTGCGACTTCAGATCCAGGCCCAGCTGATGGGTGCCGGTAACCAGCAACCGATATTCGTCCGATAGAATCACTAGTGGTTGACCAGCGATTTTCTCTGCAGCAACCCGCGTTTTTTCAGGGTAATCAGCAGCAGGGATATGGCGGCCGGCGTAATGCCGGGAATTCGCGAGGCCCGCGCCAGGGTTTCTGGGCGGGCCGCGGAGAGTTTCTGTTTCAGTTCGTTGGACAGTCCGTCCACCTGAGCGTAATCGAAGTCCTCCGGAATACCGGTCTGCTCATTGGCGCGCATGCGGTCGATCTCGTCCTGTTGACGATCGATGTAACCCGCATACTTGGCGATGATCTCCACCTGCTCCGCCACTTCCGCATCGTTCACACCCTCCCCTTTCAGGTGAGCGAGATCGGCGTAGGTCAGCTCCGGCCGCTTCAAGAGGTCCAGCAGATTGTATTCACGGGTGAGCGGTGTGTTGAGTTTGGGTGCCAAAGCATTGGCCTCAGCGGAACCCGCCTGAATCCAGGTGCTGCGCATGCGCTGTTGTTCGCGTTCCACCGCTTCGCGTTTTTCGCAGAAGCGCCGCCAGCGCGCATCATCCACCAGTCCCAGTTCGCGGCCTTTTTCCGTCAACCGCAGATCGGCATTGTCCTCGCGCAACTGCAGCCGGTATTCCGCGCGGCTGGTGAACATGCGGTAGGGCTCTCGGGTGCCGAGAGTAATCAGATCGTCGGCGAGCACGCCTATGTAGGCCTGATCGCGGGTGGGGCACCAGGGTTCCCGATCCTGCACCTGCAGTGCGGCGTTGAGTCCCGCCAGCAGCCCCTGGGCCGCGGCCTCCTCATACCCTGTGGTGCCGTTGATCTGGCCGGCAAAAAACAGCCCTTGGATCGCCTTGGTTTCCAGGCTGTAGCGCAGATCCTGGGGATCAAAGAAATCGTACTCGATGGCATAACCGGGACGCGTGATGTGCGCCTTCTCGAATCCTTTGATGGAATGCACCAGATTCAACTGCACATCGAAGGGCAGGCTGGTGGAAATGCCGTTGGGATAGAGCTCGTGGGTGCTCAGCCCCTCGGGTTCGATAAAGATCTGGTGACTGTTCTTGTCGGCAAAACGGTGCACCTTGTCTTCGATGGAGGGGCAGTAGCGCGGTCCTACACCTTCGATCACGCCGGAGTACATGGGTGAGCGGTCCAGACCTCCGCGGATGATGTCGTGAGTCTGCTCATTGGTGTGGGTGATCCAGCAGCACACTTGGCGCGGGTGATCCTCCTGGCGCCCCATAAAACTCATCACCGGCAGAGGAGCATCTCCCCACTGTTCCTCCAAACCCTTGAAATCCACGCTGCGGGCATCGATTCGCGGCGGTGTGCCGGTTTTCAGGCGACCGACTTTCAGCGGCAACTCCCGCAGACGCTGGGCCAGAGCTATGGAGGGTGGATCCCCGGCCCGTCCGCCGGAGTGGTTTTGCAGACCTATATGGATCTTGCCGCCCAGAAAGGTGCCCGTGGTCAGCACCACAGTGCGGGCGTTGAACTGCACACCCATCTGGGTGATTACGCCCGTGACGCGCTCACCTTCGACCACCAGATCGTCGGCGGCTTGTTGGAAGATGGTCAGATTGGGCTGGTTCTCGAGGATATGGCGTATGGCCGCTTTATAGAGCGCGCGATCTGCCTGGGCGCGGGTGGCGCGCACAGCGGGCCCTTTGCGGTTGTTGAGTATGCGGAACTGTATGCCGGCCTTGTCGGTGGCCAGGGCCATGGCGCCCCCCAGGGCGTCTATCTCTTTCACCAGATGACTTTTACCTATGCCGCCTATGGCCGGATTGCAGCTCATCTGCCCCAGGGTTTCCACGTTGTGTGTGAGCAGCAAGGTCTCGCAGCCCATGCGGGCAGCCGCCAGGCAGGCCTCGGTCCCGGCATGGCCACCGCCGATGACGATCACATCGAATGACTTGGGATAAATCATGAAGGGTACCCGGGGAAAAAGCGCATCTTAATGGAAGAAAGGCGGCGATTATAAAGTTTTTTATCGGTTCGATCAAAAAACAACCTTCGAGATTTTGAAGAGATCGATAAAAGAATAAAGATAAAAAAATCTATGTATGAATAGAGAAGAGATTGAACCTGTTGATGTTATTAGCTCGTCCGGGGCCTGTGCAAAAGCCAAAAAAGCCATTTATTTTCAAATATTTAGTTTGGGCATAACGACAGGGGTTGCAAGCGTATAGGCTGCTGGCAACCCGTCGTGCACCTGTGGGCTAAAGACGGCTATTTTCCCGAATCCGCGGCAAGCGGTATTTTTCTGGGGATAATTTTCCATGATATGCCGAGCAATTCTTCAGTTATCAAGCAGCTTATTCACAGGTTGGGGATAAGCTGTAGGAAAACCTGAGGGTAGCTTGTGAGCGCAACCGCTCTTGATGGGGTTGAAGGCAGGGAAATGGAAATGTGGGCAGAAAACCCGGGGGAAATTTGTGTTGAGGTTGTGGATTGGCCGGTGAGAATTATCGGCTATTTGCCGATACAGAAACCGCTGAAAATTCGTCCCAGCAGATCGTCCGAAGTGAAAATGCCGGTGATAAGGTTGAGGTGCTCCTGGGCGCGACGCAGATCTTCGGCGAGTAATTCGCCGGCGGCGTTGTCCAGCAACTGCTTTTGTCCTTCCAGAATGCATTCGCGGGCTTTGGCCAGTGCATCCAGATGGCGGCGCCGGGCGCTGAATCCACCTTCCAAAGTGCCTTGAAAGGACATGGTCTGCTTGAGGTGGCTTTTGAGTCTGTCCAGACCCAGGCCGGTTTTGGCAGAGATGATCAGCCTGTCCGGTTGATCCGGACTCGGCCACTGGGATTCGGGCACCTGGTCCGCTTTGTTGAACACCACTGTCAGTTTGTCGCGCAGAGGTTCGCGAAAGAGTTCCGGCCAGTGGCTTTGCGGCTCAAGCTGCTGAGGGTCCGTAAGATCGATCAACAACAGTATGCGATCCGCCTGATGGATCTCCTTCCAGGCGCGCTCTATGCCGATGGATTCCACCTGATCACTGGTCTCCCGCAATCCTGCGGTATCGAAAATATGCAGCGGCATGCCATCGATCTGTATGTGCTCGCGCAGCACATCGCGGGTGGTGCCGGCCACCGGTGTGACTATGGCTATGTCGGTCTCCGCCAATGCGTTGAGCAAACTGGATTTGCCGGCATTGGGTCGCCCGGCGATCACCACTTTCATGCCCTCGCGAATCACCACGCCCTGGCGGGCGGTGTTGAACAATGTGTCCAGTTGCGACAGCAGATTTGTCAGAGCCTCGGCAATTTTTCCATCGTTGAGAAAATCCACTTCTTCTTCGGGAAAATCTATGGCGGCTTCCACATACATGCGCAGATAGATGAGTTGTTCCACCAGATGATGGACTTCGCGGGAGAAAGCGCCTTGAAGAGAATTCAACGCCTGTTTTGCGGCTGTGACGGACGAGGCCTCGATCAGATCCGCTATGGCTTCCGCCTGGGCCAGATCGAGTTTGTCATTGAGAAAGGCGCGCTCGGAAAATTCCCCCGGTTTTGCCATATCCACACCGCAGGCGAGCACCGCCTGCAGAATCATATCCAGCACCACAGGACCGCCGTGACCCTGTAATTCCAATACGTCTTCCCCGGTGAAGGAATTTGGACCTGGGAAAAACAGCGCTATGCCGTGGTCGAGAATTTCACCCTGGGCATTTTTGAAAGGCCCGTAATGGGCATAACGCGGTTTGGGCAGAAGGCCGAGCATCTGTTGCGCGACCTTTGCGGAGGCGGGGCCGGATACGCGCACCAGACCAACACCGCCGCGCCCGGGGGCTGTGGCTATGGCAGCAATGGTGGTGCGCGACATGGATCAGCCGGCTTTTTCGATGCTTTTGGTGATGAAGTACTGCTGGGTGATGGAAAGGGTATTGTTGACCACCCAGTAGAGCACCAATCCTGCCGGGAAAAACAAAAACAGGAATGTGAAAAAGATCGGCATCATTTGCATGATCTTGGCCTGCATGGGATCCGGCGGCGTTGGATTGAGTTTTTGCTGGATCCACATGGTGGCGCCCATGATCAGCGGTAGCACGAAATAGGGATCTTTAACGGAAAGATCTTCGATCCACAAAATGAAAGGCGCCTGGCGCAACTCCACACTTTCCATCAACACCCAGTAGAGCGCAAGGAACACCGGCATCTGGATCAGAATCGGCAAACATCCGCCAAAAGGATTCACTTTTTCTTCGCGGTAGAGCTTCATCATTTCGGCGGAGAATTTCTGTCGGTCATCGCCGTAGCGCTCTTTCAGCTCGAGCATTTTCGGCTGGATCTTGCGCATTTTCGCCATGGATTTATAGCTGGCGGCCGAGGGCAGATAAAACAGGGCTTTGATCAACATGGTCAGCAGAATAATGGCCACACCCCAGTTGCCCACCAGGCCGTGAATGCCATCCAAAAGATAAAACAGCGGTTTGGCGATCCACCACAAAAAGCTGTAATCCACCGTCAAATCGAGAAATGGAGAAATGGTTTCCAATGTACGTATATCTTTCGGTCCCGCATAAAAACCTGCGGATTGCTCTCCAACCGTGCCGGGCGCCACGGTCAGGGCAGGAGAAGTGAATTGCAGGAAATACATATCGGAATTTTTCTGCTTGAACAGCTTGAATTCATTCACCAAGTCTTGCGGCGGAACCCAGGCGCTCAAAAAGTAGTGCTGCACCATGGCCACCCAACCGCCTTCTTTTTTATGCACCAGGGTTTCGTCGGCTATATCGCTGAAGCTGAGTTTCAGATAATTGGTGTCGTTGGTGCTGGTTGCTGCGCCCAAAAAGGGCTTCATCGCAAAAGCGGAACTCGGGTTGGGATCATAGGAATCGCGTTTTATCTGTCCGTAGAACACACCTTGCCAGGTTTGCTGGCTGTTGTTGGCGATCAGATAACGTATGTCGATCAGGTGGCTGCCACTGCGAAACGTGAAGCGTTTGGTGATCTGGATTTCCGGTGTCTGTTGATAAACCAGATCGACCTGCAATTCTTCCTGTCCAGCAGTCAACACATAATTCTGTTGCGCGCTTGCAAACAGCGGGCGTGTCTCATTGGTATCTGTGCCGTTGGGTCCTACCAGACCGCTGCGCGCTATATAGGTGTGCTGGTCGGTCTGGTTCAGCAGAACAAAGGGTTGATCAGGTTGATTGATCTTGGCGAAAAAGGTGGGCAGGGCTATGTGTACCAGATCGCCACCGCGGGGATTGATCGTCACCTGCAGCGTATCTGTGGTCACCTTGATCAGCTGCTCGCTGGTGGTGTTGGGCGTGGAGGGAACGCCAATTTCCGTGTTCTGCGAATCTGCAACCGTCACTTGCGGTATGTCGGCTGTGTCCGGGGCAGATTGGGTGATGGAAGCCTGGGGTGCTACTGCGGGTTGATTGCGCTCCTGAAAATCATTCCAGCGCACAATCAATAAAAAAGAAAGCAGAGCTATGGCGGTGATCAAGGATGTGCGTAGCCAATCCATCTTCATTTATTAACAACCATTTTTTTGTTGATTGGAATTTGTGGGTACGGGGTCATACCCGCCCTTGCAGCCTGGGTGGCATCTGCTCAGACGTCGCAAAGTCAACCATACGCCCTTGAGGACGCCGTGTTCGCTGAGGGCTTCTATGGCGTAATGGGAGCAGGTGGGTTGGAAGCGGCAGTGGCTACCCAGCCAGGGGCTCAGTAAATATTGGTAGGCCCGGATTGGCGCGATCAGCAGTCTGACTGCCCAGCGGTTTATGGAGACGGTGCAATGGCACGTTTGCTGATGCGTTTCCATAAACCGGTGAATATAGAGGTGAGCTGCTCTGCTGGAACCGTGTCGGCCCCGCGCCGGGCCAGAACTATAGCATCTATCGCCGCAAGTTTGTGCTGCTCTTTGCGGAAGGTCTCCCGTGCGACCCGCTTGATGCGATTGCGCATATTGGCTTTGCGCACGTGCTTTTTGGGCACCACCAACCCCAGTCTGGCGCGTCCCAGATGATTGTTGCGGGCGAGGATCAGAAAGCTCGGATGACTGGCGCGCAAAGGCGCATCAGCAAATACAACTGCGAATTCCTTGGCGGATAGCAGCCGTTGCTGACGGGTGAATGGCAGGCCGGGTTGAGGTCCTGTCGAGGCGTCCGGCGCCGGACAAGTGTCCAGCGGACCCGGTAAGGATGTGATCAAAGCCGAACACCTCGGCGGTCAGATTTCAGGCGGTGAGTTGCTTGCGGCCTCTGGCACGACGACGAGCCAGAACTTGACGGCCGTTTTTGGTGGCCATGCGGGCGCGGAAGCCGTGGGTGCGTTTACGCTTCAGAATGCTGGGTTGGAATGTTCTTTTCATGACATCACTACCTGAGAGGTTTGCGGATTTGTTCGACGGTTCAGCCCTGGCAACCCAGGTCGATTTAAGGACGCGCGATCATATAGAAAATGCCTGCGTAAAGCAACGTTCGGCTTTAGCGAAACACCGGAATCCCAATCCCCCCGAAGGCGCTCATGACTCCCAGGCTCTGTACAGTTTTTATTCAGTTTATTCACAGACTTATCCACAGAATTCAGGTGCGTGTCCGACGGACGGATGTAGAGATGGCTTCAGGCTGCAGCCTGCGCGAATTCTCGTATTACGGCGTATTGATTAACATTTGAGCAGGTCTTTGGTGTTGAATACGGCTTTTATTATTTGAATTATGCTGTGGATAACTCCAAGGAAAATCGCTAGAATGGCTCTCCATTTTCTGAGCAGTGGCGTAAAAAATTGCTCAAGCAGTAGACGTGGTGGCCCACCCGGTTTTCGGAGCACTGCGATCAAGTTCTGGCGCTGGAACGCTGTAGAGTTCGCGCTTTCGTAACGGATCAAGAACTGAGGTATTCCATTGCCTGATTCACTTTGGGAAAGGTGTCTTTTGCGCTTGCAAGGGGAGCTTCCCGCTCAACAATTCAATACCTGGATCCGACCGCTCAAGGCAGACAGCAATGCCGGAAGCCTGCGGCTGTTTGCACCCAACCGCTTTGTATTGGATTGGGTGAACGATAAATTCCTGCATCGCATCCGGGAAATTGTGGCCGAGTCCGGTCACGGATCTGTGGAGCTGGGTGTTGTGCCGCGACAGGAGGCCGCGTTCCTGGCGTCGTCACCGGCTGCACCTGCCCGGGAGCCGAATCCCACTTATCCCCCCAGCAGTTACAGGCAGGCGGACACCTATCGTCCATTGGCGCAGAATCCGGATGCGGGTCTGGAAGTGGACGCCGAGCACTATCGCGACGTGGTGGGAGAGATTCCCCTGGCGGAGCAGGACGTGTTTGCCGAGCGGGAAGTGAGCGGCGATAGCATAGGCACGCGCCGCTTGGCCCGTGAGGATATAGAGGGCGGCCTGACACACCGCAATTATTTGAACACCAGTTTTACTTTCGCCAATTTCGTCGAAGGTAAGTCCAACCAGTTGGGTTTGGCAGCCGCTACTCAGGTGGCGGAAAATCCCGGCGGCTCCTACAACCCTCTATTTATATATGGCGGTGTTGGACTGGGTAAGACTCACCTGATGCATGCGGTGGGCAATGCCCTGATCAACCGACGCCCCAATGCCAAGGTGGTCTATTTGCACTCCGAGCGCTTTGTGGCGGATATGGTCAAGGCGCTGCAGCTCAACGCCATCAACGATTTCAAACGCTATTACCGCTCCGTCGATGCATTGCTTATCGACGACATACAGTTTTTTGCCGGTAAGGAGCGCTCCCAGGAGGAGTTCTTCCACACCTTCAATGCGCTGCTGGAAGGCGGTCAACAGATCATTCTGACTTGCGATCGCTATCCCAAAGAGATCAACGGGCTTGAGGAGCGTTTGAAGTCGCGCTTCGGTTGGGGCCTGACGGTGGCAATCGAACCGCCGGAGCTGGAAACGCGCGTAGCTATATTAATGAAGAAGGCCCAGCAGGCCGCCATGGATCTGCCCAATGATGCCGCCTTCTTTATCGCCCAGCGCATCCGTTCCAATGTGCGTGAACTGGAAGGCGCGCTCAAACGGGTGATCGCCAACGCCCACTTCACTGGTAGACCGATTTCCATAGATCTGGTACGCGAGGCGCTTAAAGACTTGTTGGCGCTGCAGGATCGCTTGGTCAGCGTCGACAATATCCAGCGCGTGGTGGCGGAGTATTACAAGATAAAGGTCTCTGATCTGCACTCCAAACGCCGCAGCCGTTCCGTGGCTCGCCCGCGCCAGGTGGCCATGTATCTGGCGAAGGAGCTGACCAACCACAGTCTGCCGGAAATCGGCGATGTCTTTGGCGGACGCGACCACACCACTGTGTTGCACGCCTGCCGCAAGATCAAGGAGCTGTTGGATTCCGATGCCGACATTCGCGAGGATGTCAAAAACCTGTTGCGCACACTGACCACCTGATAACCCGCTGCTCCAGGGGTTGAATCGCTTTCAATCGAGAAAGAGAAAACAGATGAAATTTTCAGTATCCCGAGAAGCACTTTTGAGACCCCTGCAGCTGGTGGCCGGGGTTGTTGAGAAACGCCAGACCATGCCCGCCTTGGGCAATGTGCTGGTGGTATTGGAAGGTACCGAATTGTCCCTCACGGGTACGGACCTGGAAGTGGAACTCATAGGCCGGGTGCAGTTGGAAGCTCCCGGTGCCAGCGGCGAGATCACCGTCCCCGCTAAGAAATTCCTCGATATCTGCCGCTCTCTGCCCGAAGGCTCGCAGATCGAATTCGTCTACCAGGATCAGAAGGTCACGGTTAAGAGCGGTCGCAGCCGTTTTACCCTCTCTACTTTGCCGGCCAGCGAATTCCCCGCCATCGAACTGGGCGACAAGGATCTGAGTTTCCGCTGTGAGCAGGGCGAGATCAAACGTCTGATTGATCGTACGGGCTTCGCCATGGCCCAACAGGACGTGCGTTATTACCTGAATGGTATGTTGTGGGAACTCCATGATGACCGCTTGCGGGTGGTGGCAACCGACGGACACCGTCTGGCCATGTGTACCCGACCGGTCAACATAGCTCTGTCCGGAGGGGTGAAGCAGGCCATTCTGCCGCGCAAAGGTGTGCTGGAATTGGCGCGACTCCTGTCCGAGCCGGAGAAATCCGTGGAAGTCATCGTCGGCAATAATCATATACGTGCGATCACCGATACCTTCGTCTTCACCTCCAAGCTGGTGGATGGCAAGTTCCCGGATTACGAGCGGGTATTGCCGCGCCATGGCGACAAGGTGGTATTGGGCAATCGCGAAGCCTTGCGCCAGGCCTTCGCCCGCACCTCTATTCTTTCCAATGAAAAGTACCGAGGCGTGCGCTTCGTCCTGACTCCTGGATTGGTGACCATAACAGCCAATAACCCCGAGCAGGAAGAGGCCGAGGAGCAGGTGGTGGTTGAGTACGAAGGCGCCCCCTTGGAAGTCGGCTTCAACGTGAGCTACCTGCAGGATGTGGCCAACGTCATCGACTCCGACAATCTGCGCATCACCCTGGCCGACTCCAATAGCAGTGCTCTGGTTGAAGATCCAGACAACAGCGACTCTCTTTATGTCGTCATGCCCATGCGGCTTTGATAGCTAGGCCGCTTTCACTTTGTTATGCCGATAACCCGCTTAGTGGTGGGCGACTTCCGCAACCTTGAGCGGGTCGAACTGCGGCCAGGGAGGGTCAGCTTTATCAGCGGTGCCAATGGTTCTGGTAAGACTTCCTTGCTGGAAGCCATCAGCACCTTGGCCCTAGGACGATCCTTCCGCACCCGTAAGTTCCGCAATCTGATTCGCTTCGACCAGTCCGAGCTGCACCTATTTTGCGAGTTTGAACAGCAGGGACTGACCCAAAGGCTTGGCGCTGTGCGCACCAAGAGTGGTGAAAGTCATTTCAAGCTCAATGATTACCCGGTGAGTAGCGCATTGGAGCTGGCTTCGGTCCTGCCTTGCCAGTTGATCAATAGCCATTCCTTCAGCCTTTTGGAGGGTGGGCCGGGGGAGCGGCGGCACTTTCTGGACTGGTTAGTGTTTCACGTGAAACCAGAATTCCGGCGTTGGTGGGGTGAGTATGCCCGGTGCCTGAAACAGCGCAATAGCCTTCTGCGCTCTGATAAAATGCAGGACCTTGATTTGTCCGTGTGGAATCAGGCCCTGGCTACGGCCGGTGAGCATATAGATCAGCTCAGATGCGCCGCTCTGGAATTGCTACTTCAGGAGACCGAAAGGTTGATGAAGCAGGAGGATAGGGGAGTGATCCGGGAAGCCAGCCTGAGCATGTCCTATCAGCCCGGCTGGGATAGGAAGTCCTCTTTGATCCATCAGTTGGAAGAGCACCTGACAAGAGATCTGTCCTTGGGGCATACCACGCTCGGACCTCACAAGGCGGATATCAAGGTCAGCGTCAACCATAGACCGGCAGCAGAGGTTTTATCCCGCGGCCAACTCAAGTCCCTGATTGTGGCTCTCTATATTGCCCAGGTCCGGGTGTTTCTAAGTTGTAACCCTAACAGTTGTTTATTGTTGGTGGATGATCTGCCGGCGGAGGTAGACCAGGACAGCCTGCGCCGCCTGTGTGAATGGTTTTCCCAGTTGGAGAACGTTCAACTCTTTATTACCGGTATAAACCTGGAAGATACCTTGTCTTACTGGCCAACCCATATCGACAAAAAGCTGTTTCACGTGAAACAGGGTCAGATTACTGAACAAACAGTCTTTGGAGCTAACCCATGACAGACCAAAAAGATTACGACTCGTCGAGCATTAAAGTGCTGAAAGGATTAGACGCGGTGCGCAAGCGCCCCGGTATGTACATCGGAGACACCGACGACGGTACGGGTCTGCACCACATGGTCTTCGAGGTGGTGGACAACTCCATCGACGAAGCGCTCGCGGGTTACTGCACCGAGATCCGCGTGGTCATACATCCGGATGAGTCCATCACCGTGATCGATAACGGTCGCGGCATTCCCACGGAGATGCACGAAGAGGGCGTTTCCGCGGCAGAGGTCATCATGACCGTGCTGCACGCCGGCGGTAAATTTGACGATAACACCTACAAAGTATCCGGCGGCTTGCACGGTGTGGGTGTGTCGGTGGTGAACGCTCTATCCGAAACCCTGCGACTGACCATCCGCCGTAAAGGCCAGGTATTCGAGCAGGTCTATCACCACGGCGTGCCGGAAAAGCCGCTGGAAGTCATAGGCAAGACAGACGCTCAGGGTACTGAAGTCCACTTCAAGCCGTCTCCGGAGACCTTCTCCAATATCGAATTCCATTACGACATACTGGCCAAGCGCCTGCGCGAACTGTCGTTCCTCAACTCCGGTGTGCGCATACTGCTGCAAGACGAGCGCTCAGGTAAGAAGGAAGTATTCCAATACGAGGGTGGTTTGCGCGCCTTCGTGGAGTTCCTCAACACCAACAAGACGACCCTGAACAAGACCATCCACTTCTCCAGTCAGCGGGAAGCAGACGGCATAGCGGTGGAAGTGGCCATGCAATGGAACGATGGCTTTCAGGAAAACATCCTCTGCTACACCAACAATATTCCCCAGCGGGACGGCGGTACCCACTTGGCCGGCTTTCGCAGCGCCCTGACCCGTACCCTCAACAACTACATAGAGGCGGAAGGTCTGGCGAAAAAAGAAAAGGTTGCCACCACTGGCGACGACGCGCGCGAAGGTCTGACCGCCATCATCTCCGTCAAAGTGCCCGATCCCAAGTTCTCCTCCCAGACTAAGGACAAGCTGGTGTCTTCCGAAGTGAAGACTGTGGTGGAGCAGGAGATGGGCACAGCTTTCAATGATTACCTATTGGAAAACCCACAGGACGCCAAAGCCATCGTCAGCAAAATGATCGATGCTGCCCGCGCTCGTGAAGCTGCGCGCAAAGCCCGGGAAATGACCCGCCGCAAGGGCGCCCTGGATATAGCCGGATTGCCGGGCAAACTGGCGGACTGTCAGGAAAAAGACCCGTCTCTCTCCGAACTCTATCTGGTGGAGGGTGACTCCGCAGGCGGCTCCGCCAAACAGGGCCGCGATCGCCGCACCCAGGCGATTCTGCCGCTCAAAGGAAAGATTCTGAACGTGGAAAAAGCGCGCTTCGACAAGATGCTCTCTTCCGCAGAAGTGGGCACCCTGATCACCGCCCTGGGCTGCGGCATAGGCAATGCCGAATTCAATCCGGATAAGCTGCGCTACCACAGCATCATCATCATGACCGACGCGGACGTGGACGGCTCCCACATCCGCACCTTGCTGCTGACCTTCTTTTTCCGTCAGATGCGCGAGTTGGTGGAGCGCGGCCACGTCTACATCGCCCAACCGCCGCTGTACAAAATCAGCAAGGGCAAACAGGAGCAGTACCTTAAAGACGACGATGCGCTCACCCAATTCCTCACCAATGCCGCATTGGACGCCTGCGCGCTGCACGTCAACGAAAATGCACCGGCTATTTCCGGTGGTCAGTTGGAAAGCCTGGTGCAGGATTTCCGCAAAGGCATGGCCATAGTGGAAAAACTTTCCCGCATGTATCCCAAAGAAGTGCTGGAAGAGCTTATCTATGTACCCACCATAAGCAAGCAATCACTAACAAATGAAGCGGAAGTGGTCGCCTGGACCCAGAAACTCGGCGCCCGTCTGCAAACCCTGAGCGAAAGCTCCAAGACCCACAGATACGTGGTGACCACCCACCACGATACAGAGCGCAACCTGTATCTGCCCGAGCTGCGAGTCACCGCCCACGGCGTTCCCACCAATGTGCGCATCAGTGCGGAATTCTTCGAATCCAATGACTACCGCAACCTGCGCGCCCTGGGTGAAAAACTGGAAGGCCTGCTGGAACCCGGCGCCTACGTGGCCAAAGGCGAGCGCAAGCAGGCGGTGTCCAGCTTCAAAGAGGCATTGGACTGGATCATGGCGGAATCGAAAAAGGGCTACAACATCCAGCGCTACAAAGGTCTGGGCGAGATGAACCCCGAACAACTCTGGGAAACCACCATGGACCCCGCCACCCGACGCATGCTCAAGGTCACCATCGAAGACGCCATTGCGGCAGATCAGATATTTACCTGTCTGATGGGCGACGCTGTGGAACCACGGCGGGAGTTTATCGAGACCAATGCGTTGTATGTGGCGAATTTGGATGTGTAGGGATTGAGTCCTTGTTGAATCCGTGAAATCGGTCGTTAGCTAAGACCTAGATGCCCGCCGTAGATTTCTACCGCGGGCATTTTTGTAGAACGTGCCAATGAAATATATGGCTATCTTTAAAAAAAGATCCATTTTGTTCACTGAACATAAACGGTGAACGTGCCATGGAGCTGAAACCCCTCGATATAGTCATTGCCTTATGCCTGGGCTAAGTGAAGCCTCGCGGTACGCCGGAGAAGGATTCGCGCAGAGTTATCGATTGTCTTCCGTTATTTGCTCGTCACAGCTGAAGCAGAATTTCCCTGTCGAATTCCCATCGCCTCATTCGACTAAGTGAAAGAAGAGACATGAAGGCCGCCAAAGTGCCTTAATCTACCCACTCTTCACAAACACTTAGACCAACCTGACGCGAGGACAACCCCATGATCCCCAAAAACACCATCTGCCTCTGGTACACCGACTCAGCCCTGGAAGCGGCGCAGTTTTATGCGCAGACCTTTCCCGACAGCTCTGTCGGCAGGATTTTTTATGCGCCGTCGGATTTTCCTTCGGGAAAAGCGGGGAATGTTTTGACGGTGGAGTTTACTGTAGCGGGAATTCCCTGCATCGGCTTGAATGGCGGGCCGATGTTTAAGCAGACGGAGGCATTTTCGTTCCAGATTGCCACCGATGATCAGGCGGAGACGGATCGTTTGTGGGATGCAATTGTGAATAATGGCGGGCAGGAAAGTGCCTGTGGATGGTGCAAGGATAAGTGGGGTGTGTCCTGGCAGATCACGCCGAAGGTGCTGCTCGAAGCGATTGCCGATCCGGATCCCGCTGTTGCCAAACGCGCGTTTGAAGCCATGATGGAAATGACGAAAATCGATGTGGCAACAATTGAAGCTGCACGGCGCGGATAAGATTTGATTACTCGCCAATCGATTTGAATTCTCTCCTAAATGACAAGCGAATGCTTATTTTGTCGTGGAAAATATGTTGCCCCACAGAGCGCTGTGCCGGGCAACATGTCCAGATAAATCCAAATATAACAATAACTTAATAGAGCCCAATGCAAGGTGTGTGAGCAATCACAACAATAAGTTGTGTACGCCAATTAACGCGTTATCTATACTCCCCGGTCATCAGCGCATCAGATGCGAGATTCACTGTCCCCAAAGGGATCAAGAGAGGAATCATGACATCAGAGAGTTATGCCGCGGAAGAAGCCCGGTCGGTTAAAGAGCGCTATGCGCGCAGAAAGAAAACGGATCTCTACAGCGCCCTGCGGCCCGAGGTGATTCTCTCCACGCAGGAGCGGCAGAGGGTCATGCTGCAATTATTCACGAAGGTCTGCGGCTTTACTGGAGATACTCTGCGCTATCTAAAGCTGCTGGATGTCGGTTGCGGTTACGGTGGACATCTGCTGGATTTTCTGCGATTGGGATTGAGCCCGGAGAATTTATCGGGCATCGAATTGCTGCGCGATCGCATAGAAGTGGCGCGCACCAAGCTGCCGGCGACGGTAAATTTGTATTACGGCGAAGCCAGTGCGACGGAAGTGGCGGTGGAAAGTCAGGATGTGGTATTTCAATCCGTGGTGTTTTCATCGCTGTTGAACGCGGATTTCCAGAGCGAGCTGGCACAGAAGATGTGGTCCTGGGTGCGGCCGGGCGGCGGGATTCTCTGGTACGACTTTATATACGACAATCCCAAAAATCCCGATGTTCGCGGTGTGCCGGTCCAGCGGGTGCGCGAATTATTTCCCCAGGGTAGGATCACTGTACGGCGCCTGACGTTGGCACCGCCCATCAGTCGCCGGGCCTGCAAAATCCACCCGGCGATGTACCACATCTGTAATGCTTTTCCTTTTCTGCGCACCCATGCGCTCTGTTGGATTGCTAAATCCAGCGGCGACTGATTTCTTCCCTGCATCCACAAATTCGCCGCACTTTCCGCATCAGAAATGGATGCGGAAGGGCTCCGCCGGCAATCCCTGCACATCCATCAGATTGGCGACTTCCGGATTATCGCTCCAGGCGTAGCGCAGCTGTTGCGGCTGTGAAATTCCGCTCAGTGGCAAGACTACGTTATTGGCTTGAATAATGCCTTCAAGCTTGCGAAATTTCCCGTCCTTGCCGGCTACTTCAAAGCCTTTGATGAAACCCTGGGTTGCCGGTGCCAGCTTGCCGGAAGTGGAGAATTTTACAATCAGCTGATCTTTGGCCACTTCGGCCGATTGGAAAACCGGACCGCGAAAGTGAATATCTTTTTTGCCATAGGTTTGATGCAGCGCTATGCGGGCCAGACGTTCGCCGACGGTTTTTTTATCTGTGGGATGAATATCCGCAGGATTGCCAACGTCTATGATCACCGCCTGGCCGGTGTTCTTCAGCGCCAACGCAGCAGTCTGGGATTCGCGCAATATGGCCCAGGGACTCGTCTCTGGCGTGTCGCTGTTGGAAATAAAATTCGCCAGTTGCACCCAGTAAAACGGCAGCTCCGGTTTGTTCCAGCGGGCGCGCCAGTCGTTGATCATGGCGGGAAATAATTTGCGATATTCCTCCGCCTGTTGCGCGGAGACAGCGTTGGATTCGCCCTGATACCAGAGCACGCCTTTCACCGGCAGTGGAAACAGCGGGTGAATCATCTGGTTGTAAAGCGCCGTGTCCAGGTGATGCACATTGTCGATGATGGTGATGCTCACCCGGTCGGCTTTGATTTTCCAGGGCCCGGACAGTGACCCCAGTTGACCATCTGCGGACTGCCAGTACAGCAGATTTGCATTGGAATATATGCCACCGCCGCCGCCGTTATCCTCCACGCGCACCGCAATCTGATTGCGGCCTTCCCTCAAATATTCCGCCGGCACCTCATAGCGGCGCACGCGATCGTAGGCGTTGGTCTCCCCAACCCTGTGGCCATTGACCCAGGTGATGTCGTTGTCGTCTATGCGGCCCAATCCCAGCGTAATACCGGCGGCGGCCTGGGACGCGCTCAGTTCAAAGGAGCGGCGATACCAGATAACGCCATCCACCCCGGGAAAGCCCTGCTCCTCCCACAGGGACGGAGCCTGAATCTCCAGCCAGTCGCGCTCATCCAGCTCCGGTGCGCTCCAGTCCGCTGTGGCCAGGGTGACCTTTGGCACAACCGCACCGGGCCAGCGCCGCAGAGATTGTGCGACCGCGCGTGCGCGCGCCTCTCCCTCCGCCGCCATCTGCTCCACGGATTTGCGAGTGGCTTCCGGCGATTTGCCCAGCGCCTGGGGGCTCATCCAGGCTTCTATGCGGCTGCCACCCCAGCTGGCGTTGATCAAACCTATGGGGACGCCGGTGGCGCGGTTGACCTCGCGGGCAAAAAACCAGCCGACGCCGGTGAAATCCCCCAAATGCTCAGGAGTGGCCGCCAGCCATTCGCCGCCGGCCAGTGCCGCTGCGGGTTGAGCGGCCCAGCCGCGGGGAACTTTGAAATGGCGGATCTGCGGAAGCGGCGCCGCCTGAATCTGCGCATCCGCATCAGCGGAATTGCGCAGCGGCCATTCCATATTGGATTGCCCGGAGCAGACCCAGACATCGCCCATCCAAACATCCCGGATGGTCTTGGAAAAATCGCCGCTGGACAGCTGAATCTCATGGGGGCCACCCGCCTTGCGCGGTGCAAACTCCGCGCGCCAGTTGCCTGCATCGTCCGCCTGTACTTGTCGGGTTTCCCCGGCGAACCGCAGCGTCAGCTGGCTGCCGGCTGGGGCCCTACCCCAGACTGGAACCGGCTCTTCCCGTTGCAACACAGCGCCGTCGGTGAAAATGGGCGGCAGTTCTATAGCTCCCCAGGCGGGGCTGGTTGCCGCCAGCCACAGCCAGCTGCCGATTCGTCTGGTCCATTGAATAAGCCGATGTCGGGATTTCGAAGGAATCTTGCGCATATTTTTATTGGGCCGTAATAGAGCTTGGGCGATAACAACTCTAGATCGCAAAAATTCAGCGAACCTATAAATGGCGGACAGTACCACATCTAATTACGCCTAGTCCGCCCCCCTTAAGGATGCAGGAAGCGCGTCCTTTCCTAAGAGGCGCATCACATATCCAGATTTTTGTCTCGCAAAACAACATCTGGACGCGTGGTTTCCGGCTTCATGCGTTAAATTTAACGTCCCGGTCTATGGAAACTCCGTCTGACTTCAGTATCCCGATGAATACTGATTTTGTATCCCTGTAGTAGTGAGTATTCAGCGAGATCCATTGTGAAAAAAACTTTGGTTGTATTCGGCATAGCCACCGCGTTGGTTGCGGTGATTCTTTTTCTGCAGCAAAAAAATCCTTCAGATATTTCTTCAGCGCAAAGCGCAGCGTCTTTTGTAAAGGGCGCGGCAATTTCTGCCGAAAATTCGCAATCCGCAGCCCATATGGTTGCGCATGCAGAAGAACTCTCCCGTACCGATTTATCGTCAATCCGTGACGAAGAAATCATTCACCCTCCGGAAGATCTATCGGATTCTGCTCCCAAGCCTTCCGATATAAGGCTGTGGCAATTGCCGCAGTCCGTGACTGAATTGGTGATCGATGGCGTGCGCGCCGCGCAATTGAGCGTGGATCTGCGCCAGCTGGCGTCTCTGCATGTGGGTCAGACGGTGCGTTTTGAATTGCCGCACAACCGGGGCGAGGTGGAGGCAAAAATCACCGACACCTACAACGATCCGGGCGCGCAGGTGTGGAAAGGAAGCATCGCCGGCGATACGCAGCACGCCGTTGTCATCATCAGTCGGGGCGCTGTGGAAACCCATGTGATCATAGCGTCCACACAAGGCAATTTTTCCGCCGTCATCGACAACCATTCCGGTCTCACCACCTTGATCGATGAAGGCGCCATCCGCGAGCGCCAATTGCCATTTGACGATGGTGTCGTCTTCAAACCGGATTCATCCGAATCTATCCATCCTTGATTCCTTTCATCAAAATCCCAGGTTTTTTATGCAACTGAAAAAATTCGGCCGCAAAATCCGTGCAGGTGTTTTTGCCGGATTGGCCATGATCAGCAGTTCTCTCTGTGCAGAGGTTGTGGATGTGCTGGTGCTCTACACACCGGAAGCGCGCAATACGCGCAACGGCCGCGATATTCAGGCCCGCATTTCCGCTTATATGGCTTATGCCAACACCGCTTATCGCAACAGCCATGTGGATATTCAATTGCGTTTGGTGGGCACGGCCTTGATGGATTTGCCCTACGAGCGCGTCAGCGAGGAGAACCTGAGCAATTTCGCCCGCGATGCAGAAGTCGCCAGGCTGAGGGAGGAAACCGGTGCGGATCTGGTGACCCTGTTGAATTTACGCGATGAGGTCTCCGGCAATTATATGTGTGGCATTGGCTATATTCCGCAGGGGCGCAGTGATACAGGACGCTTCTATAGCAATGCACCCAGCGGCGCTTTCAGTCTGGTGGGCATTGAATGCGACGTCGCCACTTTTGCCCATGAGCTTGGCCACAACATGGGGCTCGGCCACTCCCTCCGGCAAAACAGCGCGGGTGGTGTGTGGCCATGGGCGCGGGGACACGGTGTCGATGGCTTGTTCAGCACCATCATGGCCTATCCCCATTTTTACGGAACCCAGAATCAGCTTCCGGTATTTTCCAATCCCGATATTTTCGAATGCGCAGGTCTGCCCTGCGGTGTTGATCGCAATCACACGGATGGCGCGCATGCCGCAGCGAACCTGACGGCGCTGGCGTCGCAGATTTCCAGTTTTCGACCGACTGTGATAGCCGATACGCAACTTCCGGGCGCCGACGATCCTGTGCAGGATCCACTGCAGAAATGTGCTTCCATACCGGTCAGTCAGAATCTGCTGCGCAATGGCGATTTCGATTCACTGGAAGCTTGGCTGCCGAGCCTGGGACCGGCCACTTTGTCCATAGAAGTCTTTGCCGCGGGAAATTGTCTGGAAAATCGTCTGGTGGTCAGCGACCGCACGGTCTACTACAGCAGCGTCGCCCAAACCTTTGCCACACCCTTGCCGGCCAATGTGACTTATCAATTCAAAGGACAATTCGGCATTCGCGGCAGCGCGCGGGAAAATCTGCGCGTGGCGCTGCTTGTGCGCAGCGACAGAGGCAGCACGTATCACTATCTGAATACTTTATCGGTGACCGCCAGTGAAATGACGCATTTCACCCAGAGCTTTTCCGTGCCGTCCGGGCAGGTGGAAGGGCTGTTGGTTTACGGCCCGCCGGGAGGCGTGGATATAGTGGTGGATAAAATGTCGCTGATCAGGACTTTCTAACTGAGCGCGGAAAAAATTTCACGGATTTGCAGATATTGCGCGTCTGCGCCAGGGGCGCGATCCTATTTCACTGTTTTACAAAACATTTTCCATGGCCTGAACATTGCAGCGGCGAAGGACAGGGTAGAGCGGCAAAATCCATCGGATTGTCGCGTGATCGATTCGAGGAGTACCGGGCATGAGGCTGCTGCGCAATATCAAAACCCTGGCCTATCTGCTGCGTGACACAGCCGTGCGCTGGTGGGGTCGGGATCCTTTCCGCAACAGCGCGGTGATTGCGTACTACACCATTTTTTCACTGCCCGGATTGCTGGTGATCATTGTGAATCTGGCGGGCTATTTTCTCGGGCGCGAAACCGTCACGGAAAAGCTGACGCTGGAAATTCAGGATGTCATAGGCGTAGAGGCGGCGCGCGATGTGGCCGCCATTCTGGCGCGCGCCTGGGAGGCGGAAGGATTTACCGCGGCTTCCATCATCGGGCTCGCCACCCTGTTTTTTGGTGCGACCGGTGTTTTTTACCAGTTGCAGCAAACCCTCGATATCGTCTGGGAAGTCAAACCTGTTCCCAAAAGAAAATTCCTCAAATTGATTCTGGATCGTCTGTTTTCTTTCGGACTTATTTTGACCGTGGGATTTCTGCTACTGGTGTCGCTCATATTGTCGGCGGCGCTGAGCTATATCAGCGGCTGGGTGGCCGATCATTTTTCCGATGTGCTCAGCATCGTGTTCCGCATTCTGGATTTCGGCATATCCCTGGCGGTGGTGACATTTTTATTCGGCGCCATTTTCAAATTCCTGCCGGATGCGGAAGTGCGCTGGCAGGATGTGCGCATAGGCGCTCTGATGACGGCCGTGCTGTTTATCGCCGCCAAATATGGTTTGGGGTTCTACTTTGATCACAGCGATCCCGCGTCCACCTACGGCGCCGCCGGCAGCGTGGTGCTGGTGATGCTGTGGGTGACCTACAGCGCACTCATATTATTGTTCGGCGCGGAGTTCACGCGGATTTATGCCGATCGCTACGGCACCCAGATCAAACCGGCGGAATTTGCCGTGTCCACGCGCCACTCCCCGGACCCCAAGGACAGGCATGCGGATTTTCAATCGCGTATGGCGCAGCCCGCCGAAGATCCGCAGCGGGCGGAAGATCCGGACTGGTAGGCCGCCTTCGCTGCTAGCCGACCACCAGGTCGATCGCCAGGCGCCACAACCACACAGTGACAAATGACAATATCAGGCTGTAACCGATGATGGTGGAGACCAATCGCGGCGCCAGCTGATAACTGAGGGCGAGGGCGCCGGTGGAGATCATGGCGGGCATGGCGGCTTCCAGCAGCGTGGTTTTGACCAGCAGCGGGTCCAGGGTGAACACGCTGAGGAACAGCCCCGCCAGCAGGGGTTTGCACAGCAGAATGAACACCAGGGCGAACACCACCACTTTATATTCCTTGCGCTCTATGCGCAGGCGCCATTGCAGCCCCACGGCCACCATGACCACGGGCACCAGCGTGTCCGCCATGCGCTGCAGCACTGTGGTGATGATTCCCGGCATGTCCACCATCCCCAGAATCAGGCCGACCGGCAGCGCCATAAAGGGGGGAAATTTCAGGATTTTGCGCCACAGGGGCTCGGCCTGAGCGTGCGTCGTCGGGGAGTAATGGCTGGCGATGGCTATGCCGAGGGTGTTCAGCGCCAGGAAAGTGCCCAACTGGTCGTAGAGGATGGCGAAGGGCAGGGCCTGGGGCCCGAGATGCGCGTCGATCAGCGGATAGCCGATAAAGCTGGTATTGCCCAGAGTGATCACCAGTAGCAGGGCGCCGGTGATCATCGGCGGCCACTGGAAGCGACGCGCCAGCAACCAGGTGATGCCGGCGCTGGACAGCATCACCCACCAGGCCGCCGCCACAGGGATCAACAGATCGGTCCTGAGGGTGAGGCGCGACATCTGCACCAGTATCAGGGCCGGCAGAGCCACATATATGACATAGGCATTGAGGGCCTGGGCGGAGGTCTCGGGAAACTGGCGGACATTCTGCAACAGTTTTCCCAGGGCCAGACAAACAACGGCGAGCAGAATGTTCGACATGATGAAGGAAGCCGATTCAAGGAAAGAGGGAGGAATGGTGGTTTGCAGATTCTAGCGGGATTTTGGATTTTCGCTGCTGGAACCCTTGTCCGTTCTGTAATCCCGCAGCAAGCCTGGGAAAAAGGTTGAGCAAAAGGCCATAAAACCTGGGGGGCGGTTATGCAAAAACGACATAAAAATTAAGGGTTTAGGCCCGGCGGGCTGGAAGGGCTGATCTATACTTGGTTAGTGCTCACCCGAAGTGGCGCGGGGATTCTCTCCGCACGGGATGTGTGAGTCAATCGAAGAGAACAGGTAGCAATGAAAAACAAGATCTTACCCGCCGACATGTTATTGAATCAGCTTGAGGAAGCCTTGGAGGAAAGGCAGACACCGGACCGCCGCAAGAGCCAAAAAGGCCTGCCCTCAGGCGTGAAAAACGAACGCCGCAAAGGCGACCGCAGATCCAGCCAAAAGCGCTGAGCGGAATCCGCCGGACCATCTTTAACCCTCTTTCCCCGCCCCCCTCCGGTATTTCGCTGTTGCCGGAGTTATACCCCCATAAGGCGCACGCCTTCGCCCGTCTGAGATAGCGGCCGGACTATTTATTGGCCTGAGCGGTATGACCTTGCCGAGAGGCGGCACGGGATAGGGCTTCCCACGCCACAGACAAACTGTGATGTAACCCCCGAAATCGACATATCTGTCCCAAAACTCATACATTTGTGTGATGCATTTTTTAGCCCGATTTGCGCACTTTATTAAACTGGCGCCACTCATTGGGGCTGTAGGATCAGGCCGTACCACACCTCGATAATCAAAAAACGCACATCCCGGGCTTCTGTATTTCGTCAAGTATTGCTCCCGTTCCTTTATCCACTGGATGCCTTTATCGCAGTGGCAGGTCAGCAATCTCCGGGTGTTGGACGTGCAGTCGTTTTACACACTTATGAGGAGTGTTCTTCATGTTGTCTTCTGGTTTGCGTGGTAAATCTTTGCGCTCTTTGACCTTTGGTCTGGTGGTAACCGCCTTGACTGCATGTGGTGGTGACCGATTGTTCGTCACCCACGGTGACAGTGACCCCGGTTCCAGTTCTTCCAGCAGTTCTTCCTCCAGCAGCAGTTCATCTGCGAGCACCAGCAGCAGTAGCTCATCCACAAGCAGCTCCTCCAGCTCGTCCAGCACAAGTTCGTCGAGCAGCAGCTCCACCAGCGGTGCGAGCTCCTCGACCAGCTCCAGCTCTTCCAGCTCAACCAGCAGTAGCTCCAGCAGCACCAGTTCCTCCTCCAGCAGCAGTTCCAGCGCCTCTTCGAGCAGCTCTTCCAGCGGTGTGCCGCTGACGGTGCCGGTCACGGTGCAATCGGACGCCTTTGACCGCTTCGAGGATTCCACCCCCAAGCAGCAGGGTCCCTGTGAAAGCGACAGCCCGGTGGATATGGGTGTGGCCGGTCCCAACCGCGGCGGTTGCGACGTGGGCTGGACCACCGCCGGTGAATGGCTCGAATACGACGTCAATCTCGAATCCGCCGGCACCCACGTGCTCACCTTATCCGTGGGCGCGGGCGAAAGCGGCAAATCCATATTGGTCAAGGTCAACGGCAGCGAAGCGGGCAGCCTGACCGTTCCCAACATTGGCTACTCATCCTTTACCGAACTTAGCCTGCCCGAAGAAGTGGCCTTCAACTCCGGCAATAACGTGGTGCGCGTGGAGTTCGTCACTGGCGGCGTGAATTTCGACTACTTCCGTATAGGACCCGCCTTGCCTCTGCCGGACAAAGACCCGGAGGATAAGGTGGTCATTGCCCTGCGATCCGGTACCCTGCCGTATGTCAGCAGCGTGGGCCTGGAATATCAACCGGACGTGCCTTTCGCCGCAGGGGGCAACCTGACTGGCGCAGTCTTGGAAGTCGCCGGCACCGATGATCCGGAGCTCTACTACGGATCCCGCTGGGGCACCTTCTCCTATGAATTGCCGGTGGAGAACGGCGTTTACAACGTCAACTTCAAAATGGTGGAAGACAGCGCGCAGGCTTCCGGCGCCCGTCTGTTCGATGTGTTGATCGAAGGTGAACTGGCCATCAAGGATCTGGATATTTTCGACATGGTCGGCCGCAATAACGCCTTCGACGTGGTCGTCGGCGATGTGGAAGTCAACGACGGCGTCATGAACATCGAATTTGTGCCCAGTGTCGGCCAAGTCACGCTCTCTGGCCTCGAAGTGGAAAAGGCTTCCGGCAGCTCGTCCTCGTCCAGTTCATCGAGCAGTTCCAGCTCTTCGTCCAGCAGCGCTTCCAGCTCTGGCGATTCAAGCTCATCCAGCAGCTCCAGTTCATCGAGCAGCACCAGCAGTGCCTCCAGCTCCGGTGACTCCAGCTCGTCCAGCTCAAGCTCCTCC
>Ga0065721_10003330_pt1 | contig 30448 bp, 16 predicted proteins | sample Mesricmetagenome_FD_59108 | JGI IMG/M metagenome (GOLD analysis project Ga0065721, IMG submission 59108) | Mesophilic microbial community from rice straw/compost enrichment Sample: eDNA_1 v2 (version 2) | ecosystem: Engineered > Solid waste > Grass > Composting > Bioreactor | place: USA: Davis...
AACCACTCTTCTCCATCACCATCTTATCCACCGCCAATGTCTGCAACTCATCCGGTTCTCCTTTTACCTGTCTTACACCACTGTTCTCCTCCACTAAGTTAAACTGATCATCGAATAATACAAAATTCAGATATGCCTTCGGTTTATCCTGCTGATTCTGGTCTGCATCCCTTTCCTTTAAGCGCTGGTAATCATTAGAATTAAAGTTGCCAAAAGGTGATACGCGATCTGCTACCCGATTGGTATGTGAGCCACTGGATGCTGCTTCGCCGCCAAACGCCTGCAGCAAACCTGCCACCATATCCTCGGGAGTTACGGACTTACTATCTTTGGGACCGGCTGACTTATAGAACGCCCTGGCACCTATCTGAATCGTATCTCCTGCCATTACTTTGAGGACCAGCGAAGGACCTATTTTTTTGCCACTTTTAGCATTCAGCTTTGCAACATACTGGTTACTTCCGGCTGCCTGATCTTCAGGATAACCCGCCGGCTTCCCGGCCCTGGTTTCTTCCACATTGCTAAACAACGCGGCTTCCGCAGGTGCGTTTGCTGGCTCCATTGTTGCCGTATACACCGACAGATCGGTCTGCTCTGTTAACACCGTCCTCACGTTCCCCAGGTGATCTTTCAGGAAGTAGTCATAGTAATACTTAACAGGCTGACCGGCTACATATACGGGCCGTATACGTCCCTCCTCGTGGCCTATCAATTCCATGGTATCATTCCGGTAAACAATTCCGCCGATGTAGTCAGTGGTAGTGATCTTAGCCGGTGTAACAGTATTATCTGTAACAATCTTCCGTAGTTTGACTCCGGTGGCGTCATATAAATACCGGATGGTGCCTTTACTTGTAATAGCTATACTATCCGGCAGATTCAGATGATTATAGCGGATGACGGCAATATTTTTATTCAGATCTTTGATCAGGTTGCCGCTGGTATCATAGGCATAATCCCCTGTCTCATTGTTGTTGATCTCTTTGAAGTCCCCCAGCTGACTGGCAGTGTTATTCTTCTTGTCGGTTACAAACGACAGTTTATTGCTGTTTAGCTGATAACCATACTTTAAGCTGTCTATTGTTTGAATGCTGGTCCCGTTCATGCCTTTTTGCCGCATGGACAGAATATTGCCATTGGGATCATATACCAGCTGATCAACAGAAAAATCTGCCTGTGTTTTATCCCAGGTGTTGCTGCTGGCTGTGTTATTCTGGGTAAAATCCGCCGTTGTAAGCCGGTTGGCGTTGTCATAGTTATATCCATAGGCCCGGCCTTTCCCATCACTACCACTTTTCCATTTAATGCCGGCGATATTGCCATTCACCTGGTTGGTGGTAAAGCCATAGTCATAGCTTAACTCCTGTCCAAACCAGCTGTTATAACCAGTAGGTGTTTTTACAAAGCCTTTATTAATGCTTTTTAACCAGCCGCGGATATTATACTCATAATTCAGCGTTTCAAGCTGGGTGCTGCCTTTCACATGTAGTCGTTTGCTTTTAAGCTGACCCAGCTCATCGTATGTATTTTTAGCTATTGTTAACTGCGTACTGTCATTCAGTTTTTTGATCACATCTGTAACCCTTCCTGCTGCATCATACAGCATCTGCGTCATCAGAATGGTCTGAGGCGTGGTACCACTACGCACATTAGTATGTCGCTGCAGTGTTCGCAGCAGCTTCCCGCTGAAGTCGTATATACTGCTTACTACATCCTTACCTCCACTGACATTATCGGCTATTACTTGCAATACCCTGCCTTTGTCAGTATAATAAGTCGTGGTTGTCAGCCACTGATCCGTACCTAATACCCTTACTTTGGTGCCAGTCACCAGCCCCCGTGTCATATTGCTGGTGCTGCTTATGATTTCTGCATACGGACTGCCGGAAAAAGCCGGTGTGGTAAGATCACCCGTTACAGCATTATGTTTTCCCGCATAGTTATAATCATCATAAAAAGTATAGGTCAGCGGTGTGAGCGCACTTGCAGCAATATTGGGCAGCGGGTTTACAGCGACAATGCTTAGGTTATCCTGGTTGGCAGTACCATCTATGAGTGCCTCCATCGCGCCGCCGGCACCAGTATCAAAACCAGCATTAAACGTAATGCTTTTCCGGGCGGTGTATTTTGCACGGCCATCATGATAAGCGAATTCCAGGTCTGCCTGTTCGGGAATGGGATTTGTGATGACCTGCGTATTGGAAGTTGCCTGGTTCATGCTGAGTTGCAGGGCGTCTCGCGTAGCAGCGGAACTATACAATGCTGTCATGGTAGGTCTGTCCAGTCCATCATAAAAGGTAACCAACCATTTCTTGTTGGTAGCATTTCTCATGTTTCCGTCACGGGTAAAAACGAGCCTGTCCCTAACATCATAAACCATTTCCGTTGAATCTGCTCCCGGTACCTTTTTCATGATCATCCGGTTACGGCTGTCATAGCGGTAAAAGAAGCAAAGCTCACGGGCAATTGTGGCGTCTATAGTCCAGCTGGGCCTGATCAGCTCTACGGCTTTGGGAGGGATCACGCAACGAAGGTTGCCCAGATCGTCATAAACATAGTAGGTGCAAAGCCAACCTACATGACCTTCAGAAGGGCTATCAGTTAATTGTATTTTCTTCAGAACTACCCGGTCTTCCTTATCTTTGTATTCTATTGTTAGCTTTCCCCGCTCGTCTTTGGTTATATTTTTATACAGTTGACCGCGGCCGTAGATGCGGCTGCCACCGGTAGTTGGGATGATGGTCCCGTTAGCAGGCATATCCCAGATATGCACACTGTCTGCAATTGTATTAACCAGGTATTGTTGCTCAACAAATTTATTACCTCCTCTTTCAACACCCGCCGGATCATTCTTTGCCCAGGTATTACCTGGTGCGTACGACTTCAATACGCGGTTTAAGGGAGATGTTTCATACTCAGTCTGACTGTAAAAAATTGCCTCTCCTGAAACACCGGGCGTTAAGTTTGCATCTTGATAAAATGCTTTTTGCGCATTAAAAGGATCTGCCTTGAACTTACCATCGCTTACATTTCCAGCGTATGGGAGATATTTGAACTGCTCCCGACCATAGAAATCATAAGTAAAGGGAGTTATCAGGTCTTTTCCGCCTGGTGTAATACCCTTGCTAACCGTCTGCAGTGGTCGTCCTAACCCATCGAAGTATTGTGTCGTCTGCCTGACGTGATTTACATCTGGATCATTAGCTACAGTCACAGGATCTGCACTAGGCATGCTGGGTTCCCAGGTGCGTATGTAGTTGATCGTGGCGCTGGTATAGGTATTAGGTGGTGTAACCGCATTCGCTGTTGGGCGAACACTGTTTGATTCCGGTCTGTTTTGTGAATAGGCATCCAGTGTAAATATACTTAGCAGGGAAAGAAAATATATTTTCATTATATATTGCATACTTACGTTCATATTGGGTCAATATTCAGGTGAAGATCTAATTTTGGTTCGTACTACGATTCTGCCGGGCATTCACCGTTTAACCGTTCTTCATAGGTGTCACTGACGCTTCCATCAGACCACTCATAGTGATATACGCCGTAGCATATTTTTTGTCCGTCAACCAGTACCGTTTCGGTTCTCAATGTGTAAATCCTGTTGCCCATTTCGCATACCCCATTAATTTTCTTTTGTCCCTCCTGATCACAGGGCGGAGGGCAGTCGCTCATGGAGAAAGTGGCCACCATCCAGGATTTTTCGTTGTAAGTATAGCTGTACTGATTTTTATCTATATATTCCTTTTCTACATACCCGTTATTTCTTCCTCTGGAATCTTTTTGACATCTCTGCTGCCCGGTTTCTATCCAAGCAGGATAGATCGGACAAATATTAGCAGTTGGCGACCAGACTGTTTGATTATATGTGGGACTCGTCGTGTTAATGTCTCTCACTTCGCGTTCGCTTATGCCCGTAGCCCTTCCCTCAAGTCCTGTTACACATCTGTTGTTACCTGTTGCGGCCCAATTAGCAGTTGTTGAATTATTGTTAACGGCATTATACTTGTATTCTAGTTGCTTAATTATTTTTCTGTCTGCGTCTAGCAGCCGGTTAAGCCTGCCATAATTGTCATACTCGTAGAAGATCGGTAAATTATTAGCGGTGGCCATAGACAAAGTTCCAATTAGAGGAAGATGTGTATAGCTGTTCATTTGAGCATCTTTTGGGAACAGACGGAGCTCATCGAGGAGAGCATTTCCAGAAACTGTTATTGTATTAGGATTCGCGATGTAGTGTTCATACAATGTCCATCCATTTCTTGTGCTGACGGCCTGGCCTGCTATTCCATTGACTTGTGCTGTACCGCTCTTTGTCCAGTATGAAACAATATATTCTTTGTTGATATTTAAACTTGCCTTTGTAATATTGCCTACCGCAAGGTTATATGCTTTAGCACCAGTGTATCCTCCTATTGTAATTGCAGCTGGATTAATAACCCAATTCCCCCCCTGAACCGTCTCAAAACTTGTATAGGCTATTTCATTACTTGCCGCGTTTGTAACAGATGCCGCAACCAAGGATGCATTATAATCCCATATATATGATACAGGACGGCCGTTTACATATTGTAGAGAGGTGGGGTTCCCTTTATCGTCATAAGATATGTACTTTATCCTTGGTTCAAGAGCGCCGCCACCTACCTGTTGATATATAATATCCTCGTAGAACCTATTCGAATTATTCCAATTTCTGAAGTCGGTTCTTTTCCTGTATGTAAGATCAGTGTTACGCAGAAGATCAACTTCTATTGGCACGGATAGAATATTGCTATTAACCATACCATCAATAGCTGCCGAGGCCGTGGTGGTAAGGTTTAGTATGCTGGATTTGTTCTGTGGGTATTTTCTTATTTCGGTAGTTGTTTCACCTGTCTTGCTTGCAGTGTTGACAATTTTTGTAGGATACAGGTGGTTGGGACCATCGTAGAAAATTTCCTGTTTGCGTATTATCGTGTCATTCTGATAATCAATCTCTTCAGTTTTTGTGAGCATCTTACTTCCAAAAGACAATGAAATGTCTGCATAGTCAAAGTAATTTAACATGACCTTATCCAGCACCCATTGATCTGTCAGATAAGTTGCCAGTGGTATACCATATACGTTTATTGTTTGTTCACATATTTGTCCGATCCTTACAGATTTTCTTCCCAGGGAAGTATAGCTGTGCTTTATTTCTTTCTGCAATATGTAGTCGGCATTATCTCTTTTGTATATTTTTTTATTTAGCAGCTGGCCCCTGGCCCAGGACTTGTCAGTACTGAAATTCCAATATTTGATTAAATCATATCCAAACACACTATCCTGTTCGTATTCATACCGGTATTCAGTTTTTCCGTTGTTGTCACCAGGAAAGCCGTCATATTCCGTAACTTTTGTGTAAAACACGGATGACCCACCGAAGTAATTAAATGGGGTTATCGGGTTGGCAAAGATATAAAAGGAGCCACCGGTGCAAAAACTCGAAAAGGTCGGATGTCTCCATTTGCAAGGAACCGTGTATGTGAAGTCATCAGGGTAGAGTCTTGAAATTGCTATTCCCTCATCATATTTATAGGATTTTACGAGTGTTTTATTTGCGATAGTGTCAATGTTAATAATGCGGGCTATTCTCAATCCGCCTTGTAGCAAAGATCGATCGGTGGTATAGGTTGTTCTGTTGCTTTCATATTGAAATATGGAATATGCTCCGGTAGGATAGATAATCTTCTTAAGCATACAAGCCTGTGCAGAAGAGGGTGAAGTATATCTGTCAACAGCCCATAACTCATATGCTTCTCTCACGCTGGTGTTGGCTACGGGGTAGAAGCTTAGCAAAAACCCGTCAATATATTTTGAGTAATTTTTTGGAAGTAGCGTTGCCCCTTCAAGACCATTGCAATAGCCCCAGAAATCCATCGCGGTAGATTTTCTCTCACTCCCTCCGTTATAGGTTCTGTATGGAGGTAGGGCCGTTTCATATTCAAAAGTATACGAACTTACCACAGCGGAAGTTTTGTCGTTAAAATTGACTTTATCCAGCCTGAGCCTTTTGTCATACTTCTCCTTACCTGCCGGAAGCGATTTCCCGGTAGTAAAATAGGAATGTACCAATTGCATTGCTTTAATCAATCCAGCCTCATTGTATACCTTTATCCCTGAAAGGCGTTCTTTGATGGGATCTTGACGATCGTTAGCGTATTCAAACTTTACATATCCATTAGCGAACTTAATGGTATCTATTAATTTTCTATGATACTTGTATACTAGTCATTTGAGTAGACCAGTTGAAATTTGGGATCTCCAGTTCACAAAGTTGAGCTCCTGACATTCCGAGCACATTTATATAGAAGGAATAACTATCGAAGAAGTCTTCATAAGTCTCAGCTGCTTTATATTTAAACGTAATTGTGTCTGTTAGGTCGGCTGATATCATCATGGTTAAATGCCAGCTGGTAATGTCATTCGACGCTTGCAGGTTTTCCGTTATTTCTGTTTCATTAAAAAAGTATCGAACTCCCGCATCATCAATTACTGTAAATGTATTGTCTGCGTTTCTGTTTATTTTCAGTTGCCTGTCAACAGGTGTTATATGCATCTGCTTGTTGATGTCATATACAAACTTGCCAGCAAGACCCGGAATGTTAATGTTATAATTATCGGATTGAGAATCAAAAGCACCGGTTGCCAGACTTGTCAAATAAAATAGATCATCTCCGTCGTATACTTTCCCTTGAAGTAAAGATTTACTTTTATATACATCATTTGGGTTAGTGATCTTTAGCAGTCCTCTATCCCGTTCATCCGCTATACCGGCAACCGTTCTTGAAATACTCCCTCCACAATTAATTACCCATCCTAATCCGGCTGGAGTTGCAATATCTTCTACCTTAATACCTGATGCATGGTAAGATAACGAGATGGGAAGTGAAAGTTTTCTGGATTTTATTTCATATATCGGAATGTTTATTTCAGGGATACCGGTGGATAGGCTTACCGGTATTTCCCCGTATCGACCTAAAGCGGCTACTTCCGGAGAGGGTGGTGTGAAATTTTTAAGCGTGATTTGGTTGATGTTTTCAGATTGAGCGAATGATACTAAATGTGAGAGTGTAAAGCTATAGACCAATAGCCAACGATGTAATTTGGCTTTGTTAGTAAAACGATCTATTGCTGCTGTAACCGGAGATTTTACTATTCGGGTCATCGGGTCTGTTATTGAAAATTTTGCAAACATATCAGGGGCTGTATAGGGCATTTTGTACATTAATTGCCAGTGTGTTTACAATCAGGTTGCTTGGAAAAAGTACTATGCTTCTTTAATTCATTAATTTCTTTTTTCAGTTCAATCATATACAATGTCAACTCCTCTACCTTCTGCAATAACTTCTTATTCATTTCTCCCAGGTCTAATCCATCTTTATCTACCTCCTCTGCTGATGGCACATCTGGCAGATGTTTATTGGCTTTTATATATTCCTCAACGTCCTCCAGAGCAGATAATTCGTATTCAGGGTCAAACACAAAATCAGCCCATCCCGTTGGATTTACCTTTATCTTACGCGCTCCAATAGAACCTTCCACAGCCAGCTTATGGATCCCTGTAGATGTTGTGCCTATGCCTACACCCCCCTGTATGCTGATAATATCTGTTGTAGAGAAATTCTGTACATTACTTACCACATCATCCTTCGCCAGAAGAAATGTTGCACTTTGGGCATACCCCGTAAAGGAGAAGTTAAACAGCGTTGAACTGTTTGCAATGGAAACTGCCAGATAACTTTCGCCGTTATAAGTAAGTGTAACCAGTGATGCTGGCTCGTTGTACGAAATGATACTACCCCGGTTCGAAGTATATGCACTTGAAGTATTTACTTCAACTGTCCACTTACGATTGGACGCACCTGTACCACCTCTGATAGCTGTTATCTTCCCGAAAACGTGATTATCTGCTATTGGCGTGTTAGTATATATTTTATGTAGCAATAGATAGTTAGGTCCCTGGCTATCTTCCGTTTGACCTGAAATAGTGAGATTGGTGTGATATGTCCGGACACCTTGTGCCATTGAGAGGCGTGTTACGACAAGCAAGAGGATAAAAGTAAATTTGAACTGCAAAGACATCTTGTTCATATATAGGGTTTTAATATTGTATCTGTGTCTAAAGTTTGCCAGGCCCGTCGGCTGCGTCGTCAATTGCATAAACCATACGGGGAGAAATAATGTTTATCCTGCCTGCACATCGATAGGTACTTAATTGCAATACCAATGTAGGCCAGGTATCTATGCCATATGTATACTTAATCTTATCAATATTTATTGTCGGAGACAGTTAACATAGAATGGTATACCATGCGAAGCATGAAACATACATCTGCAGTTTTTTCGCCTGCATTCCTGGGATTTCCATCATGTAATTCGAAAACCGGTCACTGTCTTGGGCCAACTCAATTATTCGTCTTTAAAACTTTCTATTCATCACTTACTTGATTAGGTACGGGAGAATGGTTTTATCGCATTCAAACATATGGGAACAAAGAAATAATTTTTTTTGAAATAAATGGAAAATTTTTTTTACCCGGGAGATCACAACAAAGCAAAACCCCTCAACCCTGCATCTTCCCTTATTTCCAATAAGAATAAATCCAACCAATTGTACTAAATTCTCCCACATAACCTTCGCCTTTTCCCAAAAAAATTCCCTCCCAGACTATTCTATTATGCAGCCTGTCCACAATTTTTTTAACCATTATTATAAGTTATGATATTCTTAACTCCAGAACAGGAACTTATTAAACAGGCTGTACTAAAGAAAGTAACCCGTTTGCTGGCAGACAATAACCCTAAGGGCGTATATCTGTTAAAGTCTTCACAGGTCATCCAGATACTGAATATCTCCCAGAGAATGTTGTACCGGCTAAGGGCTTCCGGTGTGCTGCCTGCAAAAAGAATAGCCTCCTGCTATCGCTACGAGTATCAGGATGTACTTAATATTCTGCAACAAAATTCATCATCAAAACCATTAACACTAAAACAAAGTAATTAAAGCATCCACTGCATTAATCATCTCAGCCGATTTTATGCGGGGTGGAACAGCCAATAATTTATATAAGCCTCTTTCAGTGCTTTGCGGCTTCATTTCCGGTTTAGCCCCGGTTTTACCTGCACTGAAGTAATTCCTTTACCACTTTGTTTCGCAGAACCTTTCTTAATGCCGCCGTGCCGGTTCCTTTTTATTTGTAATAAAAATTACAATCAAAAATAAACTACTCCCCGAGGTTTAATAAAAGAATTGTTTATATAATTTGTTGATATTCCCAATATTATATTTGCCATCCTGCTCCCGGTAATATGCTTATATGAATCCAAACCCCCGCCTATACGCAATAAACCACCTGGAACAAATAATTTTCCCTCTATAAATTAAAAAATTTACTAATTTGGCTCCGTTATCTTTTCGATTTTAACCAATCCGCCTATAACCATATCCTATACAATATGGATCGCAGACAATTCCTCACCTTATCCCCTGCACGCCGCAAAACGGTGAAAGCTTCCTATGGCCGTACACTGTCAGGTATCGATGCATACACAGGCCCATGGGGAACCGCTCAACAGGTACACCTGCTGAAACGTGCATTATTCGGCGCCTCTCCCGCAGATCTGGCCTGGATAAAAGGGCTTACCCTGGATCAGGCGGTAGACGCCCTGCTCACCCCCCTCGCAGCAGCCAACTACCCCCAGCCACCGGTAAATAACTACGGCGACGATGCCACCGGTATCGCCCCCGGCGCCACCTGGGTAAATTCTACGCCCTACACAGATAATGACGACCTGGATCGCGCACGCCGCAGCTCCTACAAAGCATGGTGGCTCGGCGTAATGCTCAACCAAACCAGAAGCATACACGAAAAAATGGTGCTCTTCTGGCATAACCACTTTGTAACAGAAACACAAACGGTAACAGACCTCCGTTATGTGTATAAATACAACACCACCCTCCGCCAACACGCGCTGGGCAATTTTAATGCGCTCACCAAAGCCATTACCCTCGATCCCGCTATGCTCATCTACCTCAACGGTTACCTTAACAGCAAGGAAGCCGCAGATGAGAACTACGCCAGGGAACTGCACGAGCTGTTTACCGTAGGTAAAGGCCCTGATTCTCATTATACAGAAGAAGATGTGCGCGCTACCGCCCGTGTGCTTACCGGGTGGCGTGTTGATCCTAATACCCTTACCAGCTATTTTGATGCTACACAGCACGATTTCAGCAACAAGGAATTCTCTGATTTCTATGGCAAGAAAAGGGTATCCGGACAAACAGGCCCTAACGGCGGTATGCTGGAACTGAATGACCTGATAGATAATATCATCTTCAAACAACCCGAAGTATCCAAATTCATTGTACGTAAATTATACCGCTATTTCATTTACTATAAGATAGATGATGCGGTTGAAGAAAACGTGATCACGCCGCTGGCAGAAATATTCCGTGCAGCTAATTTTGATATTCTGCCCGTGCTCAGCGCCCTGTTCAGAAGCGAGCATTTCTACGATCCGCTGAACATGTCCTGCCTCATTAAAAGCCCTATCGAATTCTGTGTAGGCCTTTGCCGCGAATACAGCGTAGAGTTCCCGCCTGCTTCAGATTACAGCATGGCATACGATAAATGGGATTTTGTACGGCAATACGCAGCCTCTATGCTGCAGGACATTGGCGATCCGCCGCTGGTGGCCGGATGGGATGCCTACTACCAGCAGCCACAGGGTCACGAGCTCTGGATCAACACAGACACCTTCCCTAAACGCAACCGTTTTTCAGATGCCCTGGTAAGCGGTCAGGGCGGGGCCATGGGCCTTACTATCGACGTACTGGCCTTCGCCGATCAGCTGTCAGATCCGGCTAACCCGGTTACACTGGTGAACGATTCATTAGACTTATTATATCGTATAGACGTTTCCGCTAACCTGCGCAGCTGGTTGAAGAACAATATCCTGTTGAGCGGCCAGAACCCGGATAGTGATTACTACTGGACTGATGCCTGGACTACCTACAAATCCAACCCGGGAGATGCCAACGCCAGGGCTGTAGTGGAAACAAGGCTCCGCTCCCTGTACAGATACATTATGAACCTATCCGAATACCAATTATCCTGACCTTACTGAAAGACCTCCTAATATGCGTAGAAGAGATTTTCTCAAACATACAGCATCGGCAGCCGTACTGCCATCCATCATTGATGGGTTCTCTGTAAAAGCATTTGCCGCATCCCCCATGCTGGCAGCGCTGCAAGGCGCCGCTACGGATACCGACCACGTATTGGTTATGATCCAGCTCACCGGTGGTAACGACGGTCTGAACATGGTGATCCCCCTGGATATTTACGATAAATACCGGGCGGCTCGTACCAACATCGCTATTCAGCAGGGCCAGGTACTGCCCCTTGCCAATAATATTAAAACCGGCCTTCACCCGGCTATGACAGGTATACAGCAACTGTATGACGACGGGAAGGCTTGTATCATACAAAGCGTTGGATACCCCTCGCCAGATTATTCCCACTTCCGCGCCATGGATATCTGGCTCACCGGCTCCAACTCCAACCAGGTGCTGAACACCGGCTGGGGAGGAAGGTACCTCAACTATGAGTATCCCAACTTCCCCGAAGGCTTCCCCAACGCAGAAGCGCCCGATCCGCTGGCCATCCAGATAGGCTCCATCATTTCGCCTACCTTCCAGGGGCCCAATGCAAATATGGCGGTAGCCATCACCAGCGCTACAGACTTCTATGACCTGCTGGATAACCCCCAACAGGATCCCGTGCCCAACACACACTGGGGTGATGAGCTCAAATACATTCGCCTCATCGCCAAACAGTCAGATAAATATGCAGACAGCATCAAACTGGCTGCCAGCAAAGTAACACGCCAGGGCGCCTATCCTGATAACAGGCTGGCCGCCCAGCTCAAGATCGTGGCAAGGCTGATAGCGGGCGGACTGAAAACCCGCATGTACATGGTGAGCTACGGCTTCTTTGATACGCACGCAAGCCAGGCTCAGGCCGGGGATACCTCCAAAGGGTACCACGCTGAACTGCTGGGTGATGTGAGCAGCGCCATCAAAGCCTTCATGGACGATCTCACCGAGCTGAAAGCCTCCCGCCGCGTTGTAGGTATGACCTTCTCCGAATTTGGCCGCCGTATCAAATCCAACAGCAGTATGGGTACTGACCACGGCGCCGCCGCTCCCATGATCGTTTTCGGCGATTATGTGCTGCAGGGCGTACTGGGTAACTCTCCCAACATTCCGGATGCTTCCAGCGTAGCCGATAATATCCCGATGCAGTACGATTTCCGTTCTGTATACGCCTCCATCCTCGAACAGTGGTTCTGCGTAAAAGAAGCGGATCTTAAACAGATCCTCTTCGAAGATTATCAGCGGCTGCCCATTGTATCCGGCCTCGCCTGCGGCGTGATCACCGGAACGGACGACATCAACCAGAACGCGGGGAAAAACTATATTACCAACTATCCGAATCCTTTCGTGGACAAAACCTACCTGAAGTACAAAACCAGGGGCGGTCATACCATGATCCAGATATTCGATACCACCGGCCGCCTGATCCTGGTGCCTGTGAACAAAATACATACAGCCGGCGAATACACCATCACTTTCGATGGCGAACGGCTGCCCACTGGCGTGTACTACGCCCGTTTCCAGAACGGTACCGTACAACAGGTGCGCACCATGCTGAAAGTAAGGTAAACGCGACATACTGAATACGCTACGCTGAACGCTTAATGCAAAAATGCAGGCTGCGTTCAGCGTTTTGCTTTTATCCCTTCAGCGTCCTTAAATGATACAAAGTTGCAAATCGGCGTTTTTTCCTATCTTTGTGTTCACTAAACCGTTAGGTGAAAAAGCACTGGATACATAAGGTATTGGCTATCATACTGCTGGGAGTGTTTGCACTGCATACCACCCCCCGGGAGTTCCTGCACCTTTTTGCTCCGCACCAGGATACGGTAGACCCGCATTCCTGCACTTCATCTGACGGTCTCGCTTTTTCCGTTAAACACCAGCACTGCGAATTCCTGCAAATAGCGATAGAGCCCTATGAGCAGGCAAATGTTTATCACGCCCCGGTGGCCCGGTCCGTACGCTGGATATATGCACAGCCCTATATCCCTGAGGTCGTAAAGATCAGCCATGCAGACGCTTCCCTCCGTGCGCCCCCGTCTCTTTTTATCTGATACCCACTCTCAATTATTAGCAACTAACAACTAATGACCAACTACCCGTCATTAGCATCTGTTTATTCGTTACTCTATTCTTAAAAAATTTATGCAAACGCTGCGTATACTTATTGCCGGAGCACTATGCTTATTGTTACCTGGCCTTTCATCTTTTGCCCTTCCTGCCGATGAAGGTTATGACAATACTTTAAAAGGGAAGATCACCGATAAGAACAGCCATGGCCCGCTGCCTGGCGCTACTATATATTTGCCCGATCTGCATGTAGGCGCTTCCGCCGATGCACAAGGCAACTATACCATCAAAAACCTGCCAGCCGGAAGATTTGTAGTGGAGATCCACTATATAGGTTATGCCGCCTATACGGCCTCCATCAATATTAAAGGCGCTACCAGCCAGGATTTTGAACTGTCTGAAACACTGATCGAAAAGAACGAGGTAGTGGTAACAGGCGTGAACCTGGCCACCAACGTAAAACAGAACCCTGCACCCATCAGCGTCATCCGCAGGGATTATCTTGATCAGCATATCTCTACCAACATCATCGATGCCATTGCTAAAATACCGGGCGTGAACCAGCTCTCCACCGGACCGGCGATCTCCAAACCCTTTATCCGCGGCCTGGGTTATAACCGCGTTGTGGTAATAGGAGATGGGGTACGCCAGGAAGGCCAGCAATGGGGCGATGAACACGGTATTGAAATAGATGACTACAACGTAGGAAAGATAGAAGTGCTGAAAGGCCCTGCCTCCCTGGTATACGGCTCTGATGCACTGGCAGGGGTGGTGAACATTGTACCGCCTTCCATCCTGCCCGAAGGAAGCGTGAAAGGCAATTTTGCCGCCAACTATCTTAACAACAACGGCCAGGTTTCCTACCATGCAGACCTGGGCGGCAACCAGAACGGCTTTAGCTGGAGTGTATACGGCACCCAGAAATGGGCGCACGATTACAAGAATAAATACGATGGTTACGTATTCAACTCCCGCTTTAAGAACACCAACTACGGCGCCAGCATCGGGCTGAATAAACACTGGGGATACTCCCGCCTGAGCTTTACCTCCTTTAACCAGAACCTGGGCCTGGTAGAAGGGGAGCGCGACAGCCTCGGACGCTTTATACAGGTAGCGAATGTGGACGGCGGGGAAGTGGAAAAGGTGGCGGATAATTTTAAGTCGTACACCATCAACATGCCGCAGCAAAAGATCAACCACCAGAAGATTGTGTGGGATAATAATCTTTACCTGCACAACGGCGGCCGACTGGGCATTACCCTGGGCTATCAGTATAACCAGCGCCGTGAGTATGAAGATGTGCTCCTGCCCGATGAACCAGGCCTCCGCCTGCAGCTGAAAACCTTTAACTACAGCCTGAAATACTTCCTCCCCGAGATGGCAGGATGGCAAACTACCGTCGGCGTAAACGGTATGCAGCAAACCAACCGCATCTCCGGCGATGAGTTTCTCATTCCCAATTACGACCTCTTTGATTTCGGGGCTTTTGCCATCACCCGCAAAACCTTTAATAAACTGACCCTGAGCGGTGGCTTCCGTTTCGATACCCGCTCAATGAAAGGAAAAGCTTTATACCTGGACGAAGAAGGCGCTCCCATTCAGCAGCCTAAAGACGAGGGTACTACCAAGTTCGCCGCCTTTGACCGCAACTTCTCCAATGTATCCGGCAGCGTGGGCATCAGCTATGAAGCAAGCGACAGGGTGATACTGAAACTGAATGCTGCCCGTGGTTTCCGCGCTCCCAACATCGCCGAACTGGCAGCGAATGGGGTGCACGAAGGCACCATCAAATATGAATACGGCAACAACAACCTGAAACCGGAAGTAAGTACGCAGGTGGATGGCGGAGTGGAGTTTAATACACAGCACGTGTCGCTCGGCGCCAATGTATTCTATAATCACATCAGTGACTTTATCTTCTCCCGCAAGCTGCTGAGCGCCGCAGGTACAGATTCTATTCCCACGGAAGATAATGATGATGGTTACTCCGCTTTCAGGTACCAGCAAACCAATGCTAACCTGTATGGCGGTGAACTGTTGCTGGATATACACCCGCACCCGATTGACTGGCTGCACTTTGAGAATACCTTCTCTTATGTGCGCGCTACCGCCGGCAATGCTACAGACTCTACCAAATACCTGCCCAACATTCCCGCAGCCCGCTGGCTGAGCGAATTAAGAGGCAATTTTAAGAAGGTAAGCGGCTGCCTGCGCAACGCCTATATCGGCCTGCAGATGGACATGAACTTCAAACAGAACAACGTGTTCAGTGCATATGAGACAGAAACACCTACTGATAGTTATACCTTATTGAATGCAAATCTGGGTACAGACGTGGTAAACAAGAACAATAAAACTTTGTTCTCATTACATTTTGCAGTGAACAATATAGGCGATGTGGCCTACCAGAGCCACCTGAGCCGCCTTAAGTATGCTCCTGTTAATGAGCTCACCGGCCGTTCAGGGGTGTTTAACATGGGCCGCACTTTTAGCGTGAAAGTAGCGGTGCCGATAGATTTTAAATAGAAAGAAAAGATTGCTTCGGCCGGGCTCCCCGCAGGCCCGAAGGGTCTCGCAATAACGAACGCGAGGCCCGCCCTGCGGGTTGGTCCTCCGCAATGACGGCGTTGAAGACCCTCCGCCGTCATTGCGAGAAGCCGCGCGGGAATGTGCGGAGCGCGACGAAGCAATCTTCTTTAAACGTCAAACAGGTCTTCCATCCCCCATACATCAATAAAACTTGCATTCCTATCCCCATCCCCCTATATTTACCCCTATCGCAAATCTTATTTCATGCAAAAAATAATGCTCTTCACCTGCGCCCTCCTCGCGCAGCTCTGCTCATTCGCCACAGATTCAAGCAGGATCAAACTCATTCCGGAACCCGTCATGCTCAAAGAACTGCAGGGCAATTTTAATCTGAACAAGCAAGTAAATCTTGTCATACGCGGTGAAGACAAACAACTGAAAGGCACGGCCCAGTGGTTTACCAACCAGCTCAACGCCATGACAGGCATCGATATAAAAGCCGGAGACCTTGGCGCACCCAATAACATTACCCTCGAACTCTTAACCACTCACAACAAATCAATAGGCGAGGAAGGCTATACCCTGAGCGTCACAACTTCCGGCATCCACCTCCAGGCCAACACGCCCGCGGGTATCTTCTACGGCATGCAAACCCTGCTGCAGATGGTTCCCTTACGGGACACCGTAAAATCTACCGCCACCCGGTTTAACATTCCCTGTGCGGAGATCACGGACTACCCCCGCTTTGGTTGGCGCGGCCTCATGCTGGATGTCAGCCGTCATTTCTTCACCAAAGAAGAAGTAAAGCGCTATATAGACGAAATGGTTAATTATAAATACAACACCTTTCACTGGCACCTTACAGACGACAACGGCTGGCGTATCGAAATAAAAAGCCTGCCCGAGCTCACGCAGAAAGGCGCCTGGCGTGTGGAAAGGGTAGGGCGCTGGGGCACCTTTGCACCGCCGCAACCCGGCGAAGCTGTTCCCTATGGCGGTTTCTACACCCAGGAAGATATTAAGGAGGTGATCCAATATGCACAGGAACGTTATGTAACCATCCTGCCCGAGATTGATGTGCCGGGCCATAGCTTATCCATGATCGTAGCATACCCTAACCTGTCCTGCACACAATTGCAATACATGGTAGGTCCTGGCGACAGCCTCCGTAAAAAGAACGATAATGTGCTTTGCATTGGCAACGATTCCATCTTTACCGTACTGGATAAAGTATTCACCGAAGTGGCAGCCCTCTTTCCCAATAAATACATTCACATTGGCGGCGATGAAGCCTACAAAGGCTTCTGGGAGAAATGCCCCAAATGCAAACGCCGCATGCAGACCGAACATCTCAAAGATGTGCACGAACTGCAAAGCTGGTTCGTAAAACGGATGGAGAAAATGTTATTGTCCAAGAACAAAAAGCTGATAGGCTGGGATGAAATACTGGAAGGCGGACTGGCGCCCGAAGCTACGGTAATGAGCTGGCGCGGCATGCAGGGCGGCATTACGGCTGCACGGATGAACCATCATGTGGTAATGACGCCCTGGGACTTCGTTTACCTGGACCTTTACCAGGGAGAGGCCGCTGCAGAACCACCCACCTATGGTATGTGCCGCCTCAGCGATTCCTATAACTATGACCCCGTACCGGATAACGTGGATGAAAAATATATCCTCGGCGGACAAGGCAACCTGTGGACAGAATCCGTGAACACCTTCCGCCATGTACAATACATGACCTGGCCCCGTTCACTGGCCCTCGCAGAAGTGTACTGGAGCCCTAAATCCAAGCGTAACTGGGATGATTTCATCAACAGGCTGGAAGCACAGTTCCCACGCCTGGATGCCGCCGGTGTCAAATACGCCCGCAGCGCTTACAACGCGATTGCTACCCCTGCAAGAGATAAAAAGGGTGAGCTTAAAGTCAGCCTGACTACCGAGATCAAAGGGGCTCGACATTTACTACACCTTCGATAACTCTGATCCGGATCCTTTCTATCCCCGTTACAACGGACAGCCCTTAACTTTTCCCAAGGGAGCCGCCCAGATAACAGTGGTCACTTACCGCAACGGTAAGCAGGTAGGAGAGCAGTTTGCGATCAAAAAAGAAGAACTGGAAAAGCGCCTCTTACAAGGCAGGCATATTTACTAAGCAGCTATAAAAGAGAAGCGCCCGGGCTATCATAACCCGGGCGCTTTTCTTTTTTTATTTATTTATTGAATTGTTTTGGTTGCATGTCCGTTCACCGGATCGGGCAACTGCTCCGTACTTTCATCGTAGTACACAAAAAAGTAGAGGTAGATCACCCGGCTGATACGCATCAGCCATGGCTGGAACACCAGCAGTATCACACCATTCACGCCCAGCCAGATGAAGACGCTGTTATCTCTCCATGACAGGCCGAAAAACAACCAGAACCAGATAAGGTTAAACACAGAAAAAGCTACACCCAATGCATAACTCACATAGCCTGTTCCAAACCAGAACCCGGTTTCCAGCTCAAATTGCTGTCCACATACCGGGCACTGCTCATGCATGTTGAATATCCTTGAGAACCGCCAGTGAAAAGGATTCTTATTCCTGTACATGTCACCCCTTCTGCAATGAGGGCATTTCATTTTCAGCATGCTAAGAAAATAATTCGGACGCTTTCTTTCCATATGGCGAAGGTACAATAAACTTGATTTTCAAAAGTTGATAGTTTGCAGGTTTAACGCCCTCAGGCTTACCCCTTTGGGACCACCCTCAAACTCTCAAACATTTAAACTTTCACCCCAGACATTTCACGCTTTTCTCCAATCTGCTGTCTCCACATCGCATAGTACAATCCTTTCTCCGCCAGCAGGCTGCTATGGGTACCGGTTTCAATGATGCGTCCCTTCTCCAGCACGTATATACGATCTGCATGCATAATGGTAGACAAACGGTGAGCGATCATCACGGTAATATGCTCGCGGGTGGCGGTCACCTGTCTTACTGTCTGGCTGATCTCTTCTTCTGTGATGGAGTCCAGCGCAGAAGTAGCCTCATCAAATACCAGCAGGCGGGGATGGCGCAGCAGCGCGCGTGCAATGGAGAGCCGTTGTTTTTCACCGCCGGAGATCTTGATACCGCCTTCACCGATCACGGTATCAATGCCTTTGTCGGCCCGGAGCAGGAGACTCTGGCAGGAAGCCTTCTGCAGTACTTCCATGATCTCTTCATCTGTAGCGCGCGGGTTTACAAATAACAGGTTCTCTTTGATACTGCCGGAGAACAGCTGGGTATCCTGCGTTACAAAACCTATCTGGGCGCGCAGCTCTTCAATATCAATTTTCGTACTGTCCACGCCGTTATACAGGATAGTTCCTTCATCCGGTTTGTAAAGTCCCACCAGTAATTTCACCAGGGTGGTCTTACCGGATCCGGAAGGCCCTACAAAAGCGATGGTTTCGCCAAGGTTCACCGAGAAATTGATATCGTCCAGCGCTTTATTGGCGGCTGTCAGGTGTTTAAAACCCACATGATCAAAGGTGAGCTCATCTATTTTGTTAACAGGTACGGGTTTATCCGGCATCACTTCCACCGGTGTGTTCAGTATGTTCTGGAAGTTGAGCAGGGAAACCTGCGCTTCGCGGTAGGCCAGGATGATGTTACCCAGTTCTTGCAGCGGTCCGAAAATAAAGAAGGAGTACAGCTGCAGGGTAAACAGCTGGCCTATTGACACGGTACCGGGATACAGCAGGTACAGCAGCAGGAACAGGATGCTGGAACGCAGCAGGTTCACAAAGGTGCCCTGTACAAAACTGATACTGCGGATAGTGCGTACTTTCTTCAGTTCCAGCATCAGTATTTTGATGGTGGTAGAGTTCAGCCGCCGTATCTCCTGGTTGGTGAGCCCAAGGCTTTTTACCAGCTCTATGTTACGCAGTGATTCCGTAGTAGATCCTGCGAGCATGGTGGTTTCTTTCACGATGGTCTTCTGTACGGTTTTAATCTTCCTGCTCAGTACGTTCATCAGTACGCCCAGCAGGATACAGCCGCCAAAATATACAAACACCAGTGACCAGTGCACTTTAAAAGCATAGATCATCACAAACACAACGCCTACCAGTGAGGTGAACAGCACGTTGATAAAAGAGGTGATGAATTTTTCTGAGTCGGTGCGGACTTTTTGCAGTACGGCCAGTGTTTCACCGCTGCGCTGATCTTCAAACTGCTGGTAAGGCAGGCGCAGTGAATGCCGCAAGCCATCAGTATACACCCGGGCCCCGAACTTCTGGATGATCACATTCACAAAGTAGTCCTGGAAAGCCTTCGCAATACGCGATACCATCGCCACGCCGATAGACGCCAGTATCAGCATCAATACCCCGTTGAGGTATTTGGGCATGGAGCGGGCAATTTTGCTGCCATCAATGGTTTCCACCTGCGGATGGGAAGCAAAGCGGTCAATGATCAGACCGAAGATATATGGATCCAGCAGGGAGAATACCTGGTTGATCGAAGCCAGCAGTAAAGCCAGCATTATAAGCCACTTATAAGCTTTAAGATAATAGAGGAATAATTTCATGGTGGTAAAGAATGCTTAATGCTAAACGCTGAATGCAGAAAAGCGTCTGTTTTTGCTTTCTGCGTTCAGCGTTTAGTGTGAAACGCAAAGATACGGGAAAACCCTCATTCGATGTTGCAACATCTTTTTATAATTGCTGCCAAGTTTACGTAAAATATGTTAACTTAATAGTAACTAGTTCCACTTATGAAACCCCGAGGCTCCGTCTGGCCATGCAGCACTTCCCGGATGAGCCCCTGAGGTTCCATCCGATCTTCACGCTTAAAACAATAACGGATGAAAACGTATGATGAAAAACACATTAAAAACATCGTACTGCTAGGCGCCGCCAAAAGCGGAAAAACTACCCTCAGCGAAACCATGTTATTTGAAGCCGGCATTATCAATAAGCGCGGCTCGGTAGAAGAAGCCAACACAGTATCCGACTATCACGAAATAGAGTATGAAAGGGGAAGCTCCGTATATGCTACCAGCCTGCACACCGAATGGAGAGATTATAAGATCAATATCATAGACACCCCGGGCCTGGAAGACTTTATCGGCGAGGTGATCTCTTCCATCCGCGTATGCGATACCGCCCTGCTGCTTTTACACGCCCAGTATGGGGTGGAAGTAGGCACTGAGCTGATCTGGGATTATGTGGATAAGTACCGGAAGCCTACGATACTGGCAGTGAATCACTTAGACAACGAGGAGGCCAACTTCAACAAAGTTGTGGAGGATGCCCGCCGTATATTGGGGACCGCCGTTACCATTATGCAATACCCTGTTAATCAGGGTATTGGTTTTAATTGCGTGATCGATTTGCTGAAAATGACGATGTACAAGTTCCCTGCCGATGGCGGTAAGCCGGAGAAGCTGCCCATACCCGACAGCGAAAAGGAACGGGCAGACCAGCTGCACAACGAGCTGGTGGAAAAAGCAGCCGAGAACGATGATACCCTTATGGAACACTACTTTGACAAAGGCAGCCTGGATGAAGACGAAATGCGGGAAGGGCTCAAAATAGGCATGCTGAAACACCAGGTGTTCCCCGTATTCTGTTTATCGGCCAAGAGGAACATGGGTAGCGGCCGTTTGATGGGATTTATAGACAACGTAGCCCCTTCAGCCATAGAAATGCCCCCCGAAGTGACCGAAGAGGGGCAACCCATTCCCTGCGATCCCGCTGGTCCGGCCTGCCTGTTTGTATTCAAAACCCTCCTGGAACCGCATATCGGGCGCCTGTCTTTCTTTAAGGTATTGTCCGGCGAGGTGAAAGCCGGGATGGAGCTGGTCAACGAAAAGGGCAATACCACGGAGCGACTCAACCAGTTGTTCATAACGGACGGGAAGAACCGCAACCCGGTAGACCGGCTCCGCACCGGTGATATTGGCTGCAGCCTTAAACTGAAGAACACCCTCACTAATCATACCCTGAACGATAAATCTTTCACCGGGCAGGTAGATCCCATTCATTTCCCCCCGCCCAAAGTACGCGCCGCCATCGAAGCCCGCAACAAATCAGACGATGAAAAGCTGGGCGAGGTGCTGTCGGAGATCCATATGGAAGATCCTACCCTGGAAATAGAGTATAACCGCGAACTGAAGCAGGTCATCCTCCACGGACAGGGAGAATTGCACCTGGCCGTTACCAAATGGCGCCTGGAAAACATTTATAAGATGCAGGTAGATTACCTCCCCGCCAAAATACCCTATCGCGAAACCATCCAGAAACCCGCTCTCGCCTCTTACCGTCATAAGAAACAATCCGGGGGCGCCGGGCAGTTTGGCGAGGTGTATATGAAGATAGAGCCCTACTATGAAGGCATGCCCCCCTTGAAAGAATTTCCCGTACGCGATTCGGAAGAAATTGCGCTCAACTGGGGCGGCAAGCTGGTGTTCAACAACTGTATTGTAGGCGGCGCTATTGATGCCCGTTTCCTGCCTTCCATCCTCAAAGGCGTGATGGAAAAGATGCAGGAAGGCCCCCTCACCGGCTCTTATGTGCGCGATGTAAGGGTGAGTGTATACGATGGTAAAATGCACCCGGTAGACAGCAACGATATCTCCTTCAAGATCGCCGGCATGATGGCCTTCCGCGACGCTTTCCACCAGGCGGCTCCCCAACTGTTGGAACCTGTATACGATATTGAAGCCACTGCCCCCGACTATATGAGCGGCGACATCATGAGCGAGCTGCAAAGCCGCCGCAGTATTATCACCGGTATGGATTCCGTGAACAGCAACCAGGTGATCAAGGCACGCACCCCCCAGGCTGAGCTGGATAAATTATACGCCGCCCTGCGCAATATTACCCAGGGAAAGGCCAAGGTAAAGGCCAGTTTTGCGGAATATGCACCGGTACCAATGGAATTGCAAAGGAAGCTGTCGGAGGAGTATAATAAGGTGGCGGTGAGTAGTTAGCCGCAGGTAAACATTACGAAAACACGTTTATACTGAGCACCCTGGTAGGGGACTGGGGATATATTTGCGATGCTATGAAATATTTAGACGCGATATATTCAATTGTGTTTGGGGTATTCAGGAAAAAGAATTTGTTTTGTGCTATCGAAGCTATACCTGGAAAGTACTGTTGTTACCCATTTGTATGAAACCGGACTTTCTCAGCACTCGTTAATGCTAATGCTCCTGATCGTGTGAACGCATGTACTGTGCGTAGATGAGTGCCATTTTTGTAAAATATTATTCAACCATAATTCGATGTAAAACGTTGGTGTTATGTCCAGATCCCTTTCCCTACTATTGTCGTTAACCGGTATCTTCGGGAGCTTCCAAGTTACTTTTCCGGAAACATGCAGCTTGCTAGGCCAGCCCAGAAAACACCATCGCCTTAATTCTTTACAAACTGCTGCAGGTTACTCCTCACATTGATTTGTATCCATTTACACAGCATTATAGAATACCCTGTTATATGAAACTGAGATTTATTGTTCATGCTCTTTTAGTTGTTGTTGCGATCAGTATATTGCATCTCTCTGCATCATCCCAGGATCAGCGTGGGAAATATGCGGACGTATCTATCTCATCGCCAACAGCGGCGTCCCTTGGTAAATATGCAGATATCCCTGTAAATTATCATACGGGCATTCCGCAAATTGAAATACCGCTTTATACAGTAAAGGAAGGCTCGCTGTCACTGCCCATTAGCTTGAGGTACCACGCGGCAGGTTTAAGGGTGATGGAGCCCGCTGGTTGGGTGGGTGCGGGATGGTCCTTGAACGCAGGTGGCGTTATCACCCGGAAAGTGAGAGGGGCGCCGGATGAAAGCGGCAACAGCAACGCAATCAGAGGCCATTTCAGTGACTACGGTTACAGCAGCTATCTTACAATTGGGCAGTCTGGCGGTTATCCCCAATCCAGCGGCCCTGCTGCGCCAAATGACTATCAGTTTTTACACAATCTTTACGATGGTGAGGCTGACCTGTACTTTTTCAATTTTGGAGGGTACTCTGGTAAGTTTTTCTTTGATGATGATCGTCGTCCAGTGGTTGTTGGTGGAGAGGATTTGAAGATTGAATATTACTATCCGAGTGACGATCCTAACGACCCCGCCAATACGCATACGTCATTCAGTGCAAATATCTATGGTTTTATTATCAGCGTTCCCAGCGGCGACAAATATTATTTTGGAATTAACAAAGGAGGTACAGTTTCTGGCGCAAATCCTGTGGAGACGACCTTCCCGTATTCTGCCAGTCATCAGCTTTTAACAGAAACGGTCATCTCAAGTTGGTATTTAAATAAAATAGTTTCGGCCGATGGAATGTTCACTATCTCCTTCAAGTATGATGCAGAAGATTATAGCTATTATTCAATCGCAATGTACCCGGTGGATGCAGAAGCTATACAAGGCCCATTGGAATATGAGCTGGTCAAGAATCTTATTTCGGGCGTACGTTTGAGTCAGATCAGCTTTTCAAATGGAAATGTTGACTTTATACCTGCAAATGCTCCAAGGCTGGACTTGAGTGGAGAATTGATTGGCGGCCTTAACGAAACATCCAATACACAAGGCAAAGCGTTAGCAACTATATCTATATCCGGCAGGAATAATTTTTGTCAAGAAGTTCCGCTTCGCTTATAGTTATTTCGAGGATAATGTGAGCCCGCTGGCGACCGCTTTTAGCTTTTACAACATTCAATCCGATAAAAAGCGCCTGAAGCTTGATAGCTTAACAGAACAGTCATGTGATAGCGCTTTAATCGTCAAGCCTTTTTTGTTTAGTTACTATAATAATTTTGCAGCACGGCTCCTGTCTTTCTCGCAGGATCATTGGGGATTTTACAATGGAGCCTATAATCCTGTTACGTTAATTCCCACCTACTCCAAAAATAATTTTACGTTTGTCCACGGTGCAGATCGCGATGCTAAATGGCCGCAGATGCAATGCGGGGCGCTCACAAAAATAACATACCCTACGGGTGGTAGCGACATCTTTGAGTTTGAACCCAATACTACCTGGGTAACAGATACCCGGTATGACGAGCAATACAAAGCAGCTTACACTGTTGGGTATGATGGTAATGGATTCGCCTCCTGGAGTAATCTTTCTTTTAACAGTAACTATTATAGGGTGGTATTGTCCAATGCTTCGTGTCCGGGTACCTCGCCATGTGGTGCTTCGGCCCAGCTGATAGCGGCTAATGGAACAACTGTTTTGGGGGTAGGAGCAGGCGGGGGTGAGTCTTCCTCCCAGATCGTACAGATTCCTGCAGGAACTTATACCCTTAATATGTCCAGGTCAGATGCAAGAAGTGGAACGAGTGGTGCCCAGGTGACCTTTTATGAAATTGTTCCCACACATATACAGAACAATGTAACAGTAGGAGGTCTGCGGATCAAATCCATTACCAGGGATAACGGAACCGGCCTGAATAACGAAGTAACCAACTATACATATGATGTGAATGGACAGTCTTCAGGAATACTATATAGCAGACCGGTATATGTGCAAGTGGTAAGGAACGATATACTTGCCCAGGAGGGATGGCCGGGGAATATTACCCACACCAACTATGCTCCTCATGGCTGCCTTGCAGTGGAAGGGGCCAGGCAGAGCTATTATAAATCTCCTTGTGGAATAATACCTATGGCTACTACACAAGGTAATCATATAGGATACAATGAAGTAAAGGTGAGCCAGAATAGTAACGGTTACAGTATATACCGTTATTACGGCTCAAATTTATGGGACTTAAACCATGATGACGTCGCTTACAGGGATATAGATCCTTATCAATGTGATTTTTCGATACCCAATTATCCCTCGGCGCCCGTCCCCTTTGAATATAAGAGGGGATTATTGAAATATGAAGGACATTTTAATGAGAGTGGCCAAAGGATTAAAGACATCCAGTACAATTATATTTTTGACAGTAGCAGGGTGGCAACTCCTTCCTATATTGTGAAAAGCGGCAACGGGGCGTCTATGCTGGGCACCTTATACGAAATAAGAGGATATTGGAAAAAGGAAATTCAGAAGATTGAATCTACATGTATTCCCGGTGGTGCCTGTCTTCAAATAACAAAAAAAGAATACTTTGAAAGCCCCTATCACCGACAGGTTACGCGAGTTGTTACAACTGGTTCAAAGGGAGAAAGCGTGGAGGCAAAAATGAAATACGCACTTGATTACCGGCTACCTGATTGTGATGGCATATCTGATGGCATAGCGCAATATATCAGCGCCTGCAACGCATGCGATGCAGCTATGAATGCAACATTAAGCAATACCAGCCTGACGCGGGATTACAGGTTTATTGCCCGTGTAGATAACAGGATATGTCGTGCTGAGGCAAGAAAAANTTTNGCTTTATTGCGAAAGAACAATTTTACTAGGCCTCACAAATGCATTTCAATCTTGTCATGGCTGCCGGTAAGGCCAATGCTAATGGCGATCTCAAGCCTATATTGGAATTACAGATCCGTCGTTTTAATCCAATCATTGAAAAGACGGAATGGAGGGGTGGTAAATTGACTGCCGCAGAATTTTATAAATTTGATTTTTTGAGTACCCCGGCCACCATTCCAAGTTTGAGCAAATTACAATGGATAGATATAGCTGCACCGCTAGGCAATTTTGCAACATCAGCTGTAGCTGGTAATACTGCCCTTACCAAAGATCCCAGGTACAATGACCAGCTGTCCTACCTGTTCGCTAACGGAAACATTGTAGAGAAGAAGAAAGTGAATGATATAAATAACGTCTATTTATGGGGGTATAACTCAAGATATCCTGTGGCTAAGATAGAGGGAAGCGATTATAATACAGCCAAAGGTATCATTAATCCCGCCATTCTGGATAATGCAAGTGGACAGTACACGGAATCGCAGATCAAAACGGAGCTTAATAAGTTGAGAACCAATTTACCAAACGCGCAGGTATCAACATACACCTACTCCCCTCTGGCCGGGATAACGTCAGAAACCGACCCTTCCGGTAAAACAACCTACTACGAGTACGATAATCTCGGCCGTCTGAAGCTGGTTAAAGACCAGGATGGTAAGATCCTTAAACAGTACGATTATAAATACATGGTGCCCATTAATCAATAGTTAGAATTCTTTGAAATAAAGCCAAATGCGAAACATTTCTTTATATATAAGACGGATCATTTGCAGTCTGATGTTTATACCCGGCTCCGCCGCTTTGTATGCTCAAAATGTGCCAGATGGAAGTGCCCGCCCGGCTGCTATAGCCGCTCCTCCCCGTTCCGTTTATCCCAATACTACTGTCAGCTTTATTCGTACCTGGGAGCCCAATATGTCTACATCAGACCCTGCTGTCGTTGCCGCCTCAACAGATATAAATGCAGTTAAACAGGTTACTGAATATGTTGACGGATTAGGGAGGCCTTTACAAAAAGTAAGCAAAGGGTTTTCTCCATCGGGCAAAGACCTGGTAGAACCCGTAATATTTAATGCTCTTGGGCGTGAACAATTCAGGTACCTTCCCTATGTATCGCAAACGGGGAATACAAATGACGGCAAATTCAAAACAAATCCCTTCAACGATCAAAAAGCCTTTTACGAAAACAATACGTTGAACCCAGGGGCAGCAGGAGAGAGTGTTTACTATGCACAAACAGAGTACGAAGCTTCACCCCTGGACCGCTCAATAAAAACCTATGCCCCTGGAAATACATGGGCAAAGAATGATCCGGCCGGAGTAGAAAGAGGCGGCAATAAACCTGTAGAGCAGCAATACCTGATAAATGTGGCTGCTGATGCCGTGCGTGTATGGGAATTGCCTCCAAATAGCAACATACCCACGAGCAGCCGCGTATATGAAGATGGAACTTTATTCAAGAATGTAACCAAAGATGAACACGGAATGCGGCTGGTAGAATTCAAGAATAAAGATAAGCAGACGGTGCTCAGAAGGGTCGAGTTGAATACCGGCGCAGCTGATGGGCATAGTGGATGGCTATGCACTTATTATGTGTATGATGATCTGGCCAACCTGCGCTGTGTAATTCCTCCCAAAGCAGTAGACCTGATCAAAAACACTTGGGTGATTGATGCTGCAACAGCTGCAGGGCTCTGTTATCTGTATGAATATGACGGTCGTAAACGAATGATCCGGAAACAGCTGCCGGGAGCTGGCTATACAGATATGGTTTATGACGTACGTGACAGGCTTGTGTTTACACAGGACGGCAATCTGAGGGCAAAAAACCAGTGGCTGACGACTTTTTACGATGGTTTCAATCGTCCGGTAATGACAGCGCTTTATAACAGTACTACTGATCGGGTTTCCCTGCAAAACAGTATGAACAGCGCCACATCCAATACCCAGAACATTGCCTATACCTTCCCCGGAGTCGCAGACCTTGTGGTGNNAAATTATGACGGTGTAACACAAAATTACCAGGCCACCAATTCTATAACATTCGAAGATGGATTTGATTCGTTTACGAACGCTGAATTTGAGGTAGAGATCAATACCAGCGCCAACCAGGGAACCGCCACAATAACAGCGACTAATCCCTTGCCCAACATACCTTCAAGCGCCCTAACGCCATTAAGTTATGCTTTTTATGACAATTACAGTTTTCCCGGTGTGCAAGCTGCGCAAACAACCGACTTTACTAAGCCTCAAGCAGACAGTAACCCTTATGCGGAAACGGTATCTGGAATCAGCAGCATGACCAAGGGCCTTATAACAGGTACAAAAGCAAAAGTGCTGGGGACTACAGACCGATGGCTTACTACTACTATCTATTACAATGATAAAGGCAGGGTGATACAGGCTATTGCTGATAATATTAGCGGCGGACAGGACATCACCACTAGCCTCTATGACTTTAAAGGGAAATTGCTTAGTACCTACCTGAGGCAAAAGAATCCGCGTAGTGGGATTACACCTCAGACTACCCTGCTAACTATGATATCCTACGATGCTGCTGGCCGGGTGAAGACTGTCAGGAAGCGGCTGAATGACAATCCTGCCTGGGAAAGAACTATTGCAGACAACACCTATGACGAGTTAGGACGGCTGCAGAGCAAACGCCTTGGTATAAAGGGAACCGGCGCACCCCTGGAAACGCAGAATTTTGAGTACAACATCCGCGGCTGGCAGAAATCTATAAACAAAAGCTATGTAAATGCCGCCGGCAATAGCAGTAACTGGTTTGGCCAGGAGCTTAGTTATGACTATGGCTTTAATGTGAAGCAATACAATGGCAATATTGCCGGAAGTAAATGGAAAAGTGGCGGAGATAAGATCTCGCGGGCCTATGGTTACATCTATGATAATGCTAACCGCTTAACGGCTGCCGACTTTACGCAGCAGAACGGCGGCAGTACCAACTGGACAAAAGACCAAAAAGACTTTTCGGTGAGTGGCATTTCTTATGATCCTAACGGGAACATCGGTGCCATGACACAAAAAGGAATGGTAGGTACCGTCGCCACCACGATAGATCAGCTCACCTATTCCTACCGTGCCAATAGTAATCAACTGGCAGCAGTAGGGGATCCCATTAATACCACTAGTGCCAAACTGGGTGATTTCATCAACGGCACGAACAGCGGCGATGATTATGACTATGATCTGAATGGCAATCTTATCAAAGACCTGAATAAGAACATCACGGCTATAACCTATAACCATCTGAACCTGCCGCAAAGCATCACCATTAGCGGAAAAGGTAGCATTCAATACCTGTACGACGCGATCGGCAATAAGGTGAAGAAGACGGTAATTGATAACACCGTCACTCCATCTAAAACCACTGTAACAGATTATATGTCAGGCTTTGTATACCGTGAAAATGTGCAGGAACTGGTGGGACATGAGGAGGGCCGCATGCGCCCGGTAATTAGCAATGGTCAGCTGACCGACTATGTATATGACTATTTTCTTAAAGATCACCTGGGTAATGTACGTGTTGTATTGACGGATCAACAGGATCTGAGTATTTATACCGCCACGATGGAAACGCAGCAGGCAGCTACCGAAACGGCGCTGTTCAGTAATATTGATGAAACCAGGGCCGTCAAACCGGTAGGCTATCCGCAGGATGAGACAAACCCGCAGAACCAGTATGTGGCCAAACTGAATGCCAAAGACGGCGGTAAGAAGATAGGTCCTTCACTGGTGTTGAAGGTAATGGCGGGTGACACCATACAGATTGGCGCCCGGGCTTTTTATAAGTCAGCCGGTCCCAAAGATAGTAAGTCCGTAACTCCCGAGGATATGGTGGCGGGATTGCTGCAGGCATTTGGCGGCGAAGCAGCATCCAATGGCTCACATACCAATCGGGTAGCAGATCGCGTATCACCTTTTGGTAACTTTAATACTAACGATTTCCAGCGCTTAAAGGAAAGGGATGCAGACCAGAATCAGCAGGATAAACCGAAAGCATACCTGAATTTTGTATTATTCGATGATCAGTTTAACTTAGTGGAGGAGAACAGTGGTGTAAGACAGGTAAAAGGAGAACCGGATGAGTTGCAGACATTGGCGGTGGATAAGATGGTGATGGAGAAGAGTGGTTTTCTCTATGTGTATACCAGCAATGAAACAGAACAGGATGTGCTCTTTGATAATGTTACGGTACTGTCGGCAAGTGGGCCTTTGTTGGAGGAGACACATTATTATCC
>Ga0065721_10049603_pt1 | contig 30420 bp, 23 predicted proteins | sample Mesricmetagenome_FD_59108 | JGI IMG/M metagenome (GOLD analysis project Ga0065721, IMG submission 59108) | Mesophilic microbial community from rice straw/compost enrichment Sample: eDNA_1 v2 (version 2) | ecosystem: Engineered > Solid waste > Grass > Composting > Bioreactor | place: USA: Davis...
GAGCCCCTCTGGCCCGGCAACGCCAAGGTGGCCGTGAGCCTCTCCTACGACGATGCCCTGAATTCACAGTTGGACAATGTGGTTCCCGCACTGGACAAATACGGCATCAAGGCCAGCTTCTATCCCACCTTGTCTTCCCCGGTGATTGCGACGCGCCTGGACGAATGGCGCAAGGTGGCGCAGAGCGGCCACGAACTGGGCAACCACACACTCTTCCACGCCTGTTCCCGCTCCAAACCCGGCCGCAGCTGGGTGGCGGTGCACAATGATCTGGACAAGCGCACTCTGGAGCAGATCACCAGTGAAGTGGCCACCGCCAACGCCTTTCTCAAAGCCATAGACGGTCGCACTCAGCGCACCTTCACGCCGCCTTGTTTGGATAGCCATGTGGCCGACGGCGATTATTTAAAACAAATCGCTCCGGATTTTGTCGGCATCAAAGCTGCGGAAAATTTTCCGGAAGGATTTTCGGTACTGCTGATGCCGGACGGGCACAGCGGTGCAGAGCTGATCGACTACGTGAAGCAGAACGCGAAAAAGGTCAAATTCATTCAAATTCTTTTTCACGGCGTCGGCGGTGATTATATGACCGTAGCCTCGAAGGATCACGAGCAGTTGCTGAAATATCTGGCCGACAATCGCGACACCTACTGGACGGATACCTATATCAACATCATGACCCACATCAACCAACACGCCAAAGCCAGTAAATAAACGGTGGATACCTATCTCGTACTGCTGCTGTCGCCCTTTCTGGTGACAGCAGCCATCTATGCCGGCACTACCCGCACCGCCTTGATCCACGACTTCCGCGGCTTACGCGCCTTCAAACTGCTCGCCACCATTTTTTGGCTCGCCTGCATTTATCTCTATTTCACCCAAGGCACCGAGTGGTTTTGCGACACCTGCCGCCGCGCAGGCATGATTTTTCTCGGCCTCAGCATAGGCTGCGCGCTGGTCACCTGCTCAGCATTTTTCGCCCCTCTACTGGCCTCCACCGCCAAAACCGCCGATATGGAAATCGTGCCCGTGGCATTGGGGGTTGTGATTATCGGGCTGGTATTGGTGCGGCTTGGGGTTTGACAGGGCAGGCTAGGGATTTGCCGCATTGCCCTAGGGGAGGGCAGGGGTGGGGTCAAGGATCAGGGCGTTGGCCAAAATTATCGAAAGCCCTTTTTTATATCGGGACATTTTTAACTATACCGCTTGCACGAGACCGCTATCGCGGTCTCCGTCTTGATCCCCTCTAATTCGGGGCATTTTTCCTACGCTGGCTGAAGAAAAGGAGTCCCCTGATGAAAGGTCTTAATCCCCTCTAATTCGGGGCATTTTTCCTACCTTTCCAGCGATGACGACTTTATCGGCATCGACCGTCTTAATCCCCTCTAATTCGGGGCATTTTTCCTACGTGTTAAAAAAGCGTAATGCCCGGCCTCGTTGAGTCTTAATCCCCTCTAATTCGGGGCATTTTTCCTACCTTTTTAGCGTTCTGTAATCATCAACCAACAACACCGTCTTAATCCCCTCTAATTCGGGGCATTTTTCCTACTCAGGCCTTTCCTAGAACCTTGGAAGAAACCTAAGGGTCTTAATCCCCTCTAATTCGGGGCATTTTTCCTACGCATCATTTAGCAGATCAGGTGGTCAGTCTGTTGTCTTAATCCCCTCTAATTCGGGGCATTTTTCCTACAAAAAAACCTACGTATCCGGTGCGGACCTGATGTCTTAATCCCCTCTAATTCGGGGCATTTTTCCTACGGAAGGTGTAAATCTTATTATACACCTCCCCGGGTCTTAATCCCCTCTAATTCGGGGCATTTTTCCTACCGGCGGGCTAGGTGGAAGGTGTAAATCTTATTAGTCTTAATCCCCTCTAATTCGGGGCATTTTTCCTACGAAAACGGGATACCTGAAACCACGGTCTAACGCGTCTTAATCCCCTCTAATTCGGGGCATTTTTCCTACATTCCGACAATCGCGTGGTGCGCAATGCGGCTGCGTCTTAATCCCCTCTAATTCGGGGCATTTTTCCTACTACGCCACAGGTCGAATAAGGACTGCGATATACGTCTTAATCCCCTCTAATTCGGGGCATTTTTCCTACCGACGCATGTGCCAGACTTCGCCCACCTGGACGGTCTTAATCCCCTCTAATTCGGGGCATTTTTCCTACAACCTGTGCGGTGCCAACCTGTGCGGTGCCAACCTGTCTTAATCCCCTCTAATTCGGGGCATTTTTCCTACCAATCTGCCGATTAAATCCTTAGGATACATGGAGTTATAGCAGCGCTTCCCAGATTTGCCACTATTGAAAAACTTGCGGTTCATAGGGGGTTATATCAGCTGTATGTCGTCCGGTATCCAGGATCTCCCCATCTGACAGGCATCCGAAAGAGAGGTGATCGAATAGGCTCGGACATCATCCTCGGAGGAGTCGATCAGGGGTTCGATTTCGCCCAGCAGGGCCTGCAATTTTACCTGATCACCGCGCAGATAATACACGGAATATTGCACAAAAATAGCGTGTTTGACGGCGCGTCTGTGGATGCGACCTAAGCGTTTGGGATCGGCTATGTCATAGCAAATCAGATAGTGCCCCATACGTATAACCCGGGTTAGATAATTGACTCCAGCCGGACTGCCAGTTGCGAGAGCATGCGGCGGGTGAAATAGTCCAGATCGTCGGCCTGTGTTTGATAAAAATCTGACATGGTCTGGCCGTTGATGCGCAGCGGCTTTTTAATTTGGTATTTGGCGAGATGGTGGTGCAACCAAAAATCGTAAAGGGGTGTTATATCGTCTATCAATTTGCGCATACCGCGACTTTGATTGGCCAGACCGTGATCTATGATGATCTGTGATAGTTGCACGCAGGCCATGCCCTCCAGCCAGTCCATGGCCAAGCGATACTGATGCTCTCCGAGCACCTGCTTGCAGGCGTGATGCAGTCGCTCCAGATTGCATCGCAGTCTCTGCTCCAGTGCTCCGCGCTTGTAACCCAAGCAGGATAGCAAATGCAGGGATTGGTGCTGCAGCCAGTCGCCATAAATCTCGCGGGCTTGCGCATCGAATTCCACGTGTTCCAACCAATGGCTGATAAGGGTGTTCTCCAACACAGGGAAATACAATTGGCAGCGTAGTTTGCCGCTCACCGTAAAAAATGCCACGGGAATCTGGTGTTCCGCGCAGTGGATAAGCGCTTCAAAGCCCTGTTGCAAGTCTCCGAGAATATGGATGCGCGACAGACGTCGCAAAGGAAACAGCCGACTGCTTTGCTCCTGCATGCGCACACGCAAGGCAGGGCCGTCCAGGCGCAGCTGTTCAGCTTTTCGCGAGTCTATTACCAGACAGGTCTTGGCCGCTTCCACGATTTACTCCCCCATATGTTGCCGCAGCAGTGTCAGCCAATGACGGGCCGAGCGTCGCATGAGTTTGCGCCAGCGGCGCGCCTGTTTGTCATAGGCTTGGTAAAACACCTCGCGTCCGCGCTTGCCGAGCAGGCAAGGCTTTTCGGTATTGCCCTGATCCAGGGTGAAATATTCCGCGCGCATGGTTTCGTCGGCAAACAACCGCCATATCCAGCGCTCCGCCAAGGGGCGGAACAGTTCAACCAGATCACAGGCCAATGATTCCCGGCCGAAATCGGGTTCGTGGTAAATACCCAGAAGTGGATCGAAGCCTACGGAAAAAAGCACACGCACAGCCTCTGCGTGCAGCAGAGTGAAGCTGAGTGAAAGAATGACATTCACCGGGTCGCGGGGAGGGCGCCGGTTGCGTTTGTTGAATTGCAACGAAGGGGCGAAAAGGCTGTGGTAAGCTTCGAAATAAGCCGCACCTGCGGCGCCCTCCAGGCCGCGCAGGGAGTCCACACTGACAGCAGCGGGAATATTTTGTTGGATGGCAGCTATGCGTCCGATTCCGGTAAACAGAGGATGGCGGCAATCGGGACGTTTTTGTAGTGCGCGAGTAAGCAGTGCTTTCTGCAAGCGCACTTTGTGTTCCATCAGCTGCTTGGCGAATTGTAAACGCAGGGCTTCATCGCTGAGGACCTGATACTGCCAAAGCCTGCGCTTGGCGTCGTTGTGCATCATGCCAGTGGAGATGGTACTGGCTTCGCTTTTGCGCGGATTGATAAACACAGTGACGATATTTTCCTGAGTCAGCTGCGTCATCAACGTGGATGAAAACCTGACCGGCGCGCTGATCACCAGCATTTCTACAATTTGTGTAGGAACAGAAAAGACCGGGCGTTGCCCCTCGATACGAACCAATAGCCGACCGCGATCAATTTCCAGTTCGGCGTTTTTGCGATCGATAAATAAGGTTTGCATACTTCCAACCCTCAACCGAGATAGGTGTAAAGTTCGTCCACGGGTTTTACCGCTCTACCCAGCGTTTCGACTGCATCGCGCGATACCAGACGAATCACCATAAAAGCATCCTCTTCTGCATCCATTGTCTGCGCTATGCGGCTTATCAGCTCCCGCCGCTCTGCGGCCGAGAGATAACATTCAAATGCAGACTTCTGTCCTCCGCTGGCGTAGTCCTTCAGTATCTGATGCACGTGCCGCAGCCGGCGCGGATTGCGTACATCGTAAGCGACAAGGAAAAGTTGCCGACTCATAAAAATACCTCCCGCTGATCTGCCATTTGCAATATGGCCTGATCGCAGATGGGACGGATGGCCACGTACTCCACCAACTGAGCACCCATTTCATACAACTGCTCGGCACTCAACTCCAAACCGCGAAGTTGCTCGGGTATTTCAACTTGCAGATGAAAATAATGCGCCCTGCGTTTGCACACTTCAGCGACCCAATTAACAGGCAAGGTCCCATAAATATGATCTCCCGCTTGAATGCATTGCAGGTCGCGCAAATGAGGCAAATGCGTTGCCACAACATCCACGTTTTGTCGCAGCCAGTTCAAAGCGCCTTTATGACGAGTGACAAAATAATGCATAGAGACCTGCGAGTTACTTTCCCTGCGTGCAACGAACGGTTCTCAGGCAAATTGCTGCCCCGGTAAGTAGGTGCAGCAAATTGTTGTAAGCCTGCTTATCCGGCTTCGGCAGTTTGATGTTTACAGCTCCCACCTTCACATGGATGAAATCCTGTGGGAAATTGCTGGGATTCTGTGTATCTGAAGACATATTCGTCCATCTACGCTGAAGGTTGATGGAACCATTATGGTGGGAAATTTACGGGATGGACTTTTTCGCAAGCTTGCAAAACGCCCGCGCCGATTCGTCTTAATCCCCTCTACATCGGGGCAATTTCCAAACACTGAAAACGCCTAACCTACGCCCCGCAAGGGGGTCTTAATCCCCTCTACATCGGGGCAATTTCCAAACCGGTGGTGCCGGAGCACATTCAGCGTCTTGCTGTCTTAATCCCCTCTACATCGGGGCAATTTCCAAACGTTGTTGTATGCTTATATTTAGGTAATCAACAAAAAGTCTTAATCCCCTCTACATCGGGGCAATTTCCAAACGACTATCACGGAATTAACAGTGTCGGCGGAATAGGTCTTAATCCCCTCTACATCGGGGCAATTTCCAAACGAAATTGAATCGGCAGGTTGCCACGTGTGGCAACTGTCTTAATCCCCTCTACATCGGGGCAATTTCCAAACACAACAACTACCGCGACCTGGACTGTGGGCAGCGTCTTAATCCCCTCTACATCGGGGCAATTTCCAAACCGCGGAATTTGCGCGACCCCGGAACTACTCGCGGTCTTAATCCCCTCTACATCGGGGCAATTTCCAAACTTTGACAAAAGCGAAACCGGCCTCGAAGCGCTGTCTTAATCCCCTCTACATCGGGGCAATTTCCAAACATTTAGAAAACACTAATTGGGGCGGCAAAAGTGTCTTAATCCCCTCTACATCGGGGCAATTTCCAAACCGCCCTAACCCAATTACTATCCGCATCTAATTGTCTTAATCCCCTCTACATCGGGGCAATTTCCAAACGTACACCTTATTACACTTCCCCCGGTTCGCCAAAGTCTTAATCCCCTCTACATCGGGGCAATTTCCAAACTGGATAGCAACTGAGCATCCACCGTACCGGCGGAGTCTTAATCCCCTCTACATCGGGGCAATTTCCAAACCACAGATATTGCTTATGTTTTTGCCTGGGGCTTCGTCTTAATCCCCTCTACATCGGGGCAATTTCCAAACCTGGCAAAACAGCACTACCCGGAAGCGAAAACACGTCTTAATCCCCTCTACATCGGGGCAATTTCCAAACTATGCTAATTGGGATGTTCACGGTTTAGTTATGTCTTAATCCCCTCTACATCGGGGCAATTTCCAAACGGGCAGGCCGCCGCTATTACGCCGTCGAGTTGGGTCTTAATCCCCTCTACATCGGGGCAATTTCCAAACGTGCAGGCTTAAGAGACTTGAAATCTTAGGTTTGTCTTAATCCCCTCTACATCGGGGCAATTTCCAAACGCAAACAAGCAACAAGTTTACCTTCCACCTGGTCTTAATCCCCTCTACATCGGGGCAATTTCCAAACATCGTCTACCTGAGTAAGCGAATGCTTATGCGCGTCTTAATCCCCTCTACATCGGGGCAATTTCCAAACATGGCATTACCGAGGAAATCATTTATTTGGTGCGGTCTTAATCCCCTCTACATCGGGGCAATTTCCAAACAAATTTGGAGTGCACCAAATGAGCGACGTAGAGGTCTTAATCCCCTCTACATCGGGGCAATTTCCAAACCGAACTGAGCGCGTAACCCGATGGATCGCACGTCTTAATCCCCTCTACATCGGGGCAATTTCCAAACGGAGACGCCAATAAGCCTGTTCAGCGTCGCGGTGTCTTAATCCCCTCTACATCGGGGCAATTTCCAAACCAAAGAAACCGCATGGCAACGCATAGCGCTAGAGGTCTTAATCCCCTCTACATCGGGGCAATTTCCAAACGGATATCAGTTAAAACAGTCGTCTTCGCAATTGAGTCTTAATCCCCTCTACATCGGGGCAATTTCCAAACTGACCTTCAATATTTTCTCGTTAGAATCATACGGTTATGTAGGTGGTTCCCAAAAATATGCTCGCTTAAAAAGTTAGGGTACATAACACTCATTGTCCTTGTATCCAATTTCGGATTCGTTCTTTGATGCGCTGTATTTCTTCACCTTGTACCACGCGGATTTTAAGGTCTTGTGCGCGCTGTTGGTCAGCTTGGCCAAGCTTGCGGTAGCTGGCGAGCATGGCGCGGGTGCCTAGGCCTCCGAGGTCGCGGATGGAGTCGAGTTTATAAAGGGATTCTGTGCCGGCCGCACCCGCATAAGGACCTGTCAACCGTCGGGTTTTGCATTCGATAATATGCAGACGGTTTTTGGCCATAAAGGCCACGTCCAGTTCATTTTTGGAGTGCGCGGAACTGATTTCCAGATTCAGATGGGAGTTGTCTTGCAATAGCCCTTCGGATTTCAATTGGTTCAGGCAGGCGTTGACATATTCTTCCAGCCAGCCGCCATTGGCAAAGAAACGCGATTTCTCGTCGCTGAAGCGGATAGAGTCACCCGCTTTGAAATGAGAAATGATGCGCGCATCTTTGCATTCATTTAGCAACTTCGGCAGATTTTCATCGCACTGCTCCAGCGAGAGAGGCACTTGCAGGGAATTTTGCTGCAGCGCCTCGCTGGCCAGTCGGTTCAGTTGGCCGATAGCTGATCCCCACTCACCGACCTTGGCGACCATCTGCTGGCAAAGCTCTCGCTGTTCACCGGTCAATCCCTGGGGTTGTGACCTCTTGAGAATCTTGTAGCCGTAGGCTTTTAGATAGGATTCCAGCTTGATTTTGGTGGTCAGTGTGTGGGGTGGTGTGCGGTTGTCGAGAAACAGCACCTGACCGGAAGCTATGTCCACATAAAATACCGGCCGGTCGTTGAAACGGAACACTTCCTGGGTGGTGATCGCCATCCACTTATTGCCACCGGTCACATTAAGGGCAACTTCGTCCGCGCCGTAGGGCTCCAATAGGGCTTCCAATTGCGCCTGCAGGGCTTGGAATTCGCCGGTTGCGGAAAATGGGTGCTGGTGAACTTTGATCCCCAGGGGCTGAATAACCTCCTGCAGATGTTTGGCTTTTTCCTGCATGGCGTCGGTCACCAGCAGAATCACTTCTCTGGGTTTCAGTTTTTCATCGAGCAGCGGCAACAGATTGGGGGCTGCCTGGGCGGAAACCATGCAGACATGGGTATTAAACATGCGCGTTTTCCTCTTGTCGGGCGAGCCTGGGCGGCAGCGGGTGCCAGGGCTCCTTTACCCATTCATATTTGCCCAGACCAAAGGCCGTTTCCTTGCCCACATGCAACCACTGTCCCAGATGGAGTAGACGTAGAAGTGCCTGGGGTACCTGCCGCAAATGCCAGCGGCCTACCACGCCCCCCAGTTTCATGGCTTGTTGTTGGCGCGATGAATACCGGCCCCATTCCTGCCAATGAAGGCGACGATCCTCCTGGATTTGGTCCGCCAGCGTGTTCAGGTGACGTATGTGCTCCAGCGGCCATTCCCAACCCCCGTAGATCTGTGTGTTCAGGCTGACGCGGCGAATCAATTGCCGCAGCAGCTGGCGGGCATTAATTTCCCGCGGCCCGAGAATTTTGCCTTGATGCTGCAGGCGCAGAGGGGTAAGCAAATGCAGATGGACGTCCTGCGGTTGAGTGTATTCCGGGATGGAAATAACCGGTTGATGCTCCTGGATAACCGGGTGTTCCTCAGTGTAAATGGTCTGCCATTCCAATGGCGCAATCTCCTGTTCCACCAGGATCAATTCTCCCTTTCCATCACCAGTGCCTATGCCGCGCAACAGGGCGCGTCGCCAGGCCAGGATGATGATCGCCAAATGCTCCAAGGCCGGGCCGCACAACACCATATGAAACACCAGCGTGTCATCGGGTTGCAGCACCCGGGCACCGCACAAAGGGGCTTCTATCACATAGGGCACCGGCAGCTGCTGAAGGCCATTCAGCGGTGCATTTTCATCCTCCATTCGCTGAGGGTCGAAAATCTGCGCATAGGGACTTTGCAGAAACAGCGGATTCTTTTCCTCGATATCCATTTTGCCGATGCCGCTCAGCTGCATTAATGCACGCCCGAACGCCCCTCTTAGGGTAGAGCCTGCGTAGGCGGGCAGGTGCAGCGGCTCGGTGACGCGAAAGCTTAGGCGGTAGCGGGTTAGGGGTAGCGAACCCGTAATTTGCGACATAAGTGTTCCTGTTCAGATAAGAGGAAGATTGGATAGCTTGCGCAACCAATCTTCGATTGCGTGATAAACCTGAATATCCGAGTTTTTAAGGAGTCTTTCGCGGCTGTCGGCAGGAGCCATAGCGTGGATGAATCCCTGCTTAATAATGGCAAGACAATCCCAAAGGGTCATGTCTCCCCAAAGCTCCGCTGCGACCAGAAACTCCCGCGTGAGATTGGTGCGGGAAATTCCAGGATTGTCTGTATTGATCGTCAATGGCACTCCACTATTCCAGAGTGTGCTGATCGGGTAACTCTTTAAGTATTGGGTTTCAGATATAGCTGGGTGCCTGTAGCCGATAACTTCAATATTGCTGGTGGGGCAGAGTTCCAGACAAATATTGCGGTTGCGGAAGCGGGTGAGCAATTCTGGTTTTTCAGCCAAGGTAAGTCCGTGGCCAATTCGGTCCGCATGCAGGTGATAAGCCGCTTGCCAGATATTGTCCGCCGGTTGGCCTTCTCCTGCGTGGATGGTTAGCGTCAGGCATTGCGCAAATGCAGGTTTGAAGGCGGGCGCCAGTTCTTCGGGTTGTGTCTGCTTTTCGTCGCCCGCCAGATCCAGGCCGACAACAAAATCCTCTAATTGTGGCGCTTGTCTCGCCGCAACGGCCAAATTGACAATGTGGTCGATGTTTTTTTGTCTTCGATCGAGAATCCAGATAAATCGATATTCGCAATTGCCGGGGGATGTTTCGATCAGGACGCGATAGAAATTGGCTAGCCATTCAAGCGGATTTTCCGGCTGGTATTTGTGAGGGCTGCCGCGCAATTCCAGATACACGATATTTTCACGCGCGGTGTATGCATGAATGGCTTGGCAATAAGCCGCTATTGCCGCTGGATGACCGAGAATGCTGGAGCCCGTCAGTTCCCCCGGCCTTTCATAGGCGCTAAAACCGTGTTTATGTTCAGCCAATTGAATTCGGGAACCGTAACTCTCATAAAGGTTGTATTGCAATTGATGCCGGCGAGCCTGCGTTAACAGGCAGGCCGCTCGCTCGGCCTTTTGCAGAGGGTCAACTTGGTTGCGCAAGTATTGTTGCGGCCAATCCCAAGGCCATTCCTCCGCGCTGAGCAGCGGTTTCAACTCGTCCAGCAAATAATTGCGGCGCTCTTCTGCAAGTGCTTGCCACACCGCTTTGCCAATTGCAATTTGCTGGTCGAGATCTGGAAGTCCGCCCAAATGACAATGCAGCTCGGCTTTGGGAAGGCTTCGAATCAAGGCTTCGTGTTGTGCGCTGACCCTGATTTTTCGAAGACGCTCGATATCGTTGGGTGGCAGGCGATAGAGATGGCGCCAGTTTTCGTGTTTTTCGGCATTTGCAACGGTGGTTAGGTAATTACTCAGTAATTGACCTGCTTGCCGTTCACGCTCGATTAATTGGCTTGCCAATGCGTAGTCCGTAATTGTGACAGTTACACAATCTCCGTCCTGTGTTTTCACCAATGGGTATTGTTTGGACAAAAAGCGCGGATCAATATCCAATGTCTCCCGACGCTCGTATTGGCCAATAAAAGCAGGCAGTAATTGACCGCTTAAATCTTTACTGAGAGGTCGTGACCAGAATTCGGGATCGTTACTGCGTAACGGCTCCGGCAAAGGCTCTGGAGCCACTATATGCAGCAGGGCGCGAGCGCCAAATACGCTGGCGGCGTATTGCAAATCAGCGCTCATGGTTTTGCGGCCTCCCGCCAGCGAGCAGATAACCTCGCCGCGTTCGGTGGCCTGTAACATCACCCGTAAAACAAGATCCTGCAACGCTTTTAACTCACTTTCGCTGGTGACTTCGTCGGTATCTGCCGCGATGAAAAATGTAATGGCCAAAGGCGAGGGTAAACGAGAGTTCCATTCGCGGATTTTTTTTATCCCATCCTGGGTGCGCAAGCTGCTGGATGTGATAACCCATAGCTCTGTATCCACCGCCTGAGGCTGCCCGCACAGCCTTCGCAGATCTTCCAACTGTTCTTGCTGGGGATGGTCCTTGTAAATCGGACACGCGTCCGGCAGCACAAGACCGACAATTTCGGGAATCACTTGCCAGGTTGCGCCTAGGGTGGCGATTAGGGTGGTCATTGGGTGATCCTGTGTGCGTGCTCAAGTAAATGGCGGAAATTTCTTGTAGTCATCCACAAGTTCCTCATAGTTGGGGTAACCTGAATCTTCATGCCAAAGAGCTTCGTACATGTGCTTGAGTTTTGTCGCTACATCGTCAGTGTGCACGATCATTTCCGCAGCATTGTTTGATGCCTCTATATCCGGTCCGTCAATCGCTTTTTGCAGCTCAAAAAGTTCTATTTGTGTAAGACGGATAAGTGTGGCCAAGTCACCTAGGTTTAGCATTAGGGAGTCTCCTGAATGAGTTGAGCTGCGAGTTCGTCGAGCAGCATGCAGAATTTGGTAACGGGCATATCCCAATTTGGCCTGATGGTGTAATGCGTCGCCTTGAATGTTGGTTTGTAATCATCCTTGGTTATTACCAAGCCAAAAGGAATTTTGGTACCGACAGGCAATTTATAGTACTCCCAAAGTTTTGATGGAATTCCGGCGCGATCAAATAACGAGATGCCACCGCTTTTTGCGACCACCCAAAGCTCTCCATTCTTGCTATAGGTTTTGATATCTTCAGGACGCAGGTTTCCATTGGAGAGTTTAAATGCCTTAAGAATGGGGTAGAGAATAGGATCGCTATTGTGCGGATTACGACCTCTCCACAAGTTTACATTTAAGTCGAATTTGGAGTCGAAAAGTTCTCCTAATTTGCGTTTGTTAATAAAATACTCATCTTCCTTTTCATCTGTCTTCATGGCGGCGCCTTGCAGGTAGATTGTCCATTAATATGGGGCGATCAGGTGATCTCTATTCGTTTGACATATAAATTTGGTGCGCTTTTTTTGAGGGCATTCTATTGGATTTTTTCCATTTTTCTTTCAGGATACTCAGAAGAGTTGATTTCATTTCTGGGTCATCCAGAGAAGCCCATTTTTCCGCCAAGGGTTTGCTCGCGTAAACTTCATCCATATTCGGGATATTATTTTCCTTTTTGACTTGTTCTACGGACGCTGAAAGCCAGGCTTCTGCTTCTCGTATGGCGGCGGGCTTGGATGCTTCCTCGTCATGCTCCATCACCCCATAACCTACTGCGGTTTTTGCACCAAATCCAAGCCACTTGAAGGCATGTTTAAATGCCGCTTTCAGGAGATCCTGCCATTGGTTTTCGAGTTCAGGCGCAATGTTTTTTAGTATGGTTAAGTCACATTGCACAAAGAATGTGAATGTAGACTCCGGAGGCACCGTGAGAAAGCTGATTGGTATAGGCAGGCCCGAGTCATGAGGAGTCTCGCCGTCCTGAAAATAATGTTTCTGATGCGGCGTCATGATTTCCACATTCAACCGATCGCCTTTGATTTGTGGTATCACATCCCAGAATGTAAATGCGCCTCGGACATGATTGGAATCACCATTTGGCACATCTCGTCCAAAGAGCACGTCCAGCATAGACAACATAACTGGATTATTGCTTTTATCAAAAACGGTTTTGCCATTAATGGTCAGCGGGTAAATGAAGTCGTTTTTCCAACCATGCGTGTCGCCCCAGTCACCAGAAGCCAATTCTCTGGCTGCTTGTCTCAATACACCTTTAACTCCGCTGCCCGGCAAGTAGGGGATGCCATAGGGGTTGAGGAAGGCAAAGCCATTGTCCAGAGGATGTTCATTGCCGAGACCGGTAGTGAAAGGGGCGATGGCTTTCCCTTGTATGTTCAGGATATGTGCTTCAGGCGCGGACTGAGCAAGAACTCCTTGGCGCACGACAAGCATTTTCTGCAGATTTATATCATTTGGATTGAGTTTGACAATTTGGCTCCAGACACCCTTTGCCCCATGATCATTTTTTTCCCATAACCCTGGCAGTTTTCCATTGTCCCGGTTAACGAGCATCTCAATCGTTGCATCCATCCCTCTGGAGTCCAGATGGTTTTTTATTTCGTGCCCTTCTTTGCTTTTGGCGGAGGCGCGTTGGTTTACTTCTCGCTCTTGGTCGGAGCGGTCGGTCCAGATAGGCAAGTACATCGTGAATCGCAGGCCAGGGGAGGCGCTGCTAAAGTCACTTCCAAGATATTTAGGTGTGGCTGAGATTGGCATGTCAGTTTCCCTCTTTTCGTGCTGTTGCCATATGACGTAGCCATTTCAACCAAGCAAAGGCTTCTGCATTTATGGCTTGATATTCATGTGGCTCCAAGTTCATTAGCGACTGCATAAACCCAGGAAAATCGCTTTTTACCTTGTTGGGAAATTGGCCAGACAGCCATTCGCGCAGCTTCGCGGCCACCATTTCGTGACTTGCTCCTTTTTGATGAGCGAAAGCCATAACTTGCATTAATCCTGAGTTCATAATCAGGGCAGGTAAACTTTTCGCTATATTTACATGCTCCTTCCCGAAATTGGCGCATGCCTCCCAAGCATTTTGCGCACGTTGTTGTTCCAATGTTTGTCTGGTCATGGTCACGCTCCTGCCACTTGAGTTACTACCAAACCGCGTCCTGTTGTGGCATCTCCACCAATTTGCAGTAGTTTTCCATTGATTTTCTGGTAAATCATCTGAAAAACTTCATGTGCGTCAAGTTGATCATCAGGTTTTCCCGTCCTTGTTTTACTTGCCATTAGTGGTGCTATCAAAATGGATTCTGGTGGCAGATTCTCTGTATAAAAAAGCCCACCCTCTTGGGCTGCTCCTGTGTCTTCATCAATTCGCACATGAGGTTCAACCAACATGGCGTTTTCGGAGAAATAGCTAAAATCCGTATCGGAAAGCACCACCAGATCGGTTTTGATTTTTTCGCGGAAAAACTGGTATTCCGCTGTTTCCGGCAGGGCCTTATTGGCGATATCTGAGGCGATTGCGGCCAATTCATTTGAAGCTTTTGCGGTGTACTCAAACGCTTCGAGATGTAATTTGTCTCTGGACAAAAGTGCTGGGTTTGCTATTAGTGATTGTCCCTCTGCTACGTTTAACGATGGCCAATTCACTTTTGTGCCAGTGATGTTGAGCAAGCGCTGCGCGCGTGCCAAGGCCTGTGGACAGGTTGCATAGACAAAACCGCCTTTCAGGCTTCTTACTGGCAGTGCTACCAGTTGGGCGTCGCCAAAACTGATGGCGCCAGCGTGGAGGTCCGCATTGGAATCAGGACCAAGCAGACGATTGATATTTTCTTTGCTTTCCCCGGACGCAGTCAGGTTGTGGCGAATCGCACCTTTGATGCCGGAGCCGGCAAAGCATGGGTGACGAGTATGCCGTTCTCGCTGAATTGGATTGTCGATTACGTCAATAGCTTGGCCTGCGCCCACATGTACTGGACTGACGGCATAAAAAAATACTGCGGCTTGTTTTTCGAACATTGTTGATTCTCCATTAATTAGATTGTGATGGGGTTGCCCAGGCCGCAATAGCTACCCGGTTGAAGCCTTCTGCACGCCGGATCTTATCTTCGCAGGGATCTTGCCAAAGGCCGTTTTCTACAAGCTTGCGAAGTGCTTCCGGCGTTGCCTGCAATTCATCCAACCAGTAAACGCTGCCAGTGGGGGCAACGCGCTGCGCGGGTTTGGGATGCTGAGCAGCCAAATCCCAACCGGAAATGATTTCGAATCGTGGAACTGCGGCGGATGCGAGTCTGGCGGTAATGCCGCCAGGGAGCACAACTCTGTTGCCGTTGTCCGTGCCGGGCAGGTTCCAGCCATTCGGGAAAAGACCGGGTGTGGTTAATATCAATCGGCAACGGCCGGTTTGGGCAATGGCTTGGTAGTCAGGTTCCGGGGAGTGGAAGTTGGCAACTGCGATACTTGCTCCGCGTCCATCACCTCCAAAACGCAATAATCCGCCATTTGGTGGTGTTGCTCCGCTGATGCCTGCCAGAAAGCCTACGTCATAGTCACAAATCTGAATTGTCCCGGAGCCTCTTTCTATATTGATGCGATCGCCCCTTTTATATAGGACGAGAGCTTGAGTTGAAAATAATTTGCCCTCTTCAACACTGCGTGTTTCCGCGCTCATGCCAATTCCGACGCGAGCGTCGAATGACCAGAGCTTTGAAGAATGAACGAGATGTTCTGTGGAAGGTGTTATTCCATTTATATAGGAGCTCCATCCCGCTTGTGTAAGCCAATAGCCACTTTCTGCCTTGATTCGCTTCTCTTGTGCCAGCACCGGTAAAAGCGGTAACGGGAAGGAAGATGGAATATCAATTGTTTGCGGGCGCAGGCAGCGTACTTCGAGTGATAAATGATTTTGGTCTTCGCAAGAAGTCGCGGATTTGGTAATTACCAGATCCGCCGGCGGAGAAACCAGAATTTCCACACCGCTATTTGTGCGGCGTGCCAGATTGAATGAGGTAAGCGTAAAACTGCCGGGATTTTCCGGTGTCCCCAGTTCTTTATCATTTGACTCTTTGCTTTGCGCAAATTTCGCGAAGTCGATTTTTCGATCAACAAGCATTCGTGAGCGAATGGCTCCGGCTGCTACCGACGGCCAGGGCGGAATAAGGCATTCGCCGTAACTTCCGGGGTCGCCAAACAGTTTGTTGCCTCGCAAAAAAAGGGCATCTAAAGGTTCGATAAATCGATATTCAACGGTGCTCATGCATCACCTCCTGTGCGGATGTCGCGAGCGAGAAATTCTGCGACCGAAAGAAAATTGCGGAGCCAAGAGATACGCTCTTCCTCACGTTGCTTGAGTGTCAGTTCGGTTAGCTTCTCTGCTAACGAGGGGATCTGTTTTTTTGCGTCAGCTGCATTGGCTTTTACCTGCCGGTTAAACTGATAGGTAAGCAATGTTTTTAACATTTCACCATCGCCATTGAGTGCGGGAAAGCTTTTACCGTCTAGCCATTGCAGAACGTTATATGCGGCGCGGCGGGAAACACCTTCCATAGCCAGAAATTTGCGCAATGCAATTAGTAGGGCAACTGGCTCGCCCCATTGCTCTGTAAGTTGCAACGCACCGCCAGAGCGTTTGATAAGCGTCAATGAAAAACGGTCTCGAACAGAATTTTTGGCTCGCTTTTCTGCATTGCGCAACTCGCGCAATACGGCCGACAACGGAGCTTGGTGATGGGCAATAACCGCTCCACAGGATGCGGTGGCATTTTTGCCCATCATGCGCATCAATTTCCCTTTCAGTATGGCAAAGCCGTTTTTTACCACTAATTCCTTTTGGTTTTGGTCATTCGGAACAGGAAAGCCGCTATAGGCGTAGCGTAGGCGTTGCATTGCTTCTAACAGATCGGTAACTGGCAGCATGGCCAATACATCGTCACCACCTGCATAGATCACGCGGCCTAAGTATTCCTCTTCCACAATATGGCGCACGACGGTTTGAGAAAAATCGTTGAGAGCACCAGAAATGGTTAAATGCCGGTTGGGAGAAATCGCACGCTTTTGATTGGCGTAATCATTCAGCTGGCGTTGCTTTTCTGCCTTTTCTTTAAAGCCCTTTTGTACATGAGGATGAAAACTTTCCAAATAGGTAATGGAGGTTTTGTCGTCGCCTGACAGAATAGCTCCCATACAATCACCATCCATCATAAGGAGTCCGTAATAAGTTTCAGCTCTGGTATTGAACAATTCTTTGATGGTTTTTTGCGCATCTTCCAAAGCCTTGCCGTTATCGTCCATATCTCTGGCATCTTCCAGCCAGCCTGGAATTCGAGCGATCAAATCTGCATTTTTTCCTGCCGCTTTGGCCAGCTTACGAGGCAACGCGACTCGAGATTTATCTTTTACTTTTTCACGCAAAGCATCGGGAATCCCAGCGGCCAATTTATCCATCAATTGTCCTGCCAGTGCCATGGTATGAGTAGAGACTACAAAGCGCTTGACACTTTCGTCATCCAGAGATTGTTTAACTTCCTCTAAAAATAGTGTTGGCCATAAACGTTTGATGGCAGGCAGAGCGCTTAGGTGTTCACCTTTTTTCGCTAATGACGGCTTTTTAGCGGCAATTGCTGTCCACAATGTGCCTTGTTTGTTGCGGTATTTTTGGTTCCAGTGCAATTGTTCGCGGTCAGTCGTCAACCATTCGTTCTCACCGGTTAGCGAGCAGCGCCAGCCTTCTTGTTTCGTTTGCGTGAATGTCCGGCACGCTTTTGCTGCGGCCAGTGCGCGTTCTGCGAGCTCGAATACGGCAGGGTAGAGTACGCCGGGATTTGGTGAGAAGAAACGGTATCTTTTTCCATCGTCATCAACAAGCTCGATACCTTCCTGCAGAATCTTCCATGCGGCCGAATTTAGGAAACCGTGATCACCGCTTTCGCCGAAGAATGGCTTCATGCTGTCGGACAGCATAGTCGTATCAAGATTGCGTTGATTTGCGGTATCTCCACAGCGAATCAGCGAAAAAGGCACTGCGGCCCAATGTACTTCCGGAAAGTCTTTTAGTTGTTCCTTCATCTGTTCATAGGGAGTGGAAATGTTTTCCTGCTCTCCTTGGTAGCCAGCTATTGTGAGCAACTCGGTCACTACCTTTTCCCCGAGGTTCTGCAACCAAGTGCGAACGGATTTTTCTACAGATTCGGCAATCTCCTTGGCTTTGCTGGCAGGGACTACGGCGACAAAGCGGTTGGGCAAGGAGGCGGAGAACAAAGGATTGAAGTCCGTGCCGCCCTTATTCCAATCGCAGTCTTTAAATAACGTTTCCGGTAAATCCATTTGGTCCCGCAGCCATAAATCCACTTGAGGGATACCTCGCAGGCGAGGGAACAAAATGGCATCGGGCCCCAGTTGTTCGCAGACCGGGCGCATGGCCTCCCAGCTGAGACGAGACAGCAAGTGTGAGCCAGCCCATAGGTCTGACGTTGTGCGAGCTGCCGCGATAAAGGATTGCACAGGACCTATAGAAAGAGTTAGCAATGCTGCATCGCCGTTTGGATCAGCGGCGAACGCGCCAGCGAAAGCGGAGGTCAAGTCCAAATGGTCCCAAATGCTATGATCAGGAATGCGGGTGTCGGCGGGCAGTAGATGCCATAAAACTCCCAATTTGTCGTTGTCTGCTTCATCCTTCACTTCGGGTCCGAAACGCCAAAAGGCGAGGGCTGATTTTTTGAAATCAGTGACGCCGTTGCTGTTGCGAATCAGCAGCTTGGAAAAATGTGAAAAAACATCTCCTTTGATTTTTGTGAAGTCGGTATCGGATAGGCCACCAAACTGCCCGAGGTCAAACTGTTCTCCAGTGAGAGGGTGGATTAATACCGGCTTTTTGGCCCAATTCACTTGAGCCCAATTGGATACTGATAAGACTTTCTCCTCACCTTTTTTGGTGGTGACGGTGATTTCTTGTAGAGGAAATTGAGGGCGATCCGCTGCGGCTGCCCACCAATCCGCTTGTTTTACTTTTTCGTAAATGCCGGCTTCGATTCCATCGGAAAAAGCGACTGCGTGTAAAATGTCGCAGTTGTCGTTATCCAATTTGTCGCTCGTTAACGCACTGGCGTTTGCCATGCGTCGCAAAACGCGAGATGTGCCATTTTCATGCCCCGCCGGGTCGCGCAGCAGTACTAATGCTTTTTCCGCAGGGTCATGCAGGCGTGCATGGAGTTTGGTTTTCCAGAGATTGTCATCACTCATGTTGAAATCCTTCTTATGGTGTAACCCGATCTAGTTTGCCGTTTTGATCAAGCAGGTTATGGACTTTTCCCCAAACCTGTTCAAGGGTGCTTTGCTCAGGTCTAAAATCTCTTGGCGGGCGACAGGGGACATGAAATATAAGCCCTCGCAATTTCCCGGCTTCTTTTTTATCAGGTACAACTTTGAAGCGAAGGCTGTTGGGTAAACGGGCGTTTCCCCAGGATTTAACTGAATGATTGGTCACTGGATAGCTCAACCAATGGCGCTCTTCTGGACGATGCGCACTCTTGCCATCAGAAAAAGGAAACTTGGTGCGAAAGTCAATCTTGATCTCAGCAAGTTCCCTCATTACTAGCTTCCAATCATCAAATGCGCGTTTGGTCTCCCAAATGAGACTTCCATTGCGATCTTTTCCCAATGCATGGGGCCAATCTAGGCTTAATGCGTGTTGCCAGTCTCTGAAAACATTGTTGTCTGGTTGAATTAGCGGCGGTGTATTGCCTACTGGAGTGAGTGAAAATGATCCCCACCCATTGCGGCTGCGTCCGCCTAATGTGCCGTAACGGTTCATTAACCAAAGGGCCGGTTCAATTTGATGGTCATCGGAACAGGGAATTGCCAAGGTCAGAATAGCGCTTTCACTGGATTGAATTGCTGCATTCATTTTCTCTTTAAATTTGGTTCCCTGTCGTCCGTCCAAAGGTCCAAATCCAAGGTAAGCATGTGGTCCAATTTTATATTTGGTTTTTTCGACCTCTGGATGATGCACAGGCCCTTGTTCAAGACCTTGATAGCTTTTTAGTTTGCCTTCACTCCATTGGCTCAATCGTAGGCGAATTTCACTTTTACGGGCAGACACTGGTTTCCCGTCTTGATAATCGTTCTCCAGCCACGCGTGACCAAATAGTAATCCTTCCTCCTTGCGCATCGTCTCAAGATCCACATTGAAATTTTTATCGGCAGAATAGGCCACGCGCCACCATTGCCTAAGCAGCGCCTTAAACGGCGGGGTGCGCCATTGGCCGTTCTGTTCGGCATTGCCGAGGAATGCAGGGGTGAGAAATGTCACCTTATATTCCAGTATTTTCATAACCAATCCTTACTCAATAAAAATTTCAAGATTTTCCGGCAAAGCATAACCACTGCCGCGCTTATCGTTTCTTATTACAAGCTTGCAAAGTTCTGCCAACTCCACACCGAGCTGATTTTCCAGTTCTCTATTCAACTTCGCCTTTGTGGTTTCCAAAAACTGTTTGCTAACCCCGCCACCTTTCATGCTGAGGCTGTTCAGGGTTTTGCCATGGAGGTTGAGTTCGTATTTTTGTGCGACGTTTAACAGTTGATCTGTTAGTTCTTCACTTGTCTCTCCCTCGACCAATTTCGGTATAGGGCCGAGTTTATGTGTCTTGCGATACGCTGCCCATAAAAGCAGGGCCATTTGCACCGGTGGCAATTGCCCTTTTATACCGTTGAGTGTGTAGCTAATGGTTGTGGGGAACAGTTTGAGTTCAGATTTTTCGGCCGCAAGCTGTGCCAGTTGAACGGTATCGCTGAAACTATGTTGACCCTGCAGCAAGCTTCTGGGCAGGCCGTTGCGCATTCGTACAAACGGGATTTCCGCCAGCCACACCCTGGCGTTGCGGGTATCCAGCGGGATTTTGTTGCGGTCGTAAATTTCTTTTGCATATGGGGTTGGATAGAAGAAATCGGGGTTGTTTTCGTAATGCTCGCTTACCAGCACATGGCTCAAGCGGTCCTGTGGGCGCCCGAATAGTGAGAGCGCATAGCCAGCGTAGTAGCCCATGGTTTTGCGCCCGCCAGCCAGGGAGACATGAAGCTCGTTGGCAGGATCCTGCGTGAAGGTACGGATCACATCGCAGATGGTGTCTGCGGCAGCTTCGTTGTCCAGAGGGGTACGCAGGTCGGCCAGAGGCGATCCCTGCGAGTCGCATATCAGGTGAATGGTGCTGCTGTCGAAATGGATGGGATGGGTGATCTTGTAATCCCTCAGAAACTGGAAGAAGCGCCTTTTATCTTCCAGTAGCTGCAGGGTCGCGTTGCGGCGGCCTTGTTCAGTGGTGATCAGATGCACCTCGTCCGGTAGCCACGGGGATGGTTGCTGCTGCACCACCAGGGCATAAAGGGTCTCAGTGATGATCTGCGGGCTCATGCCGCTGACCAGTAAAAGTATGCGTCTTTTGGAATCCATGGTCCTTGGTCTGATAGAGAAAACTTCCCGCAACTCTAGCGGCACTGCGAGGGGGGCGGATGTTTCGCAAGCTTGCAATGTGGCCGAGTAGTCCGGTGCGGTCTCCACGATTGTTATTAGTGCTGTTTCGTGGAAGCGGTATACATAATGCATTTTGCGCCAAATGGCAAATGGGAACCGGTCCTTGGGCCTTGGATGAAACAAGTGTTTGATTTAGGGCAAATCATGCTCTCACCGAGCGCCGCTCTTGTAGTGGTGGGTTTGGGGGCGAAAAAGAGAATGATTGTTATTTAAAGACTAGTATCCCCGGTCCAGTACCTGATCAGTGGATAAATAATGGAGCGCAGTTTTAGGACTCGGCTGTTGTCTGCACGACTTGTGATCCATGCCTTTCAAATAAATGAATCATTTGGCAGCGGCTGTCGCGCGATTTTCTTGAAGAAAGAAATTCCAAAAATAGGATATAAATTTTTCTGGGAATTACTTTCCCATCTAATGCAAAAACAATCTCAATAGAAGTGCGCTCCCACCTGTATTACTGCTCAATCACTACCTAGTCTCTACCCAGTAAGCATAAAACCCACGTCATTTGCTGATGATGTATTGATAAATGCCAGTATAGGATTTTATATGCTCAAGCTCGGTGGATTGTTGCCGCTTATTGTGTTGTTGTGCGTCGCGGGTTGTGTGGGCGATGAGGTGGAGTCGGATTCTAGCAGTTCGTCATCGGCGAGTTCGTCTTCTTCCAGCGGTGCGTCAAGCGGCTCGTCCAGTAGCGCATCTTCCTCTTCCGGTTCCGATTTATCCGGCCAACGGCTCTATGAGCGGCAGTGTTCAGGTTGTCATGGCGCGGATGGCCAGGGCGGGGCGGTAAATCGTCCTTTGGTCAAGTGCAATCTCTGTGGAGAGCAGGAGGCGCTTGTCGACTTTATCGAAGTGGCCATGCCGCCGTCCAATCCCGAGCAATGCGATGAAGACTGCGCGGAGCGGGTGGCGGTTTATATTCTGGAGCAATTCAACGCGCCGCAATCTGCGGAAGATGTGACAATGGCTGTGCGCGTTTGGCGATTGACCCTCCAGGAGTATCGCAACAGTCTCGCCAGCGTTTTGAAGCTGCCTGCGGATTACCAGTGGCTGGAAGGGCCTATGGATCGGGATTCGGAGGATTATTTCCACACCCATTCGGATTTTTTGCAGACGGATATCACCACTGCGCGCTACTTCAGTGATCAGAGCGCCGAGTCTGTCTGGGACCTGGACGATGAGCATTTTTCTGCGCTGATCCCCTGCGATATAGAAGCGGCCGAGTGTCTGCAAACCTTTACCCGCGAATTTGCCGCCCGCGCATTTCGCCGTCCGGTTTCCGTCAATGATGCTGCGCTTTATGAAACTGCGGCTTCCGGGTCCAGTGGGCTGGAACAATTCCGGCGCGTCGCCTATGGCATTTTGAACAGCCCTTATTTTCTCTATCGTACGGAAATTGGGCGGGAGGAGGATATAAATGCGTCGATGGTGCAGCTGACACCCCACGAAATCGCCAGCATGCTGTCCTTCAGTTTGCTGGCGCAACCGCCCTCAGCCGAGCTGCTGGCCGCTGCCGATGAGGGTTCACTGACGGATCCGCAGGTGCTGCGCAATTTCGTCGAGCAGTTGCTGGCCTCGCCGCAGGCGGAAGCGCGTCTGCATAGGTTTATTCAGGGTTGGCTGCTGTTGGATTCCGATAATTGGAAGGAGGTCTCCCGCGATTCCGATCTCTGCAGCCTCTTTGATACCTCAAAAAACGATTTGGCCAATGAGTTCTCACAGTTTCTCCGCGCAAACGCCACCCTGGATGATGGGCTGCAAAAATTACTGACCGCTTATTTTCCGGAGCCGCAAGGCAATCTGCGTACCTTTTATGAATCCGGCGATGACCCGGCCGGAATTGGTCCGCAGCGGCAGGGTGTATTGAGCAGCGGCATGTTTGCCGCCAACCACGCGCGTTTTCTGCGTCCGTCGCCGGTGCGGCGCGGTGTGTTTATCCGCGAGCGCATTTTGTGTCAGGAGTTCAGCCCTCCGGCAAATGTTCCGCCGCTGATGGAGGATGAGGCTGACGAAGCCATTGTGACCAACCGGGATCTGTACAGCGCCCATGTAAAAAATGCGGATTGCGCCAGCTGTCATCAGTTCTTTGATCCACTCGGTTTCACCATGGAGCACCTGGATGCCTGTGGCCGCTACCGCAGTCTCGACAATGGCCAGCCGGTGGATACCAGCGGCGAAATTCGCGGAACTGGTTTCGATACCACGGTTGCCGATATTGACGATCTGAGCCTCTTACTGGCCGATCAGCCACAGGTGCACAAATGCTTTACCCGTCACGCATTCGAGTTCTATCGCGGCCAGTCGCGCAGTCATGGGTCTGCTGAATTGCTGGATGAAATTGCGGAGAACTTCGGGGTCAGTGATCGCTATGGCGATATTTTGCTGCGCCTGTTTACAGATCCGGGCGTGTTGGTTCGCAAGCGTTGATCAAAAAATTCTTTGTGCCGTTGGCTGCGGCTTAGGTGATATCTGAGGGTATGACATGTACAAACTTCCCCGCAGAGCGTTGTTGAAGTCCGCCATGGGCGGGCTTCTGTTGGCTCCTTTTATCAGGCTGCGCGCGCTTGAGTCCCAGAATGCGCAGCCCAAACGGCTGATTCTGTTCAATGGCGCCGGGTCCCATGTGTCGGAATATTTCCCCACTGGCGCCGGCACGGATTATGTTTTGCAGGATGCATTGGCGCCATTGCGGGGCCTGGAGCCGGACATGTTGTTTATGCGCGAGCTGCACCACACAGCCACCCGCGATAATCATCATGAAGTGGGCATGGTCACCGCTTATAGTGCGGCGGATCCCGGGCCGGATAAAGGATTGGGTTTACAACCCACAGTGGACCAACTGGTTGCGCGCCATATTGCCAATACCACGCCCACACCCATTACCTCTCTTGCACACGGACTTTATACGGAATTCCACAATCCGCAGCGCTCCTATATGACGTATACGGGGCCGAATCAGCCCATTATTCCCGAGCGCAATCCGCTGCGGACCTATGCGCGGCTGTTTGAGAGCGCATCGGCCGATGGCTCCGGCGCCGTTTCGCGCGATGCTGCAAGGATCAAAGCCTTTGATATCGCCCGGGCGGAGTTGAGCGATATCAAACGTTACCTGGGCGCGGAGGAGAGAAATAAGCTGGATTTCCATATCACGTCTTTGCAGGATCTTTCCCGCGAACTGGCGGTGCAGCCGCCGCCGGTTTCCGCCGACTGTCCCAAGGTGGAGGTGGACGAAAATTACGCGCGCACTTTAATGGATGAGGAGGAAATGGACCGCGGGCTGACCACGTTGATGGCGCTGACTGCGGCGGCCCTGCAATGTGATCGCACGCGTGTGGTGACCATTCAGATTGGCTATTCCGGCGAACACTACGTGGGTTTGCGCGGCTTTGACAAAGGCAACCGCAGTTGGCATGACCAGATACACCATAAGGCGCGCACCGCCGATCATGAGGATTATGGTTATTGGCTGTGGATGACCCAGTTCTGGGCCAGGCATCTGGCGGCGCTGGCGAACCGTTTGAAATCCATTCCGGAAGGCAATGGCACCATGCTGGACAACACCATGATTTTATGGGGTTGTGAAATGGGCATTGCCCATAGCCATGATCCCTATGATGTGCCCTATACGATTATTGGCGGGCGCGGTATGGGCGTGAATACGGGGCGCTTTCTGAAATTCGAACAGTCGGAGCCCCACGCCAAATTATTGACCAGTATTCAACACGCTTTTGGTATGCCGGTGGCAGGGACCGGAAATCTGCCCGACTCCGGTCCGCTGCCGGGTGTGCTGGTTTAATTGCTGCCATCGAAGTCGACGCCGCACACTTTCTTTTCACCCGGCTGCGCGAATGCGATGGTGATTTCGCCGGGATTTTTCTTTTTTTGCCGGTAGTGGTGCAACAGAAACTCCGTGTAGCCGTTGGGTTGTTCGCGCCCGCGGAAAATCAGGTCTCGGGCGGCGGCGAAGGCCAGGCTGTTGTCGAAGTCCGCAGCCATGGGTTGATACAGCGGATCATTGTTATTTTGCTCATCGACAATTTTGGCCATGGATTGCAAAACCTCGGTGACCTGCTCGCGGCTGCAGATGCCGTGGTGCAGCCAATTGGCGATGTGCTGGCTGGAGATGCGCAAGGTGGCGCGGTCTTCCATCAGTTGCACGTTGTGGATATCCGGCACCTTGGAGCAGCCTATGCCCTGGTCGATCCAGCGCACCACATAGCCGAGAATGCCCTGGCAATTGTTTTCCAGTTCCTGCCGGATTTCTTCCGGTGACAGGGCTGTATCGCCCAGCAGGGGAATATTCAGCAATGCGTTGAGTTCGCTTTCCCAATCGTAGTTTTCCAGCTGCGCCAACAGACTTTTTTGCACCTGTGGCACATCCACTTCGTGGTAGTGAATGGCGTGCAGCGTGGCGGCGTTGGGGGAGGGGACCCAGGCGGTGGTGGCGCCGGCTTTGGGGTGGGCGATTTTTTGTGTGAGCATGGCGGCCATATTGTCCGGCTGCGCCCACATGCCTTTGCCGACCTGCGCCTTGCCGAATAATCCGCAGGTGAGCCCCGTGGCCACGTTCCAGCGCTCATAGGCGGCAATCCAGGGAAGCGCCTTGAGTTGATTTTTACGCGCAAATGCGCCGGCTTCCATGCTGGTGTGAATTTCGTCGCCGGTGCGGTCGAGAAATCCGGTATTGATAAATACCACTCGGTCTCGAGCGGCGCGTATGCATTCGGCGAGATTGACGGTGGTGCGCCGCTCTTCGTCCATGATGCCGATTTTGATGGTGTGCGGCGGCAGGTCCAGGGCTTCTTCCACACAGGCGAACAATGTGTCGGTAAAGGCCACTTCCTCCGGTCCGTGCATTTTGGGTTTGACCACGTAAATGCTGCCGCTGCGGCTGTTGCGCAATGTGTCGCGGCCGGATCTTAAATCGTGCAGCGCCGCAGTGGCTGTGACCAGCGCATCGAGAATACCTTCGGGTAGGGTTTCGCCTTCGCGGTCGAGCACTGCATGGGTCATCATATGCAGACCCACATTGCGCACCAGCATCAGGCTGCGTCCAGGCAAGGTAAAAGGTGCACCTTGGGGATTTTTATAGGCGCGGTCCGCGTGCATTTTGCGGGTAAAGCTGGTGCCGCCTTTTTCGAATGTCGCCTCCAGATTGCCTTGCATCAATTGCAGCCAATTGCTGTAGGCGAGCACTTTATCTTCCGCATCCACAGCCGCCACTGAATCTTCGCAGTCCATGATGGTGGTGAGGGCGGCTTCCAGCAGCAGATCCTTGATGCCGGCGGAATCCTTGGCGCCTACGGGATGTTGCGCATCGATTTGAATTTCCACATGCAGTCCGTGACGCCGCAGCAGAATGCTGTCCGGCTGCGCCTCGCTGCCTGTGTATCCGCAAAATTGTTCGGGCTGTGCCAGTGTGGTATGGCTGCCGTCGATCAATTCCACATGTAATTGCGCATTTTCAATGGAGAAAACTTTGAGCGTGTGGTGGGAGCCCTGGGCCAAGGGAAAATACACATCGAGAAAATCCCGGCCAAAATCCACCACCCGAGCGCCGCGCAGCGGATTGTATCCCTCACCGCGCGCTGCGCCATCTTCGTCTTCGATCAGGTCGGATCCGTAAAGCGCATCGTAGAGACTGCCCCAGCGGGCGTTGCAGGCATTGAGCGCAAAACGCGCATTGGTGACAGGCACCACCAGCTGCGGTCCACAGAGTGTGGCTATTTCCGGGTCCACTTTTTGGATGCGGATTTGAAATGGCTCCCCGCGCGGGACCAGATAGCCGATGCGCTGGAGAAATTCCTTGTATGCGACCGGATCATGCACGGAATTCTGTTGGTGCCAGCGGTCTATTTCCTGTTGCAGAAAATCGCGCTTGGCCAGCAGTACGCGGTTGCGCGGGGCGAGCAGTTCCACCATGCGGTCGAAGGCGCTCCAGAACCGCTCCTGGGTTATGTCGGTGCCGGGCAGAAGCCGTTCGTTGACGAATTGATCCAACAGGGGATGGATCCGCAGGTGACCGCGCATGATGTAGGTGAGGGTGGTACTGTGCATAGGTGTCCTCGCGGGAGTGCCATCGTCATTTCAATTAAAGCTGCAATCGGGCCAGTTTGACGAAGTTTGCTGCGGGAAACACCCGATTTTTTTGCTTGCGGTTGGCAAATTATGTGCAAGTCTTTTTTATATATCCGCTGGAAAATCCCAGATGATCCGCTTTCTGCTTAATGATCGACCTATGGAAATCGACCGTGCGCCGCCGGGCCTCACGGTTTTGCAGTATCTGCGCAGCCATTTGGGCATGACCGGAACCAAAGAGGGCTGTGCCGCCGGCGACTGCGGCGCCTGCACTGTGGCGGTGGGCGAGCTGTGCGGCAATCGCATTGATTATCAGGTTATCAACGCCTGCATAGCGCCCGTGGGTGCGCTGCACGGCAAGCAGCTGTTGACGGTGGAGCACTTGGCCCGCGATGGGGCATTGCACCCGCTGCAGCAGGCCATGGTGGAGCATCACGGCGCCCAGTGCGGCTTCTGCACACCCGGGGTAGTCATGTCCCTGTTCGGTTGGTGGCAGGCGGTCAAGCAAGGGCAGGGCAGTGGCGACCGCCACAGTTTGGAGACCGCTCTGTCCGGCAATCTCTGCCGCTGCACCGGTTATCAGCCGATTTTCCGCGCAGCGGAGCAGGCACTGCTGACCGAGGCGCCGCAGGACGATCCGGCAGTGTGCGCCGCACTGGCGGAGCTGCAAGCGGGGGACAGCGTAGAGCATGCCCTAGGCGACACCCATTATTTTTCTCCTCAAAGCAGCGCCCAACTGGCCCAGCTGCTGGAACTCTGGCCCCAGGCGCAATTGGTGGCAGGCGCCACCGACCTGGGACTGGAGTGGACCCAGTCTTTGAACATGCCCCGGGTGCTGATCGACACCTGCCGTGTGGCGGAACTGCGGGTGATCCGCGAAACACCTCAGTCGCTCTTTCTCGGCGGCGCCGTCACCTACAGCCGCGCCCAGCCCCTTCTGACGGAGCACTTTCCCGCCTTCGCCCAATTGCTGGAGCGACTGGGCTCCTTGCAGATCCGCAATCGCGGCACCTTGGGCGGCAATGTGGCCAATGCTTCGCCCATAGGGGATTGCCCGCCGGTGCTGCTGGCACTGGATGCCCGGCTACATCTGCGCAGCCTGAAGGGGGAGCGCACTGTGCCGGTTTCCGGCTTTTTCACCGGCTACCGCACTACGGTGCTGCAGCCTGGGGAATTTATCGAATCCCTGGAATTGCCCAAGCTGGGGGCCGGGGAGGATCTCAAGGTCTACAAGATCTCCAAGCGCTTTGACGACGATATTTCCGCCGTCTGCCTGGCCCTCTGGCTCAAGCGGGAGGGGGAGCGGGTGGTGGATGTGCGCATCGGCTGCGGCGGCATGGCGGCGACACCGGCGCGGGCACTCCAGGCGGAACAGGCATTGCGCGGTCGTCCCCTGGACGAGGGCAGTGTCGAGGTGGCCAAGGCGGCCCTGGCTCAGGATTTCACCCCCCTGGATGATGTGCGGGCGAGCGCGGCCTATCGACTGGCGGTGGCCGGCAATCTGCTGCTGCGCGCCTTGCTGGAGTTGAGGGGCGAGGCGGTGCAGGTTTGGCGCCCGGCGGGGCGGGGAGGCGAGCATGCGTAAATTACCCGAGATCCCTATACCACCCAGGGAGTCCGTGCACGGTGGGGTTGGACAATCGCAGGCCCATGAGAGCGCCATCAAACACGTCACAGGCGCCGCCCTCTATGTGGACGATATGCCGGCGCCGGCCCGCCTGCTCTGCGCGGCTGTGGGCAGAAGCCCTGTGGCCCGGGGGCGGATTCGCACTCTGGATTTGACCGAGGTGCTGGCGCAACCCGGGGTGGTGACCGTGCTGACCCTGGAGGATGTGCCGGGCCATGTGGACATAGGGCCTGTGTTCCCCGGCGACCCTGTGCTGGCCCAGGGCGAGGTGAAATTCTGGGGGCAGCCGGTGTTCGCCGTACTGGCGGACACAGAGGAAAACGCCCGCCGCGCTGCCTGTTGCGCCCGCTTGGAGATCGACAGTGAATCCCCGGTGCTCGACCCGCTGGCGGCGGTCGATCAGGGCCTGCTGGTGCGGCCCAGCCATCAACTCCAGCGCGGCGACGCCGCTGCCGCCATAGCGGCCGCGCCCCATGTGCTGGAAGCGGAGATGCAGGTGGGAGGGCAGGAGCATTTCTACCTGGAGGGGCAAGTCTCTCTGGTGGTGCCGGCGGAAGACGGCGGCATGCAGGTGTACTGCTCCACCCAGCACCCCAGCGAGGTGCAAAAGCTGGTGGCGGAGGTGCTGGCGGTGCCCTTGAGCGCGGTCACAGTGGAAACCCGGCGCATGGGCGGCGGCTTTGGCGGCAAGGAGACCCAGGCGGCGCCTTGGGCCTGCATAGCGGCGCTGCTGGCGCGCAAGAGCGGCCGCCCGGTGAAGCTGCGCCTGCCGCGCGCTGACGACATGATCATGACCGGCAAGCGCCACCCCTTCGTCAATCGCTACAAGGTAGGGTTCGACGAGTCCGGCCTGCTGCTGGGCGCGCAGATCACGGTCACGGGCAACTGCGGCTGCTCGCCGGACCTGTCGGACGCCATAGTGGACCGCGCCATGTTCCACTCGGACAACGCCTACTACCTGCCCACAGCCCATATCGTCGGCCACAGGGCCTATACGAATACGGTCTCCCATACGGCCTTCCGCGGCTTTGGTGGACCCCAAGGCATGATGATTATCGAGCGCGTCATGGACGATATCGCCAGGGCCGTGGGCCGGGACCCGCTGGAGGTGCGCAAACTCAACCTCTACCGCGGTCCGGACCGCAACATCACCCCCTATCATCAAGTGGTGGAGAGCGACACTTTGACGCGGGTGATCGACCAGTTGGAACGCAGCAGCGACTATTGGGCGCGCCGCAAGGCAATCACCGCCTTCAATGCCACCAGCCCTGTGCTGAAAAAGGGGCTGGCGTTGACGCCGGTGAAGTTCGGCATTTCCTTCACCGTCCAGCATCTCAACCAGGCCGGGGCATTGCTGCACATCTATACCGACGGCAGTGTGCAGCTGAACCACGGCGGCACCGAGATGGGTCAGGGCCTCAACACCAAAGTGGCCCAGGTGGTGGCGGAAGTGCTGCAGATAGATCTGGCGCGCATCCAGATCACCGCCACCCGCACCGACAAGGTTCCCAACACCTCGCCCACCGCCGCCTCCA
>Ga0065721_10049604_pt1 | contig 30418 bp, 23 predicted proteins | sample Mesricmetagenome_FD_59108 | JGI IMG/M metagenome (GOLD analysis project Ga0065721, IMG submission 59108) | Mesophilic microbial community from rice straw/compost enrichment Sample: eDNA_1 v2 (version 2) | ecosystem: Engineered > Solid waste > Grass > Composting > Bioreactor | place: USA: Davis...
GGCGGCCGACGCAGGGCGCAGGCCACGACCTTGTAGTCGATCACCACCAGCCGCAGGTCCTCGCCCTGGACCTGCTCCTCGATCAGCACCTCGGAACAGATGCGCCGCGCGCGGGTCAGGGCGGTCTGGACCTCGCTCATGGTCGTCAGACCGACGGCGACGCCCTGACCCTGCTCGCCCCTGGCCGGCTTGACCACCAGGCTGCCGTACGTCTCCAGCGCCGCGTCGATGGCGGACGGATTGTCCGGATCGATCCGCTCGGGCACGCGCACCCCGGCGGCTTCCACGATCCGCCGCGTCATCCGCTTGTCGTCGCATATGCTCAGCGCCACGGCGGACGTCAGCTCCGACAGGCTCTCGCGGCACTTCACCGACCGACCGCCCCAGTTCAGGCGGAACAGGCCGCCTTCCGCATCCAGGATCTCGGTATGGATGCCACGCCGGCGGGCCTCGTCGACGATGATGCGGGCGTAGGGGTTCAGGTCGTGATCGTCGCTGGGCCCGACGAACAGAGCCTCGTTGATCGGATTCTTGCGCTTGACCCCGAAGAAGTGGACGCGGCGAAAACCCAGCTTCTCGTACAGCGCGATGGCCTGGTCGTTGTCGTGCATGACCGACAGGTCCATGTAGGCCAGACCCTGCGTCTTGAAGTGTTCGGCCAGCCGGCGGACCAGGGCCTCGCCGATCCCGGGCTGGGTCGCCTGCGGATCGACCGCCAGGCACCACAGGGACGAGCCGCACTCCGGGTCCTCGAAGGCGCGGACATGGTTCACGCCCGTCACCGTGCCGATCACCGCGCCCGTGGCCGTGTCCTCGGCCACGAAATAGGTGATCGTCCGGTCGTCGCGCCGCGACCAGAAGAAATCGGGCGGCACCTGCACCATCTTGCGCTTGGCGTAGATGTCATTGACCGCCCCGGCGTCCAGTTCGGACGTCAGGCGGCGCACGGTGAAGCCGCGCGGCTGACGCCGGCTGGCGCGATAGGTGGCCAGGTCCAGTCGGTAGGTGTGGGACGGATCCAGGAAGACCTCCTGCGGCGCCGAGGCCAGGAGGACGTGCGGATTGCGGACGTAGAAGGCGATGTCACGCCGGTCCGGCCCTTCCGCCCTGAGCGCCTCGACCAGCGGCTCGGCCGTCTCGAAAGTCTGGGCGAACAGCAGCCGGCCCCAGCCGCAGTCAAGGACGGCGTTGGGGGTCGGGCCCTCGCCCGCCTGCACCGGCGGCTTCAGCCCCTCATGGCGCAGGCGCTTGAGCCGATGCGCCTTGGCGCGGGCGGGACGGGCGTCAGACGCCATGCTGCTGCATCCACATCTCGAGGACGGCGACCTGCCACAGTTCCGAGCCGCGCAACGGGGTGATGTGCTCGGTCGGATTGGCGAACAGGGTGTCCAGGTATTTCGGGTCGAACAGGCCCCGGTCGCGCGCCGCCTGGTTGGTCAGGGCCTCGCGCACCAACTCCAGATACGGGCCCTGGATGTATTTGAGCGCCGGGACGGGGAAGTAACCCTTTTTGCGGTCGATCACCTCGGACGGGATGACCAGACGCGCGGCTTCCTTCAGCACGCCCTTGCCGCCCTGGGCCAGCTTGTGCTCGGGCGGAATGCGGCCCGCCAGTTCGACCAGTTCGTGATCGAGGAAGGGCACGCGCGCCTCCAGACCCCAGGCCATGGTCATGTTGTCCACGCGCTTCACCGGATCGTCGACCAGCATCACCTGGCTGTCCAGGCGAAGGGCCTGATCGACCGGCGTCGCCGCCCGGCCCTGCGCGAAATGGGCCTCGACCAGGGCGCGGCTGACGTCGGTGTCGGCCATGTAGGCGCCGTTCAACTGGGTCTTCAGCGTCGCATGGCTGCGGTCGAAGAAGGCCTTGGCGTAGGTCTCGACCGGATCGGTCGCGTCCAGCATCGGCGGGTACCAGTGATAGCCGGCGAACACCTCGTCCGCGCCCTGCCCCGACTGCACCACCTTGATGTGTTTCGAGACTTCCTGGCTCAGCAGATAGAAGCCGACGTTGTCGTAAGAGACCATCGGTTCCGACATGGCGCCGATGGTGCCCGGCAGGGCCTCCATCAGCCGCTGATGCGGCACGAAGATCTGGTGGTGCTTTGTGCCGTAGTGTTTGGCGATCAGGTCGGAATAGACGAACTCGTCGCCCTTCTCGCCATTGGCTTCTTCGAAGCCGACGGAAAAGGTCATCAGATCCTTCTGACCCAGTTCCGCCAGCAGGCCGACGATCAGGCTGGAATCCACCCCGCCCGACAGCAGCACGCCCACCGGCACATCGGCGACCATGCGACGCTTCACCGCCTCGCGCAGACTGTCCAGCACCCGGTCGCGCCAGTCCTCGGCGCTCAGCGCCGCGTCCTCGGCGTGACGGGTCATGTCCGGCTGCCAGTAAAGGCGATCCTTCGCCGTGCCGTCGGCCTCGATCACGCGGATGGTCGCCGGCGGAAACTTCTTCACGCCCTTCAGGATGGTGTGCGGCGGCGGCACCACGGCGTGGAAGGTCATGTAGTGGTGCAGGCCGACCGGATCGATGGTCTTGTCCACGTCCCCCGCCGCCAGCAGCGCCGGCAGGGTCGAGGCGAAGCGCAGGCGCTTGCCGCTCTCAGCCAGATACAGCGGCTTGATGCCGAACCGGTCGCGGGCGATCACGGTACGGCCGGTGTCACGCTCATGCAGGACGAAGGCGAACATCCCCTTGAACCGCTCGACGCAGGCCTCGCCCCAGGCCTTCCAGGCCTTGATGATGACCTCTGTGTCGCCGTGCGAGAAGAAGCGGAACCCCATCCCCTGCAGCTCGTCGCGCAGTTCGGGATAGTTGTAGATGCAGCCGTTGAACGCCAGGGTCACGCCCAGGTCGGCGTCGACCATCGGCTGCTGCGCGGCCTCCGACAGGTCGATGATCTTCAAGCGGCGGTGGCCCAGGCCCACCGGGCCGCGCATCACGATGCCGGACCCGTCCGGTCCCCGGGGCGAGAGCGCATCCGTCATGCGCTGCACGGCGCCGGCGTCGGCCGGTCGTCCGTCGAAATTGATCTCGCCGCTAAGACCGCACATGAGGCCTCCTTGAATTGTGGATGCAGCGCGTACAAATGGTTAGTGCACGAAAGAGTTCAACCGAATGGACGCATTTTCTCCGCAATCCGATGACGATCCGACCGAAACCCTGGTCCGATCGGTGCGGCGCATCGCCCAGGCGATCGATGTCCGCTCGCGCGAGATCGCGCGCCAGACAGGCCTGACCCTGCCGCAGATCCTGGTGCTCCAGTCGATCCGCGCGCTGGGCGAGGTCAGCACCGGCGCCCTCTCGCGCGAAGTCTCCATGTCCTCCCCGACGGTGGTGGCGGTGCTGGACCGGCTGGAGGCGCGCGGCGTGATCGAGCGCTATCGCTCCACCATCGATCGGCGCATCGTCCACGCGCGCCTGACCGCCGTCGCCGAAGCCGCCCTGGCCGGCGCGCCCGGATTGCTGGGGGGAGACGCCCTGGCCGCGTGGAAGGCTTTGCCCCTGCCGACCCGCCAGTCGACCGCCCAGGCCCTGGCCCAGCTGGCCGCCCTGATGACGACCTCCGCGTCCGTCCCGGCCGAGAGCGGGGAATGAGCCCGATCAACCCCGCATCGCGTTCGAAGCGAACCTCGCCTATATAGCGCGCGCCGCCAGACCAGGGGCCGGAGCGAAGAGAAAGAATGGCGAGGAATCCAGAGCGCAGGCTGTCCATCGCGCCGATGATGGACTGGACCGACCGGCACTGCCGGGCGTTCCATCGCGCCCTGACGTCCCGCGCTCTGCTCTATACCGAGATGGTCACCGCGCCCGCCGTGCTGCACGGCGACCGCGAGCGGCTGCTTGGCTTCGATGCGGTCGAGCATCCCGTGGCGTTGCAGCTGGGCGGGTCCGATCCCGCGCAGCTGGCCGAGGCGGCCAGGGTCGGCACGGCCTTCGGCTATGACGAGATCAATCTGAACGTCGGCTGCCCGTCCGACCGGGTTCAGTCCGGCCGCTTCGGCGCCTGTCTGATGCGGGAGCCTGAACTGGTCGCGGACTGCATGGCCGCGATCCGCGAGGCGGTCTCCGTGCCCCCGACGGTCAAATGCCGCATCGGCGTGGACGACCAGGACCCGCAGGTCAGCCTGTTCGCCACGGTGGACGCCTGCGCTGCGGTCGGGATCGACACCTTCATCGTCCACGCCCGCAAGGCCTGGCTCCAGGGCCTGTCGCCCAAGGAGAACCGCGACGTGCCGCCGCTGGACTACGCCCTGGTCCGCCGGCTGAAGCGGGAGCGGCCGCACCTGTCGATCTCGATCAACGGCGGGATCGCCTCGCTGGACGAGGCGGAGACCCATCTGGACGCCGCCGACGGCGTGGCGCTGGACGGGGTCATGCTGGGCCGCGCCGCCTATCACGAGCCCGCGATCCTGGGCCAGGCCGACCGGCGCCTGTATGGCGAGACCGGGCCGGATGTCGACGCCTTCGCCGCCCTCGAGCGCTATCGCCCCTACATGGCCGCACGCCTGGCCGAGGGCGTGGCCCTGCCCGCCATGACCCGGCACATGTTGGGCCTGATGCACGGCCGACCCGGCGCGCGCGCCTTCCGTCGCATCCTGACGGTGGACTCCATCCGGCCCGGCGCGGGGCTGGAGGTGCTGGATCGCGCGGCCGAGGCGGTGCGCGAGGCCGAGGCCCGGCGCGAGGACGCCCAGGCCGCCTGACGACCCCGCCGCGTGACGCGGCGACGCCGCGCCTGCTACGGAAGCGGTCATGCCCGACCTGCCCCTTTCCGAACTGCTGACGCTGGTCGCCGCCCTGGCTACCGCGGGCGTTATCGGCGGGGTGATCGCCGGCCTGTTCGGGGTCGGCGGGGGGACGGTGCTGGTGCCGGCGCTGTTCTACGCCTTCGAAACCCTGGGCGTCGGGGGCGAGGGAAATCTGCACACCGCCATCGGCACGTCCCTGGCCACCATCGTGGTCACCGCGATCCGCTCCCTGGCGGCGCACCGGGCGCACGGAGCCGTGGACGAGACCATCCTGCGGACCTGGACGCCCTGGGTCGCCCTGGGCGGCGCGGCGGGCGCGGCGGTCGCCGGCCTGACCTCGATGGAAGGGCTGGCGATCGTCTATGGGGCCTGCCTGCTGCTGGTCGCCGCGCAGATGGGCCTGTTGCCGGATCGCTTCGTGCTGCGACGGGACATGCCGGAGGGCTGGATGCGCCGCATCATCGGCGCGCTGATCGGCCTGCTGTCGGCGATGATGGGCGTCGGCGGCGGCAGCCTGGGCGGCATGACCATGACCCTGTGCGGGCGGCCCATCCATCAGGCGGTCGCCACGGCGTCGGGCTTCGGCGTGGCGATCGGCGCCACGGCCGCCCTGGGCTTCATCGTCTTCGGCTGGGACGCGGCGGGACGGCCGCCCTTCTCTCTCGGCTACGTCAACCTGCCCGCCGCGATCGTCATAGGCGTGATGACGGCGCTGTCGGCGCCCCTGGGCGCCCGGCTGGCGCATCGGCTGGATCGGCGCGTCCTGAAAAAGGCCTTCGCCGTCTATCTGTTAGGGACGGCGGCCTCGGTTGTCCTCAAGGCCATTTAGGGGCGGCCACTTTTCGGACACAAGTTAACGAGAAGAAATCGGCGCCGGCGGCGTTGGGAGCCGGCGTCTCCTGAGCTGCACGCATGATCGGCGCTTCCGCTGCCTTCGCCATGTTCTGGGCCGCGCTCTCCGCCCTGTCGGACGGACCGGTGCCCTACAATGTCGCTGTCGCGGCGGACGAGTTCAGGGTGGAAACCCCTGCGGCCGATGTCGGTTCCCCGGAGGCTCAGGCCGAGGCCGAGGGCGCCGTGCTGGCGCTGACCCCGGAACAGGCCGCCCTGATGGACGGCGACCCCGCATGGCGCGCCTCGGCCCGCCTCTATCACGCGGGCGGCGGCGGCGCGACGGGCAACGATTCCCTGGGATGCCGTCCTGTCGCCATGCGCACCGTCGCGGTGGACCCGCGCGTCATCCCCCGCCGCACCAAGCTGTTCATCCGCGAGACGGTGGGCCTGCGTCTGGCCGACGGCACGGTGCACGACGGCTACTGGTACGCGTCGGACACCGGCGGGGCGATCAAGGGCGCCAAGATCGACCTCTACACCGGCCACGGCCGGGGCTCGATGCGCCCGGCCCAGCGCCTGAACATGCGCACCCTGACCATCGCCGACGCCGGCCGTTTCGACGGCTGCCCGCCCGCCTGGGAGACCGCCGCCAACTGAGGCGGCCTCGCGCTCATGAAAAACGCCGGCGCCCCTCGGGTCGCCGGCGTTTTCGTTTGCATCCGAAGGCGCGCGCCTAGTCGAGCTCGCTGACCTTCAGCGTCGATTGCACCATGTCGTCGCCATAGGTGCCGACCCAGATGTCATAGCGGCCGCTCTGCGGATTGGTGATCTGGACCTTGGGGTTCAGGCCGCCCGCCCCGTCGTCGTCGCAGTACCAGCGGCCGTTCGGCGTGTTGATCAGCAGGGTGGTGTCTTCGTCGGCCTCGACCATGAAGGTCAGGTCCAGTTCGCCCGCCTCGAAGAAGACCTGCAGGTCCGGCGCCGCGCTGACCGAACCCTCGCAGCCCGCCTTGGCCCCCGCCGCCGCGATCGAACCGCCGGCCAGGATCGAATGGGTGTAGGGATCGGGCGTGAAGCCGCTCTCCAGGTTCACGGTCCCGTAGTTCGGGTCCAGCGTGAAGTCGGGCGTCCCGCCGCTCTTCTGCGCAAGGGCGGCGGACGGCGCCAGCAGCATCGCCAGCATCGCCGCGACGGCGGTGGATTTCATGATAGGTCTCCCATGGGTGCGGCCCCCTGCCGCAGGGCGACGATATCCCATTTCCGCCGGCTGTGAAGCTTCGATCTAACGCCGGTCGGCGGGTCAGAAGCGCCGCTTGCCCGAGACCGTCTCCCAGAACAATCGGAAGTCGCCCATCAGGCTCCACAGCGGATATTTGAACGTCGCCGGCCGGTTCTTCTCGAAGAAGAAGTGCCCGACCCAGGCGAAACCGTAGCCGACCAGCGGCATGGCCAGCAGCCACCAGGGATTACGCGTCACCAGGAAGACGACGAAAGCCAGAACCACCAGCCCGGTCCCAACCACATGGATGCGTCGGCACGTGCGGTTGGAATGCTCGTGGATGTAGAAGGGATAGAAGGCCTCGAACGAGGCGTGGCGGCCTTCGGCGGGGTCCGGTGTTGTCATGCACCGAAGGTGCGCCCGGACGGCGCCGCTGGCAAGCGGTCAGCGATCCTCCCCCGCTTCACGAGGGAGAAGGGCCGATCAGCCCTTCTTCTTGAAGCCGCCCTTCTTGAAGCCCGGCTTGGGCTTGAAGGGCTTTTTTGCGGCGGACGGCCGGCCCGCCTCGCCAGCGTCGGCCTTCGGGGCCCAGGGCTTCTTCTTGAACGGCGGACGGGCCTCGCCCTCCCCGCCTTCGGCGCGCTTGACGAAAGGCTTCCGGAACGGGCGCTCGCCGTCGTCGCGGCGCGGGCCGCCCGACTTCTGGCCCGCGAACTTGGCCGCCTTCATCGACCCCGGCGTCGGCGCCTCTGAGGGCGTGATCCGGACATCCTCGGTCGAGGCGGCGACCGCCTCGCGGAAGGCCTTTTCGTGGGTCTTGGCGATCTCGAACCGCGTCTCTTCCGGGAAGGTGCGGATCGAGCCGATCTGCGGCTTGGCGATGCCGCCCACACGGCAGATCAGCGGGATCAGCCACTTGGGATCGGCGTTCCGGTTGCGGCCGATGTCCATGCGGAACCAGACCACTTCGTCGGCCTGCAGCCGCTCGCCCGGCCAGGGCTGGGCGGCGGTTCCGTCGTCGGTACGCACGCGCTCGCGCTTGCCGGGACGGTCGGCGCCCGGGTCGGACAGTTCTTCCGGCGCGGGCTGTTCCTTGCGCAGCAGGCGGACCAGGGCGGCGGCGATCTCGTCGGGCGTGCGCTCGGCGATCATGCGCTTGGCGACGCCCATGTCCTCGTCCGAGACCTCGGCCTCGAAGTGGGCGGGATCCAGCAGGCGCGCATCGTCGGCCTTCCTGATCTCGTCGAAGGTCGGAGCGCCGGTCCATTGGGCCTCCACCCCGGCCTCGGCCAGCAGGCGCTCGGCCTTCCTCCGGCGCGAATGCGGAACCAGCATCACCGAGACGCCCTTCTTGCCCGCCCGGCCGGTGCGGCCCGACCGGTGCAGCAGGGCCGCGCGGTTCACCGGCAGTTCGGCGTGGATCACCAGGCCCAGGTCGGGCAGGTCCAGACCACGCGCCGCCACGTCGGTCGCCACGCACACCCGCGCCCGGCCGTCGCGCAGGGCCTGGAGCGCCTCGGTGCGCTCCCTCTGGCCCATCTCGCCCGACAGGCTGACCGAGGCGAAGCCCCGCTCCAGCAGCGAGGATTGCAGGTGACGCACGCTGTCGCGCGTCGAGCAGAACACCATCGCCCGACCCGCCTCGAACCAGCGCAGGGTGTTGACCGTGGCGTGCTCGATCTCGTTGGGCTGGATGCGATAGGCGCGGTATTCGATGTCGGCGTGCTGGCGGCTCTTGTCGGTGGCGTCGATGCGCACGGCGTCGTTCTGGTAGCGCTTGGCCAGGGTCGCGATTTCGCGCGCGATGGTGGCCGAGAACAGCAGGGTGCGGCGCTCGGCCGGCGCCTGGTCCAGGATGAACTCCAGGTCCTCGCGGAAGCCCATGTCCAGCATCTCGTCCGCCTCGTCCAGCACGGCGACCTTGAGCTGCGACAGGTCCAGGTTGCCCCGGTCGATGTGATCCTTCAGGCGACCCGGCGTGCCGACGACGATGTGGACGCCGAAGCCCAGGGCCCGCGCCTCGCGCCGGGCGTCCATGCCGCCGACGCAGGTGGCGATCTTCGCCCCTGCCTCGGCGTAGAGCCAGCGCAGTTCCTCGGCGACCTGCAACGCCAGTTCGCGCGTGGGGGCGATGGCCAGGGCCAGGGGCGCCCCGCCGGGCCCGAAGGTCGGCTGTTCGCCCAAGAGCGTCCCGGCCGCCGCCAGACCGAAGGCCACCGTCTTGCCCGAACCGGTCTGGGCCGAGACCAGCAGGTCGCGTCCGGCGTGTTCGCCCTCCAGCACGGCGGCCTGGACCGGCGTCGGCTCGGCGTAGCCCTTGTTGGCGAGCGCGCGGTCGAGCGCGGGATGGACGGCGGGAAAGGGCATTGGAAACCTGAACAGCGAACGGCGGCCCGAAACGGCCGCGCCCGGCCGAGGACGTCCTCAGGCCGGGCGATTGCAGGGCCATTATACACGGATAAAGGCGCAAGCGGGGCGGATTTCAGCGTTCACCCTGTTCCTTCAGTCCGCGTTGACCCCGCCCGCTTCATCCTGCCTGGTGAAGGAGAGCCCCATGCAGGCCACGTCCATCGCCGCCGCCGGTCTGATGTCGGCCCAGAGCCGATTCGAGGCCAGCGCGCGCCGCACCGCCGCCGCGCCGCTCGACAACCTGGAGCAGGAGGTGGTCGAGCGCATCGAGAGCGAAACCGCCTTCAAGGCCAATGTCGCCGTGCTGAAGACCGCCGACGAAATGACCGGAACCCTGCTCGACATCCTGGCCTGAGGATCGCCGGGGCGCCTACATCGGCCAGAACAGCAGGATGGTCGGCGGCCCGATCACCAGCACCAGCAAGCTCAGCGGCAGACCCAGCCTGGGATAGTCCGAGAACTTGTAGCCGCCGGGCCCCATGACCATGGTGTTGCACTGGTGTCCGATGGGGGTCAGGAAGTCGCACGCCGCCCCGACCGCCACCGCCATCAGGAACGGGTCGGGCCGATAGCCCAGCTGCTGGGCCAAGGTCGCCGCGATGGGCGCCACCACCAGCACCGTCGCCGCATTGTTCAGGAACGGCGTCACCGCCATCGAGGCCAGCATCATCCCCGCCACCGCCACCACCGGCGGGATCCCCTCGAACAGGCCGCGCAGGGCCCCGGCGATCAGGTCGGCCCCGCCGGTCTGCTGGATGGCGTCCGACACGGGGATCAGCGCCGCGATCAGCACCAGCAGCGGTCCGTCCAGCGCCGCATAGGCCTCGCGCATCTTCAGTCCGCCCAGGGCCACGATCACCACCGCCGCGCCGAAGAAGGCGATGGACACCGGGATGACCCCGAAACCGACCATCACCATGGCGACCGCCAGGACCACCGCCGGCAGGAACTTGCGCCGCGTGCCGCCCAGTCGCACCTCCCGCTCAGCCAGCGGCAGCAGGCCCAGCTGGGCCAGCCGCGCCGGCAGGCCGGATTCCGATCCCTGCAGCAGCAGCACGTCGCCCGCCTGCAGCTTGGCGGTCCGCAGATGCTGGGTCAGCTCATAGCCGCTGCGCGACACGCCCAGCAGGTTCAGCCCGTGCTGGCCGTACAGGTCCAGCTGCCGCACCGACTGGCCGGTCAGGGAGGAGTCGGCCCCGATCACGGCCTCGACCAGATGCACCTCGTCCTTGGCCTCTTCCAGCAGCACCGGCCGGTCGCCGCGCACCAGCTTCAGCCGCGCCGCGTCGATGAACCCTTCCAGCGCCTCCTGGTCGCCCTTCAGCAGCAGGGTGTCACCGGGCCGGACGATGGTGTTGCCCCGCGGCCGGGCCTTGCGCTTGCCCTCGCGGATCAGGGCCATGACCTTGACCTCGTCCGGCGCCGTCTGGATCAGGGCGGTGATCGAGGTCGGCTCCAGGGCCCAGTCGTCCGGCGCGCGCGCCTCTGTCAGATAGGCGTTGGCCGACAGGGCGGCCGACAGGCCCAGCGTGCCCGTCCGGTCCTTGGGCAGCAGGCGATAGCCGAAGGCCAGGAACACCAGCGCCGCCGCCGTCAGCGCCAGGCCGACCGGCGCATAGTCGAACATCTGGAACGGCTGGCCGACGATGTCCTGGCGCACCTCGGCGACCAGGATGTTGGGCGAGGTGCCGACCAGGGTCACCATGCCCCCCGCCATCGCCCCGAAGGCCATCGGCATCAGCAGGCGCGACTGCGGCGTGCCCGTCCGCCGCGCGACCTGAAGGGCCACCGGCATCATGATGGCCAGGGCGCCGACGTTCTTGGTCACCATCGACAGCAGCGTCACCGCCACGGTCAGCACCGGCGCCTGGCTGCGTTCGGTCTTCAGATAGGGCATGACCCGCTTCAGGGCCATTTCGACGATGCCGGACTTGGCGAAGGCCGCCGACACCACTAGGGCGCAGGCGATGATGACGGTCACGTCGTTGGCGAACCCCTCGAAGGCGTCCTCGGCCGGGATCACGCCGATCGCCAGCCCCGCGACCAGGGCCGCCACCGCCACCAGGTCATAGCGGAACCGCCCCCAGACGAAGGCCGCGACCGTCAGCCCCACCAGCCCGAAGGCCAAGCCCTGTTGCAATGTCACGCGACGATCCAGCCCCGATGCGGGCCGGAATGGCGCCGCTTGGCCGGAACGGCGAAAGCGCCCGAAGGTTCAGCCCCTTCCTCGACGGAAGGGGCCGCCCCGCCTCACTTCCCCACGATCAGCCGCGCCGACGCCCGGACCATGCGCGCGACCTCCGCCAGGAAGGCCCAGACCACCACCACCATCAGGATGGTCGCCAGTCCGCCCACGTCGCCGTCCGCCCCATCGAACAGGCCGCGCAGGCGCTCTATGAACGCCGTGACCGTGCCGACCCAGATCACGGGGCTCAGCGGCGACCAGAACCAGATCCACAGCGCCGCCCAGGCCGCCGCCGCGCCGAACGCCAGCTCGCCCAGCGCCGTCAGCCGCGCGTTCCCGCCCGACGCCGCCCGCACCAAGTCGAAACCGATGCGGCAGACCGCGAACAGGGTCACGGGCCAGTAGGCGGCCTCGACGATCTGGCGCAGGATCAGGCCATAGTCGACGCCGTCGACCACCCCGGCCAGTTCCTCCGGCCGGATCGACATCACCGGCAGCAGGCCCGTCCACCACAGCAGCACCACCGTCCAGCCGATGGCGCTGGCCACGGCGCGCGCGACCGGCGACATCTCGGCGCCCTTCCTCACCGCCGCGCCCGGCCTGGCCTTCGGCTCCGACCAGTCGCCCGCCAGCTTGCGGCCCCAGTCGTCCGCGTCGAGGGTTCCGCCCAGCTCGAACAGGCCCAGGTCCTTGACGCGCCATTTGGCGATGAAGTCCGGCTTCTTCTCCTGCCGCTCCAGGATGAAGCCCGCCACGGTCAGTATGCCGATGATCGACACCGCCCCGTTGAACAGGCTGGCCACGCCCTGGCCGATCGCCTGGCCCAGATAGACGTCGCCGACCAGCACCCGCACCGCCAGGCCGATCAGGGTCACGCAGACCATCACCGCCAGCCCGACCTTCACCCCAAACATCCACCAGGGATAGAGCTCCGGCCCAATCAGCGCCTGCGGCCCCGGGCGATAGCGCGCCGCCACCGTCAACGGATGCCCCACCTCGCGCAGCAGCGCCTCGACCTCGTCGTCGCTCGGCGCCCGGCCCAGCCGCGCCTCCAGGTCCTCGATCCGGCCCATGATGTCGTCGCGCAGCTCGGCGACGATGTCGTCGCGCGTCTCCTTCGGCAGCTGGGCCGCGACGGCCTTCAGATAGCGTTCGACCAGATCCATTCCGGCCCCTCCTTCATTCCCGGTGTTCACAGCATCTTCTCCAGCGAGGCCGACAGGCCCCGCCATTCGGCCGCCAGCCGCGCCAGCATCGCCTCGCCCCGCGGCGACAGGCGGTAGAACCGCTTCCTGCGCCGCTCCTCCTCGCGCCATTCGCTGTCCAGCAGCCCCTGGCTCTCCAGCCGGCGCAGCAGCGGATAGAGGGTGCTCTCCTCCATCTCGACGCCGACCTGGTTCAGCGCCGCCCGCAGCGAATAGCCATATTGCTCGCTCCTGAGGCTGGCCAGCACGGCCAGGATCAGCGACCCCCGCCTCAGCTCCAGCCTCAGGCTCTCGAACAGCAGTTCCTCATCCGCGCTCACCCGCATTCTCCGTGGCGTCACATAGTGTGTGATACACAGTGTATGGGACATACTGTGCGAGGGAGTCAAGTCGGTCTTCATACTCGGCATGCTTGCAACGCCCGGGCGAAGCGGGCTTAGGTCGCCGGGCTTCGGGGGACGCATGAGCCAACTGCTGATCAACGAATATCTGAACGAGCTCGCCACCCTGAAGCGGGTGTCCGGCGTTCAGCGCGAGTCCGTCGTCCGGGAGGCGTTCAAGGACCTTCTGAAGAAATGGGGACGGTCTCAGAACCTGGTCTTCATCCCCGAGCACGAGATCATCACCACGGCCAAGGTGCGCAACTACGTCGACGGCGCCCTGATGCACGACCTTCGCGTGCCCTTCGGCTACTGGGAAGCCAAGGACGCCGACGACGACCTCGACGAGGAGATCGCCAAGAAGTTCCGCCGCGGCTATCCCAACACCAACATCATCTTCGAGGATTCGACCCAGGCCGTCCTGATCCAGAACGGCGCCGAGGTCATGCGCTGCAAGACCGACGACGGCCACGAGCTTCAGCGGCTGCTCGACCTCTTCTTCGGCTGGCAGCGGCCCGAGATCGCCGAGTTTCGCAAGGCCATCGCCCAGTTCAAGGCCGACCTGCCCGCCGTCCTGACCGAGCTGCGTCGTCGCATCGACGACGCCCAATCCACAAACGCCGCCTACCAGGCTGACGCCGCCGCCTTCCTGAAACAGGCCAAGAGCGCCATCAATCCCTCGGTCACCGCCGACGACGTGCGGGAAATGCTGATCCAGCACATCCTGACCGAGGACATCTTCGCCCGCGTCTTCGGCAACGACGACTTCCACCGCGAGAACAACGTCGCCAAGGCGCTGCACGCCCTGGATTCCAGCTTCTGGCGCGGCGACGTGAAGCGCCAGACCCTGGCGGCGCTTGAGCCCTACTACGCCGCCATCCGCTCGACCGCCTCGCTGATCTCGTCGCACTCGGAAAAGCAGGGGTTCCTCAAGGCGATCTACGAGAATTTCTACAAGGTCTATAACCCCAAGGCGGCCGACAAGCTGGGCGTGGTCTACACCCCCAACGAGATCGTGCGCTTCATGATCGAGTCCACCGATTGGCTGTGCGAGCGGCACTTCAAGAAGTCGCTGATCGACCGCGACGTCACCATCCTCGACCCCGCCACCGGCACCGGCACCTTCGTGGTTGAGCTGATGGAGCACTTCCGGGGCCAACCGGAAAAGCTGGTCTACAAATACCTGACCGAGCTCTACGCCAACGAGGTGGCGATCCTCCCCTACTACGTCGCCAATCTGAACATCGAGGCGACCTACGCCGCCATCGTCGGCAAGTATGAGGAGTTCCCCGGCCTCTGCTTCGTGGACACCCTGGATAACGTCGCCGCGCTCGGCATCTATTCCGGCCACCAGCACGACCTGTTCGCCACCATCTCCGACGAGAATTCGGAGCGTGTGCGTCGCCAGAACAGCCGCCGGATCAGCGTCGTCATCGGCAATCCGCCCTACAACGCCTGGCAGGAAAATTACAACCAGAACAATGCCAATCGCGCCTACCAGCGCGTCGATGAACGGATCGCCGCCACCTACGTCAAGGAAGGCACGGCCCAGAACAAGAACAGCGTCTACGATATGTACACCCGCTTCGTCCGCTGGGCCTCGGACCGGGTGAAGGACGAAGGCGTCATCAGCTTCATCATTGGGAGGAAGCCCTTCGCCAAGGCGGCCTACGACGGCTTCCGCAAGGTGATCGCTCGCGAGTTCGCGGAAATCTGGGTCTTCGACCTGGGCGGCGACGTGCGCGACAATCCCAAGCTGTCAGGCACCAAGCACAACGTCTTCGGCATCCAGACCGGCGTGGCCATGGTCTTCCTGGTCAAGAAGAAGGGTCACAAGGGCGGGGCGGTGATCCGCTATGCGCGGCGACCGGAGATGGAGACGGCGGAGGAGAAGCTGTCCGCGATCTCGTCGATTGGGGGGATCGGTAAACTCGCCGTCGAGACGATCCGTCCGGACCGGAAGAACGATTGGCTGAACATTGCGGACAACGATTGGGACGACCTGCTTCCTCTGGTCAGCAAGGACGACAAAGCGGGAATCGGCCCCGCCAAGGGAACCGCCATCTTCCGCCTCTTCTCCCGGGGCCTAGGCTCCTACCGAGACGAATGGGCATACGACGCCGACGCGTCAACGCTGGCCGAAAAGATGAACTTCTTCGCATCTGTGTATGAAGGGACGCGAAGAGAGCCTGATTTCGCCGATCGCAACTTGATCAAGTGGGACGCTGACCTCGATCGATATCGATCGTCCGGTATCGGCAAAGAGTTCAGCTCCCACGCAATCGTCCAAGCAGCATTTCGACCGTTCGTTCGAAAATGGTTGTACTTCGATCAGCATTTCAACGGACGTACTTACCAGCTGCCGTCGATATTCGGCGAAGGACCGAACCCTACGCTTGCTTTCCTGGGCGTCGCCTCCGAGAACCCGTTGGCCGCGCTGGCCGTAGATCGTGTTTTTGACCTTTGCCTCCTCAAGCAAGGCAACGGTGGCACGCAGGGCGTACCCCGGTTCCGCTTCACCAAAGAAGGCGCCCGCCTCGACAACATCACCGACTGGGCGCTGAAGCAGTTCACCGACCGCTACGGCAAGGCCGCCGCGATCACAAAGGACGACATATTCGCCTACGTCTACGCGGTGCTGCACGACCCGGGGTACCGCGAGACCTATGCCCTGAACCTGAAGCGCGAGTTCCCGCGCATTCCGCTCTATCCCGACTTCCCCAAATGGCGAGACTGGGGCCAGCGCCTGCTTGATCTGCACATCGGCTATGAGACGGTCGCACCCCATCCCCTGACCCGCACCGACACGCCCGACCCGAAACGCGCCGAGGGCACGACGCCGGCGGTCAAGCTGAAGTCCGATCCCGACAAGGGCGTCGTGGTGCTGGACGCCGAGACCCAGCTGTCGGGCATCCCGACCGAGGCCTGGCGCTATCGCCTCGGCAACCGCTCGGCCATTGACTGGGTGCTGGACCAGCACAAGGAAAAGACGCCCAAGGACCCGACCATCCGCGAGAAGTTCAACACCTACCGCTTCGCCGACTACAAGGAGACGGTCATCGACTTGCTCGCCCGAGTCGTCACAGTCAGCCTCGAGACCGTCGCCATCACCGACGCCATGGGGGCGTTGCCGCCTTCCGCCCGAGAAACGAAGAAAGCCGACGCCTGATGGCCCGCCAAGCCTTCCCCACCGCCAACGGCTACATCACCGTGACCGATCTGATCGCTCCGGTTCTCGAAGCGCTTGAAACTCTGGGCGGCTCCGCCACCAACGAAGAGATCGAGGACCGCACGGCGGCGATCATGAATCTCGATGACGAGGCTCGCGCCTCCCTGCATCAGGGCGGACCGATGACCAAGTTCGCCTACCGTGCGGCCTGGACGCGCAGTTGGCTGAAGAACGCCGGCCTTGTTGAGAACAGCGCGCGGGGCGTTTGGTCTCTGACGTCCGAGGGGAAGGCCTGGCGCTCCATCGACCCGGTCGCCCTGGTGACGACGGTTCGCGCCGCCAACCGCAGGAAGGCCAAGACCGCGATCGCCGACGGCGAGACGATCGAGGATGGCCCCCCGTCCGACGACTGGCGCCAGCAACTGCTCGCTCAGATGATCGCGATGCACCCCTCCGCATTCGAGCGCCTGTGTCAGCGGGTCCTGCGCGAATACGACTTCATCAAGGTCGAGGTGACCGGCAAGTCGGGCGACGGGGGGATCGACGGCACGGGCGTGCTGCGGGTGAACCTGCTTTCCTTCCACGTCCTGTTCCAGTGCAAGCGCTACTCCGGCTCGGTCGGCGCCGGGGCGGTCCGCGACTTCCGCGGCGCCATGGTCGGGCGCACCGACAAGGGGCTGATCATCACCACCGGGACCTTCACCGCCGACGCGCGACGCGAGGCCACCCGCGACGGCGCCCCCGCCATCGACCTGGTGGACGGCGACGCCCTGTGCGACCTGCTGAAGGACCGGCGCCTGGGCGTCACGGTCGAGATGGTCGAGCAGGTCACCGTGGACGAGGCCGCCTTCGCCGCCTTCTGAGCGACGCAACCTCCCCCGCCGCCTGGGCGCTATGGCGAAATCCTCCCTGGCGCACTAGGTTTCGTTCATGAACCGTTCCTCCTCGCCGAAGTCCAGGCCGACCCAGACGAACAAGCCCGTTCACGTCCCCGACCCCGGCGTGCGCGAGGCGGCGGCGGCCTTCATCCGCGACACGGGCAAGATGCCCATGTTCGCGCCCGTGACCGGCCCGCGCCTGACGCCGGAGGAGGCGCCGGCCGCCCCCGCCGACTGGACCCCGCACCGCCCCTCGCGCGAGGGGACCCGGAAGGGCGGCAAGTTCCGGCTGGAGACCCAGTACGTCCCCGCCGGCGACCAGCCCGCCGCCATCGCCGAACTGGTGGCCCAGGCGGAGGCCGGCGACCGCGACCAGGTGCTGCTGGGCGTCACCGGCTCGGGCAAGACCTTCACCATGGCCAAGGTCATCGAACAGACCCAGCGGCCGGCGCTTATACTTGCACCGAACAAGACCTTGGCGGCGCAACTTTATTCAGAATTCAAGTCGTTCTTCCCTGACAACGCGGTCGAATACTTCGTATCGTATTACGACTACTACCAACCAGAAGCATATGTTCCGCGGACGGACACCTATATTGAAAAAGATTCAAGTATAAACGAGCAGATCGATCGGATGCGGCACTCGGCGACGCGGGCGATCCTGGAGCGGGACGATGTGATCGTGGTGGCCTCGGTCAGCTGCATCTACGGCATCGGATCGGTGGAGACCTATACCGCGATGACGTTCGACCTGAAGGTCGGGGCGACGATCGACGAGGCGAAGCTGCGGGCCGACCTGATCGCGCTGCAGTACAAGAGGAACGACGCGACGTTCGAGCGCGGCATGTTCAGGAAGCGCGGCGACACCATCGAGATCTTCCCCGTCCACCTGGAGGACCGGGCCTGGCGCGTCAGCCTGTTCGGCGACGAGATCGAGGCGATCGAGGAGTTCGACCCCCTGACCGGCAAGAAGACCGCGGCGCTGGACGAGGTCACGGTCTACGCCGCCAGCCACTACGTCACCCCGCGCCCGACGCTGAACCAGGCCACCCTGGGCATCAAGGCCGAGCTGAAGGAGACGCTGGACTGGATGGTCGAGAACGGCAAGCTGCTGGAGGCGCAACGCCTGGAGCAACGCACCCGCTTCGACCTGGAGATGATGGAGGCCACCGGCTCCTGCGCCGGCATCGAGAATTATTCCCGCTGGCTGACCGGCCGCGCGCCGGGCGAACCGCCCCCGACCTTCTTCGAATACATCCCCGACAACGCCCTGCTGTTCGTGGACGAGAGCCACGTCACCATCGGCCAGATCAACGGCATGTTCCGCGGCGACTATCGCCGCAAGTCGACCCTGGCGGAATACGGCTTCCGCCTGCCGTCCTGCATCGACAACCGCCCGCTGAAGTTTGAGGAATGGGACGCCATGCGGCCCCAGACGGTGCACGTCAGCGCCACCCCCGGCCCGTGGGAGATGGAGCGGTCGGGCGGCGTCTTCGTGGAGCAGGTCATCCGCCCCACCGGCCTGATCGACCCGCCGGTCGAGATCCGCCCGGTCTCGGGGACCACCCGCAACCAGGTCGACGACGTCATCGACGAGGTCAAGGCCACCACCCGCGCCGGCTATCGCAGCCTGGTCACCACCCTGACCAAGAAGATGGCCGAGGACCTGACCGAATACATGCACGAACAGGGGGTGCGCGTCCGCTACATGCACTCCGACGTCGACACGCTGGAGCGGATCGAGATCCTGCGCGACCTGCGGCTGGGGACCTTCGACTGCCTGATCGGCATCAACCTGCTGCGCGAGGGGCTGGACATCCCCGAATGCGGCCTGGTCGCCATCCTGGACGCGGACAAGGAGGGCTTCCTGCGCTCCGAGACCTCCCTCATCCAGACCATCGGCCGCGCCGCCCGCAACGTGGACGGCCGCGTCATCCTGTACGCCGACCGCATGACCGGCAGCATGGAACGCGCCATCTCCGAGACCGACCGGCGCCGCGAGAAGCAGCAGGCCTACAACGCCGAACACGGCATCACGCCCGAGAGCGTCAAGCGCGACATCAAGGAAATCCTGGAAAGCCCCTATGAGTCCCGCGACATCGACCGCCTGACCCGCCCCGGCGTGGCCGAACAGGCCAAGCCCTTCGTCGGCTCCAACTTCCAGGCCGCGCTCAAGGACCTGGAAGGCCGCATGCGCGAGGCCGCCTCCAACCTGGAGTTCGAGGAAGCCGCCCGCCTGCGCGACGAGATCAAGCGCATGAAGCTGATGGACCTGGAGTTCGCCAACGAAGCCCTGACCGCCGCCGGCGAAGAGGTCGACAAGTCCGCCCCGAAGAAGTGGCGCGCGCAGGCGGCGGCGGAGAAGGCGGAGGCTTTCAGGAAGGGGCGGTAGGGGCGCAGGCGAGTACCCCCCAAGGAAATAAGGTGCCTCGGAGCCACACGGCGGTTAGGTGTCGTTTTCCGCGTGGAGTATTTTTGCGTACGAGCGGATTTCTTCCAAAACAGAGAAGTCGTATTTCTCGCCGAGTACATTGAGAAACGCTGGCTCGACGGCATTTACATAGGCTAGCAATCCGGAGAGTTGCGGAATGCTGTCTTCTTCCAACCTTCCCGACGCGTAGTGATGAACCTTTGCGGATATGACTCTCTTCAAGTCACGGCCGATCGTGACACGACCGTCGTTCGACAACGTTAGACCTGTTACTTGACGATGGTATTTGGCCGTCACGTATGTCGTTTTTTCCTTGTTTATTTTGAGTTTCGGGTAAGCTTGAGCGCGAATTATGCGCTTTATGTCCTTTTGCACATTCACGAGATAACCGGTCCTTCTTGCGGAGAACGTGAGGTCGTCGGCATATCTTGTATAAGTGACATGATCTCGAGATACCGCAGTGCGTACACGTTCATCGAAGTCGTACATCAGTAAATTAGAGATCATCGGGGACGTCGGCGCACCGATCGATAGGCGAAGCATACGCGTTCCGCGTCTACGGAAAAACAAAAGGCGCTCCGTCAGATAAAGGTCTTCTTCATCCTGAAGAATGCCTTTCTCTTCGCAATAAGCCCTCCAATCGCGTGATCTAATCGATGGGAAGAAATCAGCGAAATCCATTTTTAGGATGGGGCCGTTTCCGGCGTGTGGCGCGGCGTTATCTCGTAGAGACTTACCCCTTATGTATGCTGTCGCGCAGGGATGGACCGGAAGCCGCTCCAAGAATTGTGTAAGAAAGATGCGTTGGAGGAATTTTATTTCAGGTGTCGGCTGAGCGATCTCGCGCTCGCCTCCTGATCGCTTGTCGATCTTGAAAACCCTGTAGCGTTCGGGGGCTGATATGATCAGGCGTCGAGTTTCGCTCACCCCTAGGCCAGCGGAGCGCGCTAAAAATCGAGCAATGACGCTCATTTCGCCACCCGGAGGGGGTTGGCATTTAAAGCGCTGAATCGATCAGGCTCGGTCTTCGACCAGTAGTCCCTTACCATAGCTCTCCACGCGCCCTTGTTGATCGTTGGAGAACCATCAGATAGCGCATATTCAAAAGCATCTTTTTCTTGTAGCGGAACGAAGAATGTCTTTTGTCCGCGCCGCTCTTTCTTTACCCATTCAACAAATATTGCGCAGTCTAGGTAGCGCGCGATCTGTCTCTGAGTTAGATTGATATTCAGCGCGTACAATATAACTTCTAGCTCCTCTATAAGAAGCGCCCCGAAATGCTGAATGAATCCAGTTATAAGCTTAATCCGATGACCCGCCCGTACCCCATCAAACGTCCTAGGGTCTCGGTGTTTGGCAATAGAATCGACGATATAATCGGACAACATCAGTTTGAGGTTGTCGAGATTTATGTCGGCCACCTTATCAATCGTGTCGAGGCCAAGGTCTGCGAGGTGCATTACGAATAGGCGGTCGCCGCCGTGCGCGTCTGTGACAAGCTTTATGGGACCATGGTTGATATACGATTGCTTGAGGTGATTTTTACTATCGAGAAAGATTAGCAATCTTCTCGCGATTTCGTCGATGCCCGCGAATGTCCCTAGTTCCGCGATCGAGCCTTCACTCTCGCAAAATAATATGATGAGCTGACAGACCTGCGCGAGATCTGCTTCGAACTCCATCCAGTTGTCGTAGCTACTGTCTGGAGCATACACATCAGTTTCCTCCGCCTGCCTGAACGTCAGCTTGTTCAAAGGGGGGTTGTGTGTAACGCGGAGGAACGCATCCCGGATCGATTGGGGTTTTTCGGCGGTGATCTTCACTTGACCGCCGCACAGCAACACCACCTCCGTCGGGGCGTGAACATGGAGCTTGTCCATGTCCAGCCACTCGACGATGTCGGGCACTTTGGTTTTTTTAGCGATCACTTACCTAGGCCGCGAAAGAGAACGGCATCCGAAAGAGCGGAGCGACCTCCATGAGGCGGCAGGATGCCGTTATCTTTCGCGGCACCCAAAATATGACCAATCGATTGAGGTCTGGCGGAACGCCGGACCATGCTAGAGCTAGAGTTATAGATAGCACTACTCGCGTAAGTGAACGCCAGAATGCTGGTTCGTGTCATATTGTCAAGACGGCGACGCTCGCCGAGAGGTTGCATAGCTGAGGCCAAAGCCTTCTTTGCAAAACGGTACGGAGATTCCAAGAGCTGGCCCCTGACCGTCCACCCGCTAAGGTGGGCGGATGGGCCAGAACGACAATCACTAGAGCCCGCTCGGCTTCGCCGAAGAGCAGGCCGTCTATCACGGCCCGACTCAAAACGTCCGTGCGCTGAGCGAGGGCTGGGCCGCGACGCACCTGTTTTGTCCGGCCTGCGGCGCGGAGCGGTTGCGGCAGTTGCCGAACAACTCGCCGGTCGGGGACTTCGTCTGCGATACCTGCGCCGAGGAGTTCGAACTCAAGGCCAAGAAGGGTGCGCTGGGGCGGTCGATCCCGGACGGTGCCTTTGGCGCGATGACGGCGCGTCTGGCGGCGCGCGACAATCCCAGCTTGTTCACCATGAGCTATGACCGGGATCGAACCGGCGTGACCGACCTGATCGTCGTGCCTCGACATTTCTTCACTCAGGACATCATCCAGGCGCGCAAGCCCCTGGGGCCGAACGCGCGGCGTGCGGGGTGGCAGGGGTGCAACATCCTGATCGGCCAGGTGCCGCTGTCGGGCCGCATCCCCCTGATCACGCGCGGCGCCCGTGCGCCCAAGCGCGAGGTGCTGGACCGCTGGCGCTCCACCCTGTTCCTGAAGGACGCCAGCCTGAATGCGCGCGGCTGGCTGCTGGCCGTGATGAAGGCGGTGGAGGCGATAGGGAGGCCCGAGTTCACCCTGGACGAGGTCTATGCCCACGAAGCGGCGCTGGCCGCGCTGTATCCCGGCAACAGCAATGTCCGGCCCAAGATCAGGCAGCAGTTGCAGGTGCTGCGGGATCGGGGCTGGCTGGCCTTCAGCGGGCGCGGGACCTATCGGCGGGTGTGAGGGGCGGCCTCCTCACCCGTCGTCGTCCAGCGACCGTTCCCAATCCTCCGTCGAGACGACCTTGCCCAAGGGACTGATATGCATGTCCTGGCCCAGGCGGATGCGGCGGTTGCGGTCGTCTTCCTCTACGGGCGTCAGGCCGGCGGCGGTCAGTTGGGCCTCCAGCGCGTCGATGCGGCGGTCGCAGGCGCAGCGGCGGCTGACCTGGGCGTGCTGGAATTCCTCGTTCAGGCGCGACAGGCGCTGGCGGCGGCGGTGATAGGGGACGGCGACGGGGTCGGGGTCCTTGTCCGGGTCGCGGGCCAGGCGGCGGTTGGGCAGGTCCTCGTCCATCAGGATATCGACCACCAGCTGCAGCGGGGCGGTGTCGGGGGTCAGGGCGTTGCGGCGGGCGTCGTCGCGGCCGGCCAGCTTTCGATAGCGCTCGGCCAGGCCGGCCAGGGCGTGGGCGCGGCTCCAGTCGCCGTCGCGCATGGCCCGGCCCGAGGCCTGGGTCGCCGCGCGGGCCAGGTCGGCGGGGTCGGCGTCGGGCTCGACCGGAAAGGCGGCGTCGGAAACGGCGTCGGGGGAACCCGGGTCGGGGGCGGGCCGGTCGCGGGACCAGCCCTCGCGTCCGATGCGGCCGCGCACGGCCGAGACGGTGAGGCCATAGGCGGCGGCGACGTCGGCGACGGACATTCCGGCCTGATAGGCGCGGCGGGCCTGGGACCAGAGGGCGGCGGGGCGGCGGGCGTAGGGGCGTGCGTTTTCCATCCGCCCATTATCGGCCGGGCCGAAACTCAGGCGCGCCGATCGCCGATTTCGGGGTGCAAGCCCTTGGAATCGCATGAGGCCGAGCGGGGGCTGGCGGGCGCCGGCGCGCGCATTTCGCCCGTGCTGGCGGCGGGCGACCGATCCTGACGCAGGAGCGTGGCAGCCTGGGGTCATGACCTATCCGGGAACCTATTCTTCACAGGCCAAGATCCGCTCGCCCCAGACCTGGGCAGAGGTGCGGCGGGGGTGGGAGCGGGGCGAGACGGCCGCCTCCCTGGCCCGGCGCTATGACGTGGGGCTGGCCAATCTGTGGCGGCGGCGGGCGTCGGAGGGCTGGCGCCGGCTGCGGCCCGAGGACCCGACGCCCGAGCCGATCGAGGGCTGGGCGCGTCACGCGGAGACGCAGCGGGAGGCCTTCGATCGGCGGCTGCGCGATGCGCGGGACCTGGCCGAATGCCTGGTGGAGGCGATGCGGGACGAGCGGCTGAGCCGGGCGCCGCACTGGCACATTCCGTGGCTGTACCACTGGCGGGCCGAGCACCTGGGGCCCGAGGCGGCGGCGCGGGACCGGGCGCGGGCGGCGGAGGCCGGACATCCGTGGGCCGAGGTCTTCTGGCGCGAGGACGGGTCGCTGAAGCCGCTGGACGTGCTGGACGCGGAGATGGCGCGGCTGCATCCGGAGGAACTGCGCGGGGAGCTGGGCCTGCCGGCGGGGGTGACGATGGAGTGAGGGGCCGCCCCTGATCTCCCTCCCCGCCCAGGGGAGGGTGGTCGCCTGTGCGGCTCAGTCCTCGTCCATCTTCAGGGCGGCGATGAAGGCTTCCTGCGGGATCTCGACCTTGCCGAATTGGCGCATGCGCTTCTTGCCGGCCTTCTGCTTTTCCAGCAGCTTCTTCTTCCGCGTGGCGTCGCCGCCGTAGCACTTCGACGTCACGTCCTTGCGCAGGGCGCGCACCGTCTCGCGGGCGATGATCTTGCCGCCGATGGCCGCCTGGATCGGGATCTGGAACAGGTGGGGCGGGATCAGCTCCTTCATCTTCTCGACCATGCCGCGGCCGCGCGTCTCGGCCCGGGCGCGGTGGACCAGCATCGACAGGGCGTCGACCGGCTCGGCGTTGACCAGGATCGACATCTTGACCAGGTCGCCCTCGCGATAGTCGGTCAGTTCGTAGTCGAAGGAGGCGTAGCCCTTCGAGATCGACTTCAGCCGGTCATAGAAGTCGAACACCACCTCGTTCAGCGGCAGCTCATAGACCACCATCGCCCGGCTGCCGACGTAGGACAGTTCGGACTGGATGCCGCGCCGGTCCTGGCACAGCTTGATGACGCCCCCCAGATACTCGTCGGGCGTCAGGATGGTGGCCTTGATCCACGGTTCGGCGATGGACTCGATCTGCATCACGTCGGGCAGGTCGGCCGGGTTGTGCAGGTCGATCTCGGTCCCGTCGCGCTGCCGGATCTTGTAGACGACCGAGGGGGCCGTCGCGATCAGGTCCAGGTTGAACTCGCGGCTCAGGCGCTCCTGGATGATCTCCAGGTGCAGCAGACCGAGGAAGCCGCAGCGGAAGCCGAAGCCCAGGGCGGCGCTGGATTCCATCTCATAGGTGAAGCTGGCGTCGTTCAGACGCAGCTTGCCGATGGCGGCGCGCAGGTCCTCGAAGTCGGCGGCGTCCACCGGGAACAGGCCGCAGAAGACCACCGACTGGACTTCCTTGAAGCCCTTCAGCGGTTCGGCGGTCGGCTTCTTTTCATCCGTGATGGTGTCGCCGACGGCGGCGTGAGCGACCTCCTTGATCTGGGCGGTGATGAAGCCGACCTCGCCGGGGCCCAGCTGGTCGACCGGCGTGTTCTTGGGCAGGAAGACGCCGACCCGGTCGATCAGGTGGGTCGAGCCGTTGCGCATCATCTTGACCCGCATGCCGGTCTTCAGCACGCCGTCGAAGACCCGCACCAGCACGACGACGCCCAGGTAGGGGTCGTACCAGGCGTCGACCAGCATGGCCTTCAGCGGCGCATTGGCGTCGCCCTTGGGCGCCGGCAGGCGGGTGACGACGGCCTCCAGCACGTCCTCGATGCCCAGGCCCGACTTGGCGCTGGCCAGGACGGCGTCGGAGGCGTCGATGCCGATGACGTCCTCGATCTGCGCCTTGACCCGGTCCGGTTCGGCGGCGGGCAGGTCGATCTTGTTCAGGACCGGCACGATCTCGTGGTTGTTGTCGATCGCCTGATAGACGTTGGCCAGGGTCTGGGCCTCGACGCCCTGCGAGGCGTCCACCACCAGGATCGACCCCTCGCAGGCGGCCAGCGAGCGGCTGACCTCATAGGCGAAGTCGACGTGGCCCGGCGTGTCCATCAGGTTCAGCACATAGTCCAGCCCGTCGCGCGCGGTGTAGTTCAGGCGCACGGTCTGGGCCTTGATGGTGATGCCCCGCTCTTGCTCGATCTCCATGTTGTCGAGAACCTGCTCGGACATCTCCCGCGCGGTCAGGCCGCCGGTCGCCTGGATCAGGCGGTCGGACAGGGTGGATTTCCCGTGGTCGATGTGGGCGACGATCGAGAAGTTCCGGATGCGGTCGATGGGCGGCGTGGTCATGCGCGCGCCCCTATCATGCGCGCGGGCCGGGACCAAGCGGCGGCGGGCGGGCGCGGCCATCCGAACCACGGACGGTGCCAGATTAAGCCTTTGCAATAAACCGTCTAGCCGTTTGAGCGGCCGCGCCGGACGCGGTATGAGCATCGGTCCGAAAACCGGCTCTCCACCGGCCGATCAGCCCCGACTGCAACCGAGGACCATTCCGTGCTCAAGACTGCTCGTTCGACCCTGGCCAAGTCCCTCGTCGCGGGCGCGGCGTGCGGCGCCCTCCTGCTGGCCGGCTGCGGCGGCCATGGCGAGGAGAAGGCGCCCGAAAAGTCCGGCGCCTCGCGCCAGACCGTCACTGTGGCCACGGTCGCCCAGACCAACCTGGATCGCCAGGTCAGCGCGTCGGGCACCGTCTCGGCCTGGGAAGAGGTGCCCGTCGCGGCCGAGACCGGCGGCCTGACCGCCGTCGCCCTGTATGTCGACGAAGGCTCCTACGTGCGCCAGGGCCAGCCGCTGGTGCAGATGAACGACGTGCTGCTGCGCGCCCAGCTGCGCCAGCAGCAGGCGGCGGTCCAGCTGGCCGAGGCCAACGTGGCGCGCGACGACGCCGCCCTGGCCCGCGCCCAGGAACTACGGGAGCGCGGCTTCCTGGCGCAGGCGGCGCTGGACACGGCGCTGGCCGACCAGCGGGCCTCGGCGGCCAATCTGGCGTCGGCGCGCGCCACCCTGGCCCAGACCCAGACCCAGCTGGACCAGGCCACCATCCGCGCGCCCGTCGCGGGCCAGATCATCAGCCGCAGCGTCACCAAGGGCCAGATCATCACCGCCGGGACCGAGCTGTTCCGCATGGTGCGCGACGGCCGGCTGGAGCTGGACGCCCAGGTTCCGGAGACGGAGCTGCCGCTGATCCGCGCCGGGCAGTCCGCGACCATCACCTCCAGCGAGGCGGGTTCGACCACCGGCACGGTTCGCATCGTGACGCCCGAGGTGGACGCCCAGACCCGCCTGGGCGTGGCCCGCATCTCCCTGTCGCCCGGCAGCCAACTGAAGCCCGGCATGTTCGCCCGGGCCCAGATCGCCGTCGGCGCCCAGCCGGCGACGACGGTGCCCACCGGCGCGGTCCTGTATCGCAACAACCGCGCGGGCGTCTTCCTACTGAACGCGGACGGTGCCTCCGTGCGCTTCCAGCCGATCACGGTCCTGTCGCGGACCGACGCCCAGACCGCGGTCAGCGGCGTGGCGACCGGCGCGCGCGTGGTCGTGGAGGGCGCCGGCTTCCTGAACGAGGGCGATCGCGTCACCGTCTCGACCCGCGCCGCGGGCCAGGGCGCGGGCCAAGGCGCCGGACGGGCGGCTCCCGCCCCGACCCAGCCGGCCTCGAAGTAAGGGCCGGCCATGAACCAGATCTCGTCCTGGGCGATCAAGAACCCCATCCCGATCATCCTGCTGTTCGTCCTGCTGACGCTGGCGGGGGTGTCCGGCTTCGCCGGCATGCGGATCAACAACAACCCCGACATCGACTTCCCCCTGGTCGCCGTGACGGCGGCCCGGCCCGGCGCCGCGCCGGCCGAGATGGAGGTCCAGGTCACGCGCCTGATCGAGGATTCGATCGCCGGCCTGTCGGGCGTGCGCCACATCTATTCCAACGTCACCGACGGCGTGTCCTCGACCACCATCGAGTTCGAGCTGGGCACCGACACCGAGCGCGCCACCAACGACGTCCGCAACGCCATGAGCGGCGTGCGCGCCAGCCTGCCCCAGGACATGCAGGAGCCGACGGTCCAGCGCATCGACATCACCGGCGACGCCCTGATCACCTACGTCGTCCGCTCTCCCACCATGTCGCCCGAACAGATCAGCTGGTTCATCGACAACGAGGTCAGCCGCTCGCTGCTGGCGCTGGGCGGCGTGGGCGAGGTCAACCGCTCGGGCGGGGTGGACCGCGAAATCCGCGTCGAACTGGATCCCCAGCGCCTGTCGGCCTACGGCGTCACCGCCGCCCAGGTCAGCCAGGCCCTGACCAACGTCAACAACAACCTGCCGGGCGGGCGCGTCACCGTCGCCGGGTCCGAACGGGCGGTGCGCACCCTGGGCGCGGCCGCTTCGGTCGATCAGCTGCGCGAGACCCTGGTCCCGCTGAGCGACGGCCGCAGCGTGCGCGTCGGCGACCTGGGCTCGGTCGAGGACAAGTGGAGCGAGCCGCGGCGCATGGCCCGCTACAACGGCCAGGAGGCCGTGACCTTCAACTTCCTGCGGTCGCGTACGGCCAGCGAGGTCGACCTGGCCAAGAAGGTCCGCGCCGAGGTGGCCCGCATCGACGAGGCGCACCCGGAGCTGACCATCCAGCCCGTCACCTCCAGCGTCCAGTACATCGAGGAAAGCTACCTGGCCTCGCTGGAAGCCCTGGCCCTGGGCGCCGTGCTGGCGGTCATCGTGGTCTTCATCTTCCTGCGCGACTGGCGCGCGACCCTGGTCGCCGCGACCGCCATGCCGATGTCGCTGATCCCGACCTTCGCCGTGCTGGCGCCGCTGGACCAGTCGCTGAACGTCGTGACGCTGCTGGCGCTGTCGCTGACCATCGGCATCCTGGTCGACGACGCCATCGTGGAGATCGAGAACATCGTCCGGCACATGCGGGACGGAAAGCCGCCCTATGACGCGGCCATCGAGGCGGCCGACGAGATCGGCCTGGCGGTCGTGGCGACGACGGCGACCATCATCGCGGTGTTCGCGCCGGTGGGCTTCATGCCGGGCATCATCGGCCAGTTCTTCAAGGCCTTCGCCCTGGCCGCCTGCGTCAGCGTCTTCTTCTCGCTGGTGGTGGCGCGGACCCTGACGCCGCTGATGGCGGCCTTCATGCTCAAGCACACCAAGCACGAGGACAAGGACCCGTTCTGGATGAGCGGCTATCTGCGGGCGCTGCGCTGGTCGCTGGGCAACCGGTGGAAGGTCTTCGTCCTGGGCATCGTCTTCCTGGTCGGCTCCGTCGCCCTGTCGGTCGCGGCCAAGATGTCGTTCGAGTTCATGTCGCCGGCCGACGAGAGCCGCGCGGCCTTCCAGATCGAGACCCCGCCCGGCACGACTCTGCGCGAGACCGACGCCATCGTGCAGCAGGTCACCCGCCAGCTGGAGGCCCGCCCGGAGGTCACCTCCGTCTACGCCGCCATCGGCGGCCAGGACGTCAACCAGGCCAATGTCTACGCCGACATGGTGCCCAAGGGCGACCGCGCGCTGAGCCAGCAGGAATTCGCCCGGGTCATGGTCGACGAGCTGAAGCAGATTCCCGGCGCGCGCATCCGCGCCGGCATCGCCCAGCAGGGCGGCGGCCCCGGCGACGGCACCAGCTACACCTTCTCCATCCTGGGCGACGACCCGGCCACGCTGGAGGCGGCCGCCCGCCGGGTGGAAGAGCAGATGCGCGGCGTGCCGGGCCTGGCCAATGTGGTCAACACCGCCGCCATCGCCCGCCCCGAGATCGTGGTGACCCCGCGTCCGGACGAGGCGGCCCTGGCCGGCGTCTCGGCCGGCAGCATCTCCCAGGCCGTGCGCGTCGCCACCATCGGCGACGTGGACCAGAACCTGCCCAAGTACAATCTGGGCGACCGGCAGATCCCCATCCGCCTGCAGCTGACCGAGGCGGCGCGCGAGGACCTGAACGTGCTGGAGAACCTGCGCGTGCCGACCAACTCCGGCGCGGCCGTGCCGCTGAGCGCGGTCGCCGACATCGAGTTCGGCGCCGGGCCGGCGACCGTCAGCCGCCAGGACCGGTCGCGCATCGCCTCGATCACGGCCGAGCTGGACGGCATCACCACCGGCGCCGCCGGCCAGGCGGTGCAGCGCCTGCCCGCCGTGCGCGACCTGCCCACCGGGGTGCGCCAGGTGCCGGCCGGGGACGCCGAGTTCATCCAGGAGATGATCACCGGCTTCGCCATGGCCTTCCTGTCGGGCATCCTGCTGATGTACGCGGTGTTGACGCTGCTGTTCAAAAGCTTCGCCTATCCGGTCACCATCATGGCGGCCCTGCCCCTGGCCATCGGGGGCGCCTTCATCGCCCTGGTGATCGCGGGCAAGAGCTTCTCCATGTCGGCCCTGATCGGGGTGCTGATGCTGATGGGGATCGCGGCGAAGAACTCCATCCTGCTGGTCGACTATGTCATCATGGCCGAGAAGGACGGCATGCCCCGTCGCGACGCCATCCTAGACGCCGCGCACAAGCGGGCGCGGCCGATCCTGATGACCACCTTCGCCATGGGCGCGGGCATGGTGCCGATCGCCCTGGGCGTCGGGGCGGACGTGGAGTTCCGCTCGCCGATGGCGGTGGCGGTGCTGGGGGGCCTGATCTCCTCGACCTTCCTGTCGCTGCTCTACATCCCGGCGATCTTCACCATCGTGGACGACTTCGCCCAGTTCTCCCGCCGCAACCTGCGCCGCCTGACGGCCGGCCAGCGGCGGATGGACGGCGAGCGGGAGCAGCCGACGCTGGCGGAGTGATGCCAAGGCCCGTCGCGGACCTTCGGAAGGTTCGCGACGGGTGGAAAGCGGCGGTTCAGAAAGGCTGCTTTGCTGCCGGAAGCCATTGCCGC
>Ga0065721_10004348_pt1 | contig 30414 bp, 26 predicted proteins | sample Mesricmetagenome_FD_59108 | JGI IMG/M metagenome (GOLD analysis project Ga0065721, IMG submission 59108) | Mesophilic microbial community from rice straw/compost enrichment Sample: eDNA_1 v2 (version 2) | ecosystem: Engineered > Solid waste > Grass > Composting > Bioreactor | place: USA: Davis...
AGATCAGTGTATGGAGTACTTCGCCCATCCAGAACTCTCAGCCGATGAGTTCCAACCTGCCCTTGATACTTTAATAAACGTTCAAGAAGGAAGCGCTAAAGCATGCGTTCTGGACGTCTTTTCAAGTTCCATTCCTTTGCATTAGCTAGCATGTTTCTTGTCCGGTGAAGCGAAGCACTGCTTAATGCAGGTGCTTCAACTTGTCCGGATTGCGCATCACATAGATCGCGGTGACCTTGCCGTCCTCTATATCGAGGGCAGTGGTTTGTAACTCCCCATCTGCTTCGCGGGTGATAAAGCCGGGTAAGCCGTTCACCATTGTGATCCGCACCAGTTGCCAGCCACCTCTCTCGAAGAAGCGCACCAGCGAGCGCTGTACCTTCATCACGTCTTCGATTCCAAACAGCAGCCTGAGCGCTGCCGGGCGTTTGCCCCCGCCATCGGAATGCAGGCTGACATCGGCGGACAGCATGGCGGAGAGTGCGGTCATGTCGCCGCTACGCGATGCGGTGAAGAAGGCTTCGGCGATTTCCAGTCCGCGCTTCTTGTCGACCTGGAAACGGCTGCGGGTTTCGCGCACATGAGCGCGTGCGCGGGCCGCCAGTTGCCGGCAGGCCGCTGGTTCGCGGTTGATCGAGGCGGCCACCTCTTCGAACTCCAGGCCGAATACGTCGTGCAGCAGGAAGGCCGCGCGCTCAAGCGGTGAAAGCCGTTCCAGCGCCAGCATCAACGGCAGCGTTACATCCCCTTCTTCCTCCTCCTCGACCACGGGATCGGGAAGCCAGGGGCCGATATAGGTTTCACGCGTCTTGCGTGCAGATTTCAAGTGGTCGAGGCAGAGCCGGGTGACGGTGCGGCGCAGGAAGGCTTCCGGCTCGCGCACTTGAGCCCGGTCGGCCCTCATCCAGCGGATGAAGGCCTCCTGTACCACGTCCTCGGCATCGGCCACGGAACCGAGCATACGGTAAGCGACGCGCATGAGGCGGGGGCGCAAGGGCGCAAAGCTTGCAGCAGCATCCTCGTGGCCGACGACCTGCATCAGGCGACCGCCTTTTCCGCCTGGGGACGGGCCGGCGTTTCGAGCCACAGGCTGAAGCCGACGGCAAGGCGGTTCCAGCCGTTGATGACATTGATCATCAGGGTAAGCTTCACCTGCTCCTCCTGCGTGAACTTCGCCTCCAATGCCTGGCGAGCCGCATCGAGTTCATGGCCGTCCGAAAGCCGCGTCAACGCGTCCGTCCAGCCGAGCGCCGCCCGCTCCCGATCAGTATAGCACGGCGCCTCGCGCCAAGCCGACAGCAGGTAGATGCGCTGCTCCGTCTCGCCCTTGGCCCGCGCTTCGACCGTGTGCATGTTGATGCAGTTGGCGCAGCCGTTGATCTGCGACGAGCGGATCTTCACCAGTTCGATTAGGCTCGGTTCAAGGCTGGCAGCCGCATCAAGCGACATGCTCATCCACTTCTTCATCAGGACGGGCGAAGCGGCGAAGGGATCAAGTCTCGGTGTCATTATCATATCCTCTGTTGGGGTTACGACATCATGACGAGCGAGCTTCGGCCGGTGTGACATGACGGGCTAATTTTCCAGAAGCCGCTTCGCTCGCCAAGCGCCATTCGCCGTACCGCTCATCTCCGGTCCCATTGACACCAGTGCGGCAGTCTGTATTCTGTTATAAAAGTTTATATAACATAACTGTGGAACATAAGTGGGGAGACTGCCATGAAATTGAAACTCGCATTTCTTGTCGCCACGGCGCTTGTTGCCGCGCCTTCGCTGCTGATGGCCCAGGAGAAGGGCGGCGTCATCAACGTCGCGACGATCGGCGAACCGCCGACGCTCGACCCGATGACCTCGACCGCCGACCTCGTCGGCATCGTCACGCAGCACATTTTCGAGACGCTCTACACTTTCGACAAGACGTGGAATGTCACGCCTCTCCTGGCGGAAAACCTTCCGGAGGTCAGCGATGATGGCAAGACCTATACGATCAAGCTGCGCTCCGACATCAAGTTCCACGACGGTAGCGACATGGCGTCCGATGACGTGGTTGCCTCGCTCAACCGCTGGACGAAACTCGCCTCGCGCGGCAAGCAGGCCGCCAGCTTCATTGAATCCATTTCCGCGGCAGATCCCTCGACCGTCGTGATCAAGCTGAAGCAGCCCTACGCGCCACTCGCCTCGCTGCTCGCCTTCAACAACTCTGCCGCCATCATCATCCCGGCTGAAAAGCAGGCCGACACGATGACAGATTTCATCGGCACCGGTCCCTACATGCTAAAGGAACGGAAGGCAGACCAGTACATCCAGTTGGCTCGCTTCGACGGCTACAAAGCTCGCTCCGGCGAGAGCGACGGATACGGCGGCGCTCGCAAGCAGTACCTCGACGAAATTCGCTTCGTGCCGGTGCCGGATGCCAATACCCGTGTCGAGGCTGCCGTTTCCGGCCAGTATGACTACATCGACTCGCTGCCAGTTGAATCCTTCGACAAGCTGAAGGCCTCGACGGCGACGCAGCCGCTAATGCTGAAGCCCTTCGGTTATCCGGTCTTTGTCTTCAATACGGCGGAAGGCGTTGCCAAGGATGTCGAGGTCCGTAAGGCAATTCGCCAGGCGCTCAACATGGAAGACATGCTGGCCGCGGCATTCGGCAGCACGGATTTTTACGCGTTGGACGGCAATATCTACCCGGAACCCTATGCGTGGGCGACAGATATCGGTGCCGAGGGCAACTACAATGTCGCCGATCCTGAAGGTGCCGCGGTGGCTGCCAAGGCGGCCGGTTATGACGGCAAGCCTGTACGCATCCTAACCAGCCGCCAATATGAATTCCACTACAAGATGGCGCAGGTCGCCGCAGAATATCTCAAGCTCGCCGGCTTCCAGGTCGACATGCAGGTCGTGGACTGGGCGACGCTAACCCAGCGCCGCGCCGACAAGGCCCTGTGGGACATCTATATCACCCACAGCCCGTTCCTACCGGAGCCGGCGCTGATCGGCTCGCTGTCGCCGAGCTCGCCGGGCTGGTGGGATACGCCGGTGCGCAAGGAGGCCGTTGATGCCTTCTCGGCGGCATCAGACCCGAAGAAGCGCGTCGAACTGTGGGCGAAGGTCCAGAAGGCGGTCTATGACGAGGTGCCCTTCATGAAGATCGGTGACTTCAACGCCGTTTCTGCGATGTCGACCAAGCTTCAGGGCGTTGATCCGGCTCCGTGGCCCTACTTCTGGAACGCCTCGATCAAGAAGTAGCATACCGTAGGAATTGCACTGATGCTCACTCTCTCCCCGTACGCGCGGGGAGGAATACGTGCCCGGCCGCCCGGCGCTTCTTCTGTGGAAGAGGAGGAGCGACAGGCGGACGAGGCGCAAACCGACAGAATAAGCGGACACAGGAACCGCCCATGATACGTTACATCCTCCAGCGCCTCTTTGGCATGATCGTCGTGATGTTCCTTGTCGTCACGATTGTTTTCGTGATCGTGCGTGTCACGCCGGGCGATCCGGCGGCGGTGATGCTCGGGCCTGATGCGACGCCGCAGGATATTGCAGAGCTACGCAGCCGGCTCGGCCTCGATCAGTCGATTGTCATGCAATACATCTATTACATCGGGCAGTTGCTGAGGGGCGATCTTGGCCAGTCGATCTTCCTCAATATGCCGGTCACCTCTGCACTTCTTGACCGCGCCGAGCCAACCTTCTTCCTGACCATCTTTTCACTTGCCATTGCCAGCGTCATCGCCCTGCCGATCGGCATCTATGCCGCCTACCGGCGCGGTTCGTTCATCGATCAGGCCTCGACCACGATCGCCATGCTGGCGGCTTCGATTCCGAGCTTCTGGCTCGGCCTCATCCTGATGCAGTTCTTTGCTGTGCGCTTCGGTATGTTCCCCGTCTCAGGGTATGGCGGGCCGGGAGCGAGCTTCGCGACGCGCATGTATCACTTGACGCTTCCAGCCTTTGCGCTCGGTCTCGTGTCCTCCGCGCTCATCCTGCGGTTCACCCGGGCTTCCATGCTTGATGTGTTGGGCGACGATTACATCCGCACTGCCCGCGCCAAGGGGTTGATCGAGCGAAAAGTCATTCTCAAGCACGCGCTGAAGAACGCGTTGATCCCGATCCTGACGGTGATAGGCCTCACCGCCGCCGTTCTCATCTCCGGCGCAGTGGTGACGGAAACCGTCTTCGGCCTGCCGGGCGTTGGCAATCTCGTCGTGTCCGCCGTGCTGCGCCGTGACTATCCGGTGATCCAAGGCGCGTTGCTCGTGATCGCTGGCCTCTATGTCTTCATCAACTTCGCGATCGACATGCTTTATCTGCTCGTTGATCCTCGTGTCCGTTACTAGGGGGTGCGCGACGATGGCTGATATCGCAACCGCCGCCCAGAAGCCGGAAGTGAGCGAACGGAGCCGTTTCTTGCGGCGCCTGCTGAAGCGCAGGACGGTTGCCGCCGGCTTGATCGTCCTGACGATCTTCGTGTTGCTGGCCGTTCTGGCCCCGTGGATCGCACCCTATTCGCCGACGAAGCTTTCGATCGTCAATCGACTGAAGCCGCCGAGCGAACTGTTCTGGTTCGGTACCGACGAGTTCGGCCGCGATGTTTTCAGCCGCACCATTTACGCTGGGCGATTGTCGCTGCTGGTCGGCGCCGCAGTTGTCGCTCTTTCGGCCGTCATCGGGGTGACGATGGGACTACTCGCTGGTTTCTTCCAGCGGCTCGACACGCCGATCGCGCGCCTGATCGACGCGATGATGGCTTTCCCGGACATCCTGCTTGCGATCGCGCTGGTCGCTGCCCTCGGTCCGTCGCTGACGACCGTCATCGTGGCCCTGTCGATCGTCTATTCGCCACGCCTCGCGCGGATCGTCCGTGCTTCGACGCTCGTCATTCGCGAACTGCCCTATGTGGAAGCGGCGAAGGCGCTCGGGATTTCGACCTTCCACATCATGACGCGACACGTGCTGCGCAACCTCGTATCGCCGATCCTGGTGCAGGGCACGTTCCTGTTCGCCAGCGCGATGCTCGCCGAAGCCGGCCTTTCCTTCCTTGGCCTCGGCGTGAGCCCCGAAATCCCGACCTGGGGCACAATGATCTCCGCCGGCCGCCAATATATCGGCCAGGCCGACTGGATGACCTACTTCCCGGGCTTCGCCATCATCTTATCCGTGCTGTCGCTGCAAATGGTCGGCGATGGTTTGAGAGATATGCTCGATCCCAGACTGCGAAAGGATCTGTAAATGAACGGTGAAAAAGCGGCCAAGCCGCTCCTCATCACCAATGTGAAACCGATGGCTTTCCGGCAGAATGTGCCGGATGCGGCGACGGACATTCTCGTCGGCTCCGACGGTAAGATCACCGCGATCGGCTCCCAGCTTGCCGCTCCCGCCGATGCGCAACGCGTCGACGGCAAGGGGGCCTGGATCTCGCCCGGTTGGGTCGACCTGCATGTTCACATCTGGCATGGCGGCACCGACATCTCCATCCGCCCGTCTGAATGTGGCGCCGAGCGGGGCGTCACGACGCTGGTCGATGCCGGTTCTGCCGGTGAGGCGAACTTCCACGGTTTCCGCGAGTACATCATCGAGCCGTCGAAGGAGCGCATCAAGGCCTTCCTCAATCTCGGTTCGATTGGTCTCGTCGCCTGCAATCGCGTCGCCGAACTCCGTGATATCCGCGACATCGATCTAGACCGTATCTTGGAGTGCTATGCCGAGAACAAGGAGCATATCGTCGGCATCAAGGTTCGCGCGAGCCATGTCATCACCGGCTCTTGGGGTGTGACGCCGGTCAAGCTCGGCAAGAAGATCGCCAAGATCCTCAAGGTTCCGATGATGGTGCATGTCGGCGAACCGCCGGCGCTGTATGATGAAGTCCTGGAAATTCTCGGCCCCGGCGACGTCGTCACGCACTGCTTCAACGGCAAGGCTGGCTCCTCCATCATGGAAGACGAGGACCTGTTCAACCTCGCCGAACGTTGTGCTGCCGAAGGTGTGCGGCTCGACATCGGCCACGGCGGAGCGTCTTTCTCCTTCAAGGTGGCGGAAGCTGCGATTTCGCGCGGGCTGTTGCCGCATTCGATCTCGACCGATTTGCACGGTCACTCGATGAACTTCCCGGTCTGGGATCTGGCGACCACGATGTCAAAGCTGATGTCGGTCGGCATGCCCTTCGACAAGGTGGTTGAGGCTGTCACGCATAATCCCGCTGACGTCATCAAGCTGTCGATGGAGAACCGGCTTTCGCTTGGCGAACGCGCCGATTTCACGATCTTCGACCTCGTTGATGCTGATCTGGAGGCGACCGATTCCAACGGCGACGTCTCGCGCCTGCATAAGCTGTTCGAGCCCCGCTACGCGATCATGGGATCGGAGGCGGTAGCTTCCAGCCGCTACATCCCACGTGCCCGCCGGCTCGTCCGTCACAGCCACGGCCTGTCGTGGCGGTGATCGGCAACCTCATGAAAATCGCATGACAGGAGTTTACGTGACGACGTCTCCAGCAAAGGCCGCTCCCACGGCAACTGCGCCCTACGACCGGTTGGCGGCACTCGGAATCGCGCTGCCACCTTCGCCGCCGCCTATCGCCAATTTCGTGACGCATGTGTTTGAAGGCAACATGCTCTACCTTTCCGGCCAAGGGCCGCGCGAGGCGGACGGGTACCTTCATGCCGGGAAGGTGGGGGGCGAAGTGGATGTTGCTCTCGCTTATCAACACGCGCGCCTTGTCGGCATCAACCTGCTGGCCGTGATGCATGACGCACTCGGCGACCTTTCACGCGTGAAACGCGTGGTGAAGCTCTTGGGAATGGTCAACGCCGTTCCCGACTTCCGGGATCACCCGAGCGTCATCAACGGCTGCTCGGACCTCTTCATCGAAGTCTTCGGCGAAGCGGGCCAACATGCCCGGTCTGCGGTCGGCTTCGGTTCGCTGCCGGGCAACATTACCGTCGAGATCGAAGCGATCGTCTCGCTCAGGGATTGACCAATGACCTCAGTGGTTGCGCCAGCCCATCAGTTTTTCGATCTGCTCGGCGGAGGCGCGAACGTGCTCCGTGTAGTGGTTCTCGTCGGAAAGAACCTTCTGTTCCGGAAGGACGATGGAAATGGTCGCAACACACCGGCCGTCACGGTCGCAGATCGGCGAGGCTATGCAGGCAACCGCGTAGTCGGACTCGGCAACCTGGATCGACAAGCGCTCTTCAAAGGCCTTGCCAGCGGAGTCGGAAAGCGAGCGCGCGTCGATCTCCGCGCGGCCGGTCGGGGAGGTGCGGGCGCAGCGCTTGAACAACTCGATCCGCTCGCTCTCCGGCAGGTGTCCCACCAGGAGCCGTCCGGAAGCTGTCCAGTTGAGCGGCACGCGGGTACCGACGCGCGAGGCGACCTGGAAGTGGCTCGGACCATCGGCCATGGCAAGCACCAGCATATGGTCGCCGTCGCGGCCACAGAGCTGGACGGTTTCGCCGGCTTTCCGGCAGAGGTCGTGCATTTCGTGGGTGGCAACGCTCATGAAATCAAGCGAGCGGGCGTAAGCGAGGCCGTAATGGTACAGCCGTGCACCGAGCCAGATCGAACCGTCGGCGTTGCGGGCCAGCATGTTCTTTTCAACCAAGTCGTCGATGATGACGTAGACGGTCGAAAGCGGCGCCTTGATCGCCTTCGCGATTGCATAAGCGCCGGCTGGCGAACCAGTTTCGTAGAGATGATCAATCACCTGCAGCGCACGGTCGATGCCACTCACACGAGAGCGGCGCGTGCCCTTCGCACCGGTTTCCTGTGCAGCGCCAACGTCTTCATTGAAAGCAGCGGGTGAAGTCTTCGCGTCCAAATAGATGTTCCTCATCTGATTTGGGAGCCTATTACATTATTATGGCATAGCTGTCGATGGCAAACTACGGCGGCCAGCATCTGGAGAGAGATAAAATGTCCGATGACATCCGCACCAAGATCGGCCTTCGCCCGGTCATCAACGTTTCCGGCACGATGACCAGCCTCGGAGCATCGATTGTCGTCCCCGAAGCGATCGAGGCGATGACGGCGATCCTGCCGCAGTTCGTCGAGATCAACGACCTGCAGCGCAAGGCAAGCGCGGTCATCGCACGGCTGACCGGCGGCGAGGCAGGTTTCGTTACGGCGTCCTGTTCAGCCGGGATCAGCCTTGCCGTTGCGGGAGCAATCACCGGTGACAACCTGCTGGCAATCGAAAAGCTGCCAGATGCGACGCCTGAGAAGAATGAAGTTATCGTTCAGATGGGGCATGTGGTGAGCTACGGCGCGCCGGTGGACCAGGCGATCCGGCTTGGCGGTGGGAAGGTCGTGCTTATCGGCCAGGCAACCTCGACGCACCGTTTCCACATGGAAAACGCCATTAACGAGAAGACGGCTGCGGCTGTCTATGTCGTTTCCCATCATGTGGTTGATTATGGGCTTCTGCATCTTGCCGAATTCGTTGAGATCGCCCACGCCAAGGGCGTTCCGGTCATCGTTGATGCGGCTTCCGAGTACGATCTGAAGCTGTTTCTGGCGCAGGGTGCCGATATTGCGCTCTATTCCGGTCACAAGTTCCTTGGCGGGCCGACTTGTGGCATCGTTGCTGGCAAGAAGGAGTTGGTCCGCCATGCCTTCCTGCAGAACATGGGCATCGGCCGCGGCATGAAGGTCGGCAAGGAAAGCGTCTACGGCGTCATGGCGGCGCTGGAAGCGTGGGAGACGCGCGATCACGCCGGCATTCGAGAGCGCGAAACCGGCTACCTGAACCTCTGGAAGGAAACGCTCGACGGCCGACCGGGCATTACCGCGCTGATCGAGCCGGATCCGACCAACAACCCGCTCGACCGCCTGCGCGTGATCGTCTCAGCCCCGGAAGCCCATATCACCGCGTGGGATCTTGCGGCCGCACTTGGCCGTGGCAACCCGCCAGTCATCGTCCGCGACCACGAGGTGGAGCACAACTACTTCTATCTCGACCCCTGCAACCTGCATCCGGGCCAGGAGAAAATTGTGGCGGCACGCCTTTCAGAGGAACTCGACAAGGCGCGTGCCTCCAACGAGATCATGGCCACGCCGCTTGAAAACCGCAGCAGGCACCGCTTCGACAGCCTGTTGCGCTGGCCGGACTGAGGCTTTTCCCTCTTCCCGGAAGGGGGAAGGTGCCGGAAGGGCTAATGCGGGAGCCGTTAAGCTGGCTCACAGGAAGGAGGGAACGATCATGACAAACATCGAAACCAAGAACATCGCCCCGGTTCTGTCCGTCCAGAACCTCACCACTTCGTTCAACGTGGACGGCGAATGGAGGCCGGTGGTCCGCAACGTTTCCTTCTCGGTCGCGCCGGGAGAGACCGTGGCGATCGTCGGGGAGTCGGGATCCGGAAAGAGCGTCACGTCACTGTCCATCATGCGGCTGCTGCAGGAAGGAACGAGCCGCATCGACGGCAAGATCATGCTTGATGGCCGCGACCTGCTTTCGCTTCCCGAGCACGAGATGCGCAAGGTGCGCGGCAACGAGGTCTCGATGATCTTCCAGGAGCCGATGACGAGCCTCAATCCGCTCTTCACCATCGGCGACCAGATCTCCGAGGCGCTGTTGTGCCACAAGCCGATGTCCACCGCGGAAGCGAGGGCTGAAACCATGCGCCTCCTGGACAAGGTCCGCATCCCTTCTGCCGCATCGCGGTTCGATGAATATCCGCACCGGTTCTCCGGCGGCATGCGCCAACGCGTGATGATCGCCATGGCTCTCGCATCGAAACCGAAGCTCCTGATCGCGGACGAGCCGACGACGGCGCTCGACGTAACGATCCAGGGGCAGATCCTCGACCTGATCAAGATCCTTCAGGAAGAGGAGGGGACCTCGGTCCTCTTCATTACGCACGACATGGGCGTGGTGGCGGAAATCGCCGACCGCACGGTTGTCATGTATCGGGGCGAGCAGGTGGAAACGGGGGCGACAGCCGACATCTTCCACCGCGGCAGGCATCCCTATACACGTGCATTGCTGTCAGCGGTGCCGGTTCTTGGCTCGATGCAGAAATACGAGCGGCCGTTGCGCTTTCCGGTCGTCAACAACACGACGGGTCAATCCGATACGCCGGTGGAGGTGCCGGATACGGTTGCCAGGGATAAGCCGATCCTGGAGGTGAAGAACCTCACCAAGCGGTTCGAGATCCATTCGGGCCTGTTCGGCCGCCTTAGCGGCCGCGTTCATGCCGTCGAGAATGTCTCGTTCGACCTTTTTGCCGGTGAGACGCTGTCCTTGGTTGGCGAATCCGGCTGCGGCAAGTCCACGACGGGCCGCGCCATCATGCGGCTGATCGAGCCCGACTCCGGCTCTGTCACCGTCGAGGGCCGGGACCTGCTGGCACTTGACAAGCGGCAGATGCGTGAGATGCGCAAGTCCGTCCAGATGATCTTCCAGGATCCGTTCGCGTCCCTCAACCCCCGCATGACGGTCGGCCAGGCGATCGCAGAGCCCTATCTTGAACACAGGATGGGGACGTCGAAGGAGGCCAAGGAGGTGGTCGCCGACATGCTGCGCAAGGTCGGGCTGACGCCAGACATGGCAAGCCGCTATCCGCACGAGTTCTCCGGCGGCCAGCGTCAGCGTATCTGCATCGCTCGCGCGCTTGCGCTGCAGCCGAAGGTGATTGTCGCGGACGAAAGTGTGTCAGCGCTCGATGTTTCGATCAAGGCGCAGGTCATCAACCTCATGCTCGATCTGCAGCAGAGCCTCAACCTCGCCTTCCTGTTCATCTCCCACGACATGGCGGTGGTGGAGCGGGTGAGCCACCGCGTGGCGGTCATGTATCTGGGGGAAATCGTCGAGATTGGGCCGCGTGTGGCAGTCTTCGGCAACCCCCAACACGAATACACGAAGAAGTTGATGGCTGCCGTTCCCGTCCCAGATCCGGATCGTCGGCGGGAGAAGCGCATGGTTGCGAGCGATGAGCTCAGGAGCCCGATCCGTCCCGCCGATTATGTCGCGACGAGACGGGAATATCGTGAAGTGTCAGCAGGCCATCTCGTCGCTCAGTAGAGGCCGGGACGACGGCTCACGGATAGGACATGACTTCCGCATGCGAAGCAACGCGAAATTCACCGGCATCGGTCACCCAGCCGCGGAACATGCCATCCGTATTGTAGGGTGCGGCAACAGAACCATCGGCGCCAACCGCGACGAGGCCCGCACCGATATTGTGGACCTTCAGGTCTTCCATGATGACCTTGGCTGACGCCGTCTTCACGTCCTCACCGAGATAAGCCATGCGCGCCGCAATCTCGTGGCCGACGACATGGCGGATGAAGAACTCGCCCTTGCCCGTGCCGGAGATGGCGCAGACGCCATCACGCGCGTAAGTGCCGGCGCCAATGATCGGGCTGTCGCCTACGCGTCCCTCCGGCTTGTTGTTGTAGCCGCCGGTTGAGGTGGCGGCGGCAAGATGACCGTGCTTGTCGAGCGCGACCGCGCCTACTGTGCCATGCTTTTCCGCCTCGCTGGCGGCGACCGCCGTACCGGCGGCGACATGCGCCTTCATCGCCGCGAGGGCGCGCTGGCGCTTCTCGGTGGTGAAATAAGCCTGCTCCTCGACTGCGAGCCCTTTGGATTCGGCAAATCGGTCGGCGGCGGGGCCAGCAAGCAGCACCGCATCTCCGTGTTCGAGAACGGCGCGTGCGCCGATGATCGGATTGCGGATGTGGCGTGCGCCGCAGATGGCGCCGGCGGCGAGCGTTTCGCCGTCCATGATGGAGGCATCCAGTTCATGGATGCCGTTTTCGTTCAGTGCTGCACCATGGCCGGCGTTGAAATGCGGACTGTCTTCCATGACGACAACGGCAGCCTGGACAGCATCGATAGCGCGTCCGCCGCGCTCCAGGATAGCATAGCCGGCCTCGAGTGCACGCCCGAGGTCGCGGCGGGCGGCATTCCATTCGGCCTCGCTGAGGTCCAGCTTGGCCATCACGCCACAGCCGCCGTGGATGGCAAGAGCGAATTTCGTCATGGGTATCCTCCGATAAAGAGAAGGGCACCGGGTGTTGCCGGTGCCCTCGGATTGTTTCGCTTACTTCTTGGGCTGGACGTCCATGGCCAGCGTGTCTTCATCAGAACGCGGGTTGTACGTCACCTTATCAGCCTTGGCACCCCAGGCGGACAGGTTGGTCGCCAGCGGCAGGTCCGGACGGTCCGTCGCAACCAGCATGTTGGCTTCCTCAAGCAGAGCAAGGCGCTTGGCTTCGTCCATCTCGACGGCGGCGTCCTGGATCAGCTTGTCCATCTGCGGGTTCGAGTAACCGCGCACGTTGAAGGCGCCGAGCGACTTCTCCGCGTCGTTGGTGTGCATCAGCGACGACAGCATGTAGTTGGACTCGCCCGTCAGCGTGCCCCAGGAGGCCATGTAGAGCGAATATTCGCCACGAGTCTTGGCCGGGTTGAACACGGCTGCCGGAACGCCCTGGACGTCGACCGTGACGTTGATCGCGGCCAGAAGCTGCGCAACCGTCGGGCCAAGCTCGGTCGGCATGCGATCGTTGGCGTAGCTCAGCGCGACCTTGAAGCCTTCCGGATAACCGGCTTCAGCCATCAGCTTCTGAGCCTTTTCGACATCGAACGCCGGAGCAGGGATTGCCTTGTTGTAACCGAAGATGTTCGGGGCAACGAGCTGGGTTGCTACGACGCCCATGCCTTCGAGCGCGAACTCCACAATGGTCTCGCGGTCGAGCGCGAGGTCGAAGGCTTCACGGACGCGAGGATCCAGGAAGGGGTTCTTGTCCAGCTTCTTGCCGGAATTGTCCCAAACCTGCGGGGAATTCTCGCGGAAGTCGAACTCCAGGTAAGGAATGTAGACAGATTCCTTCTTGATCACCTGAAGCTTCGAGTCGGACTCGATGCTGGCGAGGTCGGTTGCCGGAACCTTGGCGATGAGATCGACCTGGCCCGCCTTCAACTGGGCAACGCGTGCCGCGTCATTCGGGATCTCCTTTCGGATGACCTTGTCCCAAGGCTGGGCTCCGTCCCAATAACCGTCGAACTTCTCCAGCACCAGGTCCTGTGTCGGTGCCCAGCTGACAAACTTGTAGGGGCCGGTACCGATGGTGGCCTTGCCCATGTTGAAGCCTTCGGCCGAGGTGTCCTTCGTGGAATAGTCGGCCGCAGCCTTGTGCGACACGATGAACAGGCGAACGAAGTCGTTCGGCAGGTTCGGCGCCGCGCCATTCGTCTTCACGCGGATGGTATAGTCGTCAACGATCTCGACGCTGGCAACGCGGCGGACATAGATGGTGGACGGGTTCGGGCCGGTGACGTTCGGGATGCGTTCGATCGAGAACTTCACGTCCTGCGCGGTGAAATCCGAGCCGTCGTGAAACTTCACGCCCTGGCGCAACTTGAATTCCCAGGTGGTGTCGTCAAGCGCCTGCCAGTTGGTTGCCAGACCGGGCAGGATTTCTAGGTCGTTGCCCGACCGCAGCAGCGTGTCGAAAACGTGCTTGGTGGCTTCGGCATTGGCCGAGGTCGCCGTGAAGTGCGGGTCCATGGACGCAGGGCCATTCTTGGTCGCGATCACCAGGTCGGCTGCGAGTGCCGCGACGGGCGACGACAGAATGGTGGCCACAAGGGCCGCACGGATTATGGATTTCATCGTCATAGGTTCCTCTCTTGTTGAGTGTTTTGGGTTCTGTCGCTCGGCCCATGGCCGGGAAGTTGTGCTACGCGATCAAATCGCGTCGTCGGTATCCTCGCCTTCGATCATCGGTGGCCACTCTGCTGACGCCGTCACGAGTTTTGTCAGGATTTCGGAAAGGCTCAGCCGCTCGGCCGGACTGAGGCATTCCAGCATCCGGCGCTCGTGCTCGATCATCTTCCCGCGGGCCGATTCCACTGCCGCCCGCCCTTTCTCCGTCAGGCCGAGCGTAACGCGCCGCTGGTCGTCCTGGTCGATCTCGCGATCAATCATCTCCAGCCGGGAGAGCTTGTTCGCGGCGCGGCTCAACGTGTTCTTGGGAAAACCCGACGACCGAACAACGTCAGTCAGCGTGGAACTGCCGCCAAGGTAAAGCGACCACAGCACCACGAATTCCGGACGCAGCAAACCAAGGTTCTGCTGGATGTAGCCGTAGACCGGATTGTTGAAATGAAGGGCCAGATAGTTGAGCCGGAACGAAAACCAGCAGGGATTATCCCAAAGCTTCGCGTGCATCATGGCATCGATCTTCGGGCCGGGCGACGCTGCCGGTTCTTCCCGTCCCGCTCGCCCTTCAAACAGCGCCTGACGCATTGCGTCGTCCATTACGATATCCACCGCGAAAACCGATATTGATCTCGAATGGAACTGTATTCCGCCAAAAAGGCTTGCGTCAATCGCGATTTTCGATCCATAAAGAACTAAAATGGAGTTTTGGCCGCCGGGAGCGGAAGGGACGAAACGCGTCCTAGAGGTGGCGGCACAGCAGTGAGAAGGACAGAGAATGCGCATTCAGGACATGCACTGGGCCCAGGTTGAGAAGCGGGTAAAGGAGGACGACCGTTGCGTCCTGCCGGTCGGTTCGATCGAGCAGCACGCTTACCTGAGTCTCGCTACTGACATGATCCTCGCAGAGCGCGTGGCCGTGGAGGCCGCCGAGCCGCTGGGCGTGCCGGTTTTCCCTTGCTTGCCGTATGGCATGGCATCGGGATTTGCCGATTTCCCGGGCACGATCACGCTTTCCTTGCGCACCTATATCAGCGTCTTTGAAGACATCCTCGACAGCATCTACCGCTCTGGTTTCCGGCGTATCCTGATCGTCAACGGCCACGGCGGAAACACGCCGATCAATCCGTTGATCGGTGAATGGATGAACCGCAACCGCGACACCTCGGTCAAGCTGCATGACTGGTGGCGCGCGCCGAAGACCATTGCCAAGGTGCTGGAGATTGATCCGGCGGCATCGCATGCAAGCTGGATGGAAAACTTCCCGTGGACACGCCTCGAAGGCGCACCCGTTCCGAACTTCCAGAAGGAGCGGATCGATTTTGCCGCCACAAGCCGGGTCGATGCAGGGCGCAAGCGCGAACGCATCGGCGAGGGCAACTACCATGGCGTTTTCCAGCGGCCGGACTCCGACATGATGGAGATCTGGCGGGTCGGCGTTGAGGAAACGCGTCACGAAATCCAGCACGGCTGGCACTAAGACTTCAGGGGGCGCTGCCCCCTTTCAAGGATCTATCCGGGGGCAGCCATGGCATCATTCATATTACGCCGTTTCATACAGGCACTTTTCGTGCTGCTGATCATGTCGATGCTCGTTTTCATGGGGGTTTACGTCATCGGCAATCCCGTCGATGTGCTGATATCACCTGACGTGACGCAGGAGATGCGGCAGCTCGTCATCGAGCAGTATGGCTTTGACCTGCCGTTGTGGCAGCAATATCTGCAGTTCCTGCAGCGGCTGCTGACCGGTGACTTCGGGCGTTCCTTCGTCTTCAACATGCCGGTGGAGACACTGATCGCCCAGCGTCTGCCTGCAACGCTGGAACTGACGCTGATCGCAGTATTGTTCGCTTCGGTCGTCGGAATTCCACTTGGCGTTTACGCCGGGTACAAGCCGGACGGCCTGCTCGCTAAGATCATCATGGCCGTATCGATCCTCGGTTTCTCGGTGCCGACATTCTGGATCGGCCTGATGCTGATCATGGTGTTTGCCGTGCAGTTCGGCGTGCTGCCGGCGGGCGGGCGTGGCGAGACGGCGGAGCTTTTCGGCATACCGTTCTCGTTCCTGACACTCGACGGCTGGTCGCACCTGATCCTGCCGGCGCTCAATTTGTCCCTGTTCAAGCTCGCCATGATGTGTCGCCTGGCCGCATCCGGCACGCGTGAAGTCATGCTGACCGACACAGTGAAATTCGCCCGTGCCGCGGGCATTTCGGAATGGACGATCCTGCGCCGGCATGTGCTGAAGCTGATCTCTATTCCTCTTGTGACGGTGTTTGGTCTGGAGCTCGGCTCGACCCTCGCCTTTGCGCTTGTTACCGAGACGATCTTCAGTTGGCCGGGCCTTGGCAAGCTCATCGTCGATTCCATCACCTCGCTCGACCGGCCCGTCATGGTCGCCTACCTGATGCTGGTCTCGGCGCTGTTCGTCATCATCAATCTTAGCGTGGATCTCGCCTATGCGGCGCTCGATCCTCGCCTGCGGAATGGGAGGCGCTGACATGGCCACGGAAGCCCACGCGGTAAAATCCGTCTCACCGCTTGCCGAGTTCTGGCATACGTTCCGCCGCAACAAGGTGGCGATCGCCGCCCTTGCAGTGGTGGTCGTCATCATCCTCGCAGCGGTCTTTGCGCCGTTCATCGTGCCGCAAGACCCTTACGACCTGAAGTCGCTGGTGCTGCGTGACGCGCGCCGTCCGCCAGGCTACGTCAGCTCGAAGGGCATCGTTCACCTGCTCGGCACCGATAGCCAGGGTCGTGACCTGCTGTCCGCCATTGTCTATGGCCTGCGCATCTCCTTGCAGATGGGCTTGATGGCTGGCGCGATCGCATTCTCGATCGGTGCAGTGGTGGGATGTTTTGCTGCTTATGTCGGCGGCCGCATCGAGCAGCTCATCATGCGCATCGTCGACATCCAGCTGTCCTTCCCGGCCATCCTGCTGGCATTCGTGGTGGCGGCTGTTCTCGGCCAGGGCAAACCGCAGCTCATCCTCGCACTTGTCTTCGCACAGTATGCGTATTTCGTGCGCACGGCCCATGGCGCAGCTGCCGCGGAGCGTCAGAAGGACTATGTGCAGGCCGCACTTTCCGTGCCGATGAGCGGTTGGTTCGTCATCACCCGCCATATCCTCCCCAACTCGTTGCCGCCGCTCATTGTGGTCGCCACAGTGCAGGTCGCCTCCGCCATTTCGCTTGAGGCAACGCTTTCCTTCCTCGGCGTCGGGCTTCCGCCGACCGAGCCGTCGCTCGGGATGCTGATCGCCAACGGCTTCCAGTACCTCATGTCGGGACGCTACTGGATTGCGATCTACCCCGGCGTGGCACTGATCATCCTCATCATGGCGATCAACCTGGTTGGCGACCAGATCCGAGATCAGCTCAATCCGAGACTGCGCAAATGACCCATCTTCTGGATGTCCGTAACCTGCGGACCTATTTTGAAACCGACAAGGGTACCGTTAGATCGGTTGACGATATTTCCTTTTCGCTGAAGCGCGGCGAGATCATGGGGTTGGTGGGCGAGTCCGGCTCCGGCAAGTCGATCACGGGCTTCTCGCTGATCGGGCTGCTGGACGAGACCGGCCGCATCCAGCCGGAAAGCTCGATCCGCTTCAACGGACGCGAGCTGGTCGGGCTGAGCCAGAAGGAATTGCGCAAGATTCGCGGCAAGGACATCTCTATGGTGTTCCAGGACCCGATGATGACGCTGAACCCGGTTGTCAGGATCATCGACCAGATCGGCATGGCGATCCGGGCGCATGAAGACGTATCGGATGCGGAGGTACGTCGCCGGGCGGTTGAGGCCCTGGCCAAGGTCAAGATCGTCGATCCCGAAAACAAGGTCGACCAGTACCCGCATGAATTTTCTGGCGGGATGCGTCAGCGTGTGGCCATCGCGATCGCGCTCCTTCATCGGCCGCAACTGGTGATTGCCGACGAGCCAACGACTGCGCTCGACGTTTCGGTTCAGGCCGAAATCCTGCGCATGGTGAAGGCGCTCGTCGCGGAAATGGGTACGTCGCTGATCTGGGTGAGCCACGATCTCGCGACCGTGTCGTCTATTGCCGACACCATTGCCGTCATGCGGCGCGGCAAGATTGTTGAGGCTGGCCCTGCGCGGGAGGTGCTGCACAATCCGCAGCATCCATATACGCAGGGTCTGCTGGATGCCTTGCCATCACGTTCGACGCCTGGGCAGCCCCTCGCATCTGCCGCAACGGAAGCCGCCGGGCCGGTTGATCTCGGCAACCTTGCCGGCGCTGCCGTCGGCGCCCCGGCCGATCCCGAGTTCGTGAAGGCCGAGGCGATCGACAAGATCTTCTCGCCACGGGTCGGCGCGCTCCGTAGCCTTGCCATTCGCTGGGGCTTGATGAAGCAGCCGAGCCCGGTGCATGCGGTCATTTCCGCCAATCTGACGATCGCACGCGGCGAGATCTTGGGACTCGTCGGTGAATCGGGATCAGGCAAATCGACACTCGGTCGCATCCTGTGCGGCATCTATGCACCGACCTCCGGCACCGTATCCATTGGCGGCAAGCCGGTGCGCTCGGCAACTGGAAAGCTTGGTACCCACGTGCAGATGATCTTCCAGGATCCGTTCGCCTCGCTCGACCCGCGCCGAACCATCTTCCAGTCGGTAGCCGAAGGTCCGATTGCGCATGGTTTCTGCACGCGGTCCAACGCACGGGAATATGTGAACCGGTGGCTGCGTGCCGTTGCCTTCGATCCTGCACTCGCCGATCGCTATCCGCACCAGTTCTCGGGCGGCCAACGGCAGCGCATCGCCATTGCCAGGGCGCTCGCAATGCAGCCGGAGGTCATCATCTGCGACGAGCCGGTCGCCTCGCTCGATGTCTCCATCCAGGCGCAGGTCATCAACCTGTTGATGGATCTACGCCGCAACCTCAACATCACGCTGCTGTTCATCAGTCATGACTTATCGGTCGTGCATCACCTTTGCGACCGCGTGGTGGTGATGCGGCATGGCGAGATCGTGGAGGAGGGGACCGCAACGCAGGTCTTCAGCGCGCCGCGCCACGCCTATACGCAGATGCTGCTCGATGCGGTTCCGAAGCTTGAAACAGCGCCCTCGGCTTAAGGTCGAAGCCTTCGCCCAAGAGACGCCTGGGATCTGGACCCCAGGCGCCTCTCACTCGGCCGATTCAGACTTTCTTCTGGATCGTGCTGTAGATGATGTTGCGGTTGCTACCCCACCACACGTCGACCTCGACTTTTGACGGGTCGCTGCTGAGCTTGGCGATCTTCCACATCTCCTCTTCGGAGCGCTGAAGCAGTTCCCAGTTCATGTAGGATTCCATGTAGCCGTCGTCTGCCATCTCATTGGAGAAGTTGGCGAAAAGAAAGACGCCGCCCGGCTTCAGCATGTCCAGGCATACCTCGGTGAGGCGGATTGCCACCCGGTCCGCAAGGTAGTCGTAGAGGCCGGCCGCATAGATCAGGTCGAACGTACCGAACTGATACTTATTGGCCAGCAGGCCGCGCACCGATCCCTCGGTTGGCTCGATGCAGGTGTTCTGGAATTGCCGGGCGATCGTGGCAATGCTTAGCGGGTCCTGATCTAGGGCAATCCACCGCTTGATCCCGTCATTCTTCAAGGCCTCCGACGCTTCTGCTTCGCGCAGGTGACCGGCGGCGACCGTCAGAATTTCTGTATCCGGCCCCTTTTCGGCTGCTATACGATCGACATACCGGGTGAGGATATCGCGCCGCTCCCGCACCGCCACCGGCCCCGGCGCATTGATCGTGTATTCGAAGATTTCCAGCCCCTGCGGCTTGGATCGTGCCACCTCTTCGGCAACGTCTTCATGGCCATAGATGAAGTCGATCAGGCTTGCGTCACCGGAATATCCACGCGGCTTGTCGAATGACCAGCGGGTAAAGGGGCACTGCTGCATGATTTCGGCAGAAGGATGCGCCTGGATGAGAGGAATGAGCTTCTGCCACACCGCCGGACCGGCCTTGGCGCGCAAGTCGTGCATTTGGGTGATCAGCCATTTGACAGCTTCGGGAAGATTTTTGCCTGCTTCGAAACGTTGCGCTGCAATATTGGCGATAAGCGCGAACTCGGCTTCTGCAGTTAAAAGTAAGTCGTTGATTTCGTTTGTAGGTTGTGCCGCAGTCGTATTGCTGACGGACTGTGGGGTGATCAAGCTTGCGCCATCAAGAGAAAATAAAGGCTGGGCCACGCTAACCTCATAATTAATTTCAGATAAATGCATTGACTAAAATCCTTAGCATTCTCCAAAAGGTCAAGTTGCAGCACGCAATCTTTGGTCGCACTCCCTCGAAAGTTTAGTGAACGTTAAACCCTTGGAAGCATAATTGCCTGAAATCGCGTCTGAAAAACCGACGCCGGTTGCCTTCGAGATCGTCTGAGGCAACTTGGTTTGGTCCGGAGTAAAGGGTGTGCATCAGGCGCAGCCGAACCATTGGGTAAACAGGGCATGATGCACATGTTGGCCGATACCAATGTACCCACTGTCGGGTCGGCATATTCGGCGGAGCAGATGCGCAACCTGTACCGCCAGGAAAGTGAGGACGGGCGCAAGCAGGTGACACGGCGCGGGCTGTGGATCGCTGTTTTCGCCTATGTCGCCTATTCGGTCACCGATCTTCTCTTCGTCCCTGATGTCGCGGCCCACACGATCGTCGGCCGCGTGATCGTTGGCATCACGTCGCTTTGCTTGCTTGAGTTACTCCTGCGCCTCAAGGCCTCCGCCGATTTGCTGGATGTGAACGCCGCCCTGGCTGTGCTGGCCGGTTACGTCGTCTGGCTGCTGACCGCGGAACAGACGATCTACGCAGAGGCCTTCACCTATTACATGGCTTTTGGCGCCATCTTCATGATGAGCGTCAACCTGTTCTTCAGCTTCCGCTTTCGGCTCGCGGTTGCCTCATCGGCGACGAACCTGCTGATCTTCATCAGTGCGCTCTATTTCTTCGAGCCGATGCTGCTTCTCCACAAGCTGATCCTCGGCGCCTTCTGCATCTCGTGCTTCATCTTTACGGCCTATGTAAACCTTGAGCTTAATCGGGAGCGCTACAAGGTGTTCCTCAATGCCTTTGAAGCGCGTTTGCAGCAGGAGGCTGCGGAAGAACGAGGCAGGGCGCTGCTCCATCTTTCGCATACGGATTCGCTGACGGGGCTGGAAAATCGGCGTGCTGTCGACCAACGCCTGCGGAGCCATTGGCAGGATTGGCAAACGTTTCAACGCGGCTTTGCCGTGCTGCTTGTCGATGTCGACTTCTTCAAGCGCTACAACGATTTCTACGGTCACCAGGAGGGTGACCGTTGCCTCATCGCAGTTGCACAGGGGCTCGATCAGGCGACTGCGGCCCGGGGGGCTGCAATCGGCCGTTATGGCGGTGAAGAATTCATCGTCATCGCTCCGATTGACAACCCGAAGCAGGCCATTCGGCTGGCAGACGATCTCTGTTCCTCGGTGCAAGCAATGGCCCTACCGCATGAGTACCGGCGCGACGGCACCTCCGTCGTGACCGTCAGCGTCGGCGTTTCCTACACCCGCAGCCAGACGAAGCAACTCGAGAAGATCGTGCATGAGGCCGATCGCGCGCTCTATGCGGCCAAGGCCAACGGTCGCAACTGCGTCATGGTTTTCGACCCGGAAGATCCGCAGACCGGCGACGAGAGCGAAAATATTGCGGCGATCCTCCGCATTGCGCTGGAGCAGCGCCTCGTGTCGCTCGTCTATCAGCCGATCTGCAACGTGCAGACAGGTGCGGTGGATGGTGCCGAAGCCTTGATGCGGATGAAGATGCCGGACGGCACGCCGATCATGCCCAACACCTTCATTCCTGTGGCTGAACGCACAGGGGCGATCGTCGAGCTTGGCCGCTGGGCCATCCGCACGGTTTGCGAAGAGTTGCTCGCCACCAACCGCGTACAGGTCGCAAGCGTCAATGTTTCACCGACCGAGCTCAAAATGCCGGGTTTCGCAGCCTATGTTGCGGCAACGCTGGCAGAGCATGGGTTGATCGGAACGCGACTCGCCTTCGAGATAACCGAGGGGGTCGAACTGGAAGTGGACACGGAGGTCGTCCGCTGCATCAGCGAACTGAAGCGGCTCGGCGTACAGATCTGGCTTGACGACTTCGGCACCGGCTTTGCCGGCCTATCCTGGCTGCGGATGATCGAGTTCGACACAGTCAAGATCGACCGCTCGTTCCTCCATGACTGCGCGGAAGAGCGAGGGCGGGTGATGTTGCGCGACATCATCAGCCTGTTGCGCCATCGCGGCCTCAGGATCCTCGTGGAAGGCGTCGAGACCGAGGAGCATGAGGATCTGATGCGGGCATACGGGATCGACCAGATCCAGGGTTACCACGTCGGGCGCCCCGCGCCGGCTGCACGTTTCGCCATGGTCGACCGATTCCGCTCTGCAGCGGCCGTCGGCTTGTCGTCTGCTTAGCGGCCGACCAGGTGGCCGCCACCGATATCGACAAGCTCCACACGCTGCGGTTCTTCACCGACCTTCCAGACGGGGCTCGGAATATCTCCTGAAAGCCGTGCAGTTGCCTGCCGCTCACGGCGCGGATCAGGCACCGGCACCGCCTCAAGCAGGCGTTTGGTATAAGGGTGCTGGGGATTTTCGAAGAGCTGCGCGCGTGTGCCCATCTCGACGATCTGGCCGAGATACATGACTGCGACGCGGTCGGAAATGTTTTCCACCACGGCCATGTCATGGCTGATGAAGAGATAGGTGACACCGCTCTCCTTCTGCAGGTCGCGGAGAAGGTCGAGCACCTTCGCCTGGATCGAGACGTCAAGCGCGGCGACGCTTTCGTCGCAGATGATAAGCTTCGGCTTCAGCGCAAGGGCGCGCGCAATGCAGATGCGCTGGCGCTGGCCGCCCGAGAATTGGTGCGGATAGCGGTTGTAGACACTGGGCGACAGCTCGACGCGCTCAAGCAGTTCGCGTACGCGTGCCTTCTGCTCGGCGGGTGTGCCGATGCCGTGGATGACCAGCGGCTCGCGGATGAGCTCGCCCACGGTCATGCGCGCATCAAGCGCCGCCATCGGATCCTGGAAGACGATCTGGAGNTCGCGNCGGATTGCCTTGCGNCCCTTCGCATCAAGGTCGCCCAGCGCCTGGCCGTTTATCTCGATGCGGCCGGTATGCGGTACGAGGCCGACGAGCGCTTTCGCCATGGTGGACTTTCCGCAACCGGACTCGCCGACCAGCGACAAGGTCTCTCCGCGGAAAATATCCAGCGACACATGCTCGACCGCATGGACGCGTGCCGCGACCCGCCCAAGCAGGCCCTGCCGGATCGGGAAGTTGACGGACACATCCTCATACCGGACCAAGACCTCGCGCTTGGCGAGGTCCGGGCGTGAAGCACCGGTTCCAATGCGCGGCACCGCGGCAAGCAAGTCGCGGGTATATTGCTCTCGTGGAGCATCGAAGAGATCAATCGTCGGCGCGGCCTCCACCATCCTGCCCTTGCGCATGACGATGACGCGGTCGGCCATTTCGGCTACGACCCCCATATCATGGGTGATCAGGATTACGGCGGTTCCGAGGTCCTTCTGCAGATCACGCAGGAGATCAAGAACCTCGCGCTGCACGGTCACATCGAGTGCAGTGGTCGGTTCGTCGGCGATGAGCACGGCCGGACGCAATGCGATCGCCATGGCGATCATGACGCGCTGACGCATGCCGCCCGACAGCTCGTGCGGATATTGCTCGAGGCGCTTTTCCGGCTGTGATAGCCTTACTGCCTTAAGAGCTTCTAGCGCGCGTGTCTTTGCCTGCGCGACTGATAGGGTTTCATGTGCTCGGATGGCTTCTACGAGCTGGCGGCCAATGCTCATCACCGGGTTGAGCGCGGTCATCGGTTCCTGGAAGATCATTGCGATGCGCGCACCGCGCATCTCCTGCATCTTCTTCTCAGGCAGGCTCGTGAGTTCGGTTTCGCCGAAGCGGATGGACCCGCCGGTCACGCGAACGGCGGTTGCCGGCAAGAGCCCCATGCAGGCAAGCGACGTGATCGACTTGCCCGAGCCGCTTTCTCCCGCAATCGCAAGGGTCTCGCCTCGATGAAGATCGAAGCTGAGGCCCTCGACGAGCGGAATCAGTCCGTGTTCCGACCGGGCAGAGACCTGCAGGTCTCGTACCGACAGGACGACGTCCGTCGCTGTATCGACGACGGGAGAAAGCATGGCTGCGGTCATTCGAAGACGGCCCTCGGGAAGTAGAAGCTGACCACGACGTTCGGCATGTCGACGATCTCGGAGATGCGGAGATCGCCACAGGTCGAAACGAGCATGTATGCGTCGACCGGATCCATCTTTTGCGTTGCCGCGAGAAGATCGACCATGTTGGCAACAGCGTCCTTGGCCGCAGTCCAGAGGTCTGGGCCGATACCGGTCGTCACTTCGTAGCCTTTGGCGTCGAGGTGGCGCGTCACCGGTCCGGGCGTCGTGAAGCGCGGCGTCTTCAGCGGCTGGTCCTTGATCAGGTCGAGCGTCAGCACGACGTCGAACGGACTCTCGATTGCGGTACCGCAGACCTCGCCGTCGCCCTGTGCGGCGTGGGTATCACCGACGGAGAACAGCGCGCCGTCAACTTCCACCGGCAGATAGAGCGTCGTGCCAGCAGCCAGGTCGCGGATGTCGAGATTGCCGCCAACCCGACGCGGCGGAACCACCGAGTGATGGCCCTTTTCGGCGAGCGCATTGCCCATAGTGCCGGCAAACGGCTTCAGCGGCACGCGGCCGTTCTTGCCAAAAAGCGCCGGCTCCATGCTTGACGCATCGAACTTCCAGACGTTGAGAGCCGGTTCGGTGAACTGGTCGGCAAGAAGACCGAAGCCCGGGATGTTGGCAGTCCAGCCGAAACCTGCACCGTCGCGAAGCTGCGGCGTGAAGCTTTCGATCGTTACCTTCAACACGTCGCCTGGCTTGGCGCCGTCAACGTAGATCGGGCCCGATACCGGGTTGATCTTGTTGAAATCCAGCGCCTGGACGTCCTCGACAGTGGACTGAGGGCCAAGTTGGCTCCCAGAACTGTCAAGGCACTGGAACAGGATCGTTTCGCCCGGTGCAGCCGTCAGGGCAGGGGCAAAGGAATTGTCCCAACCGAAGTGGTGCTGGTGCGCATGGATCGTGTGGTTGCAGAGCTTGCACATGGCCAGACTTACTCCTTGATATAGACGTAGTCGTAGTTGACCGGGATCGAGACGGGATCGACGTAAAGCGCGTCATCACCGCCCATGCGCGCAGACTTCATGGTGAAGCGCTGCTCGTTGAACACGGGTGCCCACGGTGCGTCTTCCATCACCTTCATGTAGATCTCGGACCACTTAGCCAGGCGCTCGTCGACCTTGTTCGGGTCAACGATCGAGTCAGCTTCGGCTGCCAGCTTGTCGAGTTCTGCGTTGCAGTACTTGGACCAGTTCCAGCCGCCTTCGACCGCACCGCTGCAGCCCAGGATCGGGCCGTAGAAGTTTGCCGGATCCGGGAAGTCGGCAATCCAAGCCATGCCGCCCGACCAGATCATCGGCGCAGTGCCAGCACCGCCAGCTTCGATCACGTTGGCCTGTGCCAGCGACTTGATCTGGGCATTGATGCCGATCGCCTTGAGATCCTGCTGGATCGCCTGGGCGATGCGCGGGTTCGGGTCCGTGTTCATGACGAAGAGTTCGGTGTCAAAGCCGTTTTCGTAACCTGCGTCAGTAAGCAGCTTCTTTGCCGCTGCCTGGTCGAACTTGTAGCCTTCGTAGTCCTTGGTGTAGCCCGGCATCGACGGGGGCAGGGGCTGGTTTGCCGGAACAGCGCGACCGTTGATGACCTGGACGATACGGTCCTTGTTGATCGCCATGTTGACGGCGCGGCGCACTTCAACCTTGTCGAACGGTGCCTGCGTCACGTTCATGGTGATGTAGCCGGTGTGGAGCTGACCACCTTCGACAACGAGGTCAGCCTGCGCCTTGTCCTTCATTACTTCCACGAACTTTGCCGGCGGAATGCCGTCGCCCGGAACATCGACCTCGCCTTTCTGGGCGCGCAGCAGGGCAACAACCGGCTCTTGGCCGACCTCAACCGTGAAGCTGTCGAGGTAGGGAACGCCGGAGATCCAGTAGTCGGCGTTCTTTTCGAACACGAGGCGCTGACCGAGCGTCCATTCGGTCAGCTTGAACGCACCCGTTCCAACCGGCTTCTTGCCGAAGTCAGCACCGGCTTCCTCGACAGCTTCCTTAGGCACGATGAACGAGAAGTTCAGCGCCATGATGTGCAGGAAAGTNGCNTCCGGGCGCGACAGNTTGAAGACAACCGTGTTCTTGTCGGGNGCAGAAACGCCGGAGACGGTGTCAGCCTTGCCGGCGGCGGCNTCATCAAAGCCTTCGATCATGCCGAAGAAGCCCTGGCCAGGAGACTGGGTGGCCGGCTTGATAACGCGGTTGATGGAGTAGACCACGTCGTCAGCAACCAGTTCACGGCCATTGTGGAACTTGACGCCCGGGCGAAGCTTGAAGGTGTAGGTAAGGCCGTCCTCGGAGATCTCGTAACTTTCCGCCAGACCCGGACGCAGCTTCGTGGTGCCCGGCTCGTAGTCCATCAGCCCGTCGAAAACCGACTTGATCATCGACCAGTTCTGCCAGTCGTAGCCGATGGCCGGGTCAAGGGTTGCAACATCGTCCTTGTAGGTCACGACCATGTTGCCCCCATGCTTGGGCTCCTGGGCCTGGACCGGCGCAAGCGCTGGCAGCGCCATGAGCGTTGCAAGCGCGGTAGAAAGGATCAGCTTCTTCATAGGCTTCACTCCTGAGGGTTGACGGTTTCAGCGCAGCTTGATGCGCGGATCGATGAGCGGCGAAATCAGATCGGCGATGAGGTTGCCAAGAACGATGCCGCAAGCTGAGACGAGCGTGACGCCCATGATGATCGGGATGTCGACGCGCTGGATGGCCTGCCATGCGAGCTGCCCGATGCCGGGCCACCCGAAGACGCTTTCGACAACGACGATGCCGGACATGAACAGTCCGATGTCGATGCCGATCATGGCGATGATGGGCAGGATGGCGTTGGGCAGCGCGTGGCCGAGGATGACCTTGCTGCGGTCGAGCCCCTTGGCGCGGGCGGTGCGAATGAAATCAGCGCGCAGCACGTCAACCATCGAGGAACGCATGATGCGCGAGTACCAGCCGGAGCCGAGGATGCCGAGCGTGACTGCCGGCAGGACGATGTGGGCGAAGGTCCCGTAACCGCCGATGGGGAACCAGCCGAGCTTGACTGCAAAAACGAAAAGCAACAGTAGCGCGACAACGAATTGCGGGGCGGAAACGGTCAGGAAGCTCGTCAGCATCAGACCGTTGTCGATTATCTTGCCGCGGTTGAGGGCGGCGACGATGCCGAGTGGCAGGCCGATCAGGAGTTCGCAGGCAATGGCGGCAACGAGGAGGAGCAGCGTTGCCGGCAGGCGCGACACGATGAGCTGCGCCACCTCCGTCTTCTGCAGGTAGGAGCGGCCAAAATCACCCTGGATGAGGTTCAGCAGGTAGTTGCCGTACTGGACCAGGAAGGGCTGGTCGAGGCCGAGCTGCTGGCGGATGCTTTCAACCGTCGCGGCGGTTGCGGAACGGCCCGCAATTTGCCGCACCGGGTCAGCCGGCAGGACATAAAGAAGTACGAAGGTAATGAAGGACACGCCAAGCAGTATCAGCGCGGACTGGATGAGGCGTCGGACGATATAGGCGGCCATCAGTCACGCCCCTGCTGGGTTGGATCGAGGATGTCGCGGAGAGCATCGCCCACGAGGTTGAAGGCCAGTGCAAGAAGCAAGATGGCTGCACCCGGGATGAAGACGAGCCATGGCGCCGACTGGAAGTAGGTCTGGTTTTCGAAGATGATGTTGCCCCAGGACGGGATTGGCGGCTGCACGCCAATGCCCAGGAATGAAAGCGTCGCTTCCAGAAGCACGGTTGTTGAGATGCCGAGCGTGCCCCAGACGATGAGCGTCGGGATGAGATGCGGCAGGATGTGCTTGAACACGATGCGGCCGTGGCCGGCGCCCAGCGTCTTTTCGGCTGCAATGTAGTCCCGTTCGGCGAGCGACGAGGTCTGGGTAAAGATCACACGCGCCGTCTGAACCCAGTTCACGAAGGCGATGACCATCGCGACGATCCACAATGACGGCGAGAAGATCGCGGCGAGGCAGATCGCCAGCAGCAGTGCGGGGAAAGCCATCATCAGGTCGGTGAAGCGCATCAGCACTGCGCCAACGATCCCGCGGAAGTAGCCTGCCGTCACACCGACAAGCGTCCCGATGATCAATGCAGTTCCGTTGGCCACGAGGCCGATGATCAGAGAGGTCTGTGCCCCGTAAAGGATTCGCGAGAACAGATCGCGCCCAAGAAGGTCAGTTCCGAACCAGAAGTTCTCGTTCGGTGGAAGCGGTGCACCTTCTAAGGTCAGCCCGTCGAAGAACTGCTCGTAGGGGTCAAACGGGGCCAACCATCGTGCAAAGACCGCGCCGCCGACGCAGATGAGGATGATCAGCAGTCCCAAGATCGCCAACTTGCGCCGGGCGAGCCGGCGCAGCACGGAAGGTCCGTTTTCAGGCACCGCCATGGGTTCAGGCGAGATCGATGCGTCGGCCATCGTCATTGCCCCTCTCGTTCGAATGGTTTGCCACCAGCCGCTCGGCGGCGGTCTCGATTGTCACGCGCCATGCCATCGCGGTCTGGCGCAAAAGGTCGTAGGCCTCGGCCTCGGTCTTGCCCTGCATCACGAAGATCATCACCGCCCGAACCACGGTCTGACGCGCCGAAAGGCGGTTCTGCAGGTCGGTGATGAGGGCATCCGACGACTTGGCCCGGTCAAAATTGCTGCGCGCAACAAGGAGGGCTGCGTAGACACCCTTGTCGCTCATTGGCTTCAGAAGCTGCGCATGGGCGCCCATCTCCATCGCCCAGCGAAGGCGACCGGGTGCTTCCGAGCCGATCAGCGCGATCATCGGCATGGGTGACTGGCCGGCCGCCCACGGGAACTGCTCATCATGGCCCATATCGGCGTCATAGAAGATGAAGTCCGCGCCGATCGCTTCGGCCGGCAATTCGGGCCAGGCTTCGCGAACAACAAGCCCGATGACGCCAAGCTGGCGGATCAGGCCCTGCACCGATGGGTGCGGCCGGTGCAGGATCCAGGCCGTAGCGCCTCCGAGATTTTCGGTGCGGATGCCTGTCATGACACCACCTTCAACAAGGGGCTGCCATGGGAGGTTTCGAACTGTCGCGTCAGATAAGGATCTGCCGCAAGCGGCGGCAGCCGCTTGATCTCCTGAAAGCGTCCGTTCACCAGCCGCGCTATGATGGCGGGCTGGCGCGCGTGGAGATTGGTAGGGTCGAGCCGCGGGGTGTGGCCAGATCCGGCTGCAGACTGCACAAGTTCAGAGAGCGGAAGGACTTCTGCACCAGGGCGACCGTGCAGCAGCTTCGCCAGCTCATGTACCGACTGGCGGGCGATTTCATGGAATGATCCGCCGGAGCCACCCTCCAGTTCAAACCAAGGACCGGCTGAAACCAGCCCCTCGGCCGCACTGCCGGCCGACTCGACTTCGCATTCGGTGAAGTTGCAGGAGAGTACCGTAAGACCGCTCTCGAAATCCGCCTCCTGCTTCAACTCTGCCAGGCGAGCCAGGAAGGCATATGAGCTGTCCCCCACAAGAGAGTTGAGGATGAAGTCCGGCTTCAGCGCCCGGATCTCCTGGATGATGTGGTCGAGGTCGGTATCGCCGACGGCGATATATCGGTCACCCAGAACGTCACCCGCGGCTGCGGCGACGCGCTCGCGGGCGATCCGGGCCATTTCCCAACCCCAGATATAGTTGGAGCCGACGAAATAGGCGCGTTTGCCGAGCGAGGGCAAGGCCCAGTTCAGAAGCGGGATCAAATGCTGGTTCGGGCATGCGTGCATGTAGGCGACATGTTCCGACGCCTCGAAACCTTCATAGGGTACCGGGTACCACAGGACACCGCCGAAACGCTCAAGCTCCGGAATGACTTCCTTGCGGCTCGCCGAGGTGATGCAGCCGAAGATGTGGCGGGCCTGGGAGTCGCGCAAAATCTCGCGGCACAGCGGAGCGTAGCGGTCGAGACGACCTTCGGGGTCGCGCTCCACGACCCGAAAAGCCACGTCGAGCGTATGATCGGCATTCACCTCGGCAACACCCTGGAGGACGCCGAGGCGGCTCGCGTAAGCCAGCGCCGCATACATTCCGCTGCGCGAAAGGAGAACGCCAATGTCCAAGGTCCGCTTCATCAAAGGTCCAATACAAAAAGCCCCGACCGATGCGCGCTATCAGACGCGATCGAAACGGGGCTCGAGTGCCGGCTATTTCCTCCAGCTTAGCGATGGTCAGCGTTGAAGGGAAGCAAAATTAGGTAATGAACCCATGAAAATGCACAGTTACGTCTCACCGGGTGGGCGGCGCGAAAGAAATGTGCATGTGCCGTTTTTCTAATCGTCCACTTGCTTTGGTAACAGGCACTCCCGAGGGATCACGAAGACGCGAGGCAGTGCCCCGCGTGTTGAAAGCCTGCCTACTAGAAGATAGATAAGGATCATGAGCAATCTGACCAACACCCCCGATGCTATCCTCGCCTGCGCGAGAAACCTGATCATGAACGGCGGCTACAACGGCTTCAGCTATGCTGACATTGCCGATGTCGTCGGAATTCGCAAAGCCAGCATCCACCACCA
>Ga0065721_10004791_pt1 | contig 30413 bp, 26 predicted proteins | sample Mesricmetagenome_FD_59108 | JGI IMG/M metagenome (GOLD analysis project Ga0065721, IMG submission 59108) | Mesophilic microbial community from rice straw/compost enrichment Sample: eDNA_1 v2 (version 2) | ecosystem: Engineered > Solid waste > Grass > Composting > Bioreactor | place: USA: Davis...
CGGTCGAGGGCTTATCCTAAAGGCTTTCCGACAGGAAAGGCCTACATCGTAAGCATACGCTTATCGACCCCACAAAGTGAAGCTTAGGCTTCGAGGAGAAATCCGAGTACTTTGCGGGGACCCCGATAAACCACAGCTAAAGTTCAGCATCATCTTTCGTATCCAGTTTTCAGGGCGCAAGCCTTGGTTATTGTTCCCTGATAGCTCAGTCGGTAGAGCACTCGACTGTTAATCGAGTTGTCACAGGTTCGAGTCCTGTTCGGGGAGCCAGTCTAGAGAGGTGTCCGAGTGGTCGAAGGAGCACGATTGGAAATCGTGTATACGTTAACCGCGTATCGAGGGTTCGAATCCCTTCCTCTCTGCCAGTTAAGGCCCGTTGGTCAAGGGGTTAAGACACCTCCCTTTCACGGAGGTAACAGGGGTTCGAATCCCCTACGGGTCACCAACCTTTTTAACAAAGGGCTTGACTATATATCATCGAATGTGGTATATTATAAAAGTCGCTCATAGCGGAGGATTAGCTCAGCTGGGAGAGCATCTGCCTTACAAGCAGAGGGTCGGCGGTTCGATCCCGTCATCCTCCACCATTTCACATCGACGCGGGGTGGAGCAGCTCGGTAGCTCGTCGGGCTCATAACCCGAAGGCCGCAGGTTCAAATCCTGCCCCCGCAACCAAATTACCTTCGGAGTCATCCGAGAACATACAATGTGGAGCTGTGGTGTAGAGGCCTAACATGCCTGCCTGTCACGCAGGAGACCGCGGGTTCGAATCCCGTCAGCTCCGCCACTTTACCTCAGAATGATGATGATGTTTCCATAACGGAAGTCATCGAAGCAGGGTACTGTGGCTCGGTAGCTCAGTTGGTAGAGCAGAGGACTGAAAATCCTCGTGTCGGCGGTTCGATTCCGTCCCGAGCCACCACTTGATAATTAAATATGCCGGTGTAGCTCAATTGGTAGAGCAACTGACTTGTAATCAGTAGGTTGGGGGTTCAAGTCCTCTCGCCGGCACCACTTGGAGGATTAGCGAAGTGGCCAAACGCAGCAGACTGTAAATCTGTTCTCTTACGAGTTCGGTGGTTCGAATCCATCATCCTCCACCAGTTTCTATAGGGGCATAGTTTAAAGGTAGAACAAAGGTCTCCAAAACCTTTGGTGTGGGTTCGATTCCTGCTGCCCCTGCCAGAGTGGTTGGCAATTGAATATGGCGGTCGTGGCGAAGGGGTTAACGCACCGGATTGTGGCTCCGGCATTCGTGGGTTCAAGTCCCATCGATCGCCCCATTAAACAAACCAATCGTTGGGGATTAGCCAAGCGGTAAGGCAACGGACTTTGACTCCGTCATGCCTAGGTTCGAATCCTAGATCCCCAGCCATTGCATGCGGAAGTGGCTCAGCGGTAGAGCATCGCCTTGCCAAGGCGAGGGTCGCGGGTTCGATTCCCGTCTTCCGCTCCATTATATGTTGGCGCCATAGCCAAGTGGTAAGGCAGAGCTCTGCAAAAGCTTTACCCCCAGTTCGAGTCTGGGTGGCGCCTCCACAATTTTTTTCTAAAGCGTGTGCCCTTAGCTCAGCTGGATAGAGCGTTTGACTACGAATCAAAAGGTCAGGAGTTCGAATCTCTTAGGGCACGCCACTTTCTTTACAACTCAATATGCTGGTGTGGCGGAATGGCAGACGCGGCGGACTCAAAATCCGCTTCCGGCGACGGAGTGGGGGTTCAAGTCCCTTCACCAGCACCAAATCAAATTCAAGATAGTTCATTAGAGAATCTCTAATGAGCTTTTTTTTTATGTTTTTATGACTGCATTTATTGTATTTGCTGATGTAGCTTTGGAGCTGTACTCCAAGTGCGAATTTAATATTTGCTGTGGTGAAATAATCACTGTGACATTACCCGCTTTTGCGCCTCTTTCATGCTGACGCCGTTGGTCGAAAAGCAGCGTGGCGCAGCTATGGTCTGTAACAGAAGCAGGGGTTGCATCTTTCATCCGACCGACCTTAAATCCGGCTAATGGATTCGTTTTATCGCGCGTTTCGCTCATGGACAGGGGAAACTCCCGCCAAGATTGGCGTGTCGCGCAAGAGGATTGGCGTTCTGTGCTAGTTACCGAGTAGTCGTAACGATGTATTATAATCCCTATCCAAGACATAAGGAGTGCAGGCAGATGGAGATGGAATTAAAGAATCGAGGCTAAAGAGAAGGACTTTATGACGAAGAACCTGCCCCAATCCGAAATAGGGCGGTTTATCAGACCAGTGGAGATCGGCTGATTGACTGTATTCATTTGCAGCCCGAAGGCCACGATTGACAGCTATAATACCCTAATTTTAGGATAATTTTTCTGGCTAAGACCGAAAGAGGGGGTTCGTCTTTCGAAGAACCGCGTCCATGCAAGAAAGCGACCATAGGCGAGCTAAATCGTCCATTCGATCAACAATTTCCCCGTAGTACGAGTGGCTTTGTTCAAGACACGTCCCTCTCTTCGGTTTGTGCACCATCCGTACCCCGTTTCCCAAAAAATGTTCCAGCCAATCGTCCAACGAAATAGTTTACAATAAAATATAGCAGCACGGAAGCTTCCGACGATTCGAAAAAACTTAAACGCTTTCCCGAAAAAATATAAAAGGGATGCCGGCCGCAAAAGCCGAAGTTGTAATCGAAAGTTCCGGGGCGCGCGGAAGACCTTATCCGAGAGGGGGACGATGACGTTGCGCGGCGTTCCGGTCCATCTTTTCAAGAGGAAAAGCATTCAGTTTCAACTTTTCATTGCCTTTCTGGCCATCCAGTTGGTTTCGATCTTGCTTGTCGGATATTTGACCTACCATATCGCGTCCGATTCGATGCTGGAAGAGGTCAAGGGCGGCAACGAGCAATTGATGGATGAGATCGCCCGTAACGTCGAGCAGTATTTCGGCCAAATGGAGATCGAAGCCGACCGATTTGCTACGCATATGGTCAACGGCAACATCCGGTTGAACGACAAGTCCAATTTTTTCGATACCTCTGCCGTGGAAAGCATCATGGAAATCAACAAATATTTGTTCAGCACTTTTGAGGCGAGCAGCCGGTTTTTAAGCATTCGGGTATATTCCGCCGGCGGCCAATTCATCAGCAGCGCATTCGACAAGGAGACGTATGAAATTTTCGCCTACAATACGGAAGAGGAACGGGAATGGCAAACGGCGATGCGGTCTAACGCCGGCGACCGGCTCCTCTTCGACGTCCATGCCATCGACCGGAAGGGCGTCATCAGTCTGACCGCTTCCAAGGCGGTCATCAATCCGTACAGCGGCAAAAAGATGGGGTATATCAGCTTCGACCATAAGCTCGAATCGTTCGCCGAGCTGTTTCAACCGTTCGAACGAAGGCAGGGCAGCCGCATTCAAGTCGTCTCCAAGGAAGGGAAAATCCTGTATCATACCGACAACCGGCAAATCGGGGCCGCCACGGACTCGGCAGAGGCTTACATTCGGTCGATCCAGGAATCGGATCACCGGCAAGTGATGTTTACAAGGGAATTGCCGGAGAAGGACATCTACATTGTCAGCTCGGTTCCGCTCTCGCTCATTATGAGCAACATCGATCCGATTCGCTCCGTCATGGCGATTATCGTCGCCCTGTCGATCGTGCTCGCCTTTGCGCTGTCCTTTTTTCTTTCGCTGACGGTGTCCAAGCCGATCAAGCAGTTGAGCAAAGCGATGCAGCGGGTGGAACGGGGACAACTCTCGACGACGATACCGGTCAATGAGTCGAGTTTGGAGACGCATTTGCTCAGCCGGAGCTTCGCTTCCATGCTGAACCGGATCAACGAGCTGGTCAAGACGCAATACGAGATGGAGCTGCATAAGAAGGATGCCGAGCTGAAGGCTCTGATGATGCAGATCAATCCGCATTTTCTGTACAACACGCTGGAGGTCATCAGCGGAATCGCGGACGAGAAGGAGGTCGGGGAGATTTCGGAAATTACCCAATCCTTAAGCAAAATGCTGCGTTACAACATCAATTTGAAGTCCGAAGTCGTGCAATTGAGCGAGGAGATCGAAAACTGCGATCACTTCTTTCTCATTCTGCAAAGCCGTTTCGGTGACAAGCTCCGCATCGAGCGGCATATCGATCCGCAAGCGCTCTCCTGCAAAATGTTGAAAATCACGCTGCAGCCATTGATCGAAAACTCGGTCCGGCACGGGGTGGAGCGAAAGCTCGGACAGGCGGTCATCCGGCTGGAAGCGATGAAGGAGGGAGACGCCGTGATCATCCGGATTGCCGACAACGGCACCGGCTTCGATCCCGCTTACCTGGCGGAATTTGAACACTTCAAGAGCCGGTCGAATGCGGCATTTTACGAACCGGCGGGCGAGCGGAGAGTCGGCCTGAAAAATGTCTACATGAGGCTGCGCATTTTATTCGGAGACGAGCTCGGCTTTACGATCGAGAGCGTGCCGGGCGAAGGTTCGACGGTGGAAATCCGTCTGCCGGCTTAGCCGAGGAACGTATGAAGGGAGGGGCTGGCGTGTATCTGGATTTTGCCATGAGGGTTCTGGTTGTGGAGGATGAAATCGGAGTCAGGAGAAGCTTAATCGGCAAGCTGCAGAACGCCGATCTGCCGATCGAGGTGGCCGGTGAGGCGGAGAACGCGGAGGAAGCGTACGAAAAGATGAAGCGGGACGAGCCCGATATCGTCTTGCTGGATATGCGGATGCCGGGAATGGGAGGCTACCGTTTCCTTCCGATCCTGAGGGAACAGTTCCCGAAGGTCAAGGTGATCGTAATCAGCGGCTATTCCGATTTCGAGTATGTGCGGCAATCGTTGCAGAACGGGGCGGTCGATTATTTGCTGAAGCCGGTCGACAAGGAGCAGCTGGAAAACGTGCTGGGCCAGACGATCGGCAAAATCCGGGAGGAACGGGAGCGAAGCATGCGGGATATCCGCAACGCCATGCTGCTGAATCAGGCGGTGCCGCTGCTCAGGCACCAGTTTTCGAATCGGCTGTTGAAGCCGCGTTCGGCCTTGTCCGCCGCCGAGAAGCTTGCCCATCTGGGCGTCGACCTTAACGATGAGAAATACGGGCTTTTCGTTGCCCGGGTCGTCAATGTCGAAGACGCCAAAGCCCAGTACGGCCAGGAAGCCGCGCTGCTGTCTTTTGTTTTCGAGAATATCGTCAAGGATACGCTCGCGCGTCCGGTCGTTTGTTTTCCCCGCGAGAAGGAAGAGGGAGAATTCGTATGCCTTCTCGGGCTCGAAGCCGGCGGCGATGCGGAGGAACAGCTGAAGGCGGCGGAGCCCCAGCTTCGCAAGCTGTTAAGCAACATGCGGGCGTACGGCAAAATGACGGCCCGTCTCGTCGTCGGCGAGCCGTTCGGTTCGCTGACGGAAGCGGGCAGCGTATACCGGAAGGCGGCCGAGCTGGCGGCGACGGACGGCGGAGCGGAAGGAGCGTTGCGCTATGCCGGCAGCGGCAGCCGAGAGGAAGAAGCCGAGGAAAGGCGGCTGAAAGCTTTCGTCGAAACGATCGAAGAACGGGATACGGGAGAAATTACCCGCTGGATTCGCGGGCTGTTCGAAGCTTCCGGACATCCCGCCGCGACGGCCAGCCTTCTGTGCAATGTACTGGAGCAAGCGGTCGAGCGGCTGTTCGCCGATCCGGACGGCTTTGCGCCCCAATTCTCGGAGCTTTCCCGGCTGCTGAAGGCGCCGGGTAGCGCGGCGGAATGGCCGGACAAACTGGCGGTCCTCGCCGTCCAAATCAAGGAAACCGCTTCCAAGCGCGGCCAGGGCGAGTCGAAGCAAATTATCGCGCAGGCGCGGCGCTATATCGAGAAAAACTATTTCGAAGACATTACGCTGGAATCTTTGGCTCAAATGTTTTATTTGAATCGGACGTATTTCAGTGCATTGTTCAAGAAGGAGTCCGGCTGGACGTTCAAAAAATATTTGAATCACGTGCGCATCGAAAACGCGAAGCGGCTGCTGGTCGAGCATGAGCTGCGTCCGTCCGTGGTGGCGGAGCTCGTCGGGGTGAAGGATCAAGTGTATTTTACCGTGTTGTTCAAAAAAATGACCGGTCTGCCCCCCGGGGAATATCAGAAAAGCCATGTCCCGGAGCCGTCCCCTATTTCAGAAAATAATCGACGTTCTCCGGGGTGACAAGCCGGTAGGGAATAAAATAGCTTTTGGCCGCCTGGCCGTCCCTGGCGATGCTCTCGGCCAAGTTTACGGCAAGCTTCGCTTGCCCGACGGCATCCTGGAAGACGGTGGCGGCCATTTCTCCATTCTTGACCGCTTCCAGGGCGTCGTCCAGGGCGTCAACGCCGACGATGGGGATGTCCCCCTGCTTGCCGATATCCCGCAAATAAGCGGCCGCTCCGAGCGCCATTTCGTCGTTTTGCGAGACGACGCCGCCAATGCGGTCCCCGTGCTTCGCATACCATTCTTTCATAAGCCGATAACCCTCATCCCTGGACCATTGGGCCGGTTCCATCTCCAGTACGCGCAGGTCCGGGTAATCCTTCAGCACGTTGAATATGCCGCGAGTGCGTTCGATTTGGGACGATTGCTCCGGCAATCCCTGCAACACCACGATATCGCCTTTTCCGCCCAGCGTCTCGGCCATGAATTGCATTTCGATCTCCCCGGCCTCGATGTCGTTCGAACCGACGTAACTGGTCAGGAGGTCCGTATCCGGTATCGTATTGATTCCGATGACCGGAATTCCCGCCGCGACGGCCAGCTCGACGGCCTCCGTCGATTTGACCGCGTCCACGGGATTCAAAATGATGACGTCCACGTTTCTGTCGATCATATCGGCTACGTCCGCGATCTGCTGATCCCCGCTTGCTTTGCCTTCATAGGAAATCAATTCGATATGACCTCGCGCTTTAACTTCTTGCTCCAGCTCCTTCTTGATGGCGACCGGGAATTCGAATTCGCCCAGCATCGTAAAGCCGAGCCGAATGACTCTTTCATCTTCCTGGCGCATCGTCGGAGCGGGCGTCCGGCCGTCCGGCACGGGCTCGGGTTCGCCTGCATTCGTGCAGGCCGTCCATGCGAACGCTAGCAGGATGAACAGCAAGGAGCGGAGTAAGACTCGCATTCGGGTTGCACCTCCGGATCAAAGGTCGTTTCCCCCTATGTTAACACAGACAGGCGATGGTCATCATGGCTTCCCCTCTCCACTTCCCAAAAAAACGAAATCCGAATCCAAAAAAAACAAAACCCGCTTCCGTTAGACCGCAAAACCCGAAAAAACAACAATCCGCTTCGGACGAAATTCAAATGCCAAAATACGAATGCGCGATTAGAATCGCCTTAGGAAGCGCAGCTGCCGGGCATTCAAGATGACCGGACCATTATGGACGACAGGGTGGTGCATTATGGACGATTACTTGAACGTGCTGGAGATGAAAAATATATCGAAATCGTTTCCGGGCGTTCATGCCTTGAAAAGCGTGAGCCTGACGGTGAAGAAAGGAACCGTTCACGCTTTGATGGGCGAGAACGGCGCAGGCAAATCGACTTTGATGAAAATATTGATCGGCATGTACACCGAATACGAAGGGGACATTTTTTTCAAAGGCCGGCGCATCGCGCATACCGGCATTCGAAGCGCCATGGATGCGGGAATCGCCATGATTCATCAGGAGCTTTCCTACGTGCCGGAGCTGACCGCCGCCGAAAATCTGTTTCTCGGAAACGAACCCCGCCGGAAGTTCGGCCGGATTGATGAAAAGAAGCTGATCGAAAACGCCCGCGAGAGTCTGGCGCGAATCGGCGTCCGGCTGGATCCGAGGACGAAGATGAAGGAGCTTAGCGTTTCCGAGCGGCAGATGATCGAAATTGCAAAAGCGATTTCGCAAAATGCGGACGTCATTATCATGGACGAACCGACGTCGGCCATTTCCGACCGGGAAGTGGAGAAGCTGTTCGAGATTATCGGGGACGTCAAGCAAAAAGGCATATCGATCATTTATATTTCGCACAAAATGGACGAGATTTTCCGCATCGCGGATGAATTTACGGTGCTGCGGGACGGTACCTTCGTCGGTACGCAGCCGATTAAGGGGGCGGACATTCGCCAAATGATCTCGATGATGGTCGGCCGCCAGCTGACGGAGCTGTTCCCCGAGCGTTCGCCTGAGTTCGGTCCCGAGATGCTGTCGGTCCGGGGGCTCACGAAGCGGGGCGTGTTCGAAAATATTTCGTTCGACGTCCGGAAGGGAGAAATCGTCGGCATTGCGGGGCTGATGGGCTCGGGGCGAACCGAAGTCGTCAATTGCATTTACGGACTGGATCAGGCCGACAGCGGAGACATTCGAATTGCCGGCCGCCCGGTCCGCATTCGCTCGCCGAAGGACGGCATTCGGAATGGGATCGGGCTCGTCAGCGAGGATCGCAAAACGCAGGGGCTCGTGCTTCAGTTGTCCGTGCGGGAAAACGTTATGCTTTCCAATCTTCCGCTCTGTTCGCAAGCGCAAGTGGTGTCGGCTGCGAAGGAGCGGGCGATTGTCGACGAGACGATTGCCAATCTCGCGATCAAGACGCCGACGCGCGAACAGAAAGCGAAAAACCTGAGCGGGGGCAATCAGCAGAAAATCGTGATCGGCAAAGTGCTGCTGGGCAATCCCGACATTCTCATCCTGGACGAACCTACCAGAGGCATCGACGTCGGAGCGAAGTCAGAAATCTACAAGCTGATCACGAAGCTGGCGGACGAGGGCAAGGCCGTGATCGTCGTCTCCTCCGAGCTCCCGGAGATCATCGGCTTGAGCGACCGGATTCTGGTGCTGCACGAAGGCAAGCTCGCCGGAGAAGTGCCGAGGAGCGAGGCGACGGAAGAGAAAGTGATGACCCTTGCTTTTGGCAAATAAAACAGCGGAATTTCGAAGGGAATGAATGCGATGAGTCAAACGATTGCGGAGCCTAACGCGAAGACAGGGACAACGCGTTTCGGCGGCGAGTTTTTTCGAAAATACGGCCTGTTTATGGCTCTCATTATTTTATGCGCCGTGTTTTCCTTTCTGTCCCCGGTATTTCTGACGGAGCGCAACCTGCTCAACGTGCTGAACCAGGTTTCCATCAACGCCATATTGGCGATCGGGGTCACTTTCGTCATCCTGATCGGCGGCATCGATCTCGGCCTGGGCTCATATGTCGCGTTGACCGGATGTCTGGCCGCGATGCTGGCGGAGTCGGGGGACGGCTTTCTGCTGCCGGTCGCGGCCGGCGTCGCCGGCGGCCTGCTGATCGGCTGGATTAACGGAGTTACGATTACGAGGGGGAAGCTGGCCCCGTTTATCGTCACGCTGGGCATGATGACGGCGGCGCGGGGGGCGGCGCTGGTCATCAGCGACGGAAGGCCGATCTCCCGATTGAGCCCTTCCTTTAATGCGATCGGAGGAACCTTTCTCGGCGTCCAAATACCGGTGCTTATCGTACTGGCCGTTTTCCTGATCGCCTTGTTCGTCCTTCACAAGACGGTATTCGGCCGCTACATTTATGCGGTCGGAGGCAACGAAGAAGCGGCGAGAACGTCCGGGATTAACGTGAACCGGATCAAGATGTACGTGTATGTGATCTGCGGAGGACTGGCGGGCGTCGCGGGCATCGTTCAGGCCGCCCGCATCGAAACCGGGCAGCCGAACATCGGGACGGGCTACGAGCTGGACGCCATTGCGGCGGTCGTCATCGGAGGGACCAGCCTGTCGGGCGGTTCGGGCAGATTGATGGGCACGCTGATTGGCGCTTTGATTATCGGGGTCATCAACAACGGCCTGGATCTGCTGAACGTTCCTTCCTATTACCAGCAGATCATCAAAGGTCTCATCATCGTCGGCGCGCTGCTGATCGACCGCAAATCCTGACCGCGGATGTTCACAAGGGAGGTGATGCCGAAACAAGCGGCGAAGGCCGAGGCGTTGGTTGTCATCCGAAAATATTGTTTTATATCCCAAGGAGGGTCCCGACATGAAAAAGAAATTTGCGCTTGCCATCTTAGCTCTTTCCGTTGCGGCAATGACCGCATGCGGAAACTCGAACGATGCCGGCGGAAGCTCGGACGAAAGCATCACGATCGGAGTCAGCATGCTGAATATGTCCAATGAATTCGTCGCTGCGGTAGCTGAAGGAATTGAAGCCAAAGCCGGGGAGCTGGGCGTCAAAGTCATCATCAACGACGGGCAAAAAGACCCGAACAAGCAAATTCAGCAGGTGGAAACGTTCATTGCGCAAAAGGTCGATGCGATTATATTCAACCCGGTGGAAGCCGAAGCTTCGTCGCCCGCCGTGGACAAAGCGAAGGCGGCCGGCATTCCGGTCGTCAACGTCAACGCGGTCACCGTGTCCGAACCGGATGCGTTCGTCGGCTCCAGGGACCAGGAATCCGCGCAGATCGCCATCGATTTCCTTGCCGAGAAGCTGGGCGGGAAGGGCAATATTGTCATGATGCACGGCCACTTGGGCCAATCGGCAGAAATTCAGCGCACCGAAGGGGCCATGGAAGCTCTCAAAGCGTATCCGGAGCTTCAGCTGATCGCTGAACAAACCGCCGAATGGAACCGGGACAAAGCGCTTTCCGTGATGCAAAACTGGCTGCAAGCCCATCAAGGGCAAATCAACGGCGTTTTCGCGCAAAACGACGAAATGGGTCTCGGCGCGTTGAAGGCGCTTGAAGATGCGGGAGTCGAGGATGAAATCATCCTCGTCAGCGTCGATGCGATCGCCGATGCGCTGCAGGCGGTCAAGGACGGGCGCCAGGACGCGACGGTATTCCAGAACGCGGAGGCGCAGGGAGGCGGAGCGGTCGAAACGGCCGTGAAGATTGTCAAGGGAGAAGCATTCGAGAAAGAAGTGTTCGTTCCGTTCGAGCTGGTCACGCAAGAAAATGTCGATCAATACTTGAAGTAGGGAGAGGATGCTCATGTCGACCAAAGAAATCGGCTCCAACGTATGGGTCGTTCCGGACGGATTCATTCCGGCCCGAAGCTCGGGCAGCCTGCAAAGCCACGAAGCTATATGCCTGGTGAATTGCAACGATGCGGCGGCGCGCATCCTGGTCACGGTGTATTTCGAGGATCAACCGCCGATGGAGGCGATCGAGGTGGCGCTGGACGGCCATAGAACGAAGCATGTCCGCACCGACTCGCTCGAAAAGGACGGTCGAACCATTCCGGCAGGCGTTCCGTACGCGTTGAAGGTGGAGAGCGACCGGCCGGTCGTCGTCCAGTTCAGCCGAATGGACACGACGCAGGCGGAAAATACATTAATGACGACAATGGCCTATGAGGTTCGGTAAGAAGGGGGATATGGGAAATGAGTGATATCGTCAATCGTTTATTGAATGAGGGCCAGGGTATTTTCCGGCTGGCACCGGCATGGGTTCCCCGCTCGTTCTGCCGCCCCGGACGGCGGATCAAGCTGCACCAGGACGATTATTTCGTGCTCGGCCTGACGCGGGGCGGCATCGACGAACGCTGGTTTGCCTCGACCACGCGCGCGGAGAACGGACCGGGAACGCCGGAGGACGAGGGGCTCAGCTATATCGTTTCCGCCGACGGCAAGGAACGGGCGCTGCTTCGGGATGCGGTGGATCATTTGAAGGGACAGGCGATCGGCGCTTCCTTGTGGGAGAAGTACGGCGGCTGGCCGATTTATTCGAAGCTGTTCGATAATTTGAACCCGCTGCCGCATCACGTCCATCATGACGATGAGGCCGCGGCGCGCGTAGGGCAAAAAGGGAAGCACGAAATGTACTTCTACCCTTCCCAGCTGAACAACCATGGAGGGGAGTTTCCCTATACGTTTTTTGGCTTCAATCCCGGGGTGACGAAGGAGCAGGTTAAGAAAACGCTTATGAACTTTTCCAAGGGAGACAACCAAATAACGAACCTGTCGCGCGCCTACAAGCTGACGCTGGACACCGGGTTCGACGTTCCGCCGGGCATTCTGCACGCGCCCGGCAGCCTGTGCACCTATGAGCCGCAGTTTGCATCCGACGTATACGCGATGTACCAGTCGGTGCTGCACGGCGACCACGTCGTACCCGAGGAGCTGCTGTGGAAGGACACCCCGCCGGAGGAGGTCGGCAATTACGATTACCTGATCGACATTCTCGATTGGGAACGCAACGTCGATCCGGATTTTTACCAGCGGTTCTTCATGGCCCCCAAGCCTGTTCGTCCGCTTGAAGAGATGCAGGCCGAAGGTTACGTGGAAGAGTGGATCTGCTACAAGAGCAAAAAAGTGTCCGCCAAGCGCCTCACCGTCTTTCCGGGAAGAGCGGTGACGATTCGCGACAATGCCGCCTACGGCCTGTATATGCTTCAAGGGCACGGAAAGCTCGGCTCGTGGGATATCGAGACGCCGTCCTCCATTCGGTACGGCCAATTGACCAACGACGAATTTTTCGTGACGGAGCCGAGCGCGCGGGAAGGGGTCACGATCGTCAACCCGTCGAGCTCCGATCCGATCGTCATGCTCAAGCATTTTGCCGAAAACCCGGATTTGCCCGAATAAGCCAAGTCATATTGGGCAGTTGCCGGGAAACCTTATGAAGGCTGTCCAAAACCCGTGAAAAACCTGGATTTTACAGGGCTTTTCACGGGTTTTGTTGTTGCCAGGATTCGTTTATGTCTATTGACGAATGTTTAAATTACAGTTATTATAGATATATTAAGTCTGTAATGGAGGTGATTAAAGCAAGTGAAGTTCTCCAAAGCGACCAACTACGCTCTTCACACGATGTTATTTCTTGTCGCGGCTGCTCCGGATAAGCGCATCGGTGTGCAGCAATTGGCGGAACGGCAGGGGGTCTCCCCCACCTATTTGTCCAAAATATTGACCAGTCTGGTTAAGGCAGGGATGATCGAATCCGCATCGGGTGCCAATGGCGGGTATCGGTTAAAGCGGAACGGGGAGGACATTTCATTTCTTGATATCATTCATGCGATTGAAGGCAAGACCTCATTGTTTGAATGCGACTTCAACCACGGACCGGAATGCCGGATTCAGCAGGTCATGCTGGCGGCAGAGGAAGAAATGGAGACTTACTTGAGAAAGAAAAAAATGTCCGAGCTGGTCAGAGACGTTCGTATTTCGATGTGAAGCCCCATTTTTTTAACCTTATTACAGATATAATGAGTCTTTAAAGTCTTTGTAAAGGAGTTGATGAAGATGCCGAATGAGCTGTTTGATGCCGCAGTATGGGAAAAAGCATGGAAGGAGGATCCGCATGCGGGAGCGAACAAAATGAAAAAAGCCGGAATTGATCCGGCGCACTCCTTTGACCATAAGGCGGAAGCGTTCAACAAGGAAGTTTTTAGCGAAGAAGGCAGACAAAGAGCCAGACGAATTATGAATTGGCTGGAGGACCAAGGGGTCGTCTTAGATGGAAAGTCCGTATTGGACATCGGTGCGGCTTCGGGCGGCTTTACCGTCCCGTTTGCCGAGAGGGGAGCCGAAGTGACGGCCGTAGAGCCGTCTCGTCCGCTGGTCGAGCTGATGAAAAGCAATGTCTCGGGCATCGCAAACGGTGCCGTGAATATGGTAACCCAGCCTTTTGAGGAGATCGATATTTCGGCCAATGGTTGGGAGCGAGCTTTTGACCTCGTATTTGTATCCATGTGTCCCGTTCTGGCCGATTGGGAAAGCGTGGAGAGGGTGCTGAGCTGCGCCCGTGAATTTTGTTATATGAGCTTGCCGGCAGGGCCCAGCGAGCACAGTCTGGTCGATGAGCTGTGGCCGCTTGTCGCCGGCCGCCCCCGGAATGCCGCGCATTCGGAGATGGCTTATTTGCTTCATTTGCTATTTCTTAAAGGATATGCGTATCAATCGCTGATCAGCAGGGAATCGAAGACGAAGACGGTATCGAGAGAGGAGGCGTTCGCGGAGGCGATCCAGCTGTTGAAATTATGCGGCTTGCCTTCGGACGAGCGCATTCGCGGCATCGTCTCCGGTCATTTGGATACCCACTATCCGTCGGACCGGGTCACGATCCGGCAGGGAGGACGCTTCGGCAAAGTACTGGTTCGGTTGCAAAGCCAGAATATGTACAGCAGAGACGACAGGAGTTGAACGGCTCCCCCCTGTGAACGGCAATGGCCGCCTAAGGGATTGAAGGGCATAAGGGGCCGGGGGTCTATATCATTTGATGGAGGTTGGAATATGGAAAAAAATCAGCTGTTCGACGTAGTCGTAATTGGCGGAGGACCGGCCGGCTTAAGCGCCGCGCTCACGCTGGGACGCGCAAGAAAGCGGGTGGCGGTTATCGATGAAGGGCGGCCCCGCAATGCCGTCACTCGGGAAAGTCATGGGTTTCTGACGCGCGACGGCATCAGCCCTAAAGAGTTTCGGCGAATCGCGAAGGAGCAGCTGAGCGCTTATCCGTCCGTTTATTTGGCGGAGGATACGGTAGAATCGGTGGACGGTTCGGACGGCCGTTTTCTTCTGAAGACGGCGCAAGGCCAAAGCTTTGCCGGCCGCAAGCTGCTGTTCGCCGTCGGCATGAAGGATCGTCCGCTGGACATACCGGGATTGGCCGAAGTGTACGGGAAAAGCGCCTTCGTCTGTCCGTATTGCGACGGATGGGAATTAAGGGACGAGCCGCTTGTTATTATTAACAATGGGGCCGAGCTTATGCACTTCGCTCCGCTTATCTCCGGCTGGACGAAACGGTTTGTCGTCTGTACGAACGGTCCCGACGGGCTGACGGAGGCCGAGCGAGAGGAGCTTCGCAGGCATCAAGTGCCGTTATACGATTCGCCTATTCGTTCCATCGAATCGAACGACGGGATGGCACGGCAGGTGGTGCTTGAAGACGGAACGTCGCTGCCGTGCACGGGAATCTTTTTCAAGCCGGAGCTGGTACCGGGATCGGACTTGCCGCAAGCGATCGGATGTCAGGTCTCGGAGAGAGGGACGGTCGTCACCGACGAGTTTGGCAAGACGAACGTTCCGGGCGTATACAGCGCCGGAGACGCCGCCTCGCAGCGGTATCAGGCCATTGCCGCCGCTTCCATGGGGGCGTTTGCCGCCGCAGCTTTAAACAACGAACTGAATATGGAGGCTTGGAAGGCAAACGAATTTCGCGATAAAATGAAAAAAGTATAAGGTTCACCCTAACGAGCTTTAGGTCAACCGCGAAACGTAAGGGGTCCCTTCAAAGGATCGCGTCAGCCGGCTACGCTTGTACGCCGAGGAAGCTTACTCGATGACCGGACGACGGCTTGGGTTCATCGTCTTCGCACGGGAACGGTAAGCGGCGATATGATCCTTCAGGCTGTCCTCGACATAATCGGGGGCGGCCTTGTTCATTTGCTCCACCGTATGCAAATACCGCTGAGTCGTATTAATTTGGGAATGGCCCAAATTGTCCTGAACCTGCTGCAATGACGCGCCGTGAAGCAGGGCAAGCGTAGCGTTTGTATGCCTCAGCCAATGCGGCGTTACTTTTTTGTCGATTTGGCACTTGTCGCGGGCGGTTTGAATGATGCGCTCGATTTGCCTTGTCGTTAACGGAAACACTCGGTCCGTTTGGGAAGGACGAATGATGCGGCGGTATTCGTTCAACGTTTGCCACAGCGAATCCGGCACTTTCACTTCGCGGGGCTTTCCGCCTTTTCCTTTGCTGACCGTCGCCCATATCATCGTTTCATAAGGATCGGTATGAAATTCGTCCCAACGTAAGGCGGCGGCTTCGGAAACCCTTAATCCGAGCAGCAATAAGGTCAGACCGATCAAATAATCGCGCATCCCCTGCATCCGCAGCTGATCCAGCAGGCGAAGCACTTCGTTTTTGGTCAAGTAATGATTCCGGCTCGTAACCGTCACTTTAGGAGTTCGGACGCTGGAGGTAGGATTATGTTGAAAGATCGCGATGTCCGGGTTGCTCCCCCATTTGTACAGGGATCTGAGAGGGGCGATCAGACTGGCTACGGTCGCGGGAGATTGAGGTTTGTTTTGTTTGCTGTAGCGCCCTTGGATCAGGCCGTTCTTGTAAATTTCCAGGTCCCGCCACGTAGCTTCGTCCAGCCGTTTGCCGCCGAGAAACGACTTGAACAGCTGAATCGCCCGTTGGTAATTGCGGTATGTATATCGGGACCCGGTGCAAGTCTCCAGGAACATATGGACGATTTCGTCGTCCGTGCAAGGTTGCGAATCCTCGATAACCGGCACGATGTCCAGAACATCCGTGCTCATCGTTAATTTCCCTCCTCTTGTTGTTAAACGTTTGGCTTGAACCTAATTCTACACGCGATGGATGCGAAGTAAAAGTTAATGGGGGGACGGGTTTGGCAATTTAAAGAAATTTGAACAGAAAAAAATAAAATGTCGAACAATCGATGTTGTTCGAAATGAAGGGGTCGCATTTTGTCGTTCAGTGTCGAAAGACGATCCAAATTATTCATTTTAGTTTTGCAAATTGATCCGTAATCTATACCTTTTTGCATTCCGCTTGTTAGTTTGATACATTAGGACTATAATAAATGAGCAAATCATTACATATTTATGCAGATTTATGTCGAACAACATCGATTGTTCGAAGCGGAGATGGAGGGACGGGCCCCCCGTACTTCCTAACCTGAACAGGAGGCCGCAGTGGAACAAACATTTCATATGACAACTTGTCTGGACGGCGCTTTGGAGAGAGGCGAATTTTCGCTGCATTATCAGCCTCAAGTCGATTTGCGAACGGGCGGGATCATCGGCCTTGAGGCGCTGCTCCGCTGGGACAGCGCCGAGCTCGGTCCGGTGCCTCCCTCCGAATTTATACCGGTCGCGGAATCTTCCGGCAAAATAACCGAGCTTGGCGATTGGGTGCTCGATCGGGCATTGAGGGACGGGGCTCGCTGGATGGATGCCGGACACCGGCATTTGCTGCTGTCGGTCAACCTGTCGGCCCGGCAGCTGATGGATGCCGGATTTGCCCGCCGCTTGGACGCCAAGCTGCGCCGCCACCGATTCCCGGCCGCCCGGCTTTGCCTGGAGCTGACGGAAAGCATCGCCGTCGAAAGCATGGAGCGATCGGCTCAATCGTGCCTGGAGCTGCATGAGCTCGGCATCGTGCTGGCTATCGACGATTTTGGCACCGGATATTCCTCTCTTGTATTATTGAGCCAAATTCCGTTTCGAATCATGAAGCTGGATCGTTCCTTGGTCGGAGCGATGGAATCGAATCACAAAAGCGCGATCGTGCTTCAAACGGTCATCGCGCTGGCGAGCCATCTGGGGATGGACGTGCTGGCCGAAGGGGTGGAAACGAAGGAGCAGGAACGGCTGCTGCTGAAATTCGGCTGCTGGCAGGCGCAAGGTTATTTGTACGGAAGGCCGGTGCCTTCATCGGAGATCGATACCCTATTGCCATCCGGCGGAATGCTGCCTTGACCGATGCGGGACGGCCGTGTGAGAAACTCAGAATGCAATGGAACGATTGCGTTTTGAGTTTTTTTATAGGCGCTCTTGCTTTCGATTTCCAATTTTGAGATATTCATAGAATACGCTATTAGTGTTAATATAGGAAATAATAGCTAATTGACGGGAGAGGCCGCTTGCCATGGGCAAAAACTATTCGATCCGGACGGGCATGATCATCGGCTTTATGGGCGTGCTCATCCCGATCGTCGTATTTATTCTCATCTATCACTTCAACGCCAGAGAATTGGTTCGGACGAAAGTGATGGATTCGTACAGCAATACGCTCGATATATTCGTCCGGCAATTCGACGACCAGTTGACCGAAATCGACAACTATTTGCTGAAGCTGTCGGTCATCGATATCGATGTCGGCATTTTGAGCATGTTCGATACGGACAGCAACTATTACATGCTTTCGAAGATTCGCATCCAAAACAAGCTGGTCAGGGACGTCGGGGTTCACAACTCGATCCATACGGTTTTCGTGTACCATGACAGAGACGTCATCTTTGCCACGGACGGCGAATACGAATCGATCAAAAAAATCGTCAACAATCATATGAAAGAGATAAACGAGCGCTACGAACGAACCGGGGAGCTGGTCCGACAATGGGAAATTCGAAGCGATCCTCTGATGCCGGGCGAATATTTCCTGATCAACAGCCGCGAGGTTCAACAAGGGTTGTTCACGGGGGCCATCATACGAATTATGGATATCGGCAAGTTGCTGCAAAAGCAATGGCATGATGCGGAAACGGGCGTTACCGGCATATTCGAAACGGAAAATGGGCAGCTCAAGCGTCCGCTTACGGCCGCCCTGCCTCCCGTCGGCTGGAACGATCTCCAGATCGGCGCTCAATATCAGCCTGTCCGCGGAGAAAAGACGGACGAATCGTATTTGGCGCTCGTTCAGTCCAGCAGCAAGGTGAAGATGGCGTATCAAGTACTGATTACGGAAACGGCGCTGCTGCAGAGCCTGCTGTTCTTTCAGCGGGTGGCGTTGTTCGCGCCGGTCGTTTTCCTTATATTATTGTCCGTCTATTTGATTTTATTGAGGAAACTGCTGTTCAAACCGTTGCATGAACTGATATTGGGAATGAAAAAAATAGCGAGAGGCATGCTCGATGTCAGACTGAGCACGGAGAAGACGGCGGAATTCGCTTTTCTTGCGAATACGTTCAACCAGATGGCGGAACAAATCAAAACGTTGAAAATCGACATTTACGAGGAGCAGCTTCGCGTCAAGCAAGGCCAGCTGAAGCAGCTGCAGTCGCAAATCAATCCGCATTTTTACATGAACTCCTTGAATATCATTTACAATTTGGCGGCGTTAAACGACTCCGCCTCCGTCAAGAAGATGTCCCTTCATCTGGCGGAATATTTCCGCTTCATAATGAGGACGGACAGGGAAACGATCAACCTGGAGGAAGAGCTGGCGCATATTCGGACTTATCTGGACATTCAGCAAATGCGGTTTCCGGACAAGCTGGAATACCGCATCGAAGCGCCGGAGGAGCTGAAGTGTTACCAAATCGCCGCGCTCACGCTGCAGCCTTTTGTCGAGAACGCCATCATCCACGGGTTCAAAAACCGGCGGCAAACGTTCAAAATCGCCATTTGCTGCGAATACGAGACGCAGGATGGCAAGCCGTCGCTGAAGGTGACGGTCGCGGACAACGGCGTCGGGTACGCTCCGGAAGCGCTGGAGCGGCTGAGAAGCGGACGGCCCGTTTCCGATACCAGCTTGGGCATTATGAATGTGAGAGAACGGCTCAGCATCATGTACGACGGACAAGCCAGAATCGAATTTGACAATGACGGTGAATCCGGCGGAGCCCGGGTTGTCATTCGATGTCCGATTCGGCAAGAGGAGGTTAAGGCCATTGTATAATTTGCTTATTGTAGATGACGAAGAAATCGCGGTAAGGGGCATCGTAGACGGCATCGATTGGAACGATACGCCCGTTTCCCGCATATGGACCGCTTATGACGCCGAGGAAGCGAAGGAAATATTTGCGGGTCAAGAGGTGCATATCCTACTATCGGACATCGAGATGCCGAACGAAAACGGCGTGGAGCTGCTCAAGTGGGTTCGCGAGCATTACCCGGCTACCATTACGCTCTTTCTGTCCGGCCATGCCGATTTCAAATTTGCGCAGCAGGCCGTGGCGTTGGGCTGTCTTGATTATTTGCTGAAGCCGATCGATCACGACAAGCTGAAGCGCTGCGTTCTGGAGGCGGCCGCCAAAGTAAGAGAACAGGAAGAAATGGCGGAAATTAAGGAAACGCATCAAAAATATTACGAGCAATGGAACAAGCAAAGGCCGTTGCTGGTCGAACGGCTGTGGCAGGATATCATTCATTACCGGATGTCGTTGTCCAAGGAGCAGCTGAACGCCGCGCTGGCGGCGTACGATATTCCGCTGCATGCCGACAGCGGCGTGCGGCTGGTCTTGATCAGCATCGAGCAATGGAGCTGGGACTGGTCGGCGCGGGATGAAGAAATTATGACCTACGGAGTCAAAAATGCGGCCGCGGAGCTGGTGCTGGACGGTTGCGAGGGGCATATGGTCCAGGAGGCGAACGGCATCCTGTATGCTTTGCTTTACGGGACGGACGAGCCGGAGGAGAAGCTGCTCGAGAGGTGCCGGCATTTCAGGGATCAAAGCAGGCTGCTGCTTCATTGCCAGCTCTCCTGCTACGTCGGCAGGCCGGTCAAGGTTCGGGAAGTGAGGGGCAACGTCGAGGAGCTGCTGGCGATCGAAAAGTCGAACGTAGGCCGAAGCGGAACCGTTGTGGCGCAACGGGAAATCGGTCCTTCAGATGCGCCGGACGCTTTGCCTTTGCAAGTCCAATTCCAGGACTGGGCGCTGCTGCTCGAGCTGGGCAAGCGGACGGAGCTGTCGCACCGGATCGACGAATACTTTAACCGGCTGCAAGTTAGGCAGCCCGATTACGCTTTGCTTAACGCGTACTATTTTGGACTGATGAACATGATCTTTCAGTGGCTGAGCAAGCTGTCGCTGCATCCGCGCGACGTATTTCCCGGGGGCGAATGGGAGGAAGGGCCGCAGGCGCTCAAATCGATTCCGAGACTGCGCGCATGGACCCAGACGATATGCGGACTGGCGGCGGACTATTCCGGGCGCAGCGGCAACAACGTCTCGGACGTGGTCGATCAGGTGAAGAAATATATGGTGGAGCATCTGCACGAAGATTTCGACCGGGAGAAGATTGCGGAGAAGGTATATTTGAATCCCGCATACTTGTCGCGGCTGTTTCGCAAGGAAACGGGCCGCACGCTGACCGATTATTTGGTGGAGCTTCGGCTGGAGAAGGCGCGCAAGGAGCTGGAAGCGGGGCAAATGAAAGTAAGCGACATTGCGGCGGCGGTCGGCTACACGAACTTTTCCCATTTCTCGAAGCTGTTCAAGAAGGCGACCGGCTTGACGCCGCAGGAATACCGCAAAAAAACGCATAAGCCATGGTAAGAAGTCATTATAACGTTAAGTGAGTCACGACGCCATTAGAAAGGGGGGCGTCTTTTTTTCTACAATAAACAACAAAGGAGGCACCGCCTGGAAAGGCAATCATCCTACGAATCGAAACAGCAGTGCTTGAAGGAGGACGAGTATGGCTCGCGCTATCGCAAAAAATGTAAGGAAGTTTTGGGTCTTTTACCTGATGATGCTGCCCGGCGTCGTCTTTCTGATCGTGAACAACTATATCCCGATGCTGGGAGTGCTGATCGCGTTTAAGAAAGTGACCTACAACATTCCGTTGTGGGAAACGCCCTGGGTAGGACTGCAAAACTTCAAATATTTGTTCATGACGAACGACGCGTGGATCATAACCCGCAATACGTTGCTGTACAACACGCTTTTTATAGTGTTAAACCTGTTTATCCCGATCGCTTTCGCCATCATGCTCAACGAAATGAGGAACAAGTTTTTTTCCAAGGTGCATCAGGCGATCATGTTTCTTCCGTACTTTTTGTCGATGGTCGTCGTCAGTTATCTCGTCTACGGCTTCCTGAACGAGACGAACGGCTTCATTAACCGGACGGTGCTGGAAGGGATGGGGCTGGAAGGCGTCAGTTGGTATTTTGAACGCGAGGTATGGCCATTCATTTTGCCGCTTGTGAATACATGGAAAAATGTCGGGTATTACGCGGTCATATATTTTGCCGCCATAATGGGGTTCGACGAGGAATATTACGAAGCGGCCACGATCGACGGGGCGAGCAAATGGCAGCAAATCAAGAGCATTACGATTCCGATGCTGGCGCCGCTTATGATCATTATGACGCTGCTGCAAATCGGCAGAATTTTTTATTCGGACTTCGGCCTGTTCTTCCAGGTCCCGAGGGAGTCGGGAGTGCTTTTCCCGGTGACGAACGTAATCGATACGTATGTATATCGGACGTTCCTCAATTTGGGAGACATCGGATTGTCGTCGGCCGCGGGCTTGTATCAGTCGGCAGTCGGATTCATCCTGGTGCTGCTGTCCAACTGGATCGTCCGGCGTATCGATAAAGACAAGGCATTGTTCTGAGTATGTCCCGAGGAGGAAAAGAATGAAAACGGCAGTTTCCAAAAGCGGGGTTTCCAACCCTTTCAACCAGGTTTCGAAACTGGGCAATACGATCATTAACGCATTTTTCCTGTTTTATTCCTTATGCTGCATCGTACCGCTGATTTTGATCATTATGATATCCATTTCGAACGAGCAGGATGTACTCGTGCACGGTTACAGCTTGATTCCGCGCTCCGTCGATTGGGCCGCCTACGAGATGCTGATGAAGGACTGGGTGCAGCTGCTGCGCTCTTACGGCGTAACGGTCTTCGTCACAGTTGTGGGCACGGTGCTGAGCGTCATCATCATGGCGCTGTACGCCTATCCGTTGTCCCGGGAAGATTTCCCGCAGCGCAAGTTTTTTACCTTCTTTATGTTTTTCACGATGCTGTTCAACGGCGGCCTGGTGCCTTGGTACCTCGTCTATACGCAAATGCTGGATCTGAAAAACAATATATGGGCGCTTATATTGCCCCTCTTGGTATCCGCCTTTTTCGTACTCATTATCCGTACGTTTTTTCAGACAACCATTCCGCAGCAAGTGCTGGAGTCGGCCAAAATCGACGGAGCGGGCGAAATGCGCATCTTTTTCCAGATCGTCATGCCGCTGTCGCTGCCCGTCTTGGCCACCGCCGCTTTGTTCAGCACGTTGAACTATTGGAACGACTGGTATTTGAGTCTCGTCTTCATTTCGGACGACAAGACGCTGAGCATTCAATACTTGATGTACAAAACGCTGCTCAACATCCAGTATTTGGCCAACAACAGCACGGCGGCTTCCGCCATTGCGGCGGCGGGGGGCAACGTGACGTATCCGAACGAAACGGCGCGAATGGCCATGGCCGTCATCGGGATTGGCCCCATCGTATTCGCTTACCCGTTTTTCCAGAAATATTTTGTCAAAGGCTTGACGGTCGGCGCCGTAAAGGGATGACCGGAAGCCGCAAGCAGCGGGTTCGCCTGATTCTGGCTTCAGCCGGCTTAGCCGGATAAGCATAAAAATTCCGTTAGGGAGGTCACGCATTCAAATGAGGAAAGCGAAAAGAAGCACTTTTACCGTAGTTGCGCTTGTATTATCGTTGATGCTGGTCATTAGCGCATGTTCCGGCAACGGCGGCAACGAAGGAGGCAACAACAATCCGACGAACGCGCCTACGACGTCGACGGAGCCGACCGATTCCGGCAATGAAGGTACGGGTCAAGAGCAGCTGGAAGAGCATACGCTCAAGCTGGTGTATACGGGCGCGACGCAGAAGGACGAAGAGAAGGTCGAAGCGGCCATCAATGAATATTTGAAGGACAAAATCAATGCCAAGCTGGACTTGATCGCCATCGATTGGGGTCCGTGGGAAGAGAAGCTGAATCTGATGATCGCGGGCCGCGATGAAGTGGACATCATCTTTACGGCCGTATGGCAGAAGCATGCCATCAACGTCAAGAAAGGCGCGTTTATCGACGTCGGCCCGCTGCTGCAGTCGCACGGCCAAGGCATTCTGGATTCGCTTGACCCGCTTTATCTCGAGGGCGCCAAGGTCGGCGGCGTCAACTACGCCGTTCCGACGAACAAAGAATTTGCGGCGCAAGGCGGTATCGTATACCGGAAGGACATCGCGGAGGAACTGGGCCTCGATATGTCCAAGGTGAAGACGATTTACGATCTGGATGAAATCTTCGCAACGGTCAAGGAGAAAAAGCCGGGCATGACTCCGCTGTACTTGACGAGAGGGGAAACGTTCAACTCCCACTACTTCGTCGGCATCGACGCGCTTGGCGACACCAGCGTGCCGGGCATGATTCTGAAGGATCTGTCCGATACGAAAGTGCACGCTTCGTACGAAGACGAGCGCTATCTCGAACATTTGCGCGTAACCCGCGACTACTTCCAAAAAGGATATGTTAACCGCGACGCCGCCACCAGCTTGACCGGCACGGCGGATGCGCTCAAAACGGGCAACGTATTTGCCGTCGTCGCTTCGCTCAAGCCGGGCAAAGCGAAGGAAATGGAAAACCAAATTAGCTATCAAGGCAAGCTGGAGCAGCTCGAGCTGACGCCAAAAACGACGTCGACCTCCGAAGCGGCCGGCTCCATGCTGGCGATCTCCAGCACGTCCAAAGATCCGGAGCGTGCGATGATGTTCATCAATCTGCTTCATACGGATGAAGTGCTGAACAATATGCTGAACTTCGGCATCGAAGGCACGCATTACGAGAAGGTTTCCGACAGCATCATTAAACCGGGTCCGGAAGCGGGCAACTATTCGCCTGGCGCCCAATGGATGTTCGGCAACCAGTTCCTGAACTATGTGACGGAATCGGAAGATCCGGACAAGTGGGAGAAATTCCGTCAGTTCAACGAAAATCCAAAGCTTTCGCCGGGCTTCGGTTTCTTCTTCGACCACGAGCCGGTGACGGCGGAAGTCGGCGTTATCTCCAACCTGGAGAAAGAATATTTGCCGACGCTCGAGACGGGTTCGGTCGACATCGACAAAGTGCTCCCCGAATTCGCCCAGAAGATGAAAGCGGCCGGAGCCGACAGAATTATCGAGCTGAAGCAGCAAGCGTTTGACGAGTTTTTGGCCAGCAAATAAGACGACGGGCCAATAAGAAGAAATGAAGCAAAAAGCCGTTCCTCCGCAGAACTTCCTGCGAGGGGAACGGCTTTTGCATTGACGAGCCCTTCGTTCGCGTCGCGATGAAGCTACAGCGCGCTGCCGCCGAAGAGCATCCGATATTCCCAATGCTTGCCTTTGACCGAGTCGATTCTGACGCCGCCGCTTTGCGGGGAATACGTGTGGAGCACTTTGCCGTTGCCGAGATAAAGCGCGACATGGGTTACTTGTTGCTTCGATTTGTCGACGCCGGAGTAACCGGATATGTTTGGTCCTTTATACGACATGAAGAAGACGAGGTCTCCGCGCTCCAGGCTCGACCAGCTCGTTTTGACGTCCGAGTGTTTCTTTACGTAAGCGGCTTGCGTAGCCGACGAGCCCGGCAGCTTGACGCCTGCCGCTTTGTTGAAGATATGCTTGACGAAGTCGGAGCAGTCGAACGTGCTGGTCGTGCTGCGGTTCGAGCCGAATTCGTACGGCGTTCCGCGATATTGGCCGCCCAGTTGGATTACCGCTTCGACCTCGGAAGATTTGGACGCGGCGTAGGCGTGTCCGGATTGATGATCTATTGGGAGAGGCGCGGCGCCCGCCGTCAGCAAGGCGGCCGATACGACGCCGGCTGCCATCGTTTTTTGCCACACGTTTAGTTTCATCTTTTGCTGCACCTCCTGTGTTTGGTACAACTACCGTAACACAGGTTTTGTAACCGTTTTAAGCTGTAATATATGGTCGGCCGACCAATTCCGCCCCTTAAGACCGGCGCGCGCCTCGACTTAGGTCCAGTGCAAAAACGGCCGAAGGTCTGTTTTGCCGGGGGGTTAAACCATCTATACTAAGGACATAGGCAAACGAGGCAACAAGTAAGCCGCAGAGGTTCATGAAAAAATTCTAATGCAAGAAAGGAGCTGAGAGATCCTAATGAATGGAAAAAGCGCTTTGGGCGTATTGCTGGTTATCGTTGGCGGATTGGCCGTACTTAACTTTCTGAACATTAATCTCGGGGCGATCTTCGGCATGCTGCTTCCGTTTATACTGATCGGATTCGGCGTGCTGGGATGGGTGAACAACAAAAAGATAATCGGAGGCACGCTGATTGTGTTCGGGGCGATCTTGCTGATGGGCAAGCTCGGCGGATTCCTGATGCTGCTGCTCGCGATCGGTCTTATCGCCGGCGGCTTGGCATTGTTCAAAAACGGAAGCCGCAGATCGTACTGACAGGAGGAGAGAATAGATGAGCATTGTAAGGCGCATTCGCGACATCACGGTAGCAACGTTGAACGAAAGATTGGAAAAAGCGGAAGATCCGGTACGCATGATCGATCAGTTTCTATGGGCGACCCGGGAAGACATTATACAAGCCGAGCGCCTGTATCAGCAATATGCGGGTCACAGCAACCATTTGAGAGCGCAATGGCTCCAGGCGGAGCAGCAAAAGGAACGGCGCGAGCAGCAAGCGATGACGGCGCTCAAGGCCGGCGAGGAAAACATGGCGCGGCTGGCGCTGCAGGAAAAAGCGAGCTGCGAGGAACGGGCCGCGCAATATAAAGATTTGTACGAGCAAAGCAGGGCCAATACGATGGAGCTGGAAGAGCAGCTGCGCCAGCTCCGAAGCGAATACCAGACGGTATATGACAAGCGCGAGTATTACATGGCGCGGATGGAATCGCTTCGGCTGCAGCAGCGCTTGAACAACCGGCTGTACGGCGGTGTCGGCGAGAACGGCGCTCAGCCGGGAACGGTGTTCAGGCGGATGGAGGACCGGATCTCCGATATGGAGATGGAAGCGAAAAGCTTGCGGGACATCCGCAGAATGGGCAGCGGCATGCAGGGCGTCGGTTACGGCAAAGCCGCCGACGATACCGTAGAACGCGAGCTTGCGGAGATGAAACGCAAGCTGCAGAAAGAGGGTTGGACGTCTTGAGAAAGTTCTATCGCTCCAGACGGGACAAGAAGCTGACCGGCCTGTGCGGCGGGTTGAGCGAATATATGAACGTGGACGCCACACTGCTTAGGGTGCTGCTCATCGTCGTTACGATCTTTTCCAGCGGATTCGTTATCGTGGTTTACGTGCTGGCCGCCCTCGTCGTGCCGAAGGAACCGCCGCTGCACGGCGGTTACGGACCGCACGGCTACGGACCCGGCGGACACGGACCTCACGGTTACGGCGGCGGCTTTCCGCCTCCGGGAGGCGGCTACAACGGCGGATTTGGAGGCCAAGGCTCTTACAATCCGCCGCCGCAGCAAAGCTGGGGCGCGCAAAACCCGCAGCCGGGCCCAAAAGCCGGGGCCGAGTTCGACAGCATGATGGACGATCTGGAAAAAAAGGCGCTGCGGCGCGAAATCGAAGAATTAAAATCCAAACTTGCGAAACATGAGAAGGGAGAACAATAATTATGGGAATCTTTAAAAGAATGAAAGACATGACGAAGGCGTCGGTAAACGAGATGCTTGACAAAATGGAAGATCCGGTTATAATGCTGAACCAATACTTGAGGGACATGGAATCCGAGATTCATCAGGCGGAAGTGACCGTCGCCAAGCAAATGACGAACGAACGCCGGATGAAGCAATACCTTGACGATGCCTCCCGCAATGCGGCGGACCGCGAATCGAAGGCGGAAGCCGCGCTGAGAGCCGGCCAGGAAGAGCTGGCGCGCAAGCTGCTGGAAGAGAAGCTGTACTTCGAGCAGAAGACAACGGAATACAGCGGTCTCCATCTGCAAGCGAAGGCGCAGGCGGAAGAGCTGATGGCTCAGCTGCACAACATGAAAGAAGAGTTCTATCAGCTTCGCAATAAGCGCAACGAGCTTGCTTCCCGCGCCCAAGTGGCGAAAGCCCAGAAGCAAATGGCGCAGCTCGCGTCGAGCCATACGATCGACAGCAGCACGGCATCGCGCGGCTTCTACCGGATGGAAGAAAAAATTATGCAAATGGAAGCGGAAGCCGACGTTATGCGCAGCCCGTATTCCTACAACGGAAGCTCGTCCGCGCCGGCCAGCCCGGCCGATCTTGAGCGCCGCATGAAGGTGGATGAGCAGCTGCAAGCTCTCAAAAACAAGCTGAACGGAAGAACGGCTTCCGAAGCGGAATAATCGGCAGCGATCAGGCAAGCAGCGGACCGGACATTCGGTCTGCTCTTTCCTGCGTTATAGGCCGGAACTGAATAAGGAGCTGTGATCCGATGCAAGCGGAGCGGGACAAGAACGGCAAGGAGCAAGACCGGAAAGCAAGAAAAAAAAATTTGGCGGAAACCGTGCTGTGGCTGCTCATTATCGCCGGCTTCGCCGCCATCGTGCTGCAAGGGACCGGCGTCATCGAGATGTTTACGCTGCAGGGCGTATGGGCGGTGGCGGGGCTGGTCGTCGTCGGAGCGGGGCTCGCGGCGGCGGCCGTCAACAGCTATTTGCAAAATTCGAAGCTGAAGGCGGCGCTGAAGCGGCTTAGCGAACAGCAGCTGAAGCGGTCGTTTGCCGTCACGCTCGACCGTGAGGGCGACGAATCCGAAGCAAGGGAAGCCGAAGGCAACGATCCGCAATGGACGGAAAAGGTGCGGTTCACGGCGGTGATCGAAGAAAGACAACGGCTGGCGAGGGAGCTGCATGACGCCGTAAGCCAGCAGCTGTTCGCCATCTCGATGACGGCGACGGCCGTCGGCCGCACGATCGAACGGGATTGGGAGAGAGCCAAACGCCAGGTGCAGCTGATTGAAGAAATGGCGGCGGTGGCGCAATCGGAAATGAGGGCGCTGCTGCTTCATTTGAGACCGGTTCATCTGGACGGCAAAAATTTGGGGCAGGCGCTGACGGCACTGGTGGACGAGTTGAAGCAGAAGGTGCCGATGGCGATTACGCTCGAGGTCGACGAATCGATCTCGCTGCCGCCGCAGGCGGAGGACCATCTGTTCCGCATCGCGCAGGAAGCGTTGTCCAATACGCTTCGTCACGCGAAGGCGGACAGCATGTACATTTCGCTGCAGCGCGTGGACGACAACGTCCATATGACGCTTCAGGACAGCGGCATCGGGTTCGATCTGGAAGCGAAAAAACAAACATCTTACGGACTTCTGACGATGGAGGAGCGGGTCAACGAGCTTGGAGGCTCCTTGCGGATGATCTCGGAGCCCGGCCAAGGGACGACGATTCATCTGTGGGTGCCGATGGAACGGCCGCAGGCCGCTGACCGAAGCGGCGGCGGAATCTAAGCCGACGATTCGCCATGGCAGCGGATAGGAGATAGCGAGAAAGAGGACGGTGTTGTCGGGAATGAGCGGTACAGAGCAGTTCGATCAGCCGATCAAGGTGCTGTTGGTCGACGATCATGAAATGGTCAGAATCGGCTTGGCGGCGGTGTTGGATACGGAAGAAGGAATTGAAGTAGTGGGCGAGGCAAGCAACGGAACGGACGGCATTCGGCTGGCCCAGGCGTACAAGCCCGATGTGGTGCTGATGGATTTGGTGATGGACGGGATGGACGGCGTCGAGACGACGGCCAAGCTGCTGGAGCAGCATCCGGATTGCAAAGTGATCGTATTGACGAGCTATCTGGACGACAGCAAGCTGTATCCGGTTATCGAAGCGGGAGCGTTCAGCTATTTGCTCAAGACGTCGCGGGCGCAGGAGATCGCCGAAGCGATCCGGGCGGCGGCGCGCGGGCAATCGGTGCTGGAGTCGCAAGTCGCGGCCAAGATGATGAACCGGTTCCGCCAGCCGAAGGAACGGGAGCAGCCGTCGTTCCACGACGATTTGACGGAACGCGAAATGGACGTGTTGAAGCGGCTCGCGGAAGGCAAGTCCAATCAGGAAATTGCCGACGAGCTGTTTATCGGAGTGAAGACGGTGAAGTTTCATATTACGAACATCTTCAACAAGCTGCATGTCGAAGACCGCACGCAGGCGGCGATTTACGCCCACAAGCACGGTTTGGCGGAATAACGGCTTGCCGGTCAGGACAGATAAGGCCGGATAAGCCGCGCCATCTCTTCGACATGATCGATCGATACGAGGGGGACGGAGGAGGCTCCGGGCGCGGCTTCGAGCGCGGCTCGCAGCGCCGCCGAGCGTTCGATTTCTGGCCAGACGACCCAGGCGACGGGATGGCTGCTTGCGCCGATCAACGGCAGGTCGGCTTCGCGGCGCAGAAGAACCAGCTTCGGGTAGTCCGCTTCCTTGAAGCCTTCCACGAGCAGCAGATCCGCTTCGTACATAGCCGCTACGAGCCGCTCCAGCGTTTCGGGCGATCGGCGGATCAGGACGGTGCGATGCGGCGACGTAATGGCCGTCATGTCCGCCCCGGCCTGCTGATGCTTCCACGTATCCGTTCCGGGCTTGTCCATGTCGAAGTCGTGGGCGTCGTGCTTGATCGTGCCGACCCGCAGCGATTCGCGTTTATAATAGTCGATCAGCCGGCAAACCAACTCGGTTTTGCCGGCGTTTTTGTATCCGGTGACCTGAATGACCGCCGGACGGCGTCCGTTCGCCGCGGCGCTGCGGCTATCGTCGGGGATATGGTTCGGCATCGTGCCGGTTCCTCCTTGCTTAACTATGAAGCGCATACCGTTTTGTTTCATCATAACAGCGCCGCCGGGTCTAAGGGAAGGGCCCTTGGGCGAAACATCGGCGAGCGCCGGGTCGGGCTCTATGATACAATGATAAACATCTAAATGATCTCGGGGAGCGGGAATGGAACGGAACGGAGGAGAGCGCATGTGGAGTGCGGGTTATGACGGGGGACGGTTCAACCGGCCGATCGTCCAGGTGGAGGAGGCGCAGCGGCGGGTCATTGCCGCTGCGGAAGCGGGGACGGCGAGCGAGCTTGTGCCGCTC
>Ga0065721_10005096_pt1 | contig 30411 bp, 29 predicted proteins | sample Mesricmetagenome_FD_59108 | JGI IMG/M metagenome (GOLD analysis project Ga0065721, IMG submission 59108) | Mesophilic microbial community from rice straw/compost enrichment Sample: eDNA_1 v2 (version 2) | ecosystem: Engineered > Solid waste > Grass > Composting > Bioreactor | place: USA: Davis...
ATCATCGTTGACGACCGTTTCGTCCGCGTCGGTTCCTCGAACCTGAACAACCGATCGGAAGGGCTGGACACGGAGGCCGACCTTGCGGTCGAGACCACAGACCCGAACGGTCGCGAGGCGATCGTGGCGCTGCGCAGCGACCTGCTGGCGGAGCATCTCGATGCCCATCCGGCCGAGGTAGACAGGATCATCCGCGAAACCGGTTCGATGATTTCCGCCGTGGATCAGCTGAACGTCAAGCCACGTGGCCTGCGCGCCTTTGATGTCGATGCGCACAAGGGCGAGGTCAGCTCGCTGCCGGGAACCGGCATCATGGATCCGAAGCAGCCCTTCTGGCCGATTCCCGAGATCCGTTCGGGTGCGCGACGTCTGTTCGGCCGGCTCTTCCACCGGCTGTCACATCACCGTCTGCTGTGAATAACGGCCGCCGCGATGACGATGGTAGGCCTCGCTGGCAATCAGCGTCGGGATCCCGACAAGCAGCGGGATAAAGAAATAGAGCACGCGAAACGCAACCAGCGCGCCGATGGCAGCCGTCGTCGGCAAGATGTTGAGCATCGTCGCTTCCAGCACGCCAAGCCCGCCCGGAACATGGCTGACCAGCGCCGCGATGTTGGCGGTTACATAAGCGGTCGCGACATCCATGTAGCTGGCACTGGTGAAACCGGCGAGAAGTTGGTGGATGCAGGCAGCGACGCAGGCGAAGTTGAGCGTGCCAATGCCGATCTGCCCGAGCGCAATCGTCAGTCTCGGCGGCTCGAATCGCCATTTCCACAGCCGCAGCGGCCGGCGGATAGTGGCGCAGACCAGCAGGTAAACGGCTGGGCCGACAAGGCAGACGAGCCCGGCGGCGATGCGGCCGACGAAATCGAGGCCAAGCAGGTTTTCCTTCTCGGCCGGCTGCAGGATGAGCGCGAGGCCCGCGAGCGTCAGCAGGCCGAGACCGACCGTCACGCCACAAAACAGGATGATCTTGGCAATCTGTTCGCCGCTCAGACCCCAACGCGAGTAAAAGCGGTAACGGACGGCGCCGCTGCTCAGCGCAGCGAAGCCGAGGTTATGGCCGATCGACAAGGCGGTGAAGGAGGCAAGCGCCGTCTGGCGGTAGGCCAGCGACGTTCCGACATAACGCGCCGCAAGCGTGTCGAAGCCGGTCAGGCAGAGGTAGGACAGCACGACGAAGCCGAAGGCAGAGAGCAGGCGCCATCGGGAAATCGACATCACCGATTCCTCGATCTCATCGAGGGTATAGCGGCCGAGGCTACGATAGATGAGCAAGGCGGCCAGACAGATCACGACGCCAACAAAGACCTTCAGGATGTGGTGTCTGGTGATCATGGCCCCTCTCTTGCACAAAGTTCCAAGAGCGGAACGAAAAGCCGCCAAACGGGTTCCCTGCGCTATGAATAAGCCCCTTGCAGCCCCAGATACCCCGCCCGCATCGCCACCGCTTGCCGCAAGAACGCGCCTGAAGGTGCTGAGCTACAACGTGCATAGCTGCATCGGCACCGACCGGAAGCTTGATCCGGAACGCATCGCGGAAGTCATTGCCGAGGTGAACCCGGACATCATCGGTCTGCAGGAACTGGACGTCGGCCGCATGCGCACGGCGGGCGTCGATCAGGCGCACACGATCGCGTCGCTCCTCAAGATGGAGTTCCACTTTCACCCGGCACTGCGGGTGCAGGAGGAGCATTATGGCGATGCGATCCTGACCGCGCTTCCCGCCCGTCTTATCAAGGCGGGCGACCTGCGCTCCACCGGCGAGCAACGCGGCGCGTTATGGGTCGAGGTGGATGTTGGCGACAAGAAGCTGCAGGTGTTCAACACACACCTAGGCTTGCGGGGCGCCGATCGGCTGAACCAGATCGGCGAACTGCTCGGGCCTTCCTGGATCAACCATCCGGATGCGGCTGGCAAGCCGCGCATTCTGATCGGCGACTTCAATTCCCCGCCGATCACCGCCACCTACAAGGCGATTGCCCGCCAGCTTACCGACGTGCAACGAAAGACGAATGGCCGCAATGCCGCCACCTATCCCTCGCGCTTTCCGTTCATGAAGATCGACCACATATTTGTCTCGGACGGAGTGGAAGCGGTTGAAACGACTGCCGTCTCGACACCGCTGGCGCGCCTCGCCTCAGACCACCTGCCCCTACTCGCCACGGTGGACGTCTGACCGGGCACGACGCGCCATATCCTCGCGCGCCAGCTTCAGAAGCCGGATCACCTCCTGGTCATCGACCTGGTCGAAGTCGTCGTAGAAGAGGCTGACGCCATCAAGCCGCTCCGGTGTGGCAAGGCACGTCACCTGTTCCACCTCCTGGCTAAGCAGTTCAACAACAGCGGCGGGCGCAACCGGTACGGCGACATGGATGCTGGATACGCCGATCTCCCTGAGCCGTGCAATGGCGGCGCGTATCGACACGCCGTTCGCGACGCCATCATCGACAAGCACGATCGGGCGTCCAGCATGATCCGGCGTCTTGTCGGCATCCTCGCCGAGATACATCCGGCGGCGGCGGTCGATCTCCGCAAGCTGGCGGTCGCGTTCAGCCGCGATATAGCCCGGTGGTAGCTGGAATTGCCGCGCGGCTTCCTCGCTCACCACCACATGCGGCTCGCGCCCATGGACGACGGCGCCGATGCCGATTTCAGGATGCCCCGGCGCACCAATCTTTCGGACGATCAGGACATGCAGCGGCGCGGCAAGCCGCTGCGCGATCTCGAAGCCCACGGGCACGCCGCCACGCGGCAGGGCCACCACCACCGGGTCACGGAGGTCGCTGGCCAGAAGCGCTTCTGCGAGCTGCCGTCCGGCATCTGCTCGGTTGGAAAAAGTAGAGCGTTGCGCAAGCATGTCATCCTCCCAGACCCGCCGGTCATGTCATTCGGTCATCGAAATCAGACCTGCAACGTCGACACCCGGGGCGGGTTCGTCAACCTTTGGGAGGAAGACCGGGTTCCACACCCGGCCCTCGTTTCGGATCCACCGGCTTAGCCGCGACCCTTGGTGTGTTCGCTTTCCTGGTTGTGCCCGCGAATGATCGATGGATCGTCGTTCATCGAAACGTCTGCGGCACGCATGTCGAGGTTATCGCCGCGACGGAAGGCGTCACGCGCCTCGTCGCTGCGCTTCAGATCAGTTTCAGCGTCGAAATCCTTGCCGGCATTGGCCGTGTTGACCTGCTTTTCAAGGATCGCGCGCTGTTGCTGGTGGGTCTTGGTGCCCTGCAGGTTCTTGTCGACTTGCATGGAAAAACCTCCTTTGGCTTATTTGTTGGCGCGGCCGCGCTGGTCAGGATCAACGCCACCGAAGCGATTGGTGTCGTTTGCGACATCACCTTCCTCGGTGTTTTCGCCTGCAATCGCTTCATCTCCGGTAAAGCGGTTCAGGCCCTTCGACTGGCCGATGCCGGGGTCATTGCGCAGGTCGGCATCGCTCGGCGTGTGCGTCTTGAAGTGCTTGGACGTGGACATCATGGTCCTCCTTGGCTCTGGTTCTGTCGCGCGAGGTGACGCGCGACCTCAGTGCTTCGTGCGGGACACGAATTTGTTGAAGCGGCTCGTCTTGCCGGCTTCGGTCTCTTCCTGGAAAAGAAATGCGAGCTTGTTTTCGTCAAAGATCGAGAAGAAGTCGTCCCATTCGATTTCTTCCAGCGAGTCTTCCGGCTTGCCGAAGTCGACGCGTAAAAGGCCACCTTCGCCGGCGCCCTTGACGCGAGCCGGATGGCCGCCACGTTCTTCAATCCATTGGCGAATCTGCTTGTGATCGGTGGTTTCGACTGCCTTGCTCATGGCCGGGTCTCCTTTCCTCGTGTGAAAGCAGAACCGGAACACCATGCTTATGTTCCGCGATTTACGCGGCGCCTTTGACGCAAATCTGCCAAGTTTCCTTGGAACAAAACTCACGAATTCGTGTTCAAGCCGTGTCGCACGCGTGACCTCCATACGTACGACAGCGTCATAAGTACCCTCCCCAACTGGCGCTTCCCTGCCCGGGAAGCGCCGTTCTTTTATCGATCATCGGCGCGTCAGCGCGATGAGATAACGCGTGGGTTGGCCCGCTGGGTTGAAGAACACGCAGTCGGCCGGCGGGCCGAGCATCAGGCAATCGCCCTGCCCCAGGTGATGAAGCGTCGCCCCCTCCTGGAAATCGAGTTTTCCATCCAGAACCCAAATCTGCTGTTGCTGGAAGGCGAAGGCGGCCGCCGGATAAGGCACCCGCACGCCCGGCGGCAGGACCACCTCGAGAAGCTCGACCAGCGCGTTCGGAGGCGAGACCGCGCGGCGTGTATAACCCGTCTCGGGATCGGTCCAGACCGGCTGCTCGGCGGAGAGGCTGAGCCGTTGCTCCTGCCGTTCCGCCAGCGCCAGCAGCACGGACAGCGGCAGCCCGAACGCGCCGGACAGGCGGCCAAGCACGGTGGCCGTCGGGCTCGCCTCCATCCGCTCGATCTTGCTGATCATCGCCTTCGAGACGCCGGATCGCTCGCCGAGCTCCGCCAGCGACCAGCCGCGCTGTGCCCGCTCCAGCTTTAGCCGGGCGGCGATGGCATGAACTGGGTCCGGATCAGCTGACATCCTGCTTGCCTTCCATTGATCGTCTTATATAGTGGACGACGTAGTCATATAAGAGACAGCCCGTATCTTCAACGGCAAGGATCAAGGGAACAGCATGGCACGCGAAATCCGGTTCAACGCCTTCGACATGAACACGGTCGGCCATATTCAGCAAGGCCTTTGGGCGCATCCGCGCGACCAGTCGCATCGTTATGCGGAGCTTCATTACTGGACCGACTATGCGAGAAAACTTGAGGCCGGGCTGTTCGACGGCATCTTCCTGGCCGATGTTGTCGGCGTCAACGATGTCTATGGCGGCAGCGCCGATGCAGCGGTTCGGGGCGCGGTGCAACTGCCGGTCAATGATCCGATGATAATCGTGCCGGCCATGGCGGCGGTGACGCGGCACCTTGCTTTCGGTATCACCGTCAACCTCACCTACGAACCGCCCTTCCTGTTTGCGCGGCGCATGTCCACCCTCGACCACCTCGCCGGCGGCCGGATCGGCTGGAACATCGTCACCGGTTATCTCGACAGCGCCGCCAAGGCGATCGGGCTCGATGGCATCCCTGCCCACGACGACCGATACGACCTCGCCGACGAATATATGGAGATCATGTATCGGCTGTGGGAAGGCAGCTGGGAAGATGGCGCGGTGCTCTTCGACCGCGCCAACCGGATTTATGCGGACGCAGCCAAGGTCCACAAGATCCACCATGAGGGGAAGCAGTACCGGCTGGACGCGATGCATCTGTGCGCACCCTCGCCGCAGCGCACTCCGGTGCTCTACCAAGCCGGTTCATCGACCCGCGGGCGCCAGTTCGCCGCCACCCATGCCGAATGTGTTTTCGTCAACGGCCAGAAGGTCGAGGGGGTGAAGGCGATCGTCGACGATATCCGAAGCCGCGCCGTAACCTACGGCCGCAACGAGGATGACCTTCAAATCTTCGTCGGCGCGACGATCGTTACCGGCCGAACCGAAAAGGAAGCGCGCGAAAAATTCGAGGATTATCGCGCCTTTGCAAGTTCCGAAGGCGCGCTCGTGCATGCGGCGGCCTCGCTCGGTATTGATTTTTCCAAATACGATCTCGACGAGCCGATCGAGACCGGCAAGAGTTCCGCCATCGTCTCGAATGTCGAGGCGATGACCCGCACCGCCGGACCACAATGGACAAAGCGCAAGCTCCTCGAGCAGATGGTGCTCGGTAGCCGCCAGGCGCCGATGGTCGGCTCTGCAGAACAAATCGCCGACAAGCTGGCGGCGTGGATGGATGAGGCCGGCGTCGACGGCTTCAACCTGTCGCGCACCGTGGTGCCGGAATGTTTCGACGACATCATCGAACTGGTGATCCCGATCCTGCAGGAGCGCGGGCTCTACAAGACCGCCTACAGCGACGGGACCTTGCGCGAAAAGCTGTTTGGCACGCCACGGCTGGCAGACCGGCACATTGCGGCGAAGTATCGGACCGCGAGATGACTCGGTGGTGCGAGACATGACGGCGACCGCACAAGACGCCCCTGCCCCATACCGCTGGCGGATGCTGGCGGTGTTGTGCGGCGCGGTCGTGCTGTCTTTTTCAACGTGGTTTTCCGCCAATGCCGTCGCGCCGGAACTGATCCGGGCATGGTCGCTGAGCGAAACGCAGGCGGCATGGCTGACCAACGGCGTGCAGATCGGCTTCGTGATCGGCGCGCTCGCGGCGAGTTTTTTCAACCTGCCGGACCTCGTGCGCATGAACCGTCTGATGGCGGGCTCCGGCCTGCTGGCAGCGCTGTCCAATGCCGCGATGCTGCTGGAGCCCGGCCCCGCGGGCGCCATCTTCTTCCGCGTCCTCACCGGCTTCGCGCTTGCCGGTGTCTATCCGCCGGCGCTCAAGCTCGTCTCGACCTGGTTCATTTCCGGCCGCGGGCTGGCACTCGCCGGCGTGATTGGCGCGATCACTGCGGGATCCTCGCTGCCGCATCTCTTCCGTGGCATGTCATCGCTGGTTGACTGGCGATATGTACTGCTGCTGTCGAGTGCGGCGGCACTGGCAAGCTCGCTTGTCTTCCTCCTCTGGACGCGCGAAGGCCCCTATCCATTCGGCAAGGCGGTGTTTGATCCGCGCCAGATCGGCCGCGTGTTGAAGGATCGCGACCTCCTGCTCGTCAACGGCGGGTACCTTGGCCACATGTGGGAGCTTTATGCGATGTGGGCGTGGCTGTTGGCTTACCTGACCGCAGCCCTCGACACCGACGGCACGGGCCTCAGCGCGCAGGCATCGCTGCTCACCTTCATCGCCGTCGCCTCCGGTGTGTTCGGCTGTTTTGCCGGCGGCATCCTGTCCGATCGTTTCGGCCGCACCGCCACCACGGCTGGCATGATGATCGTTTCAGGCGCGTGCGCGCTGCTGATCGGCTTTGTCTTCGATGGCCCATTCTGGCTGCTGGCGCTGGTTGTGATCATCTGGGGTGTCTCGATCATCGGCGATTCCGCGCAGTTTTCCGCAGCCGTTACCGAGCTTGCCGACCGCAGCTATATCGGCACGGCGCTGTCACTGCAGATGGGCATGGGTTTTGCGCTCACCATCCTGATGATCTGGGCGCTGCCGCACCTGGCGTCACTCTTCGGCGGCTGGCGATGGACTTTCGCGGTGCTGGCGATCGGCCCGGCATTTGGCGCCGCCTCCATGCTGCTTTTGAGGACCAGGCCGGAAGCCAGACGGCTCGGCGGCGGCAAGCGCTGATCGGTTCTTACCCGTTTGCCCTTGGGTTTGCTCCGCGCATTAGCATCTGCTAGAGCCTGCGGTGATTTGAGCCGAAGGAACCATCATGCGCTATGCCTCGATCACCGACCGTCTTGCCCATCTCGGCTCCGGCCGATGGGCGCTTCACCTGACTGCACGGCGCATGAAGGCGGCGGGCGATGACATCATCGAGCTGACCATCGGCGAGCCGGATGTTGCCCCGGACAAGGCGCTGCTTGATGAGGCAGCGCGTGCCATGTATGCCGGGCGCACGCGTTACTCCAACGGCCGTGGCGAGCCACCGGTGCTGCAGGCGCTGGTCGATAAATATTCGACGCGCCGGCCGGGCGTCACCGAGCGCAACTTCCTGTGTTTTCCCGGCACCCAGACCGCGCTCTATGGCGTGATGACCGGGCTGGTCGAAGCCGGCGACGGCGTGCTGGTGGGCGATCCGTTATACGCGACCTACGAGGGCGTCATCGCCTCGACCGGCGCGCACATGATCCCCGTGCCGCTGCGGCCGGAAAAGAAGTTCCACCTGCAGGCCGAAGACCTGGAGCGGGCAATCACGCCCGAAGCCCGCGTGCTGCTGCTCAACACGCCGCATAACCCGACGGGGGCCGTGCTGACGGCATCCGAGATCACCGCGATCGGCGAGATTTGCCGCAAGCACGACCTCTGGATCGTTTGCGACGAGGTCTACGAGCAGTTGATCTTCGAAGGCATCCCCTTCGCATCACCTTTCGACATGCCGGAACTGGCGGAACGCACGATCGTCGTTTCCTCCATCTCCAAGTCGCATGCCGCACCCGGTTTCCGCAGCGGCTGGGCCGCCGGTCCGGAGGAATTCTGCGAGAAGCTGTTGCCGGTTTCCGAGACCATGCTGTTCGGCGTTCAGCCCTTCATCGCCGACATGACGGCGATGGCCCTGTCCGAACAGTTCGATACGGCGGACGTGATGCGGGATAACTACCGCCGTCGCGCGGCGATCGTCGAGAAGGCCTTCACCGGCAGCAATCTGGTGAAGCCGATGCCGCCGGAAGGTGGCATGTTTATCCTTCTTGATGTCACCGCGACCGGCCTCAATGGCGAGGAGTTTGCCTGGGAACTGCTGCGCGAGGAGAAGGTGGCGGTCATGCCCGGCACCTCCTTCGGTGACCAGGCGGCCGGCTTCCTGCGCATTTCGCTGACCGTGCCGGACGATGTGCTGGCAACGGCGATGGGTCGGGTTGGCGAGCTTGCGGGCCGTATCGCGACCCGCAACGCCGAAGCACCGCTCCACGTCCGCTAAGCGTTACGCGTCTCGCGGCTTGGTCTGCCGGTTCACGGCATCCGAGGCGGTCTCGATGTCGTAAGGCATGGAATGGGTGCCGCCGCCATCACCGGCGTCGGCGACGCGCCCGCTCAGGTCGCTGGTGCCGTCGGCACCCCAGACCTTGCGTGCCTTGTTGAGGTCTTTCGATGTCGGATCGCCGCCCTGCTTATGCGGCACCTCTCCGGTGCCTGAGCTCTTGGCAATATTGGGTTCGCTGCCACCGAAGTTCGTCGGGCCGGAATTGATGTCTTTGTCTTCCATCGGATCCTCCTTGGGTTCAAGGGGAGAACCAGTGGGCTCCGGCATCGTTCCCGTTCAGCCGCGGCGGCGCTCCACGTCATCAGTCGGCGGTGGTTCGAAGCCGAAGACACTGCGGCCGCCCCAGTCATGCGAGTGCCGGAATTCGCCGGCGATGATTTCCTTGAGGTCCGGGCCCGTTACGTAACGCTCCAGCTGGCGGGCCTGGTCGTCCAGACGTCTGAGCGCCTGCATCTCCTCCTGCTGGCCGAGCCTTGCCTTGGAGACGGCCGACTTCATCACCCGGATCGTCTCGTCATAGACCCTGATCGGCACCGGAAAAGGCTCGCGATCCTTGCCGCCGTGGGCAAGCGAGAACCGTGCAGGGTCGGAAAAGCGGCACGGCGCACCATGCACCACCTCGGCGACCATGGCGAGCGCGCTGACCGTACGGGCACCGACACCTGGCGTCAGCAGCAGTTGCTCGAAATCTTCCGGGCCCCGATCGGCGGCCGCCGCCAGCGTCCCGTGCAACCGCCGCATGTTGACGTCTTCCTCGCGGACATCGTGATGCGCCGGCATGATGAGGTGCGGCAGCATGGGCTGCGCCGTCTCCTTTGCCTTCAAGCCCGGATCAAGTGCAATGACCTCGCGCACGATACGGTCCGGCCCAAGTGTCGCCAGGAGATCGAGCTGCCCCTTGCGCGAGGCCTCGGCACGTTTGTCGGCGAGGTTGACGATCTCGCCCTGCCGGCGTCCCTCGATCGCCGCATGCGGCGAGTCGACGAAGCTGGTGATGCCTTCCGACAGCCAGTGGTAACGCCGCGCCTGCCGCCTGTCGCCATTCATGCCCTGCTGCACGACGACCCATTTGCCATCATCGGTGACGATGAAGCCATGCAGGTAAAGGTCAAAGCCGTCCTGAACCGCAGCGCTATCGACCTTGGCGACGAGCCGGCTTGTCTGCGCCAGCGCGGATCCGTCGATCCCGACGCGGTTGCCGATGGCGATCAGTTCGCCCGGGGTGGCCCGAGAATTCTTGCCGCGACCGCCGCAGACATGGATGCCGAGTTCCCCGGCCATCGGCGTCAGGCCGCGCTTCAAGGCGCCGATGACGCTGGTGGTGATGCCGGAGGAGTGCCAGTCCATGCCCATGACGGAGCCGAAGGACTGGAACCAGAAGGGATGCGCCAGCCGCCGCAGCAGTTCGTCACGTCCATATTCCATGACAATAGCCTCGGTGATGACCGCGCCGAGCTTGGTCATGCGCTCGCCGAGCCACCGGGGAACCCGGCCGCCATGAAGGGGAAGATCGGCACTGCCTGCGCGTTGAACCATTGCCCGCTTATATACGGGCGGCAGCCCTCACGACAGCGAAAAGTTCTTCAAACGTTCCTGCAGGAGCGCAATGGTCGGTGCCTCGGCATTGGCGAAGGCGAACCGCAGATAGTCCTGCTGTTTTTCGCCGAAATAGACGCCGGGAATGCAGACGATACCGGCTTCTTTCGCAAGCTTCTCAGCCACTTCCACGGAGCTATGGCCCGGGAAGGGATGCCGCACGAAAGCGAAATAGGCGCCGATCGCATCGAGCTTCCAGTCGTTGACGGAGCGCATGACCGTCTTCAGGGCCTCGGCGCGGCGGCCGATCTCCTGGCGGTTCGCTTCCCGCCACTCGGCCAGCAGCGGCAGCGCCTGCGCCACCGCAGCCTGGGCCGCCCGCGGGGCGCAGATCTGCAGGTTATCCATGATCTTGGCGATCTGTTCGACCGTCGCGGCGCCCGCGGTGATCGCGCCCAATCGATGGCCGGGGATGCAGAAGGATTTCGAGAAGCTGTAGAGGCTGATCAGGGTCTTCTCCCATCCGGCCATGGAGAACAGTTCATGCGGCGCGCGTCCCGCTTCCGGCATGAAGTCGCGATAGGTCTCGTCGAGGATCAGCCAGATGCCCTTGTCCCGGCAGAGCTCGAAGATCGCGCGAAGCAGGTCCGGCGGATAGATGGCGCCAGTCGGGTTGTTGGGCGAGACAAGCGCGAGAGCGCGAACCTGAGGCGTGATGGCGGCATCGATCGCCGCAAGATCCGGCAGAAAGCCGCGTTCCGCCTGGCATGAAACGAAGGCGGTCCGAATGCCCATCATCGCCAGCGTGGTTTCATGGTTGAAGTAGAAGGGTTCGGTCATCAGGACCGTGTCGCCGGCACCGGCCACCGTCATGGCGGCGCAGACAAAGGCCTGGTTGCAGCCCGAGGTGATGTGGATGTTGTCCGCCCGAAGCTCAGCGGCATAGACTTGTGAAAGGTGCGCGGCATAGGCCTGGCGCAGCGACAACTCGCCTTCGATCGCGCCGTAGCCGGTAAAGCCCCTCGAGGATCCTGTCTCCCCCAGGAGCCTCAGCATCTCCGGATGGGCCGGATATCCCGGAACCGCCTGTGAAAGGTCGATCAGCGGACCATGGGTTCCGCGGTAGGCCCGGCCCCAGGCGGCAACGGCGGGAACGGGAGGCGGCGAGAGCTTTTCGACAAGGGGATTGAAGGAGGACATCGATATTCCGGAGATGCGATTGATTTGTCCCCCTTGTTGATCAGATTATTGGGATACGCAAGGAGAACCGATATGGCGAATGATACGCCTTTGGACGATGGGCAGCCGGAGGACTCAAAGCTCACGCGCACGAAGCGCCAATGGGCCGAGCAAGGCAAGTTCCTCACCGGCCGCATCACAAGGCCTGAAACGGACCGCCTGCCGCCCGGCCAGCACCTGGTGAAGAACTGGCCGGTGCTTGATCTTGGCCAGCAGCCGCGCGTTCCCACCACCCAGTGGAAGCTCGACGTACGCGGGCTCGTCAACAACCCGATCACCTTCGACTGGGCTGCCTTCAACGCCCTGCCGCAGAGCGAGATGCGCTCCGACATCCACTGCGTCACGACCTGGTCGCGCTACGACAACAACTGGAAGGGCGTCGCCACCCACGACCTTCTGGACGCGGTCGATCCGAAGGACGAGGCGGTTGCGGTGATGTTGACGAGCTACGACGGCTACACCACGAACCTGCTGCTCTCCGACTTCGCCTCGCCGGACGCGATCGTCGTGCATTCATGGGAAGGGCAGCCGCTGACCGAGGAACACGGCGGGCCGGTACGGCTCGTGGTGCCGCATCTTTACTTCTGGAAAAGCGCCAAATGGCTGCAGCGGATCGAGTTCCTCAGCCGTGACCAGGCCGGCTTCTGGGAAAAGAACGGGTATCATATGCGCGGCGACCCTTGGGCCGAACAGCGCTACGACGAGGATTAAGTATGGCTCGGATGAGGGGCAACCTCGCACGGTGCCCCTCATCTAATTTCAGATCAGCTTTTCCAGCGTCACCGGCAACTCGCGGACCCGCTTGCCCGTGGCGTGGAACACGGCATTGGCGATCGCCGGGGCAACGCCGACGATGCCGACTTCGCCGACACCCTTGCCGCCCAAGGCTGACGCGTTGTAATCCGGCACCCCGACCGAAATGACCTGGATATCCGGGACATCGGCATTGGTCGGCACGAGATAGTCGGCGACATTGTTGTTGACGGTGCGCCCGTTGCGCATGTCGACCAGTCCCTCTTCCAGAAGCGCCTGGCCAATGCCCATGATGATGCCGCCACGCCACTGGCTTTCCACCATGCGCGGATTGTAGAGCCGGCCGCAGTCAAACGCCGAGACCATGCGCGACAGGCGCACGGTACCGAAATCCTCGTCCACCCGGACCTCGGCAAAGTGGGCGCACCAACTGTGCATGGAGTATTCACCCATGGTCGGTCCCTCCACCTTGGCCATGGTGGTCCAGGCCTGGCGCTGGTCTTCCATGCTCGCGCCATCCGGCAATGTGTTGCGACGGATTTCGAGGACATCGCGGCCGAGCGACTGCATCAGTTCCGGCAGGGTGAGCGACGGGCCCTCCCCTCCCACAGATACCCGTCCACCGCTGAAGGTCAGCGTATTGGCCCCGGTATCGCGCAGCGGCGAGTTCGGCTCGCTGAGCGCGAGCCCAATCAGTTCGTCGCGGGCAGCGGACGCCGCCTTGTGGACGGCGCCCAGGATCGAACCGGCGAGCATCGAGCCGCCGGCAATCGCCGAGCCCGGCATGCGGGAATCGCCAAGATGCACCTCGACCTGATCGACAGGCACGCCGAAGATCTCGGCCGCCGTCTGCGCCAGGATCGTATAGGTGCCCTGGCCCATGTCGATTGCACCGCTGACAACTTCGACCCTGCCATTGCCGAGGATGCGGATCATCGCCTCGCTCGGCGCCTGGATCACCGGGAAGGTGCCGCAGGCCATGCCCCAGCCAATCAGTGTGCTGCCGTCCTTCATCGAGCGCGGCGCGTGATTTCGCTTCGACCAGCCGAAGGCCTCTGCACCCTCCGTCATGGCCTCGCGAAGCCGGCGCGTCGACCATGGCTTGCCAGACTGGTAGTCGCGGTCGGCATAGTTTTTCAGCCGAAGCTCCAGCGGATCCATGCCCAGCTGTGCGGCAAGCTCATCCATCGCGGTCTCGATGCCAAACGCGCTCGGGTTCTTTCCCGGGCCACGCAGGGCGCCGGGTGTGACCGTGTTCACCGGCACGACCCGATGTTCGCTGGAAAGGTTCTCGACCTTGTACATGATGGGCGTCGCCGCGCCCGTCTGCTCGGGCCAGACGCCATAGGTCGAGGTTTCGCTGGCGCCGCGATGTACGATCGCCTGCAGCACGCCGTCTTTCGTTGCGCCGAGCTTGATCGTTTGGCGGGTTGCCGCGCGTCCACCGTAACCGGTGAAGTTCTGCGGACGCGTCAGCGCCAACTTGACCGGCCGACCGAGCTTGCGCGCGGCGAATGCGGCAACGGCACCATGCGCCAGCGCCGCGCCCTTGGAACCGAAACCGCCGCCGATGAAGGGCGAAATCAGATGGACGTTTTCGAACGGCAGGCCGAACCATTCGGCATAGGATCGGGCCATGCCGTGCGACCATTGGCTCGGCTCCCATACGGTCAGATGATCGCCATCCCACTTTGCAGTGAGCCCATGCGGCTCCATCGCCACATGGTATTCCCGCGGCGTCTTGTATTCGGCCTCGACCTTGACCGGTGCGGCGGCATAGGCCGCTTCCGCATCGCCCCAGCTGGCGCTGAGATGCTCCAGCTGGTTGCCTTCACCGGCATTGGGATCATCAAGGCTCGCCACATGCGGAACCTCCTCATAGGTCACCCGGATCAGCTTGGCGGCCGCAACGGCCTGTTCCCGGCTTTCCGCAATCACGGCCGCGACCGGCTCGCCATTGTAACGGACCTCGCGCGACAGCGGGTAATAAGGTTCGTCCGGGCGATTGCCACCCCAGTCGGTCGCCACACGCATGCCGAAGTCATCCTCCGGCGTCAGCACCAGGAGAACGCCGGGGGAAGCGAGCGCTGCCTGCATGTCGACCGAAACCACCCGACCCGCAGGGATGGTGCTCGGCACGAGCACGCCATGGGCCAGATTCTCCACCGGGTGTTCGAGCGCATATTTCGCCGCGCCGGTGACCTTGAGATCACCTTCAAAGCGCGTCTGGCGTCCGCCGACGACGCCATCGGAGGAATCACCGAATTTTCGAGGTGCCATGATGGTCATGCGAGGTCTCCCAGGCTTGGAGCCAGTTGAAGGATGGCGCGCGCAACGACGCGCGGCGCAAGCTCGATCTTGTAGGCGTTGTCGCCGTAGCTGACGGCGCCTTCCATGGAGAGCCGGCTTGCGCTGCGCACGAGATCCGCATCCAGCGCCTTGCCAATGAGGGCCTGTTCCACCGCAAGCGCCCGCCACGGCTTGGTGGCGACGCCGCCCAAGGCAACGCGGATATCACGAACGGTCCGACCGTCCGCCTCGAGTTCCAGCCCGACGGCGGCGCTGGCTGCTGCAAATTCATAAGACTGGCGGTCACGAACCTTGAGATAGACCGACTGCCGGGCCGCAACCGAAGCAGGGACGGTGATGCCGCGAATGATCTCGCCCGGCTGCAGAAGCGTTTCCCGCTCCGGCGCCTCGCCATAAGGCAGGAAGAAGTCATCCACCGGCACCTGCCGGGTACCGAGATCCACCACCGCGTCGAAGGCCGCAAGTGCGACCGCAAGATCACCCGGGTAGCTCGCGATGCATTTTTCGCTCGTCCCGAGGACGGCGTGGTTGCGGGTCACCCCACCCAAGGCCGAACAGCCGGAGCCCGGGTTGCGCTTGTTGCAGGCAGGGAAGGCCTGTGGATCGCGGAAATAGGCGCAGCGTGTCCGCTGCAGCAGGTTTCCGCCGATCGTGGCCATGTTGCGAAGCTGCGCCGAGGCGGCCAGCGACAGGGATTGCGCGATAGCCGGAAACTGTGCCTTGACCTCAGGATGATCGGCAACGGCGCTCATGGTCGCAAGCGCACCGATTGTCAGGCCGCCCTCGCCGACGTTGATCGTATCGAGCCCGGCAAGACGGGTGATATCGACCACTGTGTCCGGCTCGGTGACACCGCATTTGGCGAGGTCGAGAAGTGTCGTCCCGCCGGCGAGCAACATGGCGCCCGCTTGCTGCGCGGCACGGCTTGCCTCTTCCGCGGAGGCGGCGCGAAGGTAGGAGAAGCCTTTCATCACGCCATCTCCGCCGCTTCGCGCACCGCCGTGACGATGCTGTTATAGGCGCCGCACCGACAGAGATTGCCGGACATGTATTCGCGTATCTCTTCGTCGGATCCGGCGTGGCCTTCCCGGATGCAGGCAACCGCCGACATGATCTGGCCGGGCGTGCAATAACCGCACTGGAAGGCGTCATGTTCAATGAAGGCGGACTGCACCGGATGCAGTTCGCCATTCGGACCGGCCAGCCCCTCGATCGTCGTCACCTGCCGCCCTTCAGCCTGGGCCGCGAGCGTCAGGCAGGAGAGGACGCGCTTGCCATCGACATGGCAGGTGCAGGCGCCGCACTGGCCCTGGTCGCAACCCTTCTTGGTACCGGTGAGCCCAAGGTGTTCGCGGAGCGCGTCGAGCAACGTGACGCGCGGCTCGACATCCAGTTCATGGCGCTGGCCATTGATGTCGAGCGTGAGATGAATCGTTCGTGTCATGAAAGCTCCTGCTATCGTCACGAGTATGGATTATCGAAAGTCTACAAGGGCTGGCCGAGGCTCGGCCGGACGCTATATCGGTCTTGGTCGTGGGACGCGCCGCGCGAATTCGGCATGACATTCCCCAAACTTCTGGATTAAGAAGTTGAAGGCACTCCGGATAAACGGAGGAGCCTCCGGTTAAGTTAACGGCTTGCAGGTTTTCGTCAAGCCCCCGTTTCCATGGGAGTCAGAATTGGCCGCGGCCGAGCCAGACACAGCCACATCCGCACCGCCGAAGCTTCGGGCAGACGCACGCCGCAACCGGCAGAAACTGATCGAGGTGGCAGCACTGGCATTCGCGGATAATGGCGCGGAGGCTTCGCTGGAAGACATCGCCAAGCGCGCGGGCGTCGGCATCGGCACGCTCTATCGGCACTTCCCGTCCCGCGAGCACCTGGTGGAGGTGGTCTATCGTCGCGAACTGGAGGCCATGGCCGGCGCGGCGGCGGAACTTTCCGAAAAACATCCGCCCGATGTGGCGCTCGAAGAATGGATGCGCCGCTTCGTGAGCTTCATGGCGACGAAGCGCGGCATGTCGAACAGCCTGCGCATCCTGATGACTTCGCACGGCTCGATGTTTGCAGAAAAGTTCGGCCATGTGAGGGGCGCGCTGGAAACGCTGCTCGTGGCAGCGCGAGACACGGGCGCTGTCCGCGGCGATGTCGATGCGGCGGATGTTATGAATGCCTTAACCAGTATCTATTCCATTCCCGATACGCCGGAATGGCGCGAGCGCTCCCACCGTCTGATCACCCTGCTGATGGACGGGCTGCGCTGCGTCAAATAGGCTGACGGTCCGCTCGTTCTCCCATCCAGGCAGTTTTCGATGACGCTCCAGGACATTGTGCAGACCATCGTCGACAAGGCTCAAGGCCGAGATCGCTTTATTGTCGCCATCGCCGGCCCGCCCGGCTCGGGAAAATCGACGCTGGCGGATGCGTTGCGCGAGGCGCTGACCCGGCAAGACGAGACGGCGGAAGTGCTGCCGATGGACGGCTTTCACATGGATAATGCCGTGCTTGAGGCTCGCGGGCTGCTGCCGCGCAAGGGCGCCCCTGAGACGTTCGACGTCCGTGGCCTGATCGATATCCTGCAGGCCGTGCGCGCCGCAAAAGAGGAGGTGCTGGTTCCGGTCTTCGACCGTTCTCGGGAGATCGCCATTGCCTCCGCCCGACCGATTTCACCGGGCACCCATGTCGTGCTGGCGGAGGGCAACTACCTGTTGGTGGACCAGGAACCATGGTCGCGCGCATCACCGCTGTTCGACCTGACGATCCTGCTTGCACCACCCGAGCCGGTGCTTCGCGAACGGCTTCGGGCGCGCTGGGTCCACTATGGGCTGGACGAGGCCGGCATCACCTGGAAGCTCGACGGAAACGACCTGCCGAACGGGCGCTTCGTGCTCGAGCATTCCCGCATGCCGGATATCCGCATCGAGACCTTCTGAACCCGCTCAGATAGCGGCGAGCGCCTTGAAGGTCTCGGCGAAGGTGGACGACTTGCGGTAGAAGACGGGAGGACTGCCAATGGGCGACGAAACCGTCACCATCTGGCCGCCGTCATAGACCTCGCCCGTCCAGACATGCACCCACGTCTCGCCTTCCGGCAAATAAACCGGACGCTCGGCTTGCGCCGCCTGCCAGACCGGCGCCACGAGCAGGTCACGGCCGTAAAGGTAGGCATCCTGGATGGCATAGGTCCGACGGTCATGCTCATGGTGCAGGAAGAGCGGCCGTTGCACCGGCAGGCCACGACTTGCGGCCTCCTTCGACAGGGTCTTCAGGTAGGGGGCCAGATGGACATAGATCCGCGTCATCCGGGCGAAATGCGAAAGCACCTCAGGGTCCTGGTCGATCTGGATGTTGTCGCGGGGGCGATTGCCCTCGTGGGAGCGCATCACGGGCGTGAACGCTGCCATCTCGGCCCAGCGCATCAGCAGTTCCGGCGTGCGGACATTGCCGAACAGGCTCGTGTAACCGCCGATGTCGGAATGGTGGTAGGCGTTGCCGAGCAGGCCGGACGAGAGCGCGGCGCACATCACGGTAACGAGACCGTCGTGGCGCGAGAAGTCCACCGACTGGTCGCCGCCCCACAAAAGCGGGCAGTGTTTCTGCACCCCCGTGAAGCCGGCGCGCATGAAGAACAGCGCTTCGCCGGTCTTGCCGCGGCTCGCCACCGCCTTGGCATTCACCTCTGCCCAGAGCGTCGGCCAGGCATTGTGCATCAGCTTTGCGTCGATGCCGTTTGCGAGCTCGACGTCGATCGGCAGGTATTCGCCGAAATCGGCCATCCAGCCGGAAAGGCCATAGTCCAGCATCCGCCGCCCGATCACCTCCTCGGCAAACCATTCGGCTGCTTCGGGATTCGTGAAGTCGACAACGCCGCAATCGAACTCGCCGAAGTCGACGATCGCGGTGCGACCCAGTTGATCCTTGGCAAAATATCCGGCCGCCTCGGCTTCCGGAAACAGTGAACCGTCGACGCAGAGATACGGGTTGACGTAGCCCAGGAAGCGGATGCCTTGCTGGTTGAGCTCAACGATCTTGTCGCGCAGGCCTGGATAACGATCCTCGTTCGCCTGCCAGTCCCAGAACAGCCGCGACCCGAAGGATGTCTGGCGAATGCCGACCCAATCCTCGCACCAGAGGCCAGACACCTGCACGCCCGCGGTCCGCATGGCTTCCAGCCGGGTGAACGAATTCATCCCGTCCTTGAGGCCGATGATTGCCCCGCGATAGACCCAGTCCGGCAATTCCGGCTGGCGGCCGAACCGCAGCGACAACTGCTCGACAAGTTCGATGAAGCTGGACGCCGAGTGGAACTCTATCCGCTCCGGCACCGCCCAAACCTCGATCTCATGGAATGCCTCGCGGCGGAAATCAAAGACCGAGTAAGCAGTCGTCTCGACATGCAGCGCGTAACGGCGCGACGAGACATAGGTCGGCTGGGGATAGTTGGTGTTGTAGTAGTCGCCGCCGGCCTTTGCCATGTCCGACTTGAAGGTGATCTCCGTGGTCTTGTCGCGTCCGACGCCAGGTTCCGAGGTCCAAAGCGGGAAGCGGCGCCCGCGCATGTCGAAATAGGACATCTGCTCGCCGCCGCCCCAGACATGCTCGTCACCTTCCGCCTGAACGCGGATCCAGAAACGATTGATGCTGTCGTCGAGCGAGCGGAAATGGATATGGGTGCCGGCCAGCGTCATCTCGAGCCGCGGTGCCATTCCTTCCGCTTCCGAGAAGCTGATGCGGCTGCCTTCGACTGTCACGTGGCGCAACGCACTGCGCTCGGTGATGTAGTCCTCGATCTCAAAGTTGCCGCGGTACATGTCCATGCGCTCCTGGCCATGACCGACGTAGATGGCAGGCGCGGCCGCCGAATGGCGCAGCACGACCCGGTCATCGAGAAGAAGCGAAAAACCGTCAGGCGTTGTTTGCAACTGCATCTTGCGAGCACTCAGATCCATGGAGACTTACCTCAGGCGTGACACGTAGCGAGCCACGGCGTGGTCGAACCATGTACGGGAAACTTCCGCGACCGCGCCGTCCTGCGACTGGCTGGTTCGCAACACATGCGCGATCGGCGCGCCGGGCTTCTGCCCGAATTCCGGTGGCGCCCAGTCCGGCACCTGGTCGAGATCGATCCGGTCTTCCGCCCGCACGATCCAGAGATTGAGGCGTGTCCGGTAGAAGAGATAGAGGGACTCGGAAAGGTCCTCGGCGGCAATCACCGGCGCATAGGAGCCGTCGAGCCAGATCTCTTCCAAAGCGGCGACCTGGCCGGACAGGCGACGGATGCGGCGGATGCGGTGACCTTCCGGCGAAAAGCCGAAGCGGGGCAAGTCCTTCGGCTTGTCGAGCCGCGACACGTCGATGATTTCGGCTGTCGGCAGACCGCCGCCCTTGATGAGTTCGAGGCGGAACATGGCGTAGACGCTCGCCGGGTCGCTGACGGCGCGGATGTAGTTGCCCGACCCCTGCACTCGCTCGAGCAGGCCACGGTTCTGCAGTTCCGCGAGTGCCTTGCGCAGCGTGCCGATCGCGATACCGAGCTCTGCCGCCATATCCCGTTCAGGCGCAAGCTTTTCGCCATCCACCAGCCGGCCGGCGGCGATGTCGCGCACCAAGAGCTCGGTGATCTGCAGATAGATCGGGAGGCTTCCCGGCCGGCTTTCCATTCGTGCGCGTCCCCTCCTCCAGGCTTCCCAAAGAAAATTGATACATCATTGATCTACACATATCTGGGTGATATGCAAGAGACATTGCGGGAGGCCGCGAGGAGGATTTTGATGACTGTTGTGCCCATTACGTCGCCCGATCTCGATGCAGCCGAGGTCTCCTGGTTTTCGGCCCTCTGCTCCGACGACTACGCCTTTCTCGGGGTGCCGGACGACGCGCTGAAATCCAGCTGGGAACATTGCTCCGACATCGTGAAGCGGGCCGAAGCACTGGGATTTCGCAACATCCTCTGCCCCTCCTCCTACCAGGTCGGTCAGGATACGCTGAGCTTCGTGGCAGCCGCCTCGCAGGTAACCAGCAAGATCAACATGCTCGCCGCCATCCGTTGCGGTGAGATGCAGCCGATCATGCTCGCACGTACAGTCGCCACGCTTGACCACATGCTGAAAGGCCGGCTGACGCTCAACGTGATCAGCTCGGATTTCCCCGGCGAAGTCGCCGACAGCGCCTTCCGGTATCGCCGCAGCCATGAAGTCGTGCAGATCCTGCGCCAGGCCTGGACGCGCGATAAGATCGATCACGAAGGCGAGGTCTACACCTTCAAGGGCGTCACCACGGAGCCGGCACGGCCATACCAGCAGAATGGCGGTCCGCTGCTTTATTTCGGAGGCTATTCGCCGGATGCACTGGAACTCTGCGGCGCCCAATGCGACGTCTACCTGATGTGGCCGGAAACGAAGGACCAGCTCGCCGAGCGCATGAAGGCCGTGCACGCGAGGGCCGAGGCACATGGCCGCACGCTCGATTACGGCCTGCGCGTCCACATGATCGTGCGTGACACGGAACAGGAAGCCCGCGAGTATGCCGAGCACCTCGTCTCCAAGCTCGATGACGAATACGGCCAGTTGATCCGGGCCCGCGCCCATGACAGCAAGTCGCTCGGCGTCTCGCATCAGGCAAAGGCGCGCGAACTTGCCGACAAGTTCGGTTATGTCGAGCGGCATCTGTGGACCGGCATCGGCCGTGCCCGCTCCGGCTGCGGCGCCGCGCTCGTCGGCTCGACGGACCAGGTCCTGTCGCAGATCGAGGAATACCAGAAGATGGGCATCCGCGCCTTCATCTTTTCCGGTTACCCGCATCTCGACGAAGCCGAACATTTCGGCCAGAAAGTTCTGCCACAACTGAAAACCTGCTCGCTGCCGCACGCCTATGGCCGCGTTCCGACTGAAACTCCCGCAACGCCGCTCGGCACAGGAAAACGTCACTGATGACTTCGACCCAGATTGATCGCGTCGCACTTTCGCCAGAACTCGAACTGAGCCGCCTCGTCTACGGCATGTGGCGCATCGGCGACGACGCCGACACCTCGCCAAGGCACGTGCAGGCCAAGATCGAAGCCTGCCTAGAGCAGGGCATCACCACGATGGACCATGCGGACATCTATGGTGGCTATACGGCTGAAGCGATCTTCGGCGCAGCGCTCAAGCAGGCGCCACAGCTGCGCGACCAGATGGAAATCGTCACGAAATGCGGCATCGTCGCGCCGGCCGGCCGACATTCGGCGGTGCGCGGCAAGCACTATGATACCAGTGCCGAGCACATCAACGCCTCGGTCGAAGCCTCACTGCGTGATCTCGCCGTCGACCATATCGACCTGCTGCTGATCCACCGGCCGGACCCGTTCATGGATCCCGACGTCACCGGCCCGGCACTCGATGCACTCGTTGCCTCCGGCAAGGTGCGCGCGGTCGGCGTTTCCAACTTCCGTCCCTGGGATTTCTCGCTGCTGCAGTCGTCCATGGAAAGCGAACTGGTGACCAACCAGATCGAAATGAGCCTGATGGAAACCAGCGCCTTCACCAATGGCGACCTCGCCTACCTGCAGGAGCGCGCGATCGCCCCCATGGCATGGTCGCCACTGGGTGGCGGTTCGCTCTTCAAGAACGCGGGCCTGATGTCGATCCTTGAAGGCGTTGCCGGCGAGCAGGGCGTCGATGCCACCGCCGTTGCCGTTGCCTGGCTTCTGGCCCACCCGGCCGGCATCCTGCCGGTGCTCGGCACCAACAACCTCGACCGCATCAGGAAGATCGGTGATGCAGCGCGCGTGACGATCGACCGCCAGACCTGGTTCGAACTTTATTCCGCAGCGATAGGGAAGGATGTTCCATGACGATTGCCGTCGAAACGGTGGGGGCAAGCGAGCATGTCTTTGTGCCGGATGCGTCGACGACGAAGCACTACCGCAACGCGCTCGGCGCCTTCACGACGGGCGTGGCGGTCGTGACGGTGAAAACCCCGAACGGGCCGATGGGCATGACGGTAAACAGCTTCACCTCGGTGTCGCTTGATCCCCCGCTTGTTCTCTGGTCGCCGGCCAAAAGCTCCTCCCGCTACGCTGCCTTCATGGCCGCCGATCACTTCGCCATTCATGTACTGAGCGCCGAACAGGATCTCATCAGCACCCGGTTCACGCGCGGCGGCCTCGGCTTCGATGACCTGCCCTGGCAGGAAAACAGCGAGGGCGTGCCGGTGATCCCGGGAACGCTTGCCCGGTTCGAATGCGCGCTTGCCAACCGGCACGACGCTGGGGACCACACGCTGATCCTCGGCCGGGTGCTGCGGGCCGCGCATCGGGAGGGCGAGCCGCTCTGCTTTTCGCGTGGCACCTTCGGCCGCTTCCAAAGCCACTAAACATTTGACCGACGCAGGCGGAGCAGATTAGGCAGGTGAGACACCCTACCGAAACAGGCTCTCCATGACGATCATCAGACCTGACATCAGCGCCCGTGCTGCGGCAGCGCCACGCAGTGGCATCGGNGAAATCGTGACCTATGCGCGTGGACGCGANAACNTGATGCCGCTCTGGATCGGCGAAGGNGACCTGCCGACACCCGACTTCATCACCCGCGCCGCAAGTGACGCACTGCTCGCCGGCGAAACCTTCTACACCTGGACGCAAGGCATCCCGGCGCTTCGCGAAGCGATCGTGCGCTACTACGGACGGCACTACGGCCGGGAACTGTCGGTCGACAACATCTACGTCACCGGCTCCGGCATGCAGTCGATCGTGCTGGCAATCCAGACCGTTGCTTCTTCCGGTGACGAGATCATCTACCTCTCCCCCGCCTGGCCCAATGTCGTCAACGCTATGACGGTGGCGGAAGCAAAGCCTGTCACGGTGGAACTCGGATTTACCGACGGCCGCTGGGTGCTGGATGTCGAGCGGCTGGAAGCGGCGCTCACGCCGAAGACCCGCGCCCTGTTCATCAACTCCCCGTCCAACCCGACAGGATGGACCGCAACGCTGGACGACCTGAAGGCGGTGCTGGAGCTTGCCCGCAAGCATGGTCTCTGGATCATCGCCGACGAGATCTACGGCCTCTACCACTTCAACGGCGGCCGGGCCCCATCCTTCATGGATGTCATGGAGCCGGACGACCGGATCATCTTCGCCAACTCGTTTTCCAAGAACTGGTGCATGACCGGCTGGCGCGTGGGCTGGATGGTGGCGCCGGCGGAAACGGGACAGACGCTCACCAACCTCATCCAGTATTCGACCTCCGGTGTCGCCCAGTTCATGCAGCAGGGTGCGATTGCCGCCCTCGACCACGGCGATGACTTCATCCACACCAATATCGAACGCGCCCGCACCTCGCGCGACATCCTCTGCGACGCACTGATCGCGACGAACCGGGTCGAGACGCGAAAGCCGGATGGTGCGCTTTACGCCTTCCTGAAGATCGACGGCGTCACCGACAGCCGCGCCGAAGCCTTCCGCATTGTCGATGAGACGGGTGTCGGTATGGCGCCGGGCACGGCCTTTGGACCGGGGGGCGCGGCCTTCATGCGCGCCTGCTATCTGCGCGATCCGGGCCAGATCGAAGATGCCGCCCAACGCTTGAGCGATTATATCCGTCGACGCTGAAACGACTGAGGGGCCCGAAGGCCCCTCTTTTCATGTCTATTCTTCAAAGTCCTCGGCGACCGGCGCCGGCCGGCTGCCCGTGATGATCTCGCGCTTGCCGACATGGTTGGCAGCACCAACCAGGCCCTCCTTTTCCATCCGCTCGACCAATGAGGCGGCACGGTTGTAGCCGATCGACAGGCGGCGCTGGATATAGGACGTCGAGCACTTGCGGTCCTTCATGACAACCTTCACGGCCTTCTCGTAAAGATCGTCGCTGTCGTCACCGCCCATGGCGCTCTTGTCGAACACCGCTTCCTGCGAACCCTCGTCCTCCTCGGCGCTTTCTTCATCCTCGGTTACGGTGCCGAGGTAGTCCGGCCGGCCTTGCGTCTTGAGGTGGCGCACCACAAGTTCCACTTCCGCGTCCGACACGAAAGGTCCATGGACGCGCGAGATGCGCCCGCCGCCGGCCATGTGCAGCATGTCGCCCTGGCCGAGCAGTTGTTCGGCCCCCATTTCGCCGAGGATGGTGCGGCTGTCGATCTTCGAGGTGACCTGGAAGGAGATGCGCGTCGGGAAGTTTGCCTTGATCGTGCCGGTGATGACATCGACCGAGGGACGCTGCGTCGCCATGATCAGGTGGATACCAGCAGCACGGGCCATCTGCGCCAGACGCTGGATCGCGCCCTCGATCTCCTTGCCGGCGACCATCATCAGGTCGGCCATCTCGTCAACGATGACGACGATGTAAGGCATCGGCGACAGGTCAAGTTCCTGTTCCTCGTAGACGATCTCGCCGGAGCTGCGGTCGAAGCCGGACTGCACGCTGACGGTGATCACCTCGCCCTTTTCACGAGCCTGCGCGGCACGCTGGTTGTAGCCGTCGATATTGCGAACGCCGAGACGCGACATCTTGCGATACCGGTCTTCCATCTCACGCACGGCCCATTTCAGCGCCAGCACGGCCTTCTTCGGATCGGTTACGACCGGGGTCAGCAGGTGCGGGATACCGTCATAAACGGAGAGCTCCAGCATCTTCGGATCGATCATGATCAGGCGGCATTCTTCCGGACGAAGCCGGTAGAGCAGCGACAGGATCATGGTGTTGATGGCAACCGACTTGCCCGAGCCGGTAGTACCGGCAACGAGCAGGTGCGGCATCTTGGCCAGTTCAGCGATGACAGGCTCACCGCCGATCGTCTTGCCGAGGCAGAGCGCCAGGCGCTGCTTGGTTTCCCAATAGTCCTCGCACTCGATGAGCTCGCGGAAATAAACGGTTTCGCGAGTGGCGTTCGGCAATTCGATGCCGATGACATTGCGGCCGGGCACGACGGCGACACGTGCCGAGAGCGCCGACATGGAGCGGGCGATATCATCCGAGAGGCCGATCACGCGGGACGACTTGACGCCAGGTGCCGGCTCGAACTCGTAAAGGGTAACGACCGGGCCCGGGCGGACATCGATGATCTCGCCGCGAATGCCGAAGTCCTCCAGCACGCTTTCCAGGAGACCGGCGCTCTGCTGCAGGGCGTCGGGCTGCAGCGCCTGGCCCCGTTCGCCCTGCGGTTCCTGCAGGAGCGAGATCGGCGGGAATTCGTACTCGGCGACATTCGGACGAACGCTGCGGGCGCGGCTTGAAGCCGGCTGTGGCTGGGCGATCGAAACGGGCGCCGGGGTCGGAGTGGCCGCGACGGGCGTCGGAGCCTCAACCGGTGCCACGACGGCGGGTGCGGGCGCGACCACAGCGGCAGCCGTCACGGCAGCAACGACAGGCTCGGGTGTTGCCGTTAGGGCAGGACTGGGCCGCGCGGTAACCTGTGGGCGCGGCGACGCGGCAACCACGACCGGGCGTGCGGCAACCTTGCGCGGCACCTCGCGATAAAGGGCAGTCACCGGCGCCCCCGGCTGGTGAACAACCGCCTGCGGGACGAACTTCGCCTGTGCCACTGGCGTCTCGGCGACACCCGGGCCTTCCAGTTCGAAAGGCATGGCCTCCCAGAAAGCGAAGTCGGAGATCGCGATATCGTGGCGCGGTGCGGCAACAACCGGCGGCTCCACGACAGATGCAGGCGTTCCTGGCGCAGCAACGGTCAGTGCAGGCGCTACCGGCGCGGCCATTGCTGGTTCAGGCTCCGGCTGCGGCGGCACGAATCTCTTCACCTCCGGCGCATGGTAACGCATGGTCGCTGCCAGCCGCTGCAGGCCGGTGATCTGCTCCAGCGGATCAACAGGCGCCGGCGCCGAATCGATGACCGGTGCCGAGGGCGCAAGCTGGGGAACCTCCTCAGGCGGAATCACCTCGATGGGTTCGGAGACGGCTTCCACGAGGCGGGCGGCCGCCTGCTCCAGCGGAACCCGCCCACCGTTGTTCTTGCGGCCGAGCACGCTTTCCGGCGTGCGTGTGAAACGCACGTTTGGCGCAAGGCGGAAGGCCGCCTGCCACGGCGCCTGTTCCAGAACCGGCTGGTTAAAATCCGCCAGGCTCTGCGGGCGCGGGGGTTGCGGCGCCATCTCGACTCCATCGTCGCTGGCGCCCGCATTGTCGGAACTCTGGGGGAGATTATGGCGTGTGAACTGCATGAGAACCGTACGATGAACAAGGAGGGTACATTAGGACATGAAGTAGAAAATAAAGGTTAACTGGTCCTTTCCAGCGCCCCATCGCGGGACGAATCCCACCGGTCATTTCTCCGCCGCTTGCCAAGCATGCTGCACTGCGTCATTCCTATAAGAATGCCGGCGCCCGATCTCACCATCCTGGTCATCGATGAAAATGCCATCCGCGCTTCCATCATCGAGGAAGGGCTGCGGGAGGCCGGTTACAACCACGTCACGGTGGTTCAGGAAGTCAACGGGATCGCCCGCATCATCGAGACGGCGAAGCCGGATGTGATCGTCATCGATATCGAAAATCCGAATCGCGACATGATGGAGCATCTGTTCCAGCTCACCCGCACCGTCAGCCGGCCGATCGCCATGTTTGTCGATCGCTCCGATACCGCGCTCATAGAAGCAGCAATGGAGGCTGGCGTTTCGGCCTATGTGGTCGATGGTCTGAAAAAAGAGCGGGTCAAGGCGATCCTCGACATGGCCGTACACCGCTTCAACGCCTTCAGCCGCCTGCAGCGGGAACTGGCGGAAGCGAAATCGGCGCTGGAGGAGCGCAAGATCATCGAGCGCGCCAAGGGCATTCTGATGAAGATGCGCGGGCTCTCCGAAGAGGAGGCCTTCGCGCTGCTGCGCCAGACAGCCATGAACGAAAAGAAGAAGATGTCGGATATCGCCCAAAGCGTCGTCACGGCCGCTGGGTTGTTGATGTGATGGCGATGAGCGCGTGGTCCGGAGGAAACCGGAAGTGATGAACATGAACGAAGCCGGATCCAGTCTTGGGGCGCCATCCCGTATCGCGGGCGCGGAGCCAAAACTGCTGCGCGCCGGCTTCATACCGCTGGTCGATGCCTCGGTGCTGATCGCCGCGGCGGAGTTCGGCTTTGCCCCGCGCGAAGGACTGACGCTCGATCTGGTGAAGGATGTCTCCTGGGCAAATGTGCGCGATCGCCTCGCCTTCCGGCAGTTCGACATCGCCCACATGCTCTCCCCCATGCCGGTTGCCGCACAGCTGGGGCTCGGCTCCAACCCCTCCCCCACGATCACGCCTTTCTCGCTCGGTCGCGGCGGCAATGCCATCACCTTGTCGACCCGGTTGTTCGAGCGGATGCAGCAGGTTGGCGGGATTGCCGAAACCGCCACGGCGCTGGAGAACGCACAGGCGCTGGCCGCGGTAATCGCGGTGATGAAGGAGCAGGGTGAACCGCTGCCGACCTTCGGCATGACCTACCCCTTCTCCTCCCACAATTACGAATTCCGCTATTGGCTGGCGGCCGGCGGCATCCATCCCGACCGGGACGTGAAGCTTGTGGTCGTGCCGCCGCCGATGACATCGGATGCGCTGGCAGCGGGCGCAATCGACGGGTTCTGCGTTGGCGCACCGTGGAACATGGTGGCGTCGGAGCGTGGCGTCGGGCGCATCGTTGCCGCCAAGCAGGACATCTGGCCATCCGCCCCGGAAAAGGTGGTCGGCATGCGGCCGGATTGGGCGGAAAACCATCCCGAAACGGTGGCGCGCCTGATCACCGCCCTCGATGCTGCAGCCCGCTGGTGCGACAACCCGGATAATCGTGATGCGCTGGCTGAGGCGCTCGCAGATCAGCGTTTCCTCGCCGCGCCGGTTCACATCATCCGCCAGGTGCTCGCCGGTGAGTTCAGCCTTGACGCCAAGGGCAACCGGCGCGTCATCCCGAACTACTTCCAGTTCCACGAAGCCCACGCCAACTATCCGAAGCCCGGGCATGCCTTGTGGATCTATAGCCAAATGATCCGTTGGGGCCAGGCGGAATGGAGTGAAGCGGGCATGGCCGCGGCTGCCGGTGCCTACCGGCCGGACCTTTATCGTGCCGCCTTGGGCACGGGACCCGCGGCTGATGATCTCTCGACAGAAGGTGCGGATGTATCTGACGCCTTCATGGACGGACATGTCTTCGATCCGTCCGCTCTCTCGGCTTATGTCGAGGGCTTCTCCGTGCGCACGAAATCCGGTCTCCCAACTCCTCCCGACGAAGCCTGAAACGCCTCTCCTGCACATCCTTTGCGCGCCGCAGAAGATGCAGAAGCTCACCGTTTTTGCACGTTCTGCGAATGCCTATATTTAGCGCAGCCCGACATTCGGCTGGTTCTGCTGTCCTGTCAGAGACTTAGTCAATCCTCATCAACTTGGCACGGCCTTTGCAAAGCGTATCTCGCACCGGTCAATGGCGACCGGCGCAGATCGGCGCGGCATAAGCGCCTGCGAAAGACACCGACGTCGTAAGGTTTTTGCTGTCCGGGATCCTCCCTCCCGCAGACGCAATCTCCGAGCGGCGTTTTTTTGTGCCTGAAAACCAGCCAGAGCGAAGCTGGCAGCAGAGGGAACCTGCGCATGACCATGATTTTCAAGACCGGCCTTTCCCGCCGCAGCATGCTTAAGACCACCGCCACCGCAGCCCTCGTCGGCGCGGTCAAGACAGCCTTTCCCTCCGGCGCCCTTGCTGCGGGGCCCGGCCCGGAAGTGAAAGGCGTCAAGCTCGGCTACATCGCGCTCACTGATGCTGCGCCGCTGATTGTCGCCAAGGAAAAAGGCCTGTTTAAAAAACACGGCCTGCCGGAGGTCGAGGTTGCCAAGCAGGCGTCCTGGGGTGCCACCCGAGACAACCTCGTGCTTGGCGGCGCCGCGAACGGCATCGACGGCGCGCACATTCTCACACCGCTTCCCTATCTCATGCACACAGGCCGGGTGACGCAGAATAACAAGCCGGTGCCGATGGCGATCCTGGCGCGCCTCAACCTCGACAGCCAGGGCATCTCGGTCGCCAAGGAATACGCCGAAACCCGCGTGCAGCTCGACGCCTCGAAGCTGAAGGCTGCCTTCGAGAAAAAGAAGGCCGAGGGGAAGGAAATCAAGGCCGCCATGACCTTCCCCGGCGGCACGCACGACCTCTGGATCCGCTACTGGCTCGCCGCCGGCGGTATAGATCCGAACACCGACGTCTCGACCATCGTCGTGCCGCCGCCGCAGATGGTGGCCAACATGAAGGTCCGCAACATGGACGTCTTTTGTGTTGGCGAGCCGTGGAATGAGCAACTCGTCAACCAGAACATCGGCTTCACCGCCGCCACCACGGGCGAGCTCTGGAAGGGGCATCCGGAAAAGGCGCTCGGCCTGCGCGCCGATTGGGTAGAGAAGAACCCGAGTGCCGCGAAAGCCCTGCTGATGGCCGTGATGGAAGCCCAGCAGTGGTGCGAAAGCATGGACAACAAGGCGGAGATGGCTGAGATCCTCGGCCGCCGCCAGTGGTTCAACGTCCCGCCAAAGGATGTGCTCGGGCGCCTGAAGGGCGACATCAACTACGGCAACGGGCGCAACGTGAAGGGCACCGACCTCTTCATGAAGTTCTGGCGCGACCACGCCTCCTACCCCTTCAGGAGCCATGACAGCTGGTTCATCGCGGAAAACATCCGCTGGGGTTACCTGCCCGCAGATACCAACATCAACGCGTTGATCGGCGCAGTAAACCGCGACGACATGTGGCGCGAGGCTGCCAAGGATCTCGGGATCGCCGCCGCCGACATCCCCGCCTCGTCCTCGCGCGGCAAGGAGACCTTCTTTGACGGCAAGGTCTTCGATCCGGAAAACCCATCCGCCTATCTCGAAAGCCTGTCGATCAAGGCCGCCTCCTGATTCCCCACCTCCGGCGCGCTCCCTGGGGTGTGCCGGCTTTTTCCATTTCGAACGGAGCGTGCTGATGTCCGCCCTCGCAAAACAACCC
>Ga0065721_10049605_pt1 | contig 30411 bp, 26 predicted proteins | sample Mesricmetagenome_FD_59108 | JGI IMG/M metagenome (GOLD analysis project Ga0065721, IMG submission 59108) | Mesophilic microbial community from rice straw/compost enrichment Sample: eDNA_1 v2 (version 2) | ecosystem: Engineered > Solid waste > Grass > Composting > Bioreactor | place: USA: Davis...
GATGGCGGCGCTGGGTGTGCGCAGTCTGCGCGAGCTTATCGGCCGGGTGGATCTGCTGGAGGTCATCAAAGGGGATACGGAGCGCCAATGCAAACTCGACCTGAGCCCCATCCTCTATACCGACGATCTGATTCGCAGCAAACCCCAGTATTGTCAGGTGGCGCGCAACGAACCCTTCGACCGCGCACTCATGGCAGAGCGCATGGTGGCGGACATACTGCCGGCCATCGAAGCCAAAAGCGGCGGCGAGTTCACCTATGACATCACCAACTGCGACCGCTCCATAGGCGCGCGCATCAGCGGTGAAATCGCCAAGCGCTACGGCGACTACGGCATGGCCGACAAACCCATACGCATCCGCTTCAAGGGCGTCGCCGGCCAGAGCTTCGGCGCCTGGAACGCGGGCGGCCTGGAGCTGTACCTCGAAGGTGATGCCAACGACTATGTGGGCAAGGGCATGGCCGGCGGCAAGATCGTCATACGTCCGCCGCGCAACTCCACCTACGCCAGTCAGGACACCACCATCATCGGCAACACCTGTCTATATGGCGCTACGGGCGGCAAACTGTTCGCCGCCGGCCAGGCGGGTGAGCGCTGCGCCGTGCGCAACTCCGGCGCCCATGTCGTGGTGGAAGGTGCGGGCGACCACTGTTGCGAATACATGACCGGCGGTGTGGTGACCGTACTGGGAGAAACCGGAGTCAACTTCGGCGCCGGCATGACCGGCGGCTTCGCCTATGTGCTGGACCGCAACAACCGCTTCGTCGACAAGTACAACCATGAGCTGGTGGATATCACCCGCATCAACACCGAACAGCTGGAGGCCCACCGCAACCATCTGCGCGGCATCATCCAAGAGTTTGTCGAGGAAACCGGCAGCGCCTGGGGCCAGGAATTGCTGGACAATTTCGGGCGCTATATCGGCAGCTTCTGGCTGGTCAAACCCAAAGCCGCCACCCTCAACAGTTTGCTGACCAGCTTCCGCAAGCGCGGTGAATAAGATTGAGCAGGCGCGGCGGGTGCCGTGCCACAGCTTTTTGAGATAAGACTATGGCAGAGCGTTTGAACAACGATTTTCAATTTCTGGATGTGGGCCGCCAGGATCCCGACAAAAAGGACATGAAAACCCGCAAAACCCAGTTTGTGGAAATCTACCAGCCTTTTTCCGAGGAGCAGGCCAAAAGCCAGTCCCACCGCTGCCTCGCCTGTGGCAATCCCTACTGCGAGTGGAAATGCCCGGTCCACAACTATATTCCCAACTGGCTGAAGCTGATCTCCGAAGGCAACATACTGGCCGCTGCGGATCTCGCCCATCAGACCAACACATTGCCGGAAGTCTGCGGCCGCGTCTGCCCCCAGGACCGTCTCTGTGAAGGCGCCTGTACGCTGAACGATGGCTTCGGCGCTGTGACCATCGGCAATGCCGAGAAATACATCACCGATACCGCCTTCGCCCTGGGCTGGAAACCCGACATGTCCAAGGTGGTATCCACCGGCAAGAAAGTGGCCGTGGTGGGCGCTGGCCCCGCCGGTCTGGGCTGTGCCGACATACTGGTACGCAACGGAGTCAAACCCGTGGTGTTCGACCGCTACCCGGAGATCGGCGGTCTGCTCACCTTCGGTATTCCCGAATTCAAGCTGGAAAAGAGCGTGATGGTGCGCCGTCGCAAGGTGTTCGAGGAGATGGGCGTGGAATTCCGCCTGAACACGGAGATCGGCAAAGACATCTCCATGCAGCAACTGCTGAACGAATATGACGCTGTGTTCCTGGGCATGGGCACCTACACCTATATGAAAGGCGGTTTCCCTGGGGAGGATCTGCCCGGCGTATACGACGCGCTACCGTTCCTGATCTCCAACGTCAATCGCAATCTGGGCTTTGAGAAAAACCCGGCGGACTTCATCAGCGTCAAAGGCAAGCGCGTCGTGGTGCTCGGCGGTGGCGATACCGCCATGGACTGCAACCGCACCTCCATCCGCCAGGGCGCCAAGAGCGTCACCTGTGCCTACAGGCGCGATGAGGAGAACATGCCGGGTTCACGCCGTGAAGTCGCCAACGCTCGGGAAGAGGGTGTGCGCTTCCTGTTCAACCGCCAGCCGGTGGCTATAGTGGGCGACCAGAAAGTGGAGGGCGTCAAAGTGGTGACCACACGACTCGGAGAGCCCGATGCCAAAGGCCGCCGCCGCCCGGAAATTATCCCGGGCAGCGAAGAGGTGCTGCCGGCGGAAGTCGTGCTCATCGCCTTCGGTTTCCGTCCCAATCCTGCCCCCTGGTTTGCCGATCATGGCATTCAGGTGAACGACTGGGGCGGCGTGGTGGCGCCGGAACAGCAGACCTACGCCTTCCAGACCACCAATCCCAAGGTATTTGCCGGGGGAGACATGGTGCGCGGATCCGACCTGGTGGTCACCGCCATTTGGGAGGGGCGCAACGCCGCCGAGGGCATTCTGGACTATCTGAATGTCTGACGCCGCAACGTCAGCGGCCGGCACCTGAGCGCCGGCCACACCATAACTATAAGACCGTTCGGGGATCCTATGCCGGCACTCAAAAACGACCGTTTCCTGCGCGCGCTCTTGCGCCAGCCTGTGGACCTCACCCCTGTATGGATGATGCGCCAAGCCGGGCGCTACCTCCCCGAATACCGTGCCAGCCGCGCCCGGGCGGGCAGCTTCATGGACCTGTGCACCAACCCCGATCTGGCCTGCGAGGTCACCCTACAGCCCCTGGCGCGCTATCCGCTGGACGCCGCCATATTGTTCTCCGACATACTCACAATTCCGGACGCCATGGGTCTGGGCCTGTATTTCGAAAGCGGCGAAGGGCCGCGTTTCAAAAAGGTCATCACCAACGCCGCCGATATAGAGGCATTGCCAGTGGTGAATACTGTGCGCGATCTGCCCTACGTGCTGGACGCTGTGCGCACCATCCGCCGGGAACTCAACGGTCGTGTGCCCCTGATCGGCTTTTCCGGCAGCCCCTGGACACTGGCCACCTATATGCTCGAGGGCGGCTCCAGCAAGGACTTCCGCAGGAGCAAGGCGCTCGCCTACGACCAGCCCGAAGTCATGCAGCTGCTGCTGGACAAGCTCAGCGACTCGGTGACCGATTATCTGAACCAGCAGATCCTGGCGGGCGCTCAGGCGGTACAGATCTTCGATACCTGGGGCGGTACCTTGTCCCACGACGCCTATCAGACCTTTTCCCTCAAACCCATGCAGAAAATCGTATCCGGTTTGCTGCGGGAACACGAAGGTCGCCAGGTTCCGGTGATACTGTTCACCAAGGGCGGCGGCCAATGGCTGGAGTCCATGGCGGACTCAGGCGCCCAGGCTCTGGGCCTGGACTGGACCACGGACATAGGCCAGGCGCGCGCCCGGGTGGGCGACCGTGTCGCGTTGCAAGGGAATATGGATCCCGCTATTCTCTACGCCAGTCCCGCCCGCATTCGTCAAGAAGTCGCCAGAATTCTGCAATCTTACGGTTCCGGCAGTGGCCATGTGTTCAATCTGGGTCATGGAATAACACCGGAGGTTGATCCCCAGCACGCAGGCGCGTTCATAGACGCAGTCCATGAGCTGTCAGCGCAATACCACTCCGACCAGGCCCCCTAAACGACCGCTCTGTTGAGCGAACGCCAAAATGGGGTCGAGTGTTTCGGGTTGGCCATGTGGCTTAGGCCAGCCAGTTCACACTCAGGCGTTGCACTGGTTTGCATTGCATGAAATTCGCGCCAAGCGACCCCATCAACCTCCAGTTGACTGGTTTATAATCAGCTCGGCTGCCTAATACCCCTTAGGCAGATAGCAGTCGCTGTCGTGGGAAGAGGTAGGTCGCCTTGGGTATCAAGCAAATCAAACTCGATGTCAATGAAGTGACCATTGGCATGTTCATTTCGGGATTGGATCGCCCCTGGACGCAAACCCCCTTTCCCCTGCAGGGTTTCTACGTCCGCGATCTGGACGAGATCAAGGAGCTCAAGGCGCACTGCCGCCACGTCTATATAGATGTCATCAAGGGCAGCAGCCCGCTCAAACCCACCAGACTCAAGACACTCAGCAATCCCAGCGGCCCTGTTAAGGAATATCGCAACCCCGCCTCCACACGACTGATCGACGTGGCGCCCATCAAGGTGCGCGAGAACGTCTACTCCGCGCCCACCGTGCCCATCGAAAAGGAAATCGAACGCGCCAGAGGACTGCATCGGGAAGTATTCGGCGCCGTCAGCAATGTGATGGAGCAGATCGAAAAAGATCACAACTCCGTACCGCTCAATGAGACCAAGCGCGCCGCCAGCGCCATGGTGGACAGCATATTGCGCAGCCCAGATGCCTTCACATGGCTGAGCCGGGTGCGCGAGAAGGATGAATACACCTATGCCCACGCGGTGCGCTCCGCCATCTGGGGCATTTTGTTCGGGCGCCATCTGGGGCTGAACAAGCTGGATCTGGATGTGCTCGCCATGGGCCTGCTGCTCAAGGACCTGGGCAAAACCCGCCTGCCGCGCCATCTGCTGGAAAAAAAGGACCGCACCCGCACCGAACAGGAAGCCTATGAGCGCTTCGTGGATTATGGCGTGGAGATCCTGCGCAAAATGCCGGACATAAAACCCCGGGTGACCTCGGTGGTGAAGACCCATTGCGAACGCGTAAACGGCAGCGGCTTTCCCGAACATCTGCGCGGCGACCGTATACCTCTGCTGGGCAAGATCGCCGGCATAGTCACCTTCTATGACGAGATCACCAATCCGCGCGGCCAGATGCACCCGCTGTCACCCTCCAAGGCGGTGGCCCGGCTCTACGAGCTGCGCGATGTGGAATTCCAGTCTGACTTGGTGGTGGAATTCATCCGCGCCATAGGCCTCTATCCCACAGGCACCCTGGTGGAATTGAACACCGGGGAAGTGGCCGTGGTGGTGGAGCAGAACTTCAAACGCCGCCTCAAGCCCCGCGTCATGATCGTCACCGACGCCTACAAGCGGCTGCTGCAGGAGCCGGTGTTCCTGGATATGGCCGAGGATGATCGCGAAAAGCAGGCGAAGATAGACGCGGGCAAGCTGCATCCCAGCGAAGTGTCGCGCATAGAGATCGTACAGGATCTGGAGCCGGGCACCTACGATGTGGACGTGGCCTCCGTGCGCGATCAGTACCTTATGTCCCGCTCCGGCAACAAACTTCTTTCATTCCTCAAGAGCCGTTCGCGCATCGCTTCCCTGTTTGGGGGTTGAGCTCTAGCTGCCGCTCAGGGTGCCAATTTTCTGCCCCATGCGCACCGGACTCAGCGCCCCCAACTCCGTATTCCAATTCACCGCATCTGAAGGGAACAGGACTATGGCGGTGGACCCCAGCAGAAACCGCCCCATTTCCTGGCCTTTGTCCAACCGGACAGGTTCAACATCCGCATATTCGAAGGTGCGAATCTGACGGCGTTGCGGCGCCACCAAGCCCGCCCAGGGGGTTTCAATACTGGCGACGATCATGGCACCCACCAGCACCACCACCATGGGACCGACCTGAGTATTGAAATGGCACACCACCCGCTCATTGCGGGCGAACAGGCGCGGCACCTCTTCCGCAGTCACGGTATTCACCGAAAACAGCTCACCGGGCACATGGACCATGCGGGTCAAGGTCCCGGCCAGGGGCATATGAACCCGGTGGTAGTCCCGCGGAGAGAGATACACTGTGACAAACTGGCCGTCGGCAAAATCCGCCGCCGCCCGCGCATTGCCACCCAGCAGTTCCTCCACAGAAAAATCCTGTCCCTTGGCCTGAAATACCCGCCCTGCGCGGATGGTGCCTATCTGGCTGATGGCGCCATCCGCCGGACATATAACGGAGTTTTCATCGGCATCGATGGGCCGCGCCCCGGGTTTGAGCGCGCGGGTGAAGAAATCGTTGAAACAGGCATAGGCGGTGGGATCCTCCTCCAGCGCCTCGGACATATCCACCTGGTAGCGCTCCACGAACCAATTGATGAACGTGTTCTTGATGGTGGGATTGCGGGTGCTGGCCAGCAGACCCGCGCCGCGCGACAGCCAGTGCTGCGGCGCCAGCCGTTGAAGAGCGACGAAGAGATTGCGATTCATGGGAGTTTCTCGATCTAAGGGGAATCTTGCATGGTGACGGCATCCAGACTGGCGATGATCTGCCGGTAGCTGTCGAAGCGCGCCTGACTGATCTGTCCCGCCGCCACCGCAGCCTGCAAACCGCAGCCTGGCTCGCGGCCATGGGAGCAATCGCGAAAACGGCAGAGGCCCACGGCGTCGCGGAATTCGCGGAAGCCCGCCGCCACCTGCTCCGGTGTCAGGTGCCAGAGACCGAATTCGCGAATACCGGGGGAATCTATGCAGTCGCCGCCAAAGGGAAAGTGATAGAGGCGCGCATGGGTGGTGGTATGGCGACCCTTCAGTTCCTGCTCGGAGAGCTCGCCTATGCGGATTTTTTCATCCGGCAGCAGCGCCTGGATGATGGAGGATTTGCCGACGCCGGACTGTCCGACGAACACGCTGGTGCCGGAAGCCAGTCTCTGCCTCAAGTCATCCATACCCAACCCGCAGCGCGCCGAGACCCGCAGTGCGTCGTAACCCAGTGCCTGATAGGCGTCCAACAGGGCCAGCAATGGGTGGTCCGCCTGCAGCAGATCCTGTTTGTTGACCAGCAGCAGCGGCTCCAGCCCCAGGGTTTCCGCCACCACCAGGTAGCGGTCGATGAGATTGGCGTGGGCCTGGGGTTCAGGTGCCAGCGTGATCACCATGCGGCTGACATTGGCGGCCACCAGTTTGAGTTTGCCGAAGGCGTCGGGCCTGTGGAGTTCGGACTGGCGCGGAAACAGCGCAGTGACCACGCCGGCTTCGTCTGCGCCGGGTGCGCTGCCGACGACGGAGCGCCACAGTACCTTGTCCCCCGCCGCCAACAAGCCGAGATTGGCGCGCATATGGCAGCGCACCACGGCACCGCTGGCGAGATCTTCCACATCCACCTGTTTGCCCAGGTAGCCGAGCACCAAGCCCTCACTTTCAGGACCCAAATGGTCATCCGCCACGGCGGTTTCCGCAGAATGGCTGTCCGCCCTGCGGCGGCGCTGCACGCGTTCGATCTGCTGCTTGGATAACCTGCGTTTACTCAAAATGAACCCTTGTCTGGAAATGGCGCGCCGCCTTGTGCCGGTGGGGCAAGTGGGCCACACTTGCCGAACCCTTGAGGGGCGGCGGCTATTCTAGTGCATACAGGAGAAACAGAGTGGACAACAACAATCTGATTTGGATCGACTTGGAGATGACGGGTCTCAGCCCGGAGCGCGATGTAATCATCGAAATCGCCACTGTGGTGACCGACGCGGAATTGAATGTGTTAGCGGAAGGCCCGGTGTTTGCGATACATCAGCACGATGCTGTGCTGGCCGCCATGGACGAATGGAATACCCGTCAGCACGGTTCCTCCGGCCTGACTCAAAGGGTGCGCGAAAGCCGCATCACCACCCGCCAGGCCGAGCAGGCCACCCTGGATTTTCTCTCCCAATGGGTGCCGCCGGGCAAGTCGCCCATGTGCGGCAACTCCATCTGCCAGGACCGGCGCTTCCTCGCCCGCCATATGCCGCGTCTGGAGGCCTACTTCCTGTACCGCAATCTGGATGTTTCCACTTTGAAAGAGCTGGCGCGGCGCTGGTATCCGGCGGTGGCCTCAGGGTTCACCAAGAACAGCAGCCATCTGGCGCTGGATGATATTCGGGATTCGATTGCGGAATTGAAGTATTACCGGCAAACCATATTGCGTGATGAGAAAACTTCAGGAGTAACGCACTGAAACGGTGGCACAGAGCGCAGAAGTTTCAGCAATTTTTTCCGGGACCCTCACCAACAGGAGAGGGAGCCTCCATGGATGGATTCACGGCGGTCTCGGAAAAAATTAGCGGAGCTCTGGAGCGGACTGGTTAACAGGGATCGCCCCAGTCCACGCGCGAAATCATACCTAGCTAAGTACCCTCTCTCCGAATTTTGCGGCGCCGACTCGATGGCGGATTTCGTTGCCTCTCCAACGCCCAATCAATATGCTCCCGCACCAATGGCGTCACCTGCTCCCGCCGCAAATCCAGCGCGCGGATGATTTCCGGATCCGGCGGCGCATTGCCCAATCCCACCGCCAGATTGCGCAGCCAGCGTTCGTAACCTATACGCCGAATGGGTGAGCCTTCGGTCCTGCGCAAAAAAGCCTCCTCATCCCATAAGAACAACGCCAGCAGATCCGTATCCTCCAGTCCGTGGCGCGGACGAAAATCGTCTTCAGCTGTGAATTTGGCGAATTTGTTCCACGGGCAAATGGCCTGGCAATCGTCACAACCAAAAACTCTGTTGCCCATGGGCTCGCGAAATTCTTCGGGAATCGGTCCTTTGTTTTCGATGGTGAGATAGGAAATGCAGCGGCGCGCATCCAACTCGTAGGGGCGGGGAAAGGCATCCGTGGGGCAGACTTTCAGACAGGCGCTACAAGTGCCGCAGCGATCTTCGACCGTCTGGGTATTCGTGGGCAAAGGAATATTGGTGAATATTTCACCTAGAAAAAACCAGCTGCCCGCATTCTGGTTGAGCACCAAAGTGTGTTTGCCGACCCAACCCAAACCCGCTTTGGCCGCCAGGGGGCGCTCCAACACAGGTGCGCTGTCCACGAAGGGCCGCTGATTGACCGGCATCAACGGCTCGGCGGCCTCGCGGATTTTTTCCGCGAGCTGGGCCAGGCGCTTGCGGATCAGCTTGTGATAGTCGCGCCCCAGAGCGTAGCGGGAAATATAGGCTTTGCGCGCATCCTTGAGCACCTGAATCTGGCGTGTATCGCCGGGCAGATAATTCATTCGCACACAGATGGCGCGCACAGCACCGCTCACCAGCAGCTCCGGCTGCAGACGCTTATCGAGATTCTGGGCGAGCCAGTCCATGTCGCCCTGATAACCCTTGTCGAGCCAGTTCTGCAGAGGTTCGGCCTGGGCGCTCAGATCCGTATCGCTGATACCCACCTCGTCGAATCCCAACTCCCGCGCCCAGGTAGTAATCCTGCTGGCAAGTTCGGCAAAAGGCGCGGTGATCGTCATAAAAAATTCGGCGTGTAAATCCAGTATACTTTTGGCGCTTTTTCCCCTGCCCAATCGCGAAGCGCATCTAATGGCCCCTAGCTTAATCGACAATCTTCATTCCGGCGATCCGCTCTACTCCGCGGATCAGGTCCGGGAACTGGACCGCCGCGCCATAGTGGATGAAGGCATCAGCGGCGCAGTGCTGATGAAACGCGCCGGCAGAGCCGCATTCGAACACGCCTGCCTCACCTGGCCCGAGGTGCGCACCTGGGTGGTGCTCTGTGGCGCCGGCAACAATGCGGGTGACGGCTATGTGTTCGCCGCCCTGGCAGCACAAAAACAGCATTCAGTGACCCTGTATCACCTGTGCCCACCGGATCAGTTGAAGGGCGACGCCAAGGCCGCCGCCGATTACGCCCTGCAGGAATCCGTTCCTATGCGGGCCTTCGAACCCTCACTGGCGCCGCCCACAGACGCAGTGCTCGTCGATGCGCTGCTGGGCACAGGTCTGCACGGCGCCGTGCGGCCGGACTATGCCGCCGCCATCGACTGGATCAACCGCGCCGCCCTGCCCGTACTGGCGCTGGATCTGCCCTCCGGGCTCTACGCCTCCACCGGGGCGGCAGCGCAGATGGCGGTCGAGGCGGATCAGACGGTCACTTTCATCGGCAACAAACTCGGCCTGGTCACAGGACGCGGGCCGGCGCTGGCAGGACAGGTGACTCTGTCGGACCTGCAGGTGCCGCCGCAGATCTATGACCAATTACCCCCTGTGGCCCAGCGTGTGCATCTGACACAGCTGTTGCCACTTCTGCCCAAGCGCAAAGCGGATGCCCACAAGGGTGATTTCGGACATGTGATGGTGGTCGGTGGCGAATTGGGTTTCGGCGGCGCCGCCATACTGGCGGCCGAGGCGGCGGCTTTCAGCGGGGCGGGACTGGTGAGCCTCACCACCCGCTCGGAACATGTGACCGCGGCGCTGGTGCGACGCCCGGAGCTGATGGCCTTGGGCGTGGCCTCCGGTCAAGAGCTGGAACCCCATCTGTCACGACCGAGCCATCTGGTGATCGGGCCCGGCCTGGGGCGCACCCCCTGGTCTGAGCAGATGCTGCAGCAGGTCCTGAAGTCCGGCCAGCCGCTGGTTCTGGATGCAGATGCCCTGAATATTCTCGCGGCGGGCCGTCTCACGCTGCCGCAGCAGGGTCAATGGGTACTGACCCCGCACCCGGGCGAAGCGGCCCGACTGCTGGGTATCGGCACGGCGGAAGTCCAGCAGGACCGACCCGCCGCAGTGGTGCGATTGCAACAAAAATTCGGTGGAGTGGTCCTGCTCAAAGGCGCGGGCACCCTGATTTGCGACGGCACCCGCACCCTGGTGGCGGGTGCAGCCAACCCCGGTCTCGCCACCGGCGGCAGCGGAGATATTTTGAGCGGGTTGATTGGCGGACTCATGGCACAGGGGCTCTCGCCCCTGGACGCCGCCGCACTGGGTGTCTGCCTCCACAGCGAGGCAGCGGCCTTGGCGGTAGAGGAAACCGGCGTGGCAGGTCTTCAGGCATCCGAGTTGCTGCCCTATATCCGCGAGCTGATGCGGCCGTGACCCACCAACTCTGGCTGGCAGATGAAGCGGCCACCCTGGATCTGGGCCGCACACTGGCCCGAGTGCTCGGCGGGGGCGGGATTTTGCATCTCACCGGCACCCTGGGCGCGGGCAAGACCACATTTACCCGCGGACTGTTGCATGCTCTAGGGCATTCAGGCGCAGTCAAAAGCCCGACCTATACGCTGGTGGAGCCCTATCAATTGAACGACCTGAAGGTGTTTCACTTTGACCTTTATCGACTGGGAGATCCTGAGGAATTGGAATATATGGGTATAAGGGACTATTTTTCAGAACAAAACCTGTGCATCGTCGAGTGGCCGGAAAAGGGCGCAGGCGTACTGCCTGCCGCGGATATCACCATCGCCCTGGTGCCCGCCCAGGGTGGCCGCCACGCCAATATCACCGCCCATAGCCCAAGGGGGGAGACCATGCTCCGATCACAGCTGGAGGGCAATTCACCATGAGAGGTGCCTTCCTCGCCCTGCTGCTCTGCCTCAGCCTGCCCACCTGGGCCAACCAGGCGCAGATCGCCGGCGTCCGCCTGTGGCAGTCGCCGGACAGCACCCGACTGGTGTTCGATCTGAGCGCACCCGTCAAATACACCCTCTTTACCCTCGAATCCCCCTACCGGGTGGTGATCGACATAGACCATGTGGCGCTGGCGCCGGGACTGGGAACGCCGGGGCTGGACAAGTCCCCAATCAAAGGCGTGCGCTATGGCAAGCGGGACCCCAGAGGGGTGAGGGTGGTACTGGACCTGGAGCGAGTCCTGGAACCCAACAGTTTTCTGCTGCCCAAGCATGGCGACAAAACGGACCGATTGGTTCTGGACCTGTTCGAACCCCAGACCAGCGCCAAGTCCAAGCCCGCCAGCAAGCCGGCCCAGGACCTCTCCGATCTCATTCCGGGTAAGCGCGACCTGATCATTGCGGTGGACGCCGGGCACGGCGGTGAGGACCCAGGCGCCCTGGGTCCCGGCCGGGTGCAGGAAAAAGCGGTGGTACTGGCCATCAGCCAGCTGCTGGTGGACATGATCAACCGCGAGCCTGGCTACAAAGCCCATATGGTGCGCACCGGCGACTACTACATCCCCCTGCGCACCCGCCGCGACACGGCGCGCAAGGTGCGGGCCGACCTGTTCATCTCCGTGCACGCGGACGCTTTTACCGACCCCAAAGCCAGCGGCGCCTCGGTATTTGCTCTGTCCCACAAAGGTGCCACCAGCGAGACCGCACGCTTTCTCGCCCAAAAGGAAAACGAGGCGGACCTGATTGGCGGGGTGGGGGATGTGAGCCTGACCGACGTGGACAATCGCCTGGCGGAAGTTCTGGTGGACCTCTCCATGACCGCCACCCTGTCCACCAGTCTGCAGGTGGGCGATCGGGTGCTGAAAGAAATGGGCAAGATCGCCAAGCTGCATAAAAAAACCGTGGAGCAGGCGGGATTTGCCGTGCTCAAATCACCGGACGTGCCCTCTATACTGGTGGAGACAGGCTTCATCTCCAACCCCCAGGAGGCCCAGAAGCTCAACACCCCCAGCTACCGCAAGTTCATCGCCGAAGCCATATTCAGCGGCGTCAAAGCCTATTTCTACGATTCCCCGCCCGCGGGCACCTATGTGGCCTGGGCCAAATCCCAGGGCGGCAGCGCAGCGCGCCAGTACACCATCGCCAGCGGAGACACCCTCTCGGATATCGCCAAGCGCCACAATGTCAGCCTGAGCAAGTTGCTTGAGCACAACGGTCTGCAGTCTTCATCTGTGATCCGTGTGGGCCAGCGTCTGACCATTCCCTCGAGCTGAGGTAGACAAAGCCCCCATGCCCCAAATTCATCTGTTGAGCCCGCGCCTCGCCAACCAGATAGCGGCCGGCGAGGTGGTGGAGCGCCCCGCCTCCGTCATCAAGGAATTGCTGGAAAACAGCCTGGACGCTGGCGCCAGCCAGCTGGATGTGGAAGTGGAGGCCGGCGGCGTCAAGCTGATGCGTGTGCGGGACAACGGCTGTGGTATTGCACGCGACGACCTGGCCCTGGCCCTGGCCCGACATGCCACCAGCAAAATCCGCGATCTCGACGACCTTGAAGCCGTGGCCACCCTGGGATTCCGCGGCGAGGCCCTGGCCAGTATCAGTTCGGTTTCCCGGTTGCAGCTGACCAGTTGCACTGCAGGACAAGCCAGCGCCTGGTGCGTCAAAGCCGAAGGTCGGGACATGGAGACCGATCTGACGCCGGCGGCCCACCCCCAGGGCACCAGCGTGGAAGTGCGCGATCTGTTTTTCAACACACCCGCCCGGCGCAAATTCCTGCGCAGCGAGTCCACCGAGTACGGGCGCATCGAAGACGTGGTCAAGCGTCTGGCCCTGGTGAATTTCCATGCGGGTTTCAGCCTGAAGAACAACGGCCGCGTAGTGCATGCCTGGCGACCGGCGCAAACCCAGGCCGAACAGCAGCGCCGCGCCGCGCAGATCTGCGGGCCGGCCTTTATGGAAAGCGCCCTGTATGTGGATTTCGAGCGCGCCGGCATGAAGCTCTGGGGCTGGGTGGCACTGCCCACCTTCTCCCGCAGCCAGGCGGATCTGCAGCATTTCTATGTGAATTCCAGAGCCATACGCGACAAGCTCGTCACCCATGCGGTGCGCCAGGCTTATCAGGACGTGCTCTACCACGGTCGCCATCCGGCCTATGTGCTCTACCTCAGCCTGGACCCTGCCAATGTGGATGTGAACGTGCATCCCACCAAGCACGAAGTGCGCTTCCGCGATTCGCGCCTGGTGCACGATTTTCTCTTCAGCTCCCTGCATAAGGCCCTGGCGGATGTGCGCCCCGAGACGACCACCCCCTCTCTGCCGCACCGCAGCCTGGAAGTCGTCGCAAGCGGCGCACCGGCAAGCAATCCAGCACCCACCCAGACCCCATTCAATTTCAGCCCCTACAGACCCGCCAGCCCCCCGCCGCCGGATTTCGGCGTGGCGGATCAGATTCGCGCCTACAAGGCGCTGCTGGGCACGGCGGACCCCGCTCCCCGGGAGCAGACTGAAGCTGCAAATGAACAGCCCATTCCCCCCCTGGGCTTCGCCCTGGCACAGCTCAAGGGCATTTACATACTCGCGGAAAATGCCCACGGGCTGGTTCTGGTGGACATGCACGCGGCCCATGAGCGCATCACCTACGAGCGCATGAAATGTCAGTTCGACGCCAATGGCATCCAGTCCCAACCTCTGCTGGTTCCCCAGTCCATGGCGGTCAGCGAGAAGGAGGCCACCTATGCGGAAAACCACCCGGAGGTGTTCAATCAGTTGGGATTCACGGTGGAGCGAGCCGGCCCCGAGACCCTGCTGGTGCGCGAGATTCCGGTGCTGCTCAACCGCGCCCATGTGGAGACCCTGGTGCGCGACGTACTGGCGGATCTGATCGAACACGGTCAGAGCCAGCGCATCCGGGCGGAGATGAACACAGTGCTGGGCACCATGGCCTGTCACGGCAGCGTGCGCGCCAATCGCAGGCTCACTCTGCCGGAGATGAACGCGCTGCTGCGGGACATGGAGGCCACAGAGCGCAGCGGCCAGTGCAATCACGGGCGTCCCACCTGGGTGCAGTTGGGCCTGGAACAGCTCGACAGCCTGTTTCTGCGCGGCCGCTGAGGTGTCTCTTCCCCTCGCCATAGCCCTCATGGGTCCCACCGCCGCCGGCAAAACCGATCTGGCCATAGCCCTGCACGAACACCTGGGAGCGGAGATCATCAGCGTCGATTCCGCACTCATCTATCGCGGTATGGACATAGGCACCGCCAAGCCCTCAGCCGCTGAACTCGCCCGGGCGCCGCACCGATTGATCGACATCCGCGACCCCGCCGAAGCCTACTCGGCCGCCGACTTCACCCGCGATGCGCGCGCCGCCGTGGCTGAGATCACCGCAGCAGGCAAGATCCCCCTGCTGGTCGGCGGCACCATGCTCTACTTCAAGGCGCTGCTGGAGGGGCTGTCCCCCATGCCGCCGTCGGATCTTCAGGTACGCGCCACCCTCGAAGACGAGGCGCGGCGTCTAGGCTGGCCGGCGCTCCACGACCAGCTGGCGCAGGTGGACCCGGTCACCGCCGCGCGCCTGCACCCCAACCACTCCCAGCGTATCAGCCGCGCCCTGGAGGTCTACAGGGTTTCCGGCATACCCATGAGCCGCTGGCAGGAGGGCCAGGGCGAAGGGTTACTGAACCAATATCGCTGGGTGCAGATCGCTGTTGCACCACAAGAGCGCTCCCTGTTGCACCAACGTATCGCACAGCGATTCGACAAAATGCTGGAGCTGGGCTTTATTGATGAGGTGGAGCAGCTTTATCGGCGTGGCGATCTGCATGAGAACCTGCCGTCTATACGGGCGGTAGGCTACCGTCAGATCTGGCAATACCTTTCCGGCCGGTGTGATTACAGCACCATGCGCGAGCAGGGCATTGCCGCCACGCGGCAGTTGGCTAAGCGCCAACTCACCTGGCTGCGGGGTTGGCACGATTTGCGCTGGGTCCATACGCAGGGCGCTGACGGAGAGTCGCTGAAGTTGCAGGAAATTTTCAGCGAAGTCTTGAGTATTCTGGAGCAAGTCGCCATATAATGGCGGCGGTGTTTTGAACTTGAAGCACCCTCTCATGTCTGTTGAAGCGCTTGAGATTGCTGACCCCCCAGGTGTTGGGCAATTGCGAGAACCCAGCGTGGAAATGCGCCTTTTTTAAGAAAAATCCAAAATTAATCCTGACTAGGAGAATCACCATGTCAAAAGGGCACAGCTTACAAGACCCTTACCTGAACGTTTTGCGCAAAGAACGTATCCCCGTTTCCATCTATCTCGTCAACGGCATCAAGCTGCAAGGTCAGGTCGAATCCTTCGACCAGTTTGTAGTGCTGCTCAAAAATACCGTCAGCCAGATGGTATACAAGCATGCCATCTCTACTGTCGTGCCCTCTCGCCCGGTGCGGGTACCCATGCTGAACCCCGACGGGTCCAACGCTGGTGAAGATGGCGACTCTGACGCTTAAGAGGTAGAGATTGTTTTTTGATCGCCCAGCTTCCGGGGAACTGGCTATCCTGGTTCACCTGGAGCTTGCGCAGGCCGGCGAAACCGACGACCCGCGCGAATTTGAAGAGCTGGTCCTCTCCGCAGGTGGCGATCCCGTAGCCATGCTGTCGGGCGCGCGCGCCACACCCAATGCCAAATATTTCATCGGCACCGGCAAGCTGGAAGAACTCAAGGCTCTGGTGGCGGAACACGCAGCCGAACTGGTTATCTTCAATCACACCCTCTCCCCCAGCCAGGAGCGCAACCTGGAAAAAGAGCTGAGTTGCCGCGTCCTGGACCGCACCGGCTTGATCCTGGACATCTTCGCCCAGCGCGCCCGCACCCATGAGGGCAAGCTTCAGGTGGAACTGGCGCAGCTGCACCATATGTCCACCCGCCTGATTCGCGGCTGGACCCACTTGGAGCGTCAAAAAGGGGGTATAGGTCTGAGGGGACCGGGTGAAACCCAGCTGGAAACGGACCGCCGCCTGCTGCGCGCCCGCATCAAGACGCTGGAAAAACGCCTGGAAAAAGTACGCAGGCAGCGCGATCAAGGCCGTCGCGCACGCTCCCGGGCAGAAATTCCCACGGTATCGCTGGTGGGCTACACCAACGCTGGCAAATCCACCTTGTTTAACTCGTTAACCTCCTCCGACGTCTATGTGCAGGACCAGCTGTTTGCCACGCTGGATCCCACCATGCGCCGTATAGAGCTGGAGCGCATTGGTGCCGCCGTTCTGGCGGACACAGTGGGATTCATCAGCCATCTGCCCCACCGATTGGTCGAAGCCTTCCGCGCCACTCTGGAAGAAGCGGCAAACGCTGACCTGCTGTTGCATGTGGTGGACGCCGCCAGCGAGGATCGCCCGCGCAATATGGAACAGGTGCAGGAAGTGCTGGTGGAAATTGGGGCGGACCAGATTCCGCAGCTCTGCATTTACAACAAGACGGATCTGCTGGGCGATATGCCGCCCCGCATAGACCGGGATGAGCACGGCAAGCCGACGGCTGTATGGGTTTCGGCCAAGCATCATCTGGGACTGGATCTGCTGCGCCAGGCGCTGGTGGAACTGTTGAGCGATAAGATATTCGAAGGGCAGGTGCGTCTGAACAGCCAGATGGGCAGCCTGCGCGCCCGCTTTCATCGCGCGCATGCCGTGGTCGAGGAGCATTATCAGGATGATGGCAGCTGTGTTTTGTGGATCCGCCTGCCGGAGATGGATCTCAACCGAATTCTCGCCGCCGAAACCGTGGCCCGCGATGACTTGCAGTGGTCTCCTGACGCCGCGTGACTCCCGCAATTGAAGTGTTCATGCCATAGCACTTCCCTTAAAATACCGGCTTTTTTATTCATCCGAACTGAACCCAACTGGAGCATCCCATGGCCTGGAACGAACCGGGTAATAACAACAATGACCCTTGGGGTGGACGCAACCGCAACAAAAACAGCGGAAATGACGGCCCACCCGATCTGGACGAAATTATCCGCAAAACCTTCGGCCGTTTTCTCGGCGGCGGCGGTGGCGGTTCCCGCGGCGGCAATAATTCCTCATCCGCGTCCTTTGTCGTCATTGTCGTGCTGGTGCTGCTGGCGGTTTTCTATTTCGTCCAGGGCATAGGCATAGTGAACGAGCAGGAGCGCGCGGTGGTGTTGCGCCTGGGGGAATACAAGGAGACCCGCGGTCCCGGCTTCCGCTGGAATCCGCCCTTTATCGACAAGGTCTTCACGGAGAACGTGACCCAGGTGCGAACCTGGAGCACCAAGGAGCAGATGCTGACCAAGGACTTGAACATAGTGGATATCAAGCTCTCGGTGCAGTTCAGCATCGACAGTGCAGAGGACTTCGTCCTCAACACCAAGAATCCGGAAATGAGTCTGCAGCAGGCCGCGTTCTCCGCCCTGCGCCATGTGGTGGGCTCCACCGTCATGCATGAAGTGCTGACCGAAGGCCGCAGCCGTATAGCGGTGGAAGTGGAAGAACGCCTGCAGTCATACCTCGACAGCTATACCACGGGCATCAATGTGCAAAAGGTGAACATCGAGGACACCAACCCACCGAAAGAAGTGCAGTGGGCCTTCGACGATGTGATCAAGGCGCGCGAAGACGAGGAGCGCTACAAGAACGAGGCCCAGGCCTACGCCAATGACGTCATCCCTCGCGCCCGCGGCCGCGCCCAGCGTATGGTGGAAGAGGCCAGCGCCTATCGCGATCAGGTGATCGCCCGCGCCGAAGGTGAGGCGGACCGCTTCAAGGCATTGCTGGCGGAATACAAAAAGTCCCCTGGCGTCATGCGCGAACGCCTTTATCTGGACATGATGGAAGAAGTGCTCAGCAATGCCTCCAAGATTCTGGTGGACGTAGAGGGTGGCAACAATCTGATGTACCTGCCCCTGGATAAGCTGATGGACGCCAAGTCCACTCCTGTCCGCAGAAACACTCAGTCGCCCGGAGACCTGGATGATCTGGCCGCCCGCGTCGCCGAGCGCCTGCAGAACAACAGTCAATCTGGCTCCACACTGCGCAGAAGGGAGGGTCGCTAATGTCTCCGCGCGCCATATTCAGTCTTGCTGCCCTGGTACTCGTGGTGATGGTGACCGCCCAGTCGGTCTATATCATCACCGAGATCGAACGCGCCGTACTCTTGCGCTTCGGTAAGGTGGAAAATCCCGATGTCAGCACCGGTTTGCATTTCAAAATCCCATTTATTGACGAAGTCAGACGCTTCGACAGCCGTATCCTCACCCTGGAAGCCCGCGCCGAGCGATTCCTGACGGTAGAGAAAAAGAGCACCCAGGTGGACTCTTACGCCAAATGGCGCATAGTGGATGTCACCCGCTATTACACTGCCACCAGCGGTGAGCAGGAGCGCGCCGAGCGACTGCTCTCCCAGCGCATCAATGAAGGCCTGCGCAACCAGTTCGCCACCCGCTCCCTGCAGGAAGTGGTCAGCGGCGAACGGGACCAGTTGATGATCGACCTGCGCACACAGCTCAACGCCATCACCGTGCAATCCATGGGAGTGGAAGTGGTGGACGTGCGGGTGAAAAAGATCGATCTGCCGGACGAGGTCAGTGAGCAGGTATACAAAAGGATGAGCGCTGAGCGGGAGCGGGAGGCCAAAGAGCACCGCGCCATCGGCAGTGAGCAGGCGGAGATCATCCGCGCCGAGGCCGACCGCCAGCGGGTGGTGATAGAAGCCAACGCCTACAGCCAGGCGGAAAAGATCCGCGGTGAAGGCGACGCCAAAGCCGCCGCCATATACGCGGAGGCTTTCGGCCAAAATCCGGAGTTCTACGCCTTCTCCCGCAGCCTGACCGCCTACCGTCAGACCTTCGCCGGCAAGGAGGACCTGCTGCTGTTGGATCCGAAGAGCGAGTTTTTCCGCTACTTCAATGCAACCAACCCGAAATAATCTATCCTGGTATTTGCACTCCTGCGCAAAATTTGCGCAGGACCTTCCGCCCCAGCTTTTTTGCCAGGGGCAAAGGGTGTAAGATTCGCCAGCCGGGCCAAGCCCGGTTTTTTTATGTCACCAACTCACAGGCTGTTGTATGTGGGAAAGTTTAATTCAAGCCTTGTGCTTACTACTGATCATCGAGGGTATGGCACCCTTTGCAAATCCGAAACGCTGGCGCCGCGTTGTGACCAGCATAGCCGCCATCAAGGACGAACAACTGCGCTACTTCGGTCTGGCGAGCATGCTGCTCGGCCTCGCAGTGCTGTGCCTGCTCTGAGTTGATCGAGACTCAACAAACATTTATCAAACATGACACGCGTTGAACGATGGATGCTGCCGGACGGCATCGAAGAGGTTTTGCCTCCCGAAGCACAGCAGGTGGAGCAGCTCAGACGCAGCTTGCTGGATCTGTTCCATAGCTGGGGTTACGACCTGGTGATTCCGCCCATGATGGAATTCACCGACTCACTGCTGGTAGGACTGGGCAAGGACATAGACCTGCTGACACTCAAGGTCACCGATCAGCTATCGGGCCGCAGCATGGGCATACGCGCCGACATGACGCCCCAGATCGCTCGCATAGACGCCCACAGTTTGGTGCGCGATGGGGTCAACCGACTCTGCTACGCCGGTCATGTGATCAAAGCGCAGATGCAGAGCGCCCTGGATACCCGCAGTCCGATCCATGTGGGCGTGGAACTTTACGGCGAGCCGGGCCTGGAAGCCGATGCCGAGATCATCAGTCTGCTGCTGGCCACCATGGCCCACGCCCAGGTGGCCAATCTGTGCCTGGATCTGGGACACGTGGGCATCTACCGGGCTCTGGCCCGCGCCGCCAAATTGAGCCCCGAGCAGGAATTGTCCCTGTTCAACCTGTTGCAGGCCAAAGCCCTCACAGAAATCGGCGACTGGATCGAACAGCACGTGGCCGACGCCCAGGCCGCTGCCTGGCTGAACGCCCTGCCGCGTCTTTGCGGTCCGAGCGCTGTCCTCACCAGCGCCCGCGAATTGTTTGTCGGTGCCCCTGCGGAGCTCTTTGCCGCCCTGAATGAGCTGGAGACGGTCGCCACCCAGGTGCAGCAGCGCCATCCGGAAGCCCAGCTGTATTTCGACCTGAGCGAACTGACCGGCTACCACTATCAGACCGGCGTGGTTTTTGCGGCCTTTGTTCCGGGACTGGGCACCGCCATAGCGCGGGGTGGACGTTACAACCATATAGGCGAGGTCTTCGGCAGGGCCCGCTGCGCCACGGGTTTTACCGCGGACCTGATAGTGCTGAACCGGGTGGGCAACCGCCCTGCGCCGGTCAACCGAGGCATCTTTGTGCCCGCCAGCGATCATCCGGCCCTGTGGCAGACCGTGCAGCAGCTGCGCCAGCAGGGCGAGCGGGTGGTCATGGCCACGTCCCAGTCGCCCAGCGCCCAGGCATTTCAACACTGCGACCGCCAACTGGTGGAGCAGAACGGTCAGTTCCTGGTTAAACCTCTTTAATTTCCTGTTTATTGCGAGAGCACTTACTCATGGGTAAGAACGTTGTTGTATTGGGCACCCAATGGGGTGATGAAGGCAAAGGCAAAATCGTCGACCTGCTGACCGAGCAGGTGAAGTACGTGGTGCGCTTTCAGGGCGGCCACAATGCCGGCCACACCCTGGTGATCGACGGTAAGAAGACCGTATTGCATCTGATCCCCTCCGGTATATTGCACGAAGGCGTAACCTGCCTGATCGGCAATGGCGTGGTGCTGGCGCCGGATGCGCTGATAAAGGAAATCCTCGAACTGGAAGCCCAGGGCGTGCCCGCCCGTCAGCGCCTGGTTCTGTCCCCTGCGTGCCCGCTGATACTGCCCTTCCACTCCGCCCTGGACCAGGCCCGCGAAAAAGCCCGTGGAGACGCCAAGATCGGCACCACCGGCCGCGGCATAGGTCCGGCTTATGAAGACAAGGTCGCCCGCCGCGGTCTGCGCCTGGGAGACCTGCTGGACAGCGAACGTTTCGCCCGCAAACTGCGCGAGGTGATGGACTACCACAACTTCGTGCTCGCCAACTATTACAAGGTGGACACCCTGGATTACGACCAGGTGCTGCAAAACACCCTGGAACTGGGCGAAACCCTCAAGCCCATGATTGGCGATGTATCCTCCCTGCTGCACCGCGCCCGGGAAGCCGGCGAACACATTTTGTTTGAAGGCGCCCAGGGCTCGCTGCTGGACGTGGACCACGGCACCTATCCTTTCGTCACCTCCTCCAACACCACCGCCGGCGGTACCGCCACAGGTACAGGATTCGGCCCCCTCTATCTGGATTATGTGTTGGGAATTACCAAGGCCTATACCACCCGGGTAGGTTCCGGCCCTTTCCCCACGGAATTGTCCTGCGCCGTCGGCGAACACCTGGGCACCAAAGGTCACGAATTCGGGGCCACCACCGGCCGCAAACGCCGCACTGGTTGGTTTGATGCAGTGGCCCTGCGCCACGCGGTGCAGATCAACAGCGTCAGCGGCATCTGCCTGACCAAACTCGACGTGCTCGACGGCATGGACGAAGTGAAGATCTGTATCGAATACCGCGACCAGAACGGCCAACCCACCGGAATCCCCAGCGACGCCGAGGGCTGGGAGAAGGTGCAACCGGTTTATGAAACCCTGCCGGGCTGGCAGGAAACCACCGCCGGCGCCAAGAAGCTCGCCGACCTGCCTCAGAACGCGCGCGCCTATATCCAGCGCCTGGAACAGTTGATCGGCGCTCCCGTGGACATTATTTCCACCGGGCCCGACCGAGTGGAGACGATTGTTCTGCGGCACCCGTTTGCAGACGACCGCCAAGCCTGAGAGATCGGGGATAATTTCCCGCCGTCGTGACTGCCGCACCGTGTTTTCCACGGCTCGGCATCCCCGCAAGGATGTGAAGATCCCACAGTGGTTGTATAGGTCCCCAGGCGGTCTATAGATCTTCCGCCGCTTGCGACTACGCCTGTGCTGGCGGTTGCGAAAGTTGCCTTCGGCCGCGGTCTATGCCGCAGCCGAGACCCGCTGCGGCGATCAGAATGTCTATGACTCGACGACCACTTCTATGAACGGATTTTTGCGCTATTGGCCCTGCGTCTTCCTGGTCGCCATACCCTTTCTTTATGGCGATGCGCTGATCGACCTGTGGCAGCGCTGGCTGACGGATACGGAGTACGGCCACGGCGTCCTCATTCCCCTGGTCAGCCTCTATATCGCCTGGGACAGGCGCGAGGCGATTCGCCGCAGCGCTGGAGCCGCCAGCGCCTGGGGGCCGGTGCTGATACTGCTGGCGCTGTCCATGCTGGTCCTCGGCCAGATCAGCGCGCTCTACGCCCTCCAACAGGTCTCCCTGGTGATACTGCTGCTCGGCCTCGCCTTCGCCTGGGTAGGACCGGCGGCACGTCTGCTCGTGGCGCCTGTGCTGATTCTGCTGTTTGCCATACCGCCGCCCTATTTTCTCGAAGCCGTGCTGACGGCGCGGCTGCAATTGGTGTCGTCGCAGCTGGGCGCACTGTTTATCCGCTGGCTGGGAATGCCGGTTTTTCTCAGCGGCAATGTCATCGACCTGGGCAATGTGCAACTGGAAGTAGTGGAAGCCTGCAGCGGTCTGCGTTTTCTCTACCCGCTGATGAGCATCGGCTTCATAGTGGCCTATTTCTATCGCGCCCATGTGCTCAAACGCGCGCTCGTATTTCTCTCCACCATACCCATCACCCTATTGATGAACAGCCTGCGCATAGCCTTCACCGCACTGCTGGTGGAGCGCTACGGTCAAGTGATGGTGGAGGGCACAGTGCACGATGCGGAAGGCTGGCTGACTTTTGGCGGCTGTCTGTTGCTGCTGTTTGTGGAAATTCTGTTGTTGGAGTGGTTTACCTCCCGCCGTTCGCTGCTGGACATCATGGGCACAGGCACTGTGGAGAACCCCGAGCCCGCCGGGTCGGCAAAATCCGTGCGTTATTGGCCTGCGACTGTGGCCCTGGGCCTGCTGCTTGTCACTGGCGGCGCTCTGCAGGCGCTGATGAATATCCGCCACAGCGAGCTGCCGGAAACCCATCTCAGTCTTTTCCCCAATCAGTTGGGCGATTGGCTCGGCCGCTCCATGGCGCTGGACCCCGATGTCGTACGCAAGCTTAAATTCAGCGATCACCTGATGCTCAATTACCATCGGCCGGATCTGGTGGAACCGGTAAATCTGTACGTCGCCTTCTATGCCAATCAGCGCAACGGCGAATCGCCGCACTCACCGCGCGTCTGCATTCCCGGCGGCGGTTGGGAAATCGAAAATTTCCAACGCATGGAAGTGGACGGCAGACCGGTCAACCGCGTGCTCATCACCCGCGAAGGACAGAAACAACTGGTCTATTACTGGTTTGCCGAGCGCGGCACTGTGGTGGCCAATGAGTACCTCAAAAAATGGATGCTGCTGCGCGACTTCGTCCGCACTGGGCGCAGCGACGGCGCGCTGGTGCGCGTGGCCATGCCGGTGGTGGATAACAATAAGATCGAACAGTCGGAAAATACGCTGCGCGCTTTTATCTCACTCGCGCACCCCGTGATCATGCAGTATCTTCCCGATTCTTCTCACTGATGACTGACAGGTAAATTTTGTGTTTCGTTTTTCCCCGATCACCCTCACGGCCTGCGCATTATGTGTGGCGCTGACCGCTGGCTGCCGCGACAAAAAAGCACCGGAAGACTATCTCACAAGTGCTGACAGGTTTTATCAACAGCAGGAATTGGAAAAGGCTCGCGTCGAATATCGCAATGCGCTGGCGCTCGACCCCAACAACGCCGCCGCCCACTACGGCTTGGCGGCTATTGCGAAAGAGAAGAAAGATACAGGCGCCTACCAGTTTCACCTGGGCAAAGCGGTTGAGTTGAATCCGGACATTGCCACTTGGCAATATGAATACGGTGAATTCTCTCTGCTCGCCGGCGAGTTGGAAGCCGCTGGCGCGGCAGAGCGCCGTTTGCGCGAACTCGAGCCCACCAGCGCGCGCACTGCGCAATTGTCCCTGGCACTCGCCGTAGCCCAGAATCGCTTGAACGATGCCAAACGCATTGCCAGTGCCAGTTTGAAAGCCTATCCGGACAACGCCGAATTGTGGGGGCTGGCCGCAGTTACAGCAAAAAAACAAGGTCAATGGGACGAGGCGCTGATGGCCCTCGAAAAAGCCATAGAGCTTAGCGATGATCCGCTGCAATACCGTTTACTGCGCATTGAGGTCAATCAGGAGCGCGGTAATCTGGAGGCGACCATCAATGACCTCAGTGAACTGATCGCCAGCAGCAACTCGCCTGAAGCGCAAATCATCCATCTGAGCAAACTGCTCTACCAGCGCGACGGCCACGATGCGACCGTGGTGCGCCTACAGCAATATATTCAGGAATATCCCACGGCTTACGCGCTGCAGACCCTGCATGTGGACCTGGTGAAACACCGCGATCCCCAGGCGGCAGGACAGCTGCTGGATCAATATATACAGAAAGCGTCCGACCCCACGGGATTGCTGTTCTATCGTGTCTCCGCCGCCCTGGCGAATAATCTCTTACCGCTTGCCCGCCAGGATCTGCAGACCATTCTCGACCGCCCCCGCACCACGGAAAAAGCCCGCCACGAAGCCAGGGCCCTGCTGGCGGAGATCGCCTGGGTGGAACAGGACTGGTCGACGGCGAACACGCTGGTGGACCAGGTGCTGGCCGCAGATGCCAATCAAAAATCCGCGCTGCTGTTGAAGGGCCGCCTGCTGCAACGTGAAAACCGGCTCACAGAGGCCACGCCTTATTTCACCAAGGTGCTGAGCCTCGACCGGGATTCCATTCCCGCCATGGAAGCACTCGCCGCCATCAATCAATGGCAGGGCAAGCCCGACGTGGCCAGCGGCTACTATCAGCGCATCCTGGAGCGCGATCCCAATCATTACGAAGCGCTGCGTTTCGCCATTGGCGAAGCTTTTGCCAAAGGTCATCTCGCCAACACGGACCTGCTGCTCAGCAAAGCGCTGCAAGCCTATCCCGATGACACGGCGCTGCTGAGCGTCAAATTGCAGGTGGCGGCCATGCTCGGCAACTTTGCCGAAACCGATGTGCTGCTCAAAAAAATGCGCGAGCTGAACATAGACGCTGCGGACATATTATTTTTCCAGGGCTTTATCAAACAAAAGCAGGGTGACCATAAAGGGGCCATGACTTTGTTTGCCGATGCAGTGACCAAGCGTGGCGAATATGAAAAAGCCTTGCAAGCCATGCTCGCCAGTGCCCAAGCCTCCGGCGATATGGCGGGTTTGAAAAATTTTCTGACGCGGCATCTCAAAGCGCATCCTGAGGACAAAAGCGCTCTGCTCGCGCAGGTTCGCCTGACACCTGCGGCGGAAACCGCGCGCCTGATCCCGGACATAGAAAAGGCGCTGCAGGCCAATCCCCAGTGGGACGCAGGCGCGGTCGCTCTGGCCGATCTGTATCGCCAGCACGGCGACGAAGACAAAGCCATGGCGCTGCTGGCGGCACACTATCAGGAAAATCCAGCCTGGAATGTGGGCATTGCCTACGCCAGGTATCTGGAGAAATCGGGTTCAGTGGAAGAGACTGAAAAGCTGTATGAAGATCTGCTGTCAAACCACTCCAGCCAGGAGGTGGTCCGCAACAACTACGCACTGTTTCTACTGGAAAAGATCGGCACAACCCAGGCCAATCGCAAAGCGCTGCAGCTGACGGAGGGCTTCACCACCTCGAACAATCCCGCCCTGCTCGATACCTACGGCAGCGCCCTGATGAGAAATCAGAACACAGAGAAGGCGGTGTTTATTCTCAAGAAAGCCCTGTCACTGGCTGACATACCGGAAATCAAACTGCACTACATAGAAGCGCTCTATGCCGACGGCAAAAAGACTGCGGCATTGGAACTTCTGGCGGAACTGGAGAAATGGGCAACGGAGAAAAAGGCTGAGGAGCTGACCGGGAAAATCGCGGAGTTACGCAAAACGGTGAAATAAAAAAGGCCCCGGGTGGGGGCCTTTTTTATGGACTTTGGCCCGACCTATGCCCTCACCCCAGTCTTCCAGAGGGAGAGGGCGTTGGAATCCCTCACGCTGAAAGTGGCACATTCAAGTCCTCTCCCTCTGGGAGAGGATCTAGGTGAGGGCCATGGGCCTTTGATTAATACTTGGTGCCCTCTAAAAACAAAACGCCCGATGAGAATCATCGGGCGTTTTGGGTAAATCAGTGTCGATCTATTTCAGAACAAAGACACATCAAGCTCAGGCGAACGCCGGGCGGGCGATGACTTGAACTTGCGCCGCCTTGCGCTTGCGCCAGCGGTGCATGGCCAGCAGGCAGGACAGACCAATCAACATAAATTGAATCGGAGCCGGCAGCGGCACTTCGGAAGGCGGTACGAAGGTGTAGTTGTGGATCTGACGGTTCTGGATCAGAGTTTTCACTGCAACGCTGCCGTCAGTAGTGCCCAAACCGGTAACATTGGCACCCAGGGCCAGCAGGGAACCGCGGAAAGTGTCCAGACCTTGCAGATTCAGGTCTGTAGCATCGTAGAAATTCCACAGAATGTTGCTTGCGCCTATGTTGTTGGCATTGGCGTCAGCAGCAAAACCAGTGGTGAAGTTGATACCGCCCGGCGCGGTGAAGTCATAGGCAATCTTGCCAGCGGCGCCCGCCAGATGTGCGGTGGATACGTTGATGATTACGGTTTGAGCGGAACCGGCATTCAGCACCAATGAAGCGTTTTGCTGGAACACATCTTTGGCATTGACATTGAAAACAGCAACGCTGTCAGAGCCTGTGTAGCTCAAAGTAACCTTGTTGGGCTGGCTGGTCACCGTACCGTTCGCAGCCTTCTGGCTATATTTGGTGGAAGCTTCGGTCAGTTCATTGATGATGCGGGTGCGCTCGTTTTGCAACGCGGTCTTATCGCCTTTGATAAGCTTGCCACCGCCGTTGAAATTGAACCCGGCACCAGTGACATTGCCGCCAGTGACGACGTTGCCCGCCTGCACGTTGAACCAGCTGTTGCTGCCTTTGATGTCACCGACAGTGACCAGCGAGTCCAGCGTAGGGCTGCGCTCCAGGTTGACGCCTATGTCGGCAGCGCTCTTGGCGATCAGGTTACCGCCGACAAAGATCTTGCCGCCAACAGATGAGGACTGGTGGGTGAAGTCGTCGAGGACGATGAGGTTGTATTCGCTGATAGGTAGCGCGGCAGCTCCCAGACTGATCAGGCTGGTCGCGGCCAATACTATGGCTTTGGAAATCAATCGGTTCATATACATTCCTATGGTTATGTCGATTTCAATGGACTTATTGAGATGGCTTTGCGGGCATCCCCCCCCGTGATACGAGCTGCTGGGCAAGCAGGTTTTATACCCGATTGAACAATATTGATACGCCATAGATACAACCATTTGATTTTACTGAATTTATTTTTAAGAAAATGTCATTTAAAACCACCGACAGGCGGCTATATTCAGATTTGGTGTAAGAAAACCCGGCAGGTGAAGGCACCTGAGAACCATAAAAGATCACCCAGGAGAAGACTGATGAACGGCAGTTGTTTATGCGGCAGCGTCCGCTACCAAATCGATCCCCCCTTCCGAATCTTCCAGTACTGTCACTGCCAGCGCTGCCGCAAGTTCACCGGCAGTGCCCACGCATCCAACATCTTCGTCCCCCCGGAGCAGTTCCGTTGGCTTGCGGGGGAGGAACGGGTGGGGCGATTTGAATTTCCAGACGCCAAATACTTTTCCACCTGCTTTTGCAAAAACTGTGGCTCGTCCCTGCCCTGGCATGTCAAAGGCGGCAAGAACGTAGTGATTCCGGCCGGCACCCTGGACGAGGACCCGGGAATCAGACCCCAGCAAAACATCTTCTGGGACTCCCGCGCCTGCTGGTACGTGGAATCCCATGAACTGCCGAAGTACAGCGAACTGCCGCCCAGGAAGCATTAAGCACTGTTCGATATACGGATAGTAGGATCCAGGGCCCCCGAAAAGGGGCCCAGGCAATGCTATTCAGGCCATTCCCTGAGAGCTGATTCACGCGCCCGTCTTCCCCTCCGGGTTAAGCTGCTCAGCTTATTCATTCAAAATAACGAGCATCAAAGGATTTATCCGTGAAAACACGATTAAGCGCTGCTTTGGTAGTTTTGGCATTGGAGGGATGTGGTGGAAGTGGAGGTTGTCCGGATATATACATCCCCATATACGATGTAAACGTCTACGACTCCGTAACAGGAGAACTGATCTGCCAGGATGGATTTACCCCCACGCCGGACAAATGCGAGATTACCTACGACTTTTCACAAAACGGACGATCGGCAGACATTACCGCACAAGCACCCGGTTATCAGAGCAAGGCACTCAAGGCTGTCGAGAATCAGACTTGGCGCAGTGGCTGTTGGGACAATCCCAATTACACGCCCCCCCGTTGATATTTATCTAACGCCCGAATAATTTGAGAAGGCGTCCGTACCAGTAATCATTAGAATTTTATATCCATAACTTTTTGCTATAGAAATTCTCCATTGATCTCAATGCGTCATCCGGGACAAACCTCATTCCATCATCGAGTTAGCAGTTTTTCGTTCATGTGCTAGGGTGAAAAAGGTTTATAACTAATCCTCTACGCATTTAGGAACGGATATGTCTAGTGCGACCACCATTGAAGATCTGCGCAAAGAGCGCGCAAGACGTGCGGATAAAATTTTTCTTTGCGTTATAGCTCTCGAATTTATTTACGCCCTCGCCCTGGCTCCCTGGTATGGCACCTGGAGTGAAGCCTTATTGGTGGGCATACCGCTGGTAGGACTGAGCTTTGCCAGCTACTCTCTGTTTCCCGCTACGCAACTTTCCTCGGCGCTACTCGCTTCTCTGGGTATGGTGTTTGTGATGCTGCACATTCACCAGGCCCAGGGGCTTATCGAAATGCACTTTGGTGTATTTGTGCTTATCGCATTTATTGCCATCTACAGGGACTGGTTGCCATTGATTGTGGCTGCGGCGCTTATCGCGGTGCACCATGTCATCTTTTGCTATCTGCAACATCACGGCGCGGGTGTCTGGGTATTTCATGATTTGGAAGATCACTGGCTCAGGGTATTTATCCATGCAGGCTATGTGGTCGGGGAGACCGTATTTTTTCTGATTTTTACCCAAGCCGCCCGCAAAGACGTGGCCGTGGGAGATGTGCTCACAGTCACCACACAGAAAATGATGGAACAGGATCACACCATCGATTTCCGCGTTCAAGTGGACGATCGCATCAGCGGCCTGAAGCATTTTGCCAATCTGATTCAGGTGCTCAAATTGCTGTTGAGCGATGTTCAACAGGTATCGAACAAACTGGCCACATCCGCAGGTGAACTCGACGAAAAGCGCGAATACCTGCATCTGCGCAGCGAATCTATGCAGCACGATATACATCACCTGGTGGATGCCGTGGAAACCCTCTCCAACGCCGTCCACGACATAGCCGCCAACGCCGAATCCGCCGCCATAGCGGTAAATGATGCCTATAGCGATGAAGCGTCCTTACGCGGTGTGGTCCAATCCAGTCAGGAAATCAACACCCAGCTGGCGCAGGCCTCCGAACGCATGCGCAACCTCAACAACGCCTGCCACACCATCGACAGTGTGGTCGGCGTTATTACCAGCATTGCCGAACAGACCAATCTGCTCGCTCTCAACGCGGCTATCGAGGCTGCGCGCGCCGGCGAGGACGGGCGAGGTTTTGCAGTGGTGGCCGACGAGGTCCGCGCCCTGGCCGGCCGTACCCGTGAATCCACCAACGAAATCGTTGCCCTGATCAAATCGCTGCAGGAAGATTCCGAAAAAACCCTGGACGTACTCGAATCCTGCCGCCGCATTTCCGCCGAAACGGAACAGCGCGGCCTTGCGGTGACTCTTTCCCTGGACAAACTCAAAACCAATTTAAGCAGCATCGCCACACTCAACCAATCCATAGCCGCCGCGACGCAAGAACAGGATCACGTCAGCAAACTCATGACCCAAAACGCCCATCAGGTCCGCGAGAAAAATGCAGTGGTGCGGCAGGAGGTGCAGACATTGGGGGCGATTTCGGAAGAACTGATTACTCAGCAGAAGCGGCTTTATGAGCGTATGCGGAATTTGATTTTGGATGCGGAAGTGCAACAGGGAGACGCGCTGAATTACCAAAGGTGAAATGCCAGCGTGGTGATATAAGATAGTCGCAAATGGAAAATGAG
>Ga0065721_10049606_pt1 | contig 30408 bp, 32 predicted proteins | sample Mesricmetagenome_FD_59108 | JGI IMG/M metagenome (GOLD analysis project Ga0065721, IMG submission 59108) | Mesophilic microbial community from rice straw/compost enrichment Sample: eDNA_1 v2 (version 2) | ecosystem: Engineered > Solid waste > Grass > Composting > Bioreactor | place: USA: Davis...
CGGAGGCCGACCGCGCGCTGCGGGCCGCCGAAAACGCCGCCGGCGAGGCCCGGGAGCTGCGCGCCTCCCTGGCCGCCAAGCTGGAGGCTGCCACCGAGCGCCTGGCCGAGATCACCGCGCAGATCCGCGAAACCGCCCGCATCGAACCCGAACAGCTCGGCCGCAAGCTCGCCGACGAGGCGGTGGCCATCCCCACCGACGCCGGCGGCATGGAGGCCCACCTCTACAACCTCGAACGCCAGCGCGATTCGATCGGGGCGGTGAACCTGCGGGCCGAGGAGGAAGCCGCCGAGCACGCCGCGCGCCTTGAGACCATGTTCAGCGAGCGCACCGATCTCACCGGCGCCATCGCCCGCCTGCGTCAGGGCATCGACGAGCTCAACAGTGAGGGCCGCGAGCGCCTGCTGGCCGCTTTCGACGTCATCAACGAGCACTTCAAGGCGCTCTTCCAGGCCCTGTTCCAGGGCGGCCAGGCCGAGCTGCGGCTGGTGGAATCCGACGATCCTCTGGAGGCGGGGCTCGAGATCTACGCCTGTCCGCCCGGCAAGCGCCTCTCGACCATGAGCCTGATGAGCGGCGGCGAGCAGGCCCTGACCGCCTGCGCCCTGATCTTCGGGGTGTTCCTGGCCCAGCCGGCGCCGATCTGCGTGCTCGACGAGGTGGACGCTCCCCTCGACGACGCCAACGTGGATCGCTACTGCAATCTCTTGGACGAGATGCGTCGACGGACCGAGACCCGGTTCATCACCATCACCCACAACCCGGTGACCATGGCGCGGATGGACCGCCTGTTCGGCGTCACCATGGCCGAGCGCGGCGTCTCCCAGCTGGTCTCCGTCGATCTGCGCCAAGCCGAGGCCATGGCGGCGCAGTGATCGAAGTTCCGCAAGGGAATCTCCCGCCTTCGCCGCACGTTGATCTCCGCCGCAAGAGGCGCGGTTTGCGGACGAGTTGTCGCGACAGATGATTCTCGTGGAAAAACAACGCCCTAAACAGGGCGACCACAGCCTTGACGCACCGAACCCACGCCTATAGGTTCCGCGCGACTTGAAGCCCCGGCCGCGGCGGGCGACGTCGTGGTCCCTTTAGGCCCTCCCGACGCATGCCGCATCCGGACAATTCGCGCGACGAGGCGATCAGGCGCCTCGACGAAAGGGCGGCCGCGCTGGAAAAGCGCACGACCCCGACGGTGCGGGACTACGGCTCCAAGGCGGCCGGCTACGGCTATCGCCTCATGGGCGTGCTGATAGGCGGCGTCTTTGTGGGGCTGGGCTTCGGAGCTGGGGCGGACGTTGTTCTGAAAACGGCGCCTTGGGGGATGATCATCGGAGTCCTGGTGGGCTTCGTGGTTTCGATTTGGATGGCCGTTCGTTCGGCCCAGCGCATGACCGCCGAGGCGGCGAGGGAGTGGGGTCCGCCCAAGGACCTCCCCCCCGACGACGAGGACGAATAAAGGAGTTCGAGGCGGCATGGCCGACCCGATGCACCAGTTTGAGATCCAGAAGGTTGTGGATCTCCCTTCGTTCACCCTGCCGGGCGTCGGCGCGATCGACATGTCGATCACCAATTCCACCGTCGCGATGCTGGCGGCCGCGGCCCTGGTGATCCTGTTCTTCGCCGTGACCACCGCCAAGGCCGCCGTCGTGCCGGGCCGGTTGCAGGTCATCGGCGAGGGCATGTTCAGCTATATCGACGACCTCGTGGCCGGGATCATCGGCGCCGAGGGGCGCAAGTTCTTCCCCTACATCCTGACCCTCTTCATGTTCATCCTGATGATGAACATGCTGGGCATGTTCCTTGTCTTCACGGCCACGTCGCAGCTGGCGGTCACCGCCTCGCTCGCCGTCATGACCATCCTGATCGTCGTGATCTACGGCGTGATGCGCAACGGCGCGAACATGTACAAGCTGTTCGTCCCGTCCGGCGTGCCCTGGTACATGCTGATCCTGGTCACCCCGATCGAGATCCTCTCCTTCCTCCTGCGCCCGGTGACCCTCGCCCTGCGTCTGTTCGGCAACATGCTGGGCGGCCACGTGGCCATGAAGGTCTTCGCCGGCTTCATCATCTCCCTGGGCGCGCTGGCCGCGACCGGCGGCGTGGCCTCGCTCGCCTATGTGGCGGCGGCCCTCTCGCTCGGCGGCGTGGTGGCCCTCACGGCGCTGGAGTTCCTGGTGGCCTTCCTGCAGGCCTTCGTCTTCGCGGTTCTGGCCTGCGTCTATCTCAACGACGTGGTCAACCTCGGCCATCACCACTGATCGGCCGATCACCAACTTCCAACCTCTTCAACTTTCAAACGGGACTGAAAAACTATGGACGCGGAAGCTGCTAAGTACATCGGCGCTGGCCTTGCGACGCTCGGCATGATCGGCGCCGGCGTTGGCGTCGGCACCATCTTCGGCCACTTCCTGGCGGGCGCCACGCGCAACCCGTCGGCCGCCGGCGGTCAATTCACCAACCTGATCCTCGGCGCCGCTCTGACCGAAGCCCTGGGCATTCTGGCCTTCGTGCTCGGCCTGCTCATCCTGTTCTCCTAAGCCGAAATCCGCAGGTCCCGAGGGGCGCGCCGTCATCGTCGCGCCCTGACCTGCGTTTATAAGGACGCCTAAGCCTTATGGCCGCCGAGACCCCCTCCCCTGCCGACGCCGCCATGGCCGAGCACGGAGCCCACGCTCCGACGGCCACGACGGAAGTCGCCGCTCATGGCGGCGGCGAGAGCGGCGGTGGCCTGCCCCAGTTCGAGTTCGAGCACTGGGGCGGCCAGATCGTCTGGCTCTTCATCATCTTCGCCGTCCTCTACGTCCTGCTGGCCAAGGTCTTCATTCCTCGGCTCCGCAAGATCCAGGACGACCGTGCGGCGACCATCGCCGACGCGGTGAACCAGGCGCGCAGCGTCCAGGCCGAGGCGGAAGCCCAGGCCAAGGCCGCCCAGGCCGAGATCGACGAAGCCCGCGCCCGCGCGCGTGGTCTCGCCGTCGAAGCCAAGGCCAAGGCCGCAGCCGAGCTGGCCCGCAGCCAGAAGGCCGAGGACGAGCGCCTCCAGGCCAAGATGGATGAAGCCGAAGCCCGCATCCGCGGCCTGCGCGATCAAGCCATGTCCAACGTCCGCGGCATCGCCGGCGAGACGGCCCAGGCCATGGTCGAAAAGCTGACCGGTCAGAAGGTGACCGCGGCCGAGATCGACGCGGCCCTGGCCGCGCAAGGAGCCGCCTGATGCCCGCTTTCCTCAATCCCGCCAATGCGGAGTTCTGGGTCGGCGTCGGCCTCCTGATCTTCCTCGGCATCGTGATCTTCGTGGCCAAGGCCCCGAAGGCCATCACCGCCGCCCTGGACGCCAAGTCCGCCAAGATCCAATCGGATCTGGACGAGGCGGCGCGCATCCGCGAGGAGGCCCAGCGCCTGCTGGCGCAGCTGAAGGCCGAACGCGCCGAAGCCGAGGCCCAGGCCAAGGACATGCTGGCGCTCGCCCAGGAAGAGGCTCGCCGCTACGAGGCCGAAGCCAAGGCGAAGCTCGAAGAGAGCCTGGCCCGCCGCCAGGAGCTCGCCGAGCGCAAGATCGCCAACGCCGAGGCCCAGGCCGCAGCCGAGGTGAAGGCGGCGGCCGCCGACCTCGCCGCCCAAGCCGCCGAGGTGGTGCTTTCCAAGCGCCTCGCCGGCGTCAAGACCGACCCGCTGATCGACAATGCGATCGGCCAGCTGAGCTCCAAGCTCCAGTAATCGGGTTTAGCGCCGGCGCCTGAAAAGGCGCCGGCCGCGAACCGCGAAGCGCAGGTTCTTCGGAACCAGGAAGCGCTCCACCTTCAAAGCCTGCCGCCAACTCATCGCAAGGATCTGCGGATCCTTTCGCAGCAGCCGCCGGATCGGCGAAAGCACCCTGGGGTGCGCGTGCTGCAGCCGGACGAACTGCCGGCGCGCCTTGAACGAGTTCCGCAGAATGATCATCAGGCCGACGACGATCACCGGGATCCCGCCAGGTCCCGGCAGCGGCGCGATGGCGATGCCGAGCAGGATGATCAGAAAGCCCAGGATGACCAGGCCAAAGCGCACGAGTCGCCCCGCGAGATCGCGGGTGACGTCGTCGGTGGCGCGGCGACCGCGCACGCTGGGCATGGCGAATGACACGTTCTCAGACCTGGCTTGAGCCCGCGCGCCGAACATGGGGAGGAGCTGCGGTCGGGCGTCCTGCCGATATGAGAACCGATCACGGAATCGTAAAGGCGATCCCGGGGTTAATTTTCGTCCACGCGGCCGCTATTCCGCCGCAAGCGGCGCCGGGGCCACACCTTTGTCACCAGGCCGCCATGTAAGCCGCGGTTTGCGGGCCGCCAGGGTTTCGTCCAGCCGCCGCAGCGGGGCGAGATAGGGCGCCCCCTTGAAGCGATCGACGTCGCCTCCCTTGGCCGCCTGAGCGAGCGCCGTCAGGGCGTCGCAGAAGCGGTCGAGCTCCTGCTTGGATTCGGTCTCGGTCGGCTCGATCAGCATGGCCCCGTGCACGACCAGCGGGAAGTACATGGTCATCGGGTGGAAGCCCTCGTCGATCATGGCCTTGGCGAAGTCGAGCGTGGTGACGCCGGTGTCGTCGAGCCAGCTGTCGTCGAACAGCGCCTCGTGCATGCAGGGGCCTTCCGGGAAGGCCGGGGTCATGACGGGCGACAGCCGCGCCTTGATGTAGTTGGCGTTGAGGACCGCATCCTCCGCCACCTGCCGCAGGCCGTCGGCGCCGTGGCTGAGCATGTAGGCGTAGGCGCGGACGAACATGCCCATCTGGCCATGGAAGGCGCTCATGCGGCCGAAGGCCTGGCTGGCCTCCTGCTCTGCTTCCTCGACGAGCTTGAAGCCGTTCTCACCCGAGACCACCCAGGGGGCCGGCGCGAAGGGCGCCAAGGCCGCCGACAGCACCACCGGGCCTGCGCCCGGACCACCGCCGCCGTGAGGCGTCGAGAAGGTCTTGTGCAGGTTGATGTGCATGGCGTCGACGCCAAGGTCGCCCGGACGCACTCGCCCGACGATGGCGTTGAAGTTCGCGCCGTCGCAATAGAAGTAGGCGCCGGCCTCGTGGGTCAGGCGGCCGATCTCGATCACGTCGCGCTCGAAGAGGCCGCAGGTGTTCGGGTTGGTCACCATGATGGCGGCGACCTCGGGCGAGAGCTTCGCCGCCAGATCGGCGATGTCCACCCGGCCGTCCTCGGTCTGGGCGATCTCCACCACGGAATAGCCGACGAAGGCGGCCGTGGCCGGATTGGTCCCATGGGCCGAGGTCGGCACCAGCACGGTCCGCCGATGTCCCTGGCCGTTGGCTTCGTGAGCCGCGCGGATGGCCAGTAGCCCGCAAAGCTCGCCATGGGCGCCGGCCTTGGGCGAAAGCGCCACCGCCGGCATGCCCGTCAGGGTCTTCAGCCAGTGGGCCAGCCGGTCCATCAGCGCCAGCGCGCCCTGCACGGTCGACTGCGGCGCCAGCGGATGCAGGTCGGCGAAGCCGGCCAGCCGCGCCATCTTCTCGTTGAGCCGCGGATTGTGCTTCATCGTGCACGAACCGAGCGGATAGAGCGCCAGATCGATGGCGTGGTTCTTCTGCGACAGGCGCACATAGTGGCGCATGGCCTCCGGCTCGGAGAGCCCGGGCAGGCCGATCGGCGCGCTACGGACGAGGTCGCCTAGGTCCGTGGCGTCCTTGTCCGCCGGGGGCAGGTCCACGCCGGTCTTGTCCCAGCCGCCGAGTTCGAAGATCAGCGGCTCGTCCTGCAGCAGGCCGCGTCCGCCGCTGAGCGAGGCATGGCCGAGCGTCTCTGCGCCGCCTTCCGGCCGAGTGGGGCGTCCGACATTGAGCATGGTCATTATGCGGTCCTCCCGGCGAGCGCCTGGGCGAAGGTCTTGATGTGTTCGGAGGTCGTCGTCTCGGTCGCCGCGACCAGCAGCACGTCGTCCATCCCGGCGTGGGGATCGAGGCGCGAGAACGGCACGCCGGCGACCACGCCGTCGGCCAGAAGGCTCTCGACCACCGCGGCCGCGTCCCCCTTCACCCGGATGGCGAGCTCGTTGAAGAAGCGCGGCGTCAGCACCTCCACACCCGTCACCGCCGCCAGGGCGTCGCGCAGCTCGCGCGCCTTGGCGTGGTTGATCGCCGCCAGCTCGCGCAGGCCGCGCTCACCCAGCAGCGACAGGTGGATGGTGAAGGCCAGGGCGCAGAGCCCCGAATTGGTGCAGATGTTCGAGGTCGCCTTCTCCCGCCGGATATGCTGCTCACGGGTGGAGAGCGTCAGCACGAAGCCGCGGCGTCCCTCGGCGTCCACCGTCTCGCCGCACAGGCGGCCCGGCATCTGCCGGACCAGCTTCTCCCTGCAGGCGAAGAGGCCGACATAGGGTCCGCCGAAATTGAGGCCGTTGCCGATCGACTGGCCCTCGGCCACGGCGATGTCCGCGCCCATCTCGCCGGGAGACTTGAGCAGCCCATAGGAAACCGCCTCGGTCGTGACCACGATCAGCAGGGCGCCGGCGGCGTGGGCCGCCTCGGCGATCTTCGTGACGTCGGTCACCACGCCGAAGACGTTCGGGGTCTGGACGACGACGCAGGCGGTGTCGCCGTCGATAGCCTCGAGCACCGAGGCCTCGGCGTCCACCGCCACCGGCCGACGCACGATGTCCATGCCCTCGGCGTGGGCGATGGTCTGGGTGGTCGCCGCATAGTGCGGATGCAGCCCCCCCGACAGCACGGCCTTCTTACGCCGGGTCACGCGCTGGGCCATCATCACGGCCTCGGCGCAGGCGGTCGATCCGTCGTACATCGAGGCGTTGGCGACCTCGAGACCGGTCAGGGCCGCGACCTGGGTCTGGAATTCGAAGAGCACCTGCAGCGTGCCCTGGGCGATTTCCGGTTGATAGGGCGTATAGCTGGTCAGGAACTCCGACCGCTGGATGATGTGGTCCACGGTCGCCGGCACGTGGTGGCGATAGGCCCCCGCCCCGCAGAAGAACGGCCCAGCCCCCGCCGGACGGTTCATCGCCGCCAGGCTCGAAAGCTCGCGCTCCACCTCCAGTTCGCCGGCATGCAGCGGCAGGTCGAAGAGGTCGCGCCGGCGGGCGGCCTGCGGCACGTCGACGAAGAGGTCGTCGATGGTCGCAGCGCCGATCGTCGCCAGCATCTCGGCGCGGTCGGCGGGGGTGAGGGGCAGGTATCTCATGCGTGCGTGCTCCCGCTCTGGACCCGACGGGCCCTAGAGCGTGCTCAGGAAGTCTTCGTAGGCGGCGCGGTCCATCAGGCCCTCGAACTCGGCCGGATCGGCGACCTTGACCTTGGCGAACCAGCCCCCGGATTCCGGCTGGGCGTTGACGGTTTCCGGCGCGTCGGACAGGCCGGCGTTGCCCTCGATCACCTCGCCGGAGATCGGCGCATAGACGTCCGAGGCCGCCTTCACGCTCTCGACGACCGCAAGACCCTCGCCCTTCTTCACCGACTTGCCGGCTTCCGGCACTTCCACGAAGACCACGTCGCCGAGTTGCTCGGCGGCGTAGGCGGTGATGCCGATGGTCGCGACGTCGCCCTCGAGGACGACCCACTCGTGATCCTTGGTGAAACGCATCTGGGCGGTCCTTCTTCAGAGCTTGCGGACGTAACGATGGGGAACGAAGGGCATGGCGACCACCTCGGCGGCCTGGGCCTTGCCCCGGACGATGACCTTCAGCTTCGCGCCGACACCCGCCAGGGCGGGCGGGACGAAGCCCATGGCGATGGGCTTGCCGAGGCTGGGGGAAAAGCCGCCGGAGGTTACGACGCCGACCACCGCGCCGGCCTCATCGGCGATCTCGGCGCCTTCGCGAGCCGGCGCCCCTTCCAGCACCACCAGTCCGACGCGCTTGCGCGAAGCGCCCTCGGCGAACTCCTTGGCGATGCGCGCCGCGCCCGGAAAGTCGCGCGCTTCCCGGCGTTTCTTCGAAACCGCGAAGGCGAGGTCCGCCTCGACCGGGCTCACCGTCTCGTCGACGTCATGGCCGTAGAGCGGCAAGCCCGCCTCCAGACGCAGGCTGTCACGCGCGCCAAGGCCGATCGGCCGCACCCGCTCGTCGGCGAGCAGGGTGTTCCAGACCCGTTCGGCCTCCGCCGCCGGAATGGAGATCTCGTAGCCGTCCTCGCCGGTGTAGCCCGAGCGGGAAATGATCGCGTCCGTGCCGAAGGCCTGCATCGCGCGGGCGTCCATGAACACCATGGTCGCTGCCTCCGGCGCATGCTGCGCCAGCACCTCGGCCGCCTTCGGTCCTTGCAAGGCCAGCAACGCGCGGTCCTCCAGGCGCTCGATCCGCACCTGGCCGGCCAGCTCGTCGTCGATGACCTTGAAGTCGTTGTCCTTGCAGGCGCCGTTCACGACCACGAAGAGACCATCGTCGTCCGGCCGCGCGGCCATCAGGTCGTCGATGATCCCGCCCTTCTTGTTGAGCAGCACCGAATAGCGCTGCTTGCCGGGCTTCAGTCCGATGAAGTCGCCGGGCGTGACCTCCTCGAAGGCGGAAAGCGGGGAGACGCCGCGCAGGCGGGCCTGGCCCATGTGCGAAACGTCGAACAGGCCCGCGCTCTCGCGGGTCCAGAGGTGCTCCTTCAGCACCCCGTCCTTGTACTGGACCGGCATGGAATAGCCCGCGAACGGCACCATGCGTGCGCCGGCGGCCACATGGGCTTCATAGAGCGGGGTGGTCTTCAGGCTCTCGTCGGTCACGAACAGGACTCCGGCTGATGATCCCGCGAGCGCGCGCCGGCCTTGCCGTCGCCACGTTCGCGCCCCCGCTGTCCCTTGGCCTGAGAGATTTCGGGACCGCGAGGCGAACCCTTGCTCCTTCGGCGAGCCCCGGTTCCCCGGCGCTACTTTCCAGCGTTCATCAGCTCGCGCGGTCCTTTTGCCTGAGCGTTTCCGGGGCGGTTGCGCCTTCGGCTCCGGCCCCCGAAGGGACCGATCTCTCCCGCGAGAGTCGGCGCGAACCTCTTCGATCGCCGAATGGGAGTCAACGCGCAAAGCGCGCGCCGCTCCTACATCCGATCGGGAGCCTCGACGCCGAGCAGGTCCAGCGCCTGTTCAAGTTGGCGCAGTGTGGTCTGGGCCAAGGCCAGACGAGAGGCCTTCACCTTCGGCTCGGCCGAGAGGATCGGGCAGGCGGCGTAGAATTTCGAAAACGCCTGGGCGAGCTTGTAGGCGTGCTCGGCCACGAAGTTGGGCGCCTTCTTCTCATAGGCGTCGATGACCGCCTGGTCGAAGGCGTCCAGCAGCAGGACGAGATCCCGTTCAGCCTGTTCCGACACCAGGATCGGACCGGCCTGCGCCCCCTCCTCGGCGGCCTTGCGCAGCACCGATTTCACCCGCACCGCCTGATAGAGCAGATACGGGCCGGTCTTGCCCTCGAAGCTCGAGAACCGGTCGAGGTCGAAGACGTAGGAGGTGCCGCGGAAATTCTGCAGGTCGGCGAACTTAAGGGCCGCGACCGCCACCTTGTTCGCCGTGTCCTCGAAAGCCTCCGGATCGAGCTCGGCGCCGAGATCGGCCTCGTGCAGTCGCTCGCGCGCCTTGTCACGGGTCATGACGATCATGTCGTTCAGCTTCAGCACCCCGCCCTCGCGGGTCTTGAACGGCTTGCCGTCCACGCCGTTCATCGTGCCGAAGCCGACGTGCTCCAAGCTGCCCTCGATTGCGTAGCCGGCCAGATAGGCGGCGCGGAACACGATCTCGAAATGGTCGGCCTGGCGCTGGTCGACCACATAGAGCACGTGGTCGGGCCCAAAGCTCTGTTTGCGGTCGAGGATGGTCGCAAGGTCGGTGGTGCCGTACATAGCCGAGCCTTCGGACGAGACCACCAGCAGGGGCGGCAGCTCGCGCTTGTCGCCTTGCCGCGCGACCCGCACGATGCGCGCGCCCTGGTCGTCCACCAGCAGGCCCTTGGCGTCCAGCTCCTCGACCATCGGCGCGATCAGCTCGTCGACGTCGCTCTCGCCCTTCCAGAGGTCGAAATCGACGCCGAGCGCATGGAAATCGCGCTCCAAGGCCACGCGGGTGACCTTGGCGAAGTGGCGCCAGAGCAGGAAATAGCCGGGCTTGCGGGCCTGCAGCTCGGCGGTGAGCTTACGGGCGCGGTCGCGATATTCGGGCTCGGACTTCCCCCGCGCCGCCGCCATCGGATAGAGGCGGTCCAGATCGGCCAGGCTGACCTTCTCGTCGAAAAGCGCGAAGGCGGCGGCTTCATCCTCGGGGCCAACGGCAGGTTTGGCGTTGAGCGCTTCCACCATGCTGGCGATGGCTGGGTCTTCGTCCGTGACCGCCCCGATGAGCAGTCCCATCTGATAGCCCCAGTCCCCGAAGTGAGCGTCGCCTACCACGGTGTCGCCCCGGAAGCGGTAGATGCGCTTCACCGACTCCCCAATGATCGAGGAGCGCAGGTGCCCCACGTGCATCGGCTTGGCCACGTTGGGGCCGCCATAGTCGACGAGGACCTTGCGCGGGTTCTCCACCGCGGTGGCGCCCAGACGCGGGTCGGCCGCGATCTCGGCGGCGCGCTGGGCCAGGGCCGTGTCGCTGACGCGGATATTGATGAAGCCCGGGCCCGCCACCTCGACCGCGGCCAGGCGCGGATCGCCCTCCAGCCTGGCCAGCAGCTCGGCGGCGATGTCGCGGGGCGGCCGCCCGGCCACCTTCGCGGCCGGCAAGGCGCCATTGCACTGGAAATCCGCCAGGTCGGGCCGGTCAGACGGCGTCACCCGGCCAAGTTCGGCCGGCAGTCCCGCCGCGGCGAAGGCGGCGGAGACCGCTTCGCTCAGGCCCCTTTTCAGGTCGCTCATTTGTTTTCGTTGGTCGTCCCGGCGACGGTCTGCCCGGCGTTCAGCCGGAAGCGCTTGCCGTCGCGATTGAAGGCCGCCATCTGCGGCGTGACGTCGAACCCGACCAGCACTTCGAAGTTCGCGCCGCTGGTGGTCATGGTGGCGCGCGGAATGGTGATCTGGGCGATCTGTTCGGTGGCGTAGACGCGGTCCTGCCCGCTGGGGAAGGTCACCGGAAGGTCGAAATATTCCTTGGTGATCACCGTGTCGTTGCGCTTCGTCACAGCGACCCAGTAGCGATAGTTCTTCGAGGAACCCTCGGCCTGCGGGCCCTTGCCCAGCTCGAAGAGGATCTCCATCGTCACCTTGATCGGCTCATCGTCCTTGTACTGGCAGCCTGCGGAGACGTCCTGGATCTCACCGGTGTAGCCCACGGCGCTCGAGGCTTCCCGGCCGTCCTTGAAATCGATGTAGCGCGCTGCGTCGTAAAGCACCTTCACATAGGGGCACGGACCGGCGTTGCGCAGCTGCGGCAGCGGCGCCTGCACGTCGCTCCATTCGGAATCGCGCTTTTTCTTCTTGGCCGCCTCTTCCTGCTGCTGCTGGCCGCTCGGGCGCTGCTGGGCGGCCGCCAGCTCGGGGACCGTCGATCCCGCCAGGACCAGGCCAGCGGCGAAGAACATGAGGGAGCGGCGCATGAAGGTCGTCCAAGGAAGAGAAGGCGCGCGGCCGGCGCGCATAGCCTCCTACTAATGGCTATCGAATGCGGCCGCAACGCGGCTGGCGGATGCGGGCGCGAGCGCCTAACTTGCGCGGATGTTGCAAGAGCCCCGCCCCCGCCGTCCCCTGAAGGTCCTGCTGGCCACGCCGCGCGGGTTCTGCGCCGGCGTCGACCGCGCCATCCAGATCGTCGAGCGGGCGATCGAGAAGTATGGCGCGCCGGTCTATGTCCGGCATGAGATCGTCCACAACCGTCACGTGGTCGAGCGGCTGAAGAGCCTGGGCGCCGTCTTCGTCGAGGAGCTGTCGGAATGCCCGACGGACCGGCCGGTGGTGTTCTCCGCCCACGGCGTGCCGAAGTCCGTGCCGGCCGAAGCCAAGGCGCGCGAGATGCTCTATCTCGACGCCACCTGCCCCCTGGTCTCCAAGGTGCATGTGGAGGCCCAGCGGCACTATGACGCCGGCAAGGAGATCGTGCTGATCGGCCATGCCGGCCATCCCGAGGTGGTGGGCACCATGGGCCAGCTGCCCGAGGGCGCGGTCGCCCTGATCGAGACCGTGGAAGACGCCCGGACCTTCACGCCCAAGGATCCCTCGAACGTGGCCTTCGCCACCCAGACCACCCTCTCGGTCGACGACACCGCCGACATCGTCGCGGCCTTGCGCGAACGCTTCCCGGGCATCGCCGCCCCGCACAAGGAAGACATCTGCTACGCCACCACCAACCGCCAGGAGGCGGTGAAGGCCGTGGCGGCCAAGGCCGAGGTGCTGCTGGTGCTGGGCTCGGCCAACTCCTCCAACTCCGTGCGCCTGGTGGAGGTCGGCAAGCGCTCCGGCGCGAAGGGGGCCTATCTCATCGACGACGCCGGGGGCCTCGACTTCGCCTGGCTGGAGGATGTGGCCTCGGTTGGCGTCACCGCCGGCGCCTCTGCGCCGGAGGTGCTGGTCCAGGGCCTGATCGACCGTCTGGCCGAGGCGTTCGACGTCACCGTCGAGGAAGTGGACACCGTGCGCGAGACGGTCAGCTTCAAGCTGCCGCGGGCGCTGGTCAGCTAAAGGCGAACGGTTACGCCCGCGAGCCACGCGCTGAGGTCATCAATGCCGGTCTCACCGCGGGCGACCGAGAGCATCGTCGCCGTCGCATCTTCATCCGATGCGGTAAGCAGAATTCGATTGTCGATCAGGAATTGGCCGAGGGCGAGAAACGCTACGCGCTTGTTTCCGTCGATGAATGGGTGATTCATCGCGATCCCGACGGCATAGGTCGCCGCCAAGGCCAGCAGATCGTCGACCTCCTCATAGAGGAACCGATTTTGCGGCGGCGCTAGCGCGGACTCCAGCAGCCCCGGACGCCGAATGCGCCGCCGGTAGCCGCCACGATGTCCTCGTACAGAGCAAGGATCAGCTCCTTGTCCAGCCAAAAGGGCTCTTCCACGAAGGTCTACTTCGCCAGGGCTTCGAAGGTTTTCCGATAGCGATTCAGGAACGCCCGACCGCGCTCGCGTCTGGCGTCAAACGACATGTCGAGCTTAGCCAACCGCAGTCCGCCATCAGGCGACGCCTCGAAATAGAGCGTATCGCCCTCGCTCACGCCGAGAAGCTCCAAGGCCTCGTCGCTGAGGACCAGGGCCATCTCGTCGCCGACCTGCGTAACCTTCAAGGCGATCATCATCGTGTCTCCGAAGATGATTTTGGCAGATCAGCACTCCAGCGTCTTGACCACCCGCCGCCGGTCCATCATCCCCGCACGGCATGGCCGTCTACACCGACATTTCCGATGAGGAGCTGAACGCGCTCCTCGCCGACTTCGACCTCGGCGCTCCCCTGGCCTTCAAGGGCATAGCCGAGGGCGTGGAGAACTCGAACTTCCTGCTGGAGACCGAGCGCGGGAAGTTCATCCTGACGGTCTACGAGAAGCGGGTGCGCGAGGACGAGCTGCCGTTCTTCCTCGGCCTGACCCGCTGGCTCGCCCAGCACGGCTACCCGTCGGCCACCCCCATGATCGATCGCGCTGGCGAGGCCCTGAAGCGGGTTCGCGGCAAGCCCTGCGCCATCTTCAGCTTCCTTCCCGGCCTTTCGGTGCGCCGGCCGACGGCCGCCCACTGCCGGCAGGCGGGCGAGGGCCTGGCGCGCCTGCACCTGGCTTCCGCAGGCTTCGGGATGAGCCGGGCCAACGACCTGGGACAGGCTGCCTGGGCGCCCATGTTCGCCAAGCTGCGCGACGCCGCCGAAGCGCTGAAGCCGGGCCTCGCCGCCGTCATCGACGGCGACCTGGAGCGGATCTCCCGGGACTGGCCGACGGATCTCCCCTCCGGCGTGATCCATGCGGACTATTTTCCGGACAATGTGTTCTTCAATCCGGACCAGAGCTTCGCCGGCGCCATCGACTTCTACTTCGCCTGCAATGACGCCCTGGCCTACGACATCGCGGTGGCCTTGAACGCCTGGTGCTTCGAACCGGACGGAAGCTTCAACATCACCAGCGCGCGCGCCATGCTGGCCGGCTACGAAGCTCACCGGCCGCTCAGCCCCGCCGAACGCGCCGCCCTGCCCGTTCTGGCGCACGGCGCGGCGATGCGGTTCTTCCTGACCCGCCTGCACGACTGGGGCGCCACGCCGCCCGGCGCCCTCGTGCGCCCCAAGGACCCGCTCGAATACGAGCGCAAGCTGGCGGTGCACCGCTCGGCGCCCGACCTCGTCCTGATGGGCGAGGCCTCGTGACCCCGCAGGTGGTGATCTACAGCGACGGCGCCTGCTCGGGGAATCCAGGGCCGGGCGGCTGGGGCGCGATCCTGATCTCTGGCGAGCACGTCAAGGAGATCCATGGCGGCGAGCCGGCGACCACTAACAACCGCATGGAGCTGATGGCCGCCATCCAGGCGCTTGAAGCACTCAAGCGGCCCTGCAAGGTCGAGGTCCACACCGACAGCCAGTACGTCATGAAGGGCATTTCGGAGTGGATCCGCGGCTGGAAGGTCCGCGGCTGGAAGACGGCGGACAACAAGCCGGTCAAGAACGAGGACCTGTGGCGGCGCCTCGACGCGGCGCGGTCCAAGCACGACGTGGCGTGGAAATGGGTCAAGGGCCACGCCGGCCACGAGCTCAACGAAAGGGCCGACGAGCTGGCGCGCCTGGGCATCGCCGAGCTCCGCTCGGCGTAAGCAGGCTCAGCTCTGGGCGCGCACCTGCAGGCGCGAGCCGCCGCTGAGCCCCACCACCTCGACGATGGATTCCAGTTCGAGGGGCGCGCCGTCGAGGGATTCGGCCGCCCACTCCTTGCCGTCCACCAGCACGCGCCCGGCGCCGTTCACGAAGGTCGCGGTGACGCGGCCGCGGTGACCGACCAGGCGCGCGACATTGTCGTTGATGTCCGGCGCGACCTGCCGGTTTCGTGGCCAGAACCGGCGCGCCGCCAGGGTGGTGACGATGGTGAGGACCGCGAAAAGTCCGATCTCCAACGCCGGATTGTGGGTGACGAGGCTGACGAAGGCGATCACGGCCGCGCAGGCCGCCGGCCACAGCAGCCAGCCGGACCCGAACGCGATCTCCACGGCCAGCACCGCCGCCGCGATGGCGATCCAAAGCCAGAAGCCGTGAGCTGCGTAGAAGTCGACGAGGCCGGCCATCATCGTCAGGCTCCCGTGGGCGGTACGGCCGAGCCGCGCCCGCTCCGCGGCGGGGCGCGGGGCGTTTCATCCCGAATGGTCTTCACGAGTTCGCCGACGCCGGCCAAGGATCCGACCAGGGCCGACATCTCCGAAGGCACGATGACCGTCTTCTGTTGCGGGCTGTCGGCCAGCTTGGCGAAGGCTTCCACATACTTCTGGGCGACGAAGTAGTTGATGGCGTTGACGTCGCCGCGGGCGATCGCCTCGGACACCATGGCGGTGGCCTTGGCCTCGGCCTCGGCCTCCCGCTCGCGAGCCTCGGCGTCACGATAGGCCGCTTCCCGCCGGCCCTCGGCCTCGAGGATGGCGGCCTGCTTTGCGCCCTCGGCCCGGGCGATGGCGGCGGCCTTTTCACCGTCGGCCTCGGTGATCACCGCCCGGCGCTCGCGCTCGGCCTTCATCTGGCGGGCCATGGCGCTGGTGATGTCCGGGGGCGGCTGCAGGTCCTTGATCTCGATCCGTGCGACCTTCACGCCCCACGGCGTGGTGGCGTCGTCGATCACCTGCAGCAGGCGGCTGTTGATCTGATCACGCTGGGACAGCACCTCGTCCAGCTCCATGGAGCCGACGACGGTGCGCAGATTGGTCATGGCCAGCTGGGCGATGGCGTAGTTGAGGTTGTCGACCCGATAGGCGGCCGCCGCCGCGTCCATCACCTGGATGAAGACGATGCCGTCCACCTGGACCACGGCGTTGTCCTTGGTGATCACCTCCTGGCGCGGCACGTCCAGCACCTGCTCCATCATGTTCACCTTGCGGCCGATGCTCTCGACGAAGGGGGTGAGGAAGCTGATCCCCGGCGAGAGCGTGCGTGTGTAGCGGCCGAACCGCTCCACCGTGTACTCGCGCCCCTGAGGAACGATCTTGATGGCGGCGAACAGGATCACCAAGGCCAGGACCAGAAGGACGACGGCCGTAGCCAGTTCCATGACAACCTCCCCGAGAACGCCGGTCACCCTAGCGCGGCGGAGGCTCGGCCGTCACGCCCTCCTGTTCAGGCAAGACCAGCGGCGGCGGCAGGTTCACGCGATACTTGGCCCGCGCCAGCCGGCTAGAGAGCTCGCGCCCACGGACCGCGGTCATGGCCTGGGCCCGGCGGGCGCCGTCATCGCAATCAGGATAGAGCCGCTTGGCCTCGGCGAAACCGGCGTTGAAGCCGTCCTTGAGTCTGGCCTCGAGGTCGGGGTCGGGCTGCTCGGTTTCCATCAGCCGGGTCATGCGCGAGCGCCAATATTGGTCCTCCCGCCCGTCGCAGAGCTGCCGCAGGGCGTGGCTTTCGCCCAGCACGCGGGTCAGGCTCGTAAGGAGGCCCTGCAACTCAGGTGATCGCTCCTGGGCCGCGGCCGGCGCGGCGAGGAAAAGCAAGGCGAGCAGAGGGGCCGAACGCATGGGCCGCACTTAAATCCCCGTCGCCCGGCTTGTCACCCGCCCACGGCGCCGGTTAGGCCATAGCGGCGTAACTAGGGAAACCGTTCAGATGCGCGTGGTGCTCGCAGCCGCCTTCCTTCTCGCCGTCTCGCCCGCGGCGACGGCGGCGCCCGCCAAGCCGGCGACCTTCGATCCCACCGATCCGGCTGGGCTGATGTCGGTGCTCGTCGGCGCCGGCGCCAAGGCCGAGAAGGTCATAGGGGACGCCGGGATCGTCATCCTCAACGTCGAGACGCCGGCCGGAAAGTTCGGGGTGCAGTTCGTCGGTTGCGACGAGAAAGGCAAGAGCTGCGACATGGCCGCCTTTTCCACCGCCTTCGAACGGCGCGGGCCGACCTTGTCGCAGATCAACATCTTCAACCGGACGCAGGTGGCCTGCCGCGGCTACCTGACGGAGGACGGCCGGTCGAACGTCATGTACGGCCTGCTGCTGACGCCCAGGCTTTCGGCGGCGGACCTGAAGCAGCATCTGGGCGTCTGGCAGGGGTGCCTGGCCACCTTCGGCCGCTTCAACCGCGATGCGCAGGGCTTCATCGCCGGCGCCTAGGCGGTCGTCGCCCAAGGCGTCGCCGACAGCCGATCGACGAGGAATTCCGACAACACCTTCACCCTGGCCGGTCGCAGGCGGCCGGGCGGGCTGACGACGTGCAGCGACGGCTGGGGCGGACGCCAGTCGCACATGGCCGCGCGCAGGGTTCCTGCCTTCAGTTCGCGCCAGCAGATGAATTCCGGCTGCAGCGCGACCCCAAGCCCCGCCTGGAGGGCCGCGCTCAGCACCTCGGCGTTGTTGACGCGCATGGCCCCGGAGACGGTGACCGCCTGCTCGCCCTCCGAGGCGTGCGTAAAGCGCCAGACATCCGGGCTTTCGACGTTCGAATAGGTGAAGCAGCGATGCTGGGCCAGATCGCGCGGATGGCGCGGCTCGCCGAAGGCCTCGAAATAGCGGGGCGCTCCGACCAACAGCACCCGCATGTCGCAGAGCTTGCGCGCAAGCAGCGAAGAATGGGCCAGGCGCGCGATGCGGATCGCCAGGTCGTAGCCCTCGGCGACCAGGTCGATCTTCTGGTCGGCCAGGCTGAGATCGATGGTGACCTCGGGATAGCGGGCCAGGAAGTCGGGCAGGATCGGCCCCAGATGCAGCAACCCGAACGACATGGGCGCGGCCAGCCGCACCAGTCCGCGGGGGACTACAGACTGAGCCGCCGTTTCGGCCTCCACCGCCTCGCCCTCGGCCAGGATGCGGTTGGCGCGCTCGAGCGCCGCGCGACCGCTTTCGGTCAGCGACAGGCGCCTCGACGTTCGATGGAACAGGCTCGCGCCGAGCCGCGCTTCCAGACGGCTGACCGCCTTCGAGACGGTGGCTTTCGAAAGCTCCAGCTCCTCGGCCGTGGCCGCGAAGGATCCGGTCTCGGCCACGCGGGCGAAGATCGCCCACGCTTCGAAGTCAGGCAGTTTAGACATCGCGTTCTTGGAAACAGTTCGTTTCGATCGTTTCTATTTCTAAAATTCCCCGGCTCGCTACCTTTTTCTCAAGCAGCGGTCGCCGACGCGATCGCCCAAGGGAGACCTAGCGATGATCGACCATCGTCCTTTCGAAAGCCTCGGCGGCGCCAATCACGGCTGGCTCGACGCCAAGCACCACTTTTCGTTCGCCGACTATCACGATCCCAAGCGGATGAGCTGGGGCGCCCTGCGCGTCTGGAACGACGACGTGATCGCGCCCAATTCCGGCTTTCCCCCGCACCCGCACGCGAACATGGAGATCATCACCTATGTGCGCACCGGGGCGATCACCCACCAGGACAGCCTGGGCAACCAGGGCCGCACTGCGGCCGGCGACGTCCAGGTGATGAGCGCCGGGTCGGGCATCCGACACGCCGAGTACAACATCGAGTCCGAGCCCACGACGCTGTTCCAGATCTGGATCCTGCCGACCAAGGCCGGCGGCGAGCCGTCCTGGGGCGCCAAGCCCTTCCCTAAGGGTGATCGCGCCGGCAAGTTCGTGACCCTGGCCAGCGGCATCGAAGGCGACGCCGACGCCCTGCCGATCCGCGCCGACGGCCGCGTCGCCGGCGCCACCCTGAAGGCGGGCGAAACCACCGAGTATCAGCTCGGCGCCGGGCGCTACGCCTATCTCGTGCCGGCCACCGGCCGGATCGAGGTGAACGGCGTGGAGGCCAAGGCCCGCGACGGCCTGGCGATCCGCGACATCGACACCATCCGCGTCACCGCCCTGGAGGACGCCGAACTCGTCCTCGTGGACGCCGCCTGACAGACTGGCCCGGGCCATCGTGGTCCGGGCCTATCGTTCTCAACGAGCAGGAAACCTCAGATGACCAAAGTCCTCGTCCTCTATCATTCGACCTACGGACACCTGGAGACCATGGCCAAGGCCGTGGCTGAGGGCGCGCGGGAAGCCGGCGCCGAGGTGGACATCAAGCGCGTCCCCGAAACCGTCCCCGAGGACCTCGCCCGGTCGTCGGGCTACAAGCTCGACCAGGAGGCGCCGGTCGCCACCGTCGATGACCTGACGAAGTATGACGCCATCATCCTGGGCGTCGGCACGCGGTATGGTCGGATGGCCTCGCAGATGGCGGCGTTCTGGGATCAGACCGGCGGCCTCTGGGCCAAGGGCGCTCTGGTCGGCAAGGTCGGCGGGGTGTTCACCTCCACCGCAACGCAGCACGGCGGCCAGGAGACGACGATCATCTCCACCCTCACCCAGCTCCTGCACCACGGCATAGTGGTCGTAGGCCTGCCCTACGCCTGGGCCGGCCAGATGAGACTGGACGAGATCACCGGCGGGAGCCCCTATGGCGCCTCCACCATCACCGGCGGCGACGGCTCGCGCCAGCCGAGCGCCAACGAACTGGACGGCGCCCGCTTCCAGGGCCGCCACATCGCCCAGGTCGCGGCCAAGGTCGCGGCCTGATCAGACGCCCGCCTCCGGCCAGCCCCCGGAGGCGGGCGTCGCTCTTCTGCTACTCGCCGGCCGGCTTGGTGATCGCCGGCCACTTCACCCCGATCTGCTCCAGATAGGTCGGGTACTTGGACGGGTCGTAGTAGTAGGGCCGCATCTGCTCCCGGTACTGCGCCATGATCTCGGTGTTCATCTCGATATAGGGCTTCTCGTCCGTCAGGACGGGCTTGTACTTCTCGTCCTTGGTCTGGACGTCGGTGAAATAGGCCTTCGCGCTGGCGACGAGCTGGGGCTGGGTCAAAAGGTCGAGCATGGTCATGGCCATCACCTTCGACCCGGCCACCACGCCCTTGTGCGCGATCGGCGTGGCCATGGCGATGGCGTTGGACCAATTATGGCCCGGCAGCTCCGGGATGTTGGCCGGATAGCTCAGCGTTATGGTCGGCCGCACCCAGGAGACGTCGCCGATATCGTCCGACCCGCCGCTCTTGGGCTCCGGCACGGGAGCCTGCAGCTCGGCCAGCTTGGTGTCGAGGCCCTTCTCCTTGCCCCCGACCAGCTTCTGCACCGCCTTGGCGAATTGCTGCTCCTCGGAGGTCCAGGTCGGCAGGCCGACCTTCTGGATGTTGGCGTAGGCGGCTTCGGCCATGGGCTTGTTGAAGTGCCGCGGCGCGGCCGTGCCGATGATCCGGTGGGTGACCGTCGTGTCGGTCGCCATGGCCGCGGCCTGCGAGATCTTCGTCCCGATGTCGTAGTTCTTCTTGATCGCGTCGAAGGTCTGTTCGCGGAAATAGTACCAGACCGTCGCCGTGGACGGCACGACGTTCGGGAAGTCGCCGCCGTCCTTGATCACATAGTGCGACCGCTGCTCGGGCCGCAGGTGCTCGCGCCGGAAATTCCAGGCGACGTCCATGATCTCCACGGCGTCCAAGGCGCTGCGGCCGCGCCAGTGGGCCCCGGCCGAGTGGGCGGATTCGCCGTTGAAGGTGTAGAGCACGCTGATGCCGCCGGTGCCGCTCGCCTGCCCCCAGGAGACGCCCAGGTTCGATCCCACATGGGTGAAGAGCACCACGTCGGCGTCCTTGAACATGCCGTCGCGCACGAAGAAGGCCTTGGCCGCCACCGGCTCCTCGGCGACGCCCGGCCACAGCATCAGGGTCCCGGGGATGTTCTCCCGCGTCATCAGGTCCTTCACGGCCAGCGCCGCGACGATGTTCACCGCCTGACCGGAATTGTGCCCCTCACCATGGCCCGGCGCGCCGACGACCATGGGCTCGCGCCAGGCCACGCCCGGCTTCTGACTGGCCTTCGGAATGCCGTCGATGTCGGAGCCGACCGCGATGGTCGGGCCGCCCTGGCCGTTCTTCCAGACGGCGGTCCAGGCCGTGGGCATGCCCGCCACGCCCCGCGTGACGGTGAAGCCGTTCTTCTCGAGGATTTCGGTGAGGTACTTGGAGGTCTCCACCTCCTGCATCGCCAGTTCGCCGAAGCTGAAGACCGAATCGACGATCTCCTGCGCCAGCTTGGCGCGGCTGTCGACGCCCTTCACGGCCTCGGCCTTCAGGGCGTTCAGCTTGGCCTGGCTGGTCGCCGCCGAGGCTTGCCCCGCGCCCAGGACGGCCAGGATCGCGACGGCCGCGCAGGCGCCCGCCGAAAACGTACTCACTCTCATTCCAGTCCCCATCAAAAGCCCCATGCGGCGAGACTCGCCTGCCGCCGCAGCCTCACCTTGATGGCGGCGAGGCCACGCGCAAAGGGTTCGGCGTCACGACTGCGGCTTTGCGGTCGCGCTTGCGCCGATCGCTCGCAGATTGTGCAGGCCTGACCTGCCGCGGTCCGGGACGCCGGCGGGGCCTTACGGCCTGCGCCCAGCAGGCGCCCATCCGGCGCCTTTTCAGGCGTCAGCCATCGCCCGCAGCTTGGCCGTACGGTCGATCGCCGCCTCGGCTTCCTTGATCAGGCGGGCGACGATCTCGCCGGCGGGCAGCACCTCGTGGATGCCGCCGGCCGACTGGCCCATGGCGAAGCACGAGCGATCGGGATCGAGGCCTTCCAACTGGCCGCCGATGCCGCCCATCACCCCGGCCTTGCTCGAGAGCATGGCCTGCATCGGGAAGGGCTGGATGTCCTGCGGCCGCTTCTCCCAGTCCTCCACATAGGGGTTCTTCTTCACCCGCATCGGCTTGCCCGAATAGGAGCGGGTGCGGACCGTGTCCTCGTCCGACGCCTCGACCACCGCCTCGCGGTACATCTGGCCGGCATGGGCCTCCTTGGAGGCGATGAAGCGGGTGCCCATCCAGACCCCGGTCGCGCCGAGCGCCAGCGCCGCCGCAAGGCCACGGCCGTCATAGAGGCCGCCGGCGGCGACCACCGGGATCTTCACGGCTTCGACCGCCTGGGCCACCAGCGGCATGGTGCCGACCAGCCCCGTATGGCCTCCCCCCTCGCCGCCTTGGCAGATGACGGCGTCGCAACCGGCCTGCTCGGCCTTCACGGCGTGCTTCACCGCGCCGCAGACGACCATGACCTTCAGGCCGGCCTTCTTGAGCCGCTCCATGATCGGCATGGGCACGCCAAGGCCGGCGACGAAGCTGGAGGCGCCCTCCTCGATGATGATCTCCACCGAGGCGGTCAGGCTCTCGGGCGAGGCCGCCAGCAGGTCGACGCCGAACGGCTTGTCGGTGAGCTGGCGCACCTTGCGCATCTCGTCGCGGATGAAGTCCGGCGTGCGGCCCGCCATGCCGAGCACGCCATAGCCGCCCGCGTTCGAGACCGCCGCCACGAGTTCGGCGTAGGAGACCCCGCCCATGCCGGCGAGCATGATGGGATGCTTCACGCCCAGAAGGTCGCAAAGCGGCGTGTGCAAGGTCATGGTTTCCTCCCGTACTCGTTTGCCCGGGAGGATGGCGCCGCGGCCGGGCCATGGGAACCATGACCCGGCGTCATCGCCCTAGAAGATGGCGTAGCCGCCGTCGATCAGCACCTGGTCGCCGGTATGGAACGCCGAGGCGTCGGAGGCGAAATAGACGGCCATCCCGCCGAAGTCTTCGGGCCGGCCCCAACGGCGCATGGGGACGCGCTTGATGACGTTCTCGTTGAACTTGTCGCTGCTCTGCGCGCCTGCGGTCATGTCGGTGGCGATCCAGCCGGGCAGGATCGCGTTGGCCCGCACGCCATACCGGGCGTGCTCCACGGCGATGGCGCGGACCATCGGGATCAGGGCGCCCTTGGTGGAGGCGTAGGCCTCGTTGCGCGCCGCCCCGTCGATCGCCGAGAGCGAGGAGATCGCCACCAACGAACCGCCCGGGTCGCCCCGGCCCGCCCGCTCGACCATGTGCTTACAGGCCTCGCGGAAGGTGAAGAACACGCCGTCCAGGTTGACCGACAGCACCTTGCGATAGGTCTCGGTGTCGAACTCGGCGAAGGACTTGGCGCCGCCGCCGATCCCGGCGTTGGCGATCACCGTGTCCACCCGCCCCATCTTGTCCACGGCCTCCGCCATGCCGGACGCCACCGCATGTTCGTCGGCGACGTTGACGACCTGGCTCAGGACGCGCACGCCGATCTCCTTGAGCCTGGCCTCGGCGTCGGCGTTCTTCTTCGGGTTCGAACCCCAGATCACCACGTCCGCGCCGGCCTGGGCCAAGGCTTCGGCCATGCCAAGTCCGATGCCGCCGTTGCCGCCGGTCACCAGGGCCACCTTGCCGGTGAGATCGAATGGTTTGTAGGCCAACGGACGCTCCCTTTTTCAAACAGGTGTTGGACGCCAAGGGAGCGTGCTGACGCCACGGTCGTCAAGGTTGACTTCCGCTAGGGCCGGGGCGCCTAGCGTTGGACCTTCGAGGGAGGCTTCCGATGCTGAAGCTCTACGACCACCCGCTCTCGCCCTACGCTCAGAAGGTCAAGATCGCCTTGCGCGAGAAGGGCCAGGCCTTCGAGACACTCACCCCCGGCGGCCTTGGCGCGGGCGGCGCGGCGGGCGAATTCATCGAGGCGAACCCCCGGGCGGAGGTTCCGGCCCTCGTGGACGGCGCGGTCCGCATCTTCGATTCCACCATCATCCTCGAATACATCGAGGACCGCTGGCCCGATCCCGCCCTCCTGCCGAAGACGCCGGCCGAAAGGGCGCGCGTGCGGATGCTGGAAGAGGCGATGGACACCCACTTCGAGGCGATCAACTGGGGGCTGTCGGAAATCCGCTGGTTCCGGCGCGCCGAAGGCGAGCTCGAGCGGACCCTGCTCGCGCGGGCCGCCAGCCAGACGCGCCGCTGGTTCGCCTGGCTGGAGGCCCAACTGGCGGACCGCGCCTGGTTCAACGGCGATGATTTCGGCTGGGGCGATCTCGCCGTCGCGCCCTATGTCAACGGCTCGGTCGGCCACGGCTTTGGCCCCGAAAAACAGAGCCGGCTCGCCGCGTGGCTCGAACGCGCCAACCAGCGGCCTTCCGTGTCCGAAACCGCGGCGGAGGCGGCTGAATCGGCGCGGGCGGCGACTATGCCCAACGTGGCCGAGATGATCCGCCAGGGGCTCTTCAAGCGAGAATACCGCGACCACCGGCTGGAGTGGATGATCAAGAGCGGCGGCGTCCAGGTCGTGGTCGACGGCCTGGCCAAGGACAATATCCGCTTCAGCCCCGACTTCGGCCCGCCCAGCGGCCCCTAGTTCAGGTGGCGGTCCAACCGCCGTCGACGACCATCGCCGCGCCCGTCGCCGAAGCGCCGAGATCGGAGACGAGGTAGAGCAGCATCCCGGCTAGGTGCTCGTACTCGACGAACTTCTTGGTCGGTTGCGCCGCCAGGATCACCTCCTCCATCACCCGGTCCTCGGGGATGCCGCGCGCCTTCGCCTGATCGACGATCTGCGCCTCGACCAGCGGGGTCTTCACATAGCCAGGGCAGATGGCGTTGGCGGTGATCCCGGTGCGCGCCAGCTCCACGCCGAGCGCCTTGGTGAAGCCGACCACCCCATGCTTGGCCGCGACATAAGGCGCCTTGAACGGGGAAGCTACGAGGCCGTGCGCCGAGGCGATGTTCACGATCCGCCCGCGCCCCTGCGCCTTCATGATCGGGATCGCTGCGCGGCTGGCGTGGAAGGTCGAGGAGAGAATGATGGCGATCAGCGCGTCCCACTTCTCCGGCGGGAACTCGTCCACCGGCGCCACGTGCTGGACGCCGGCATTGTTGACCAGGATGTCGAGGCGCCCGAACTCCCGCACCGCATAGTCGATCAGATCGGCGATCTCGTCCGGCTTGGTCATGTCCGCGCCATGATAGCGGACGGCGGCGTTGGTGCGCTCCTGCAGGGCTCGCCGGTCGGCCTCGATCTTGGCCGGGTCGCCGAAGCCGTTGAGGACGACATTGACCCCCTGTTCGGCCAGCGCCGTCGCCAGGGCCTGTCCGATGCCGCTCGTCGAGCCGGTGATGACGGCGACCTGTCCCTGCAGCCCATAGTCAGCGGCCATGCCTCAGTCCTTCTTTCGGGCCGCCGAGGGCGGCGGCGGTTGCGGCCGCGAGAACACCCACTCGGCGTCGCTCGAGGCGCCCTTCTGGAACCGATACCCTTCGGAGTCGAAGGCCTTCAGGTCTTCAGCCTTCTCGATGCGGTTGTCGATGGCGAAGCGCGCCATCAACCCCCGCGCCTTCTTGGCGTAGAAGGAGATGATCTTCGCCGATCCATCCTTCTCTTCAAGGAACTTGGCCGTGACGACCGGGATCGCCAACGCCGCGCGGTCGACGGCCCCGAAATATTCCTGGCTGGCGCAGTTCACCAGCGTCTTGTCCTTGTGGCCCCGCGCCGCCTCGTTGAGGCCGGTGGCGATCCGGTCGCCCCAGAAGTCGTAGAGGCTTGCCCCGCGCTTGGTCTTGATGCGCACCCCCATCTCCAGCCGATAGGGCTGGATGGCGTCGAGCGGGCGCAGCAGACCATAGAGGCCGGAGAGGATGCGCAGGTGCTTCTGCGCGTAGGTCAGGGCCTTCTTGTCGAGCTCCCGCGCCTTCAGGCCCGAATAGACGTCGCCATTGAAGGCGAAGGCGGCCTGCAGGCCATCCTCCATGGCCGGATCGAAGGCCTGGAAACGCTCGCGGTTCAGCTGCGCCAGCTTGTCCGAGAGGTCCATCATCTTCTTGAGGTCGCCGGCCTTCAGCTTCTTGGCGACCTGGGCCAGCTCTGCGATGTCGGCGGTCATCTCCGGCGTGGTCATGGGCGCAAGGCCCTCGGGACGCGTGAAATCCAGCGCCTTGGCCGGGGAGATGACGATCAGCATTGCCTGCTCAGAAATGGACGCGCGGATTCATGATCCGCTTGGGGTCCAGGCTTTGCCGGATCGCCGAGAGCGCCGCAACCTCGACCGGCGACTTGTAGCGCCGCGCTTCCTCGGTCTTCATGGCCCCAAGCCCGTGCTCGGCCGAGATCGAGCCGCCCATGGAGGCGACGATGTCGTGGACGATGCGCGAGCCTTCGCTCCGCATGGCCGAATGGCTGGCGTCGTCGCCGTTCTCGGGCCGGATCACGTCATAGTGGATGTTGCCGTCGCCGACGTGGCCAAAGGCGGTCACGCGGGCGCCTGGGACCAGCGCCTCCATCCGAGCGGTCGCGACGTTCAGGAACTCGGCCACCCGGCTGACCGGGACCGACACGTCGTGCTTCCAGGTCGCGCCTTCCGGCTTCTGGCCGGGCGATTGGTTCTCGCGGAGCGACCAGAACGCCTTGGCCTGGGCGGCCGTCTGGGCGATCGCGGCGTCGCTGATCAGCCCCTCTTCCACCGCCCGGCTCAGCAACCGCTCCATGGCCGCCTCCGCGGCGCCGGGCTCTCCGGAGGCGATCTCGACCAGGACATACCAGGGATGGACCTCCGTCAGGGGATCGCGCTGGTTCGGGATGTTCTTCAGCACGAAGTCCAGTCCGCGTCGGCCCATCAACTCGAAGGCCTCCACCGCGCCGCCGGCCTCGTCCTTGGCCCGCACCAGGAGTTCGATCGCCGCTTCCGGCGTCTCCACCGCCGCGATCGCCGTGGCGCGGGAGACCAGCACCGGAAACAGCTTCAGGCTGGCTGCAGTCACCACCCCCAGAGTTCCTTCGGCGCCGATCAGCAGCTGTTTCAGGTCGTAGCCAGTGTTGTCCTTGCGCAGGCGCTTCAGCCCGTTCCAGACCTCGCCATTGGGCAGCACGGCCTCGAGCCCTAGCACCAGGTCGCGGGTGTTCCCATAGCGCAGCACCGCGGTCCCGCCGGCGTTGGTCGAGACCACGCCGCCGATGGTCGCCGTCCCCTGCGAGGCCAGATCCAGGGGAAAGCGCCTGCCATGCGCCAGCGCCGCCTCGTGCACGGCCTCCAGGGTCACCCCGGCCTCGGCGACCAGGACGTCGTCGAAGGTGTCGATGTCGCGGATGGCGCGCATCCGTTCGGTGGAGAGCAGGATCTCCCCCATGGGGATCTGCCCGCCGACCAGTCCGGTATTGCCGCCCTGGGGCACGATCGGCGCGCCGGCCTCGGCGCAGATCCCCACCACCGCGGCCACCTCCTCCGTCGATTTGGGGAGGGCGAGGAACGGCGTCGTTCCCTGCCAACGGTCGCGCCACTCCACCAGCTTGGGCGCCAGCCGATCCGGATCCTGGCTCCAGCCGCCCTCGCCGAGCACGGCCTTCAGGCGGGAGATGACGTCGGCGGGTACGGAGATGGTCATGACGGCAGTCTAGACCCGCGGCCTTACCCCACAAAGCCGGCCGCGCGTTTCAGCCGGTCGTTGATGGCTTCCCCCAGTCCCTCATAGGGGATCGGCGCGATGGCGATGGCGGTGGGATGGGTTCGGTCGGCCTCGCGCAGATAGGCGAAGAGCCTGGCCGCCGCTTCGCGCAGGTCGCCGGTCGGGCTGAGGTTCCAGCGATGGTGGCCGGGGCCGAAGGCGAGATAGGCCTCGCCAGGCTCCGCGTGGGCCGCGTTCAGGCGCACCGGCGCGTTGGGCGAATAGTGCCGCGCCAGGCGGCCGGGCGAACGCTTGGCGTCCACCTCGGCCTCGGCGAGCGGGCCGATCACCGCCTCGATCTCTTCGCGCGTCACCGCCCCGGGGCGCAGCAGGCGCGGGCGGTCCAGCAGGGCCACCACCGTCGACTCCAGCCCGACCTCGCACGGGCCGCCGTCCAGGGCCGCGCCCGCCTTGTCGCCGGTCTCTTCCATGGCGTCCGCATGGTTAGTCGGGCTTGGCCGCCCCGAGCGATTGGCCGAGGGCGCCACAACCGGGCCGGCGAAGCGCGCCAGCAGCGCCCGCGCCAGCGGATGGGCGGGAACCCGCACGGCGACCGTCTCCAACCCCGCCCGCGCCAGATCGCTGACCGGCGTATCCGGCGTGATCGGCAGCACCAGGGTGAGCGGCCCTGGCCAGAAGGCTCGCGCCAGACGCCGCGCACGGTCATCGAAAACCGCGATCTGCTCCGCGCCCGCAAGGTCGGCCACATGCGAGATCAGCGGATTGAAGCTCGGCCGCCCCTTGGCCTCGAAAATGGCCGCCACGGCGCGCGGGTTCGAGGCGTCCCCGGCCAGGCCATAGACCGTCTCGGTCGGCAGGATGACGAGCTCGCCGCGGCGCAGGGCCTCGACCGCGGCCTCTACCGCCGCGTCGCCGTGAGATTGACGCTGACCTTCACCTCGGCCGGTATCTGATCGGTGCTCTTCCACTCGCCCTGTCCGACGCCAAAGGCCGTGCGGTCGAGGCTGGTTACACCGCTGACGCGCGCCTTGTCCCCCTCGATCTTGAGGGTGAAGGGCAAGCGTTGCGGACGGCTGACCCCGCGCAGGGTGAGCTGCCCGTGCGCCACGTAGCGATCGGCGCCGGTCTTTTCGAAACGACTGGCCGTAAAGGTCGCCTTCGGATGGTTGGCGATGTCGAACCAGTCCGACCCGCCCACGCTCTGGTCGCGTTGCGCATCGCCGGTCACGGCCGAGGCCAGGTCGATGCTGACGCTCACCCTGGACGTCTCCAGCGCCTCGGGAGCGAAGCGGATGTCGGCGGTCCAGCGGTCGAAACGGCCATCGATGGCGCTGCCGCCCCAGGAGGTGGAGAAGGCCAGGGTCGAGCCCCGGTCCACCGCCCAGACCGCCGGCTCGGCCGGAGCGCCCGGCTGCGCGGCTACGGCCTCGGCTTCCGGCGCGACGGGCTCCGACAGGGCTGGTGAAGCGACAGGCTCCGGCGCCTGCGGCTCGGCGACCGGCGCCGCCGGCGCAAGCTTCGAGGCCGGGAGCGCCGGCCTCACGCCATAGCCCGCTGCGATCACCGCCAGCGCCGCCACGACGATCGCCAGGAGCCGCGGGTCGAACCAGCGGCCCGGTTGCGCGCCCGGCGCCATGTGGGCCAGCACCGGCTCGTCACGGCTGAACAGCTGATGCTTCAGCGCCCCGGCCACGTGCAGGGCGATGAGGACATAGGCGCCCCAGGCGAGCGCCTCGTGGCCGGTCTCCCCAAAGCTGTTCCACGCCGCCTTGGCCGGGTCGGCCAGCTGCGCCAGGCCCGGAACATGCGGCCAGGGGATCGCGCCATAGAGCAGGGTCGGCACCTGGATCCTGCTGGTCGAGACCATGATCCAGCCGGTCAGCGGCATGCCGATCATGATCACATAGAGCGCCACATGGGTAAGGTGCGCCAGCCGCCGCTCCCACGCGGGCATGGCCGCCGGCAAGGCGGGCGGGCGATGTCCCAGACGCCAGGCCAGCCTCCCCAGGCTCAGCAACAGGATGGTGATTCCCACGGACTTGTGCAGCTGCACCAGGGCAAAGCCCTCCGGGGTTCGTCCATGCATCCGCCAGGCGATGATCACCTGGAAGACGATCAGGGCGGCGATCAGCCAGTGCAGAACGATGGCGACGGCGCTGTAGCGGTCGCGCCCCGGCGCGTGGGTCTTCGGCATTGAGCTCTTCTCACCTCGATTCCGCAGGGCGGCAGATGGGCGAAGCTTGCGCAAGCCGGAACCGACCTTGAGCACACGAAACCGTGATCGCTTGGAGGGGCGAGACCTCTGGCCTAAAGAACCCACATATCTTCCGGAGCCCCGCATGTCCTTCCGCGCGCCCATCCGCGACCTGGCCCTGGCCCTCAAGGTCGCCGGTCATCCCGCCCTCGTCAGCCAAGCGTTCGGCGAGCTGGACGAGGACACCGTCACCGCGGTGCTCGAGGCGGCAGGCGCCTTCACACAGGATGAGCTCGCGCCCCTCAACCGCGTCGGCGACCAGGTCGGCGCGCGCTACGAGAACGGCAAGGTCACCGCCGCCCCCGGCTTCGCCGAGGCCTACCAGGCCTTCGTCGCCGGCGGCTGGAACTCGCTCTCGGCCGATCCGGAATATGGCGGCCAGGGCCTGACCAAGGCCATGGAGCTCGCCGTCTTCGAGATGGTGCACGCGGCCAACATGGCTTTCGGCCTCTGCCCCATGCTCACCCAGGGCGCCATCGAGGCCCTGCACCTGCACGGCACCGAGCGGCAGAAGCGCCTCGTCCTGCCCAAGCTGGTGTCCGGCGAGTGGACCGGCACCATGAACCTGACAGAGCCGCAGGCCGGGTCGGACCTGGCGGCCATCACCACCCGCGCCGAGCCCGACGGCGAGGGCGGCTATCGCCTGACCGGCCAGAAGATCTTCATCACCTGGGGCGATCACGACGCGGCGGCCAACATCTGCCACCTGGTGCTGGCGCGCCTGCCGGACGCCCCGCCCGGCGTGAAGGGCATATCGCTCTTCCTCGCCCCGAAATATCTGCTCGACGACGCCGGCCGGCCTGGCGCGCCCAACGATCTGCGCCCCGGCTCCATCGAGCACAAGCTCGGCATCCACGGCTCCCCCACCTGCGTCATGCTGTTCGAGGGCGCCAAGGCCGAGCTGGTCGGCGAGCTGAACAACGGCCTAGCCC